>Ga0247727_10013612_pt1 | contig 13676 bp, 14 predicted proteins | sample WisWelCaveWW1625_FD_202498 | JGI IMG/M metagenome (GOLD analysis project Ga0247727, IMG submission 202498) | Biofilm microbial communities from Wishing Well Cave, Virginia, United States - WW16-25 | ecosystem: Environmental > Aquatic > Deep subsurface > Groundwater > Cave microbial mat | place... | reverse complement strand
AAGACCCTTGCGGCCCGCGGGGTCTCCGGCATCAGCAAGATGGTCGATCACCACCGAGAGTTCGCACCTCTCCGCCGCGCGACGGAACAAGGCGAAGTCGGTGACACCGCGTTATTCTTGGTCAGTCCGCTAGGACGTGGAATTACAGGGGAAGTCATATACGTGGACGGCGGGTATCATATCCTGGGATCGCTAGCTTCAGTGGAGTAACTTGAAGCGTATCTCGTGAAGCGTGGGCTTTGTCCTGCGCGAGACGAGATGCGAACGACGCTTTACGCGCGATGGTTACTCCAGCGTCCGCCTGAGAGTTTTTAACTTCCCCCGCTTCGTCTTACTCTCCAACCGCCGTTGCTTCGAACCCTTCGTTGGCTTCGTGGCCCTCCGCTTCTTGCGCGGGATGGCCACACTCTGAATGAGCTCGCTCAGCCGAGTGAGAGCATCCTCTCGATTCTGCTCCTGACTCCGATACTGCTGGGCTTTGATGGTGATCACGCCCTCTTGTGAGATGCGATGATCTTTCAATTTCAGAAGCTCTTCCTTGTAGAACGGGGGCAACGACGAGGCAGCAATATCGAACTGCAAATGAATAGCGGACGAGACTTTGTTCACATTCTGTCCGCCAGCACCCTGCGAACGCATCGCATGGATATCGATTTCGTTATCAGGAATGATGACGTGTGAGGAGTGTGCAGCATCAAGATCACGGATCATGTCTTTGAGAGGCAGGTTGGCCGACATGAGCAAAGTATACTTCGGTGTCGAAGGGATTGAAACTGCCTTGGTCAACTATCGCTTCTTGCCCTCCCTCAGGGTAGATCAACTTCGGGAGGCTTGAGAGGGGAGGTTACTGTAATTCCGGCAGGCGATCAATGATTCTCAACCGTACCTCTTCTCCCACCTGCATCTGCACCATCTTGGTGGTGAGGCTCTCTCGGACCCTGTAGGCATCCTCCAATTTAAATTGAATCTGCCCGCCAGATTGCTCAACGAAGTGAAAGAGCAGCAAGTTCGTGATGTGCTGCAATTCATCGTCACTCGTGTGCGTGCTCAGGTTCAAGATCTTGGACATCGGAGAGGTTCCAGCTCAATCATCAAGCCAGCCTTATTTATCGCCGAATCCTCTGTTGTTCCACAATGACCCAAAGGGAGGGGAGGCCTGGTCTACAGAGAGAGCTATTCCTTCGCCTGTCACATCGGCGCACAGTCAATTACATTAGCATTACAATGGCTTACAGGTGATGGGCTGTTTGCGGACTACGGAAATACTGGTGTGGCCGCCAGAGATTCAATCCGGTCAAGACCATCTTCTGTTACCTGCAGTATTAGTTAGGGGAAGGAGGTTTGACGAATCAGGACTTCGAGTCCTGATATACGTCGTGCCAGGCCATCTGGATCGCTTCCAGGATTGTTTCGTTCGATTTTTTGGGATCGTCCCTAAAGTCGGGGAGCGCCACGATCCAGGCGTGCATGTCGGTGAATCGAACCGTGAGCGGATCCGTCTCAGGATGTTCTTCGACTAAACGGATCGCAATATCCTCGGTATTCTGCCATTTCAAGTCCATAGTGCTCTCCCAGGCGAGAGGCACGAGGCGAGGGGCGAGGGGGTTGATCTCTTACCAATAGCCACGCGCCTCTAGCCCCTTGCCCATCACGTAATCTCCGACAGTTTCTTATTTTCCAAGGCTTCTTTCAACGATGTGTCCATCAATACTTCGGCGAGGTGATGCGTGGCAGTTTCGAGACCGGCCATCTTGGCTCGGATGGCTTTGTGATCGGTTCCGGATTTGGCCGCCTCGACTGCGGCCATCGCGGCCCTGATTGAGGACAGGTCTTCCTCTGTCACCAAATGAGCGCCTTGCTTGAGGGCCTTCTCCGTGGCCATGAGGATGGCCTCAGCCTCGGTTCTCGCTTCAATGAGCTGGCGCGCCTTCAAATCGTCGGCCGCAAACTTGAACGACTCACCGATCATCCGTTCGACCTCATCGTCGCTCAAGCCGTACGAGGGTTTCACGGCGAGTGATTGGGTGTCGCCGGTGCGAACATCCCGCGCCGAGACGTTCAGGATTCCGTTCGCATCGATCAAGAACGTGACTTCGATGCGCGGGACGCCGGCCGGCAGCGGGGGGACCTTTAGCCGAAAGCGGGCCAGACTGCGGTTGTCCTTCACCAGTTCGCGTTCGCCTTGGAGGATATGAATATCCACGCCAGTTTGGCCGTCGACATAGGTCGTAAACATTTCCTTGGCACTCGCCGGGATGGTCGTGTTGCGTCGAATCAAGTTGCTCATCACTCCGCCCATGGTTTCGATGCCAAGGGAGAGGGGGGTCACGTCGAGCAGCAACAGATCGGTCGTTCCGCCACTGAGAATGTCGGCCTGGACGGCCGCGCCGAGCGCGACGACTTCGTCAGGGTTCAGTTCGCAATGGGGTTGTTTCCCAAAGAGTGCCTGGACCTGCCGGCGGACCAGTGGCATACGCGTCAAGCCGCCGACGAGGACCACCTCATCGATGTCGTTCGAGGTGAGGCCGGCGTCTTTCAGGGCAAGACGGCAGGGCCCGAGCGTGCGCTCCACCAGTTCCATGGTGAGGGATTCGAGTTGATCGCGCGTGAGATCTCTCGAATACCGGCCTTTGGTCTCCGGCAGGTCGAGCATGGCCGTGGTCTTCAGCTCATCGGAGAGTCTAATCCTTGTCCGTTCGGCTTCCAGTCTGACCGCCTGCATATGGTCGGGATACGCGTTCAAATCGAGGCCATGTTGCTCGCGGATCTCCTTGACAACGAGATCTGCGATCTGCCGATCGAAGTCATCGCCTCCGAGATGCGTGTCGCCGTTGGTCGCAAGGACTTCAAAGATGCCGTCCTTGAGTTTCAGGATGGATATATCGAAGGTTCCTCCGCCAAGGTCATAGACGGCAATCGTGCCCTGAGTCTTCTGTTGGAGCCCATAGGCCAGCGAGGCAGCGGTCGGTTCATTGATAATTCTTAACACTTCGAGCCCTGCTATCATGCCCGCATCCTTCGTCGCTTGTCGCTGACTATCGTTGAAATAGGCGGGGACAGTAATGACGGCCTTGGTAATGCTCTCGCCGAGATGCGCCTCGGCTCGTAGCTTCAGTTCCTTCAGGATCATGGCCGAGATCTGCGGGGGCGAATAGGTTTTCTCGCCGAGCCTGATCCGGATCACTCCGCCCTGTTCCGTCAAGTGGTAGGGGAAGTAGGCCAGCTCCCCCTGTACGTCCTCAAGGCTCTTTCCCATGAATCGCTTCACGGAATAGACGGTCCGTTCCGGGCTGCGCGTCAAGTGCTCTTTCGCCGGATCGCCGACGATAAGGCCATTGTCGGTCATTGCCACGACAGAGGGAACCATTGTCCGCTCGTGCCGACCCGGGATGACACGCGGACGTCCGTCCGCCATATAGGCCACGAGCGAATTCGTTGTGCCGAGATCGATGCCGACGATACGTGCCATGGCGGTGATTATCCGATGGTTGAGGCGAGGTCGCTCACGATGTTCTTGACGTAGGTCCGGTTGGAGAGATTTTCGCGCATCTGCTTCATAATACGGACGCGCTCGGCCCTCGCCTGGTCGGTGGCTTCCCCGCGATCTTGGAGCCTGTCCCACTGGACAAAGAGCTGCTGCAGAGCGGCTTCCATGTCCCGCTGCCGTTGTTCGAGCCTGTTGCGTTCCGATTGCAGTTTCGCGCGGAGCGCCGACTCGGTATCTGATGCGCGGCCAACGGATCGGTACTCGCTCAATGTATCTTGTAGCTCAAGAATTTCTTCAAAGAGGTCGGCGGGAGGAGAATTCCGAATCTCTTTCACCGCCCCGGCTTCCAGATCGAGAAGATACTCAACCCGTTCAATCGGGTCACGAAGTGTCCGGTACGCGGTATTCAACAGGGCGGAATTGCCGAGGCTGATGGTCTGTTCGGCAACGCTCTTGTTCTGATAGAAATCTGGATGGAACGCGCGGCTCAGTTCGTAGAATTTGCCTTCCAGTTGGCGCTGGTCGATCGTGAGGCGGCGGGGGAAGCCCAGGCAGGTGAAGTAATCGAGTTCTTTCGACACCGGCTGGACCTTGACGCAACGCTCACAGAAGTATTCACCGGACACTTCAGACTGACAGTGCCAGCACATGCTGCGAGCCATCTGCAGCTCACGCCGCCCGGCGGTGCTATAGGTGTGATGGTCCATGCGGTCTCCTCTGACAGCACGGGCATGGCGACCTGCCATGCCCGTCAGACAATTGCTGTGCTCTGCCGACACTCGTTAGGCCGAAAACGACTCTCCGCAGCCACAGGTCTTGTCGGCGTTCGGATTGACGAATTTGAAGTTTCCGCCCATCAGGTCTTTTTGGAAGTCCAACTGCGTGCCTTGAAGATATATAGCGCTCTTGGCGTCGACAATGACTTTCACACCGTCAAAGTCGTGGACTTGGTCGTGTTGGCCGATCTTTTCATCGAAGTTGATCGTGTAGCTGAGGCCCGAGCAGCCGCCGCCTTTCACTCCGAGGCGGAGCCCCCCTTCAGTGAGGCCCTGCACATTGATGAGGCGTTTCACTTCTTTCAGCGCCGCCTCGCTGAGCGAAATCACCGGAGCTTGGGTTTCTGCGTTCGTCGTGTCCATCGAGCGCTCCCTTTGTTCACGTTACTTCGCGTCGATCAGTGCTCCGTCTGATTTCTTCTGGTAGTCTGCGAGGGCGGCCTTGATCGCATCCTCGGCGAGCACGGAGCAATGGATCTTCACGGGTGGCAGGTTCAGCTCCTGCACGATGTCGGTGTTCTTGATCTTCTGGGCTTCTTCGATCGTCTTGCCCTTCAACCATTCGGTGGCGAGGCTCGAGCTGGCGATCGCGGACCCGCAGCCGAAGGTTTTGAACTTCGCATCCACGATCGTATCATTCTGCACCTTGATCTGGAGCTTCATGACGTCACCGCACTCCGGGGCTCCGACCATGCCGGTGCCAACCCCTTCCTCGTCCTTCTTGAAGCTCCCCATGTTGCGGGGGTTATTGAAATGATCGACGACTTTGTCACTGTAGGCCATGGTTCCCTCCGAAATTTATAATTTAAAATTGCAAATTTGCAATTGCCGCTAGTGCGCAGCCCATTGGACTGATTTCAAATCGACGCCTTCTTTTGCCATCTCATACAGCGGGGACATTTCGCGCAACTTGGTGACAACCTCAACCACCTTCTTGACCGTATAGTCGATCTCATCATCCGTGTTGAAACGGCCCAGACCGAAGCGGATCGAGGAGTGCGCCAGGTCCGTCCCCACCCCCAACGCGCGGAGTACGTACGAGGGCTCCAATGTGGCCGAGGTACAGGCAGAACCGGACGAGAGGGCGATATCCTTCATGCCCATCAGTAACGACTCGCCTTCCACATAGGCAAAGGAGATATTGAGGTTGCCGGGGAGCCGGTTGGTCGGATGACCGTTCAGATAGCTTTCTTCGAGAGCCTTCATGATACTGGCCTCCAGCCGATCGCGCATCGCAATCAACCGCGCGGTGTCCTTGGCCATCTCCTGCTCACAGAGTTCGCAGGCCTTGCCGAATCCCACGATTAAGGGCACCGGAAGCGTCCCGGAGCGCATGCCGCGCTCGTGCCCGCCGCCATCCATTTGCGCCGTGATGCGAACCCGAGGATTCTTCTTTCTGACGTAGAGCGCCCCGACCCCCTTGGGGCCATAGATCTTATGGGCCGAGAACGACATCAGATCAATGCCCATCTCCTGGACATCGACGGGAATTTTGCCGACGCCCTGTGTCGCATCGCAGTGAAAGAGAATGCCCTTCTCCTTGGCGATTTTGCCGATCTCCCTGACGGGGTTGATCGTGCCGATTTCATTGTTCGCCAACATGATGGAGATGAGGATTGTTTTCGCGCTAATCGCATTCCGCACATCCTCGGGACTCACCATCCCGAATTTATCGACGGGGAGATAGGTGGCTGTCGCTTTGCCCTTGCCCTCCAACGCTTTGACGGTATCGAGCACCGCGCGGTGTTCAGTGGACGACGTAATAATGTGGTCGCCCTTCTCCTTGTACATTTCCAGCACGCCTTTGATCGCGAGGTTGTCCGATTCGGTAGCGCCGCTCGTAAAGACTATCTCTTTCGGATCGGCCTTGATCAGTTTCGCGATCTGCTTCCGGGCGCTTTCGACGGCTTCTTCCGCGGCCCACCCGAAGGCATGGTTGCGGCTGGCCGCGTTCCCGAATTTCTCGACGAAGTAAGGGAGCATGGTGTCCAATACGCGTGGATCCATCGGTGTAGTGGAATGGTTGTCCAAGAAAATCGGCAGTTTCATCGTTCGACTCCTTGTGCCGTGGGAGACTGAATCGTAATGAGGGGTGTGCCACCCATCATGTCTTGCAGGGTCATGTTATTGAGCAATTGGGCGATGCTATCCTGGACTTTCAAGAGCGGTGTGCGGATATGGCAATTTTCACGCTGCATGCACAACTCGCCATCCTTCTCGTGCGAACAATCGGTAATACCCAATGGGCCTTCGATGCATTCGAGAATTTGCGCGATCGTAATCTGGTGCGCGCGTCGGGCCAGCACGTACCCGCCCTTGGGACCATTGTGACTCTCGATCAGTGCGTGCTTGGCAAGGGTCTGGAGCACTTTGGCCAGCAGCTCGAGGGGGATGTTATATTCCTCCGCGATCTCCTTCGTATTCACCACTCGCCCAGGCGTCACGTCGCCGAACTGGACACCGGCGATGTGCTGAAGGGCCATGAGGGCATAATCTGCTTTTTTCGAAATCTTCAACATTGCTATTGCCGATCTCCTAGGTCGGGGACTATAATGATCTCCGATTAAAATGGTCGGACTAAGGATAGCATGCAGGTTTCTGAGCTGTCAACAGCAGGAAATAAGACCGAGTCGAGCTGAGAAAGGAACGGGCATATGGGCGGGACCAATCCCTATATTGAAAAAGCTGACTACGAGCTCCCCAAGCAAGCCTATACTGTCACATTTATTGCTCCTGAAGGCGTGGTGATGAAAATTGAGGTTGATCCAGCCAAGATTCCCTACGGCCCGACGGGGCTTCCAGGGAGTCTCCTAGATGTGGCGATGGGCAATGGGGTTGCGCTGGAACATGTCTGCGGGGGGGTCTGTGCCTGTTCGACCTGCCATGTCATCGTGAAACAAGGGCTTGAGAGCTGTAACGAAGGCACAGACGATGAATTTGACCAGCTGGAGGAAGCACCGATGACCACGTTGCAATCACGGCTCGGGTGCCAATGTGTGCCGAATGGCACGAAGGATATTGTGGTCGAGATCCCGGCGGTCAATAAGAATCTCGTCAAGGAAGGCCATTAATCAAAGGTTTCTGTTTTCACTTCTTTCCGGTCATAGCCCGCCTCGACAAAATATGCTCGCAGCGGCCGCACAAAGCCTTTTGTTCCACAGAGCATCGGGATTACTTTTGGCGTATCATCGATCAATGGGCGGAGCATCGAGAGTGTGAGATCGACGGCTTGCTGCTCCCCGCCGGCTGCCACCAACGGTAAGTAACGGAACCCCGGATGGGTCACGGCCAGCGTCAGCAGTTCCTGATGAAAGAGGAGTTCATCCTCCGCAGGGGCGACGGCAATGAGGAAAATGGTCGCCGTCTGTCGCTGCGCATAGAGATGCTTCAACATACAGCGGATCGGGACGAGGCCGGTGTAACGGGCGATCAGGATCAATGCTCGATCAAGTAGCATCGGAAGCGTGAAATTCCCATAGGGACCTGAGAGCTGTGTGTTATCGCCGGGTTTGAGTGTGTAGAGATAGTTAGACCCTACGCCGCCCGGTACACGATCGAAGATTACGATCAATTCGCCTGACGGCGTGCCTGGCGCTGCAATCGAATACGCCCGATTGAGTGGTGGTTTGGCACCGACCTGCAGTTTGAGTGAAATCCATTGGCCGGGCTGAAACGCAATGCTCTGAAGGGTAGGACGGAGCACCAGCTGGCGAACGTAGGGGGTGAGATCGTTCACCGAGAGCACTGCCGCTGTTTGCGTGAATTCGGCCATAACGATCTCCTTCTTCCTCATAGCAGAAGCTACGACAAGATGGAAGCGCTGCGTTTCCTGTACAAGGCTTTTCCCTGCATGTTATACATACCGACCTTTCTGTACCACGTCAGTGAGTAAGTGATGACTCAGGTACGAGTGCGATTCGCGCCCAGTCCGACCGGCTATCTCCACATTGGAGGGGTCCGCACCGCGCTGTTCAATTGGCTCCATGCTCGGCAACAGAAGGGCGTATTCATTCTCCGCATCGAAGACACGGACCAGAGCCGCTCGACCGCTGAATCGATCCAAGCCATTATTGAGGGAATGAAGTGGGTCGGGCTTGATTGGGATGAAGGGCCCTATCGCCAGACCGAGCGCATGAACCTCTATCGTAGTCATGCGATGCAGCTTCTTGAGAAGGGGCAGGCCTATTGGTGTGTCTGCAAAGCGGAAGAACTCGAGGCGCGGCGCAAAGAAGCCGAGGCCAAGGGACTGTCGCCGAAATACGACGGCCGCTGCCGTGATCGAGCCCTCACAAATCAAGCCGGCGACGCGGCTCTGCGCTTCAAGGCTCCGCAAGAGGGAGAGACTGTAGTTGACGACCTCATCAAGGGCAAGATCGTGTTCGATAATAACGTGCAGGACGATCTGATCATTCTCCGGTCGAACGGCTACCCGACATACAATTTTTCAGTGGTTGTTGATGATGCGCTGATGAACATTACCCACGTGGTGCGGGGAGACGATCATCTGACCAACACTCCTCGGCAGGTTCCAATCTTCCACGCGCTTGGGTTTCCAGTCCCTCAGTTTGGGCATCTGCCGATGATTCTGGGCTCGGACAAAGCCCGCCTTTCGAAGCGGCATGGGGCTACCTCAATTATGGCCTATAAAGACATGGGGTACCTGCCGGATGCTATGGTGAATTATCTCGTTCGGCTTGGGTGGTCACATGGAGACCAGGAAATCTTCACTCGCCAGGAGTTGATCGAGAAATTTTCCTGGAAGAACGTTCAAACGTCCGCAGCCGTGTTCAATCCCGAGAAACTCCTCTGGGTAAACGCGGAACATATCAAGATCAGTCCGCCGGCCCAGGTCGCTCAGGCCCTTGTGCTTCTCTTGGAAACAGCGGGATTAAAAGACGAAGTCCAGGCTGTCTCGGCTGGCTGGCTCGCGCAACTCGTTGTCCTCGTAAAGGAACGGACGAAGACGCTCGTGGAGATGGTCGATTGGGTGATGCCGTATTTTGGGCAGGCCGTGACGTTTGACGAAGAGGCGGCGAAGAAATTGTTGACGCCGGCCATCGCGCCGATCCTCAGCAAATTGCTCGCTCGCTTCGAGGCCTTCCCTACCTTTTCAAAACAGCAATGGGAAGGGGCCTTCAAGCAGCTCGTTGAGGAAGAGGGAATGAAGATGGGGCAGCTGGCCCAGCCGGTTCGCGTGGCCCTGACCGGTCGTACGGCCAGCCCTGGTCTCTTCGACGTGATGGAGGTCTTAGGACGTGAACGAACCCTCTTACGGCTCCGTAAAGGGTTGGAATGCGCCAAAGCTGGCCAGGCTTGACGGGGTGCGCGGTTGTATATTACGTTGAACCCCGGTTGGGGGATCGTCTAGCGGTAGGACGTCAGTCTCTGGATCTGACTACCTAGGTTCGATTCCTAGTCCCCCAGCCAACTATATTTTCCACGCCGTCCTCTTCAGATCTCCGTCTCGGTTCCGTACCGCGCTGGGGGATCGTCTAGCGGTAGGACGCCGGTCTTTGGAGCCGGCTACCTAGGTTCGATTCCTAGTCCCCCAGCCACTTTCCTCGGATCACTCCTAGTCCAACATCAATTTCAAATCTCGTTGTTCTTCCGCCTGCGCGTGACCGATGTCAGAACGCTCGCTTGATCGATCCCAGATCGATCACAAACCGAAACCGCACGTCGCCCTTGAGGACTCGCTCGTAGGCTTCGTTCACTTGTTGGATCGGAATCACTTCAATATCGGACTCGATGTTGTGCGTGGCGCAGAAGTCGAGCATCTCTTGGGTTTCGCGTATGCCCCCGATCACCGACCCGGCGATGCGGCGGCGACGCAGAATCAGTGGAAAGGGCTCCAGCGGGGTCGGTTTATCCGGAGCCCCCACGAGAATCATGGTCCCGTCGGTCTTCAATAAATTAACATAGGCGTTATAGTTGTGCGGGGCTGAAACGGTATCAAGGATAAAATCAAAGCGCCGCTGAAGTCGTGTAAACGTATCGGGCTGTGAGTTGAGGGCAAAGTCGGAGGCGCCCAAACGCTCCGCATCTTTTCGCTTTCGTTCAGAGGTGCTCAAGACGGTCACTTCGGTTCCGAGCGCCTTGCCGATCTTCACAGCCATATGACCCAGTCCACCCAATCCCACCACCGCAAGTTTGTGATATTTGCCGACGCCCCAGTGGCGCAGCGGGGAGTATGTTGTAATTCCTGCACACAAGAGTGGGGCTGCTCCGGCAGACGACAGGGCTGAGGGAATCCGCAGTACGTAATCCTCATCCACAACAATCTGCGTGGAGTAACCGCCCTGTGTGGGCCGGCCGTCCTTGTCGCGGCCGTTGTAGGTGAGGAGCATGCCGGATTCGCAATATTGCTCCGACCCCTCACGACAGGCGGGGCAGGTTCGGCAGGAATCGACGAAGCAACCGACGCCGACGCGGTCGCTTGTCTTGAATTTTTTCACCGCAGATCCGACTTGCGTCACGGTGCCGGCGATTTCATGACCTGGCACCATGGGAAAAATCGATCCGCCCCATTCGTCGCGGGCTTGATGAATATCCGAGTGGCAGATACCGCAGTGGGTGATCATAATGAGCACGTCTTGAGGGCCGACCTCGCGCCGCTCGAACGAGAAGGATCGCAGGGCAGCCTTGGCGGTCATCGCGGCATAGCCTTTGGTCGACAGCATGGCTTGTGTTCCTTAGCCCGCATTATTCATGACGGTTCGTCGCGAAATCGCTGAGCCGCGTCGCGAGACCGGCGCGCGGAGCCCGGAGGACCTGAGGCGCACTCGTGCAGTACGGTGAGGGTCCGAGGGGCGAGCCCGCCGGCCGAAGGCTCGTCGTAGCAGCGGATCGGCGATTGTAGCAGAAGTGTTCATGAATTATGCAGGTTAGAGAGGGCCTGATTCGGCCGTGACCATATCAAGATGCCGTGGGCTTGCCAACCACGAAACGTGCCAACGGGGCCGGCGGCAGCCAGCGTCTCGCGTAGTCGTTGTATCGTGCTGCCAGTGGAACTGTTAAGTGGGGATTGCCGGTTGCGCCCTGTGGGCAGGTGGAGAATCTGTCCTTGGACTGTTGCTTAACTGTTTTGCTCTGCCTCTGTGTCGTCGTCTCTCTCTATCGAGTCGGGGAGCGAGGTGTCCATCGTGAGGGTGGGACCTGGTATGCAGTAACGTTCCGTTGCCCAGGCGCCGAGGTCGGACACTTGACATCGTTCAGAGCAGAAGGGGCGCCAGGGTTTGCCTTCCCAGGTGGTGGGTTGGTGGCAGAGGGGGCAGGTCATGCTTGGCAGTGTACCATAAGTGAGTGAATGCGAGGATCGGCCAGTGGTCAACTCGGGCGGACTTGCTGCATGGTGGCGACTTGCAGTAATCGGTGCAGGCGGCGCTGATCGATTTCAGACAGGCCGAGGAATTCGACCCCGAATTCCCCACCCTGACTCCAACGGACCGCGGCGGACTCGATCGTAATTGGCGCACCCAGATCGGTCGCCCTGATGAGGATTCTCACCGCTGAACCGGGCTGAACCGACGACATGCTGGTGACGGCGCATCCTCCGGCAGACAGATCGAACATTGTGCCTTCGCGGATGTCTGTCTTGTTGGCGCTCAAGAAGAAGACCTGCATGTCAACGGGGATTCGGGGATATTCTCGACACTCAATCATGCGGTCCTCCATCCGGCTCGAGGTTCCTTGTCACGCCGGCACTTCATACTCCAAGTCTAGCAAACCCAGAGCTAGGGTAAAGCAAAACTTGGAAGCAGTCTGACAGATGGCCAGAGGGAGGGTTACGGGACTGAAGATTTTTCGAAGATCGTTAAGGAAGCTTCAACGGGGCGGAAAGAGCGGGAAACTCCGTGTGAGCGCTGGCATACAGGGGAAGATTGCCGGTTTGTTACCGGGCAGGCTGAGTCTTTTCGATCTTGGCCCAGGCGTCTTTGAGTGACACAGTGCGGTTGAATGTCAGTGTGCCGGAGGCCGACTCTGGGTCGGTGCAGAAGTATCCCAGGCGCTCGAATTGGTACCGTGTGCCTGGCACTGTCTGTCGCAAGCTGGGCTCGACCAGGCAGCTCGTGATGCGCTCCAATGAGGTGGGGTTGAGATAGATCGTCCAATCGTGGTCGGGCGGTACCTTCGCCAGATCCGTCACCAAGAGGGGGCTGTAGAGACGGACTTCGGCTTTCACAGCATGGGCCGCAGAGACCCAATGGATGGTGGCCTTGACCTTGCGCTGTTCCTGAGAGGCACCGCTCTTTGTCGTGGGGTCGTAGGTGCAATGGAGCTCGGTGACCTCGCCGGTCTGCGGATCTCTCGTTACCCCGACACATTTGATGATATAGGCGTACCGGAGCCGCACTTCGCGTCCTGGGGCGAGCCGGAAAAATTGTTTGGGCGGATCTTCACGGAAATCGTCTTGCTCAAGATAGAGAACGCGTGAGAAGGGGACTTTCCTCGTCCCTGCAGACGGATCCTCCGGATTGTTGACGGCTTCTAATTCTTCGGACTGGTCCTCGGGATAGTTGTCGAGGATGATTTTGAGCGGCCGCAACACGGCCATCACTCGGGGTGCTCGCTTATTCAGGTCTTCGCGAATAAAGTGTTCGAGCAACTGCATCTCGACGATAGCCTCGCGCTTGGCTACGCCGATATGGTCGCAGAAGGCCCGAATCGCTTCTGGGGTATACCCGCGGCGGCGAAGTCCTTTGATCGTCGGCAGGCGCGGGTCATCCCATCCGCTCACCAGTTTCTTTTCAACCAACTCGAGCAGTTTCCTTTTGCTCATGACGGTAGAGGTCAGGTTCAAGCGAGCGAACTCGATCTGTTGCGGCCTGTGCGGCGCTTCAGCCTGCTCGACGACCCAATCGTAGAGAGGCCGGTGATCTTCAAATTCCAAGGTACACAGTGAGTGCGTGATTCCTTCGAGCGCGTCCGAGAGAGGATGCGCAAAGTCGTAGGCCGGGTACAGGCACCAGGTGTTCCCTGTTCGATAATGCGTCGCATGTCTGATGCGATAAAGGACAGGGTCGCGTAGGTTGATATTGGCTGATGCCATGTCGATCTTGGCTCGGAGGACGTGGGTACCGTCAGCAAATTTCCCAGCTCGCATGGCTTGAAAAAGGTCAAGATTCTCCTCGACCGAACGGTCGCGGGAAGGGCTGTTCGTTCCCGGCTGAGTCAGTGTGCCGCGATAGGCACGCATCTCATCTGCCGTTAAGTTATCGACATAGGCTTTGCCCTTGCGGATCAGCCGGACGGCAAAGTCATACAGCTGCTCGAAGTAATCCGAGGCAAAAAACATCTTATCCTTCCAGTCGAATCCCAGCCATCGGACGTCGGCCTGGATCGCACGGACATATTCAGGATCTTCGGTGGTCGGATTGGTATCGTCGAATCGCAGGTAGCAAATGCCGCCTGGG
>Ga0247727_10013611_pt1 | contig 13676 bp, 12 predicted proteins | sample WisWelCaveWW1625_FD_202498 | JGI IMG/M metagenome (GOLD analysis project Ga0247727, IMG submission 202498) | Biofilm microbial communities from Wishing Well Cave, Virginia, United States - WW16-25 | ecosystem: Environmental > Aquatic > Deep subsurface > Groundwater > Cave microbial mat | place... | reverse complement strand
CCAGCGCCTGTGTGACAGCCGGTAAGACCAGGTGCTCGACCACGTCCCACACGCGCGCCGCGCCGCCGAGTTCCCGCGTGACCGAAGACATCCCCTGCACGGGAAAGAGACCGAGCCAGTAGGCAAAGACGATCAGCGCCGCTTGCCCAATGCAGAACGACGGAACCGCGTCGGACACCGCGGCAAACGCCGTGACGGCGCGATCGAATAACGAACCTTCGCGCCGCGCGGCTTCCACGCCCAGACAGACACCGCCCGTCGTCGAAAGGAACAGCGCCGTCAGCATCAGTAACAACGTCGCGGGCACACGGCTGAAGACGAGATTCACCACCGGCTGCTGATAGGCGAGCGAATACCCGAAATCGCCGCACGCCATGCCGACCAGATAACGGCCAAGCTGCACCGGCAAGGGCAGGTCGAGTCCGAATTTTTCGCGGATGAATTGAAAGTATTGCTCATCGCCGCTCTGTCCGGCGAGCAGATAGACCGGGTCGCCCGGCGCGAGATGAATCAGCGTGAAGTTGAGCGTGATGAGCAGCAGGATCAGCCACGACGACTGCAGCGTGCGGCGAATGAGGAAGCGGCTCTTAACGTGACGGGGTAATTTCATCCTGTTGAGCAGGCTCCCGCAGGCGTGTTTTGTTTCAGGCTTTCTACCAGCGACAGAATACGTTCGACCGCCAGCGGCACAGCGCGTTCGACTGCCGGATGCATTCCCTCCACCGCTTCTTCGACAAAGGCGGGCTGGCAGCCGACGATGAAAACCTGCGGCGGGCAGACCTTGATCGCGCGCGCCAGCAGCAGCACTTTTGACGGATCGGCGTAATGCGCATCCACCATTGACTGGTGCAATCGCGCAGGATCAATGTCATCCGGCTCAGGCTCGCCGGGTTCAAGCACGAAGAGCGTACCGGGCGCCGCTCCACGGTCAACGGCGTCAATTACGATCAGCGCGTCAAAGCCATTCATCAGCTCCTGCACGAGCGGAATTCCGGCAATGCCCGCCTCGTAAACGTGAACATCAGGAGAGACCCTGCCGCTTTCAGCCAGAGCCTGGGCTGCTCTGATGCCAAAAGCATCATCGCCGCGCAGCACGTTTCCCATTCCGGCTATCAGGATTTTCATGGTTGAATCGGAGATGTAGCTTTTTTTTTGAAAATTACGTATGGTTCCGTATCGGTGCTACGTAAGATTGCGAACAGACAATCCCGCAGCAGCGGCATGATAATATCCCCGCTGTACGATCGTCATCAATTCAGAACGTAAGGAAGTCAGGTTGCTCAGTCTGCAAGAAATGGCGACGCGAACGCAAATTCTGGTGCGCGGCATTGTGCAGGGCGTGGGGTTTCGTCCCTACGTTTTTTCGCTCGCCAGGAAGCGTGCGCTCACAGGCCAGGTGTTCAACAACACCACCGGCGTCGTCATTGACGTCGAAGGCGAAGCGCGCGCGATCGAGCAGTTCGTCAACGACATCTGGCTCGATCCGCCGCCCCTCTCGCAAATTGAATCGGTCGAGTGCCGCGGCGATTTGGAACCTGCCAACTACCGCGACTTCCGCATCGTCGAGAGTACAGACACTGGAAGAAAGTTCGTTCCGATCTCGGCAGACATTGCCACCTGCCGTGATTGTCTGAGGGAACTGTTCGATCCCGGCGACCGGCGTTTCCGCTACCCTTTCATCAACTGCACCAACTGCGGCCCGCGCTTCACGATCATCGAAGGCATTCCGTATGACCGCGCGCAGACCACTATGCGCGACTTCCCGATGTGCGCCGCCTGCCGCGCCGAGTACGAAGACCCGCTCGACCGCCGCTTCCACGCCGAGCCGACGGCCTGTCCGGATTGCGGCCCGCGAGTTTTTCTGACCGCCGCGCGGGGGCGCGAGATCGTGGTTGATCCAGACGAAGACGCCGTCAACCGCGCGCGGCAGTTGCTGCTCGACGGCGCGATCATCGCCGTCAAGGGGCTGGGCGGATTTCACCTCGCGTGCGACGCGCTCAAGGCTGACGCGGTTGAACGATTGAGAGGCAGAAAGTACCGCGAAGACAAACCATTCGCGCTGATGGCTGATTCAGTCGCAGCCATCAGAAATTATTGCTTCGTCTCGTCCGAGGAAGAAGAGTTGCTGCTCTCGGAGCGCCGCCCGATTGTGCTGCTCGAAAGTGGGACTGATGCAATCATCCCGCGCGCAATCGCACCCGGCGTGACGACGTTCGGCTTTATGCTGCCCTACACGCCGCTTCATCACCTGCTGATGCAGAATCTCGACCGCCCGCTGGTGATGACCAGCGGCAACCTCTCCGACGAACCGATCTGCTACGAAGACAGCGATGTGGCAACACGGCTCGGCGACATCGCGGATTTCTTTCTGCTTCACGACCGGCGCATCCATATGCGCACAGACGATTCAGTAGCGCGCGTGCAAGCAGGCCAGGAGATGATCCTGCGCCGCTCGCGCGGTTACGCGCCCGCGCCGATCAGAACGTCGTTCAATTTCACGAGGCAGATTCTCGCCTGCGGCGCGGAGTTGAAGAACACTTTCTGTCTGGCGCGCGACGGCTGCGCATTCGTCAGCCATCACATCGGCGACCTGGAAAATCTGGAGACGCTGCGCTCTTTCGCCGAAGGCATCGAGCATTTCAAAAGGCTCTTCGATCTCCGGCCGGAGGTCGTCGCTCACGACCTGCACCCCGAATATCTTTCGACCAAGTACGCGCTCGCACTGGGCGAACACGCAGGTTCGCCTCTACTGGTCGGCGTGCAGCATCACCACGCGCACATCGCCAGTTGTCTGGCCGACAACCGGGTCGAAGGCGAAGTCATCGGCGTGGCGATGGACGGCCTGGGCTTCGGCGAAGACGGCCGCTTCTGGGGCGGCGAATTCTTCGTGGCCAATTTCGCCTGCGCCGAGCGCGTCGCGCATCTGGATTACATCCCGATGCCCGGCGGCGCGAAGGCCATCCGCGAGCCGTGGCGGATGGCGGCGGTCTATCTTCATCGCGCGCTCGGCGACGACTTTCTCAATCTCGATCTGCCTTTCGCCAGAGGCGTTGACCGGCGTGCGTGGGCGACGCTGCGGCGGATGGCCGCAACCGGCGCGAACAGCCCCGAGACTTCCAGCATAGGCAGGCTCTTCGACGCAGTATCGGCTCTGCTGGGGCTGCGAAGCGCAATCAACTACGAAGGGCAGGCGGCGATCGAGCTGGAAGCGATCGCCGACCGGAGCGTGACTCAAGGCTATCAGTTCGAGATCGCTGCTGACGGCGTCATCAAGGCGGAGGGAGTCATTCGCCGCGCAGTGGACGATCTGCTCAACAGCCGCGCGGCTGCGGAAGTCTCCGCCAGGTTTCATCTCGCCGTGGCTGATCTGATCGTCGAGGTGGCGCGGAAGCTAAGAAACGAGCGGCGTCTCAACCGCGTCGCGTTGTCGGGCGGCGTCTTCCAGAATGTGTTTCTGCTCGAACGAGCGCGCCGGATGCTCGAAGTGGAAGGTTTCGAGGTCTTGACGCATAGCCGTGTGCCGGCCAATGATGGGGGCATCTCGCTCGGCCAGGCGGCAGTGGCCAACGCGCGTCTGGCGGTTTCAGGGAGGATTTGAACTTATGTGCTTAGCGATACCGGGAAAAATAGTCGAGATCGTTGATGCTGAGAACCATCTCGCCAAAGTCGAAGTCGGCGGCGTGCGGCGCAATGTCAACACCGCCCTGCTTGACGACGCGAACATCGGCGATTACGTGCTGATTCACGTCGGCTTCGCCATGAGCAAGGTTGACGAGCAAGAGGCCGAGGAGACGCTGCGGATTTTACAGGAACTCGGTTCTTATCAGGACGAATATGAGCAGTTCAAAGGCTCGCTCGATTGAGGTGAAGCAATGTCGCAAGCGATTGACGATTTCTCGCGCGCTTTTTATCCGTTCCTGCACGATGAGGGACGCAAGCCGCAGGAGATGCCACAGGTTCTAATGGACGAGCTGCGCTTCTCGCTGATGGAGAAGGTGCGCGAAAGCGTTGAGGTCAAACAGCGGTTCTTTGAAGAGAACTGTGAGGCGATCCTCGCCGCATCGCTCCGGATGGCGCGGGCTTTTCATTGTGGGCGCAAGCTGCTCGTCTGCGGCAACGGCGGCTCGGCGACCGATGCGCAGCACGTCGCCGTCGAGTTCATGCACCCGGTCACGGTCGGGCGCAAGGCCCTGCCAGCGATCTGTCTGGACAACGACATGGCGATGGTCACGGCGGTGGCGAACGACGTGGGCTTCGCCGACGTCTTCACGCGGCAGATCATCGCGCTCGGCCAGGAGGGCGATGTCCTGCTCGCCATTTCGACGAGCGGCAATTCGGAGAACCTGCTGCACGCCTTCGCCACCGCGCGCCGGATGAAGCTCGTTACGATTGGCTTTGCCGGCAGCGACGGCGGCAGGATGGCTCAGATGCAGGCCGAGGGCTGGCTGGATTATTGCCTGACCGTGCCGGCTTCGAGCATCCACCGCATCCAGGAATCGCACGTCACGCTCTACCACGTGATGTGGGACCTCGTGCATTCGTTCCTGCAACACAAATCGCTGGTTGAAGAGTAAGCCCGGGTGCGCACGCTTCCACAGCGTGCGCACCCAAGAGGAGGTAACGTGAAATTCATAGACGAATACCGGCAGCACGATCTGGCACGCATTCTGGCCGACAAGATTGCGGGTCTGACTGACCGCCCGCTCAAGATCATGGAAGTCTGTGGCGGCCATACGCACACAATCTTCAAGTACGGCATTGAGGACATGCTCCCGCCCAACGTCGAGATGATCCACGGCCCAGGCTGTCCGGTCTGCGTCATCCCGCTGGGCCGCGTGGACGACGCGATCTCGATTGCGAAACAGCCAGGCGTCATCTTCACCACTTTCGGCGATGCGATGCGCGTGCCCGGATCGAAGACCAGCCTGCTTGACGCGAAAGCCGGCGGCGCCGATGTGCGGATGGTCTACTCGCCGCTCGACGCTTTGAAGATTGCGAAGAAGAACCCCGACCGTCACGTCGTTTTTTTCGCGCTCGGCTTCGAGACGACTTCGCCTTCGACAGCGATGACGATTCTGCAAGCGGCGAAGGAAGGGGCCGAAAACTTCAGCGTCTTCTGCAACCACATCATGATCGTGCCGGCGCTGAAGGCGCTGCTCGATTCGCCCGACCTGCAGCTCGACGGCTTCCTCGGCCCCGGCCACGTCAGCACGGTCATCGGGACGCGCTGTTACGATTTCGTGCCGCAGGAGTACGGCAAGCCGATTGCCGTCTCGGGCTTCGAGCCGCTCGACGTGTTGCAGTCGGTCTATCTGGTCGTCAAGCAAATCGTCGAAGGGCGCGCCGAAGTCGAGAACCAATACGGGCGTGTGGTCGAGCGCAACGGCAACCGGCGGGCGCTGGAAGCGTTGTCCGAAGTCTTCGAGCCGCGCGATTACTTCGAGTGGCGGGGCTTAGGCTCCATCGCGCACAGCGGGATGAAGCTGCGGCGCAAGTACGCCGCGTTCGACGCCGAGCTGAAGTTCAGCGTGCCGGGGCTGCGCATCGCCGATCCGAAGGCCTGCCAGTGCGGCGAGATTCTGAAAGGGGTCAAGCGCCCGTGGGAGTGCAAGGTCTTCGGCACCGCCTGCACGCCGGAGACGCCGATCGGCTCCTGCATGGTCTCGTCCGAAGGCGCGTGCGCGGCTTATTACAACTTCGGGCGATTGTCGAAAGTCGCCGAGCGGTCATTGGCGAATGCGAGGTAGGAGATGACGGACAAATTCACCCCATCGCCGTTGTTCGAGCGCGTCGAGCGGGTGCGGCGCCGGAAGCCTCGGGTCAGGGACGAATTCATCACGCTGGCGCACGGCAGCGGCGGCAAGGCGATGCACGAGCTGATCGAAGGGCTTTTTCTCGAGTACCTGAGAAACCCGCTGCTGGAAAAGCTCGAAGACCAGGCCGTCTTCGAGATCAACGGCACGCCACCCCGCCTGGCCTTCACGACCGACTCCTACGTGGTTGACCCAATCTTCTTTCCCGGCGGCGACATCGGCGAACTTGCCGTCAACGGCACGGTCAACGACCTGGCGATGAGCGGCGCGCGCCCGCTCTACCTTTCAGCCGGCTTCATCCTCGAAGAAGGCTTCGCCATCGCCGACCTCAAGCGCATCCTCGAATCAATGCGCGCCGCAGCCAATCGAGCAGGCGTCGAGATCGTCACCGGCGACACGAAGGTCGTGCAGAAAGGCAGCGCCGATAAAATCTTCATCAACACTTCGGGCGTCGGCGTGATCGAGCGCCCGGTCAACATCTCAGCTTCGCGCGCCGAGGCCGGAGACAAAGTGATCTTGAGCGGCACGATCGGCGATCACGGCACGACGATTATGATCGCGCGCGGCGAGCTGGAACTGGAGACGGAGATCGAAAGTGACACCGCGCCGCTCAACTCGCTGGTCGAAGATATGCTCGACGAAGCCGCTCGCCTCGGCGAGGCAGATGCGATTCATTCTCTGCGCGACCCGACACGCGGCGGCGTCGCCACCACGCTCAACGAGATCGCGCTCAGCTCCGAGGTTTGCATCCGGATTTACGAAGCTCGCATCCCGGTGCGCGAAGAGGTGAAGGGCGCGTGCGAGATTCTGGGCCTCGACCCGCTCTACGTCGCCAACGAAGGCAAGCTGCTGGCGGTGGTTTCATCCGGCGTGGCTGAAGCTCTCGTCGCGCAGATGCGGGAGAACCCTTACGGTCGCGACGCCTGCATCATCGGTGAAGTGAAAGATGAACCGCCCGGTATCGTAGCGATGGTGACAGGCTTCGGCGGCACGCGCATCGTGGACATGTTGGTCGGCGAGCAATTGCCCAGAATTTGCTGAGAGCCATAATCAGACAGAGGGACGGAGAGGAAAGGAACGATCCCTCTCCACGACTCTCTGTCCCTCCGTCTCTCTGTCTCTCCTTCTCTCCCTCTCAATTGCCTGCCAACTGCGGCGGCAGCGGCTTATCTACCTTTGGCCGGCTCGGCGCATTCGCCAGCTTCCACATCGTGGCGAAGACGGTGCGCGTCACCTTCTCCATCTTCTCGTAATCAATCTTGTCCGCGTGATCCGACGGCCGATGGTAATCCTCGTGCACGCCGGAGAAGTAGAAGATGATCGGAATGCCCTTCTTCGCGTAGTTGTAATGATCGCTGCGGTAGAAGAACCGTTCGGGGTCGTTCGGCGCGTCGTACTTGTAATTGAACGCGAGCTTGAGGAATGAGTTGTTGACCGCTTCGCTCAACTCGCCCAACTCCGTGCTCATCAGCTTCGATCCGATGATGTAAATTTCATTCGGCCCGGTCAGGTTTTGGTTCGCCGGTTTCGGGTCGCCTTCCTTTTTGCTGCGGCCGATCATATCAATGTTGAGCTGCGTGATGATTTGATTGATCGGTACGACCGGGTGGTCAGTGAAATAACCCGATCCCCACAAACCCTTCTCTTCGCCCGCGTGCCAGACGAAGATGATTGATCGTTTCGGACGCTGCCCGGCTTTAGCCAGAGCTTCGGCAATCGCCAGCGTCGCGACCGTTCCCGATCCGTCGTCGTCGGCGCCGTTGTAAATCCTGTCGCCTTCACCGGTCGGGCGCGCGCCGACGTGATCGTAATGAGCGCCGACGGCGACGTATTCGTTTTTAAGCTGGGGATCGCCGCCTTCGATCACGCCGGCCACATTCTGGGTCATCGTCGTTTCGACCTTCGCGGCGACGGTGAAGCTGGCCTGCTTGGCAAGATCGAATGATTCACCGACCGTGCCTTCGCTCACCTGCTTCTTGATCGTCTCGTAATCAATCTTCTCGCCTTGCAGAATCGCATTGACCATCTTTTCGGAAGCGGTGATGGCGGGAACTCTGTTGCTCTGCTGCGGTCCCTCCATCGCCGGGCGCGTCGGGTTCAAGGAAGATTTGTAACGCTGCTCCCAGAAGGTGAGCGTTGATGAGCCCGGAATGAGGATGATGCCTTTGGCGCCGCGCGCGCGCGCGTAATTGAAGGGATCGTCATAATCCTCCCCAATCTTGCCGCGGCGATCCTGGAACGTCACGCCTTTCGGAAAACCGTCAACCACGAGCATGATCTTGTCCTTCACCTCCACGCCCTGATAAGCGTTGATGTTTTTCGCTTTGATCATGTAGCCGTGACCGGCGTAGACAACCGGGCCGCTGGCCTGTCCCTCGAATGGAGCAGCGATGAAGTCTTCGCCGATTTTGAAGCCCTGTCCGCTGACGATTGCAACCGTTTGTTCGGGCACGACTCGTCTGCTGGTGAGAGCGAACTTCTGAAAGAATGTTCCCCCGGTTCCGGCTGGTTTGACGCCCCACCGCGACAGATTCAGCGCGATGAACCTCGCCGTCAGATCGAGTCCGCGCGACGGCGTGTCGCGCCCTTCCATCTCGTCCGAAGCGACGAAGTAGAGATAGTCTTTCAATTGCGCGGCTGTAATCGCTTCGACGTTACCGAATGGGCTGACGGATGTCACCGCCGCCGGTTTTGGCTTGTCCTTGCGCTGCGCGTTGATGGATGTTTGCAAGATTGAAAATGCGCACAGCAACGACAGGCTGGCGAGCATAAATCTTTTCACGATTCCTCCTGTGAGATTTGAGTTGAATCTGGAATGGCGATTACGCTTCGGGGATGAAGCCAGTTGCGGGATTTTTGTAAAAGCGGCGTAAACCAATCTCTTCATCTATTTGTCTTTGAGCAGTTGATCGAGCATCGCGGCGCATTCGTTGCTGCGGTCAACCAGCGTCTGGTTCAATTCGTCGTATTTGCCGTTCGCTTTGTCCAGCTCGTCGGCGATGTGCAGCGCGGCCAGGATCGCGAGCTTGAGCGAATCGGAGGTCAGCCCGCTCTTCGAGATTTCGCGCATCCGCTCGTCAACCAGCGCCGCCAGTTGCTGCGTGCGTTCAGCGTTGCCGTCGCCAGCACGAATGGTGTAGGTCTGGTTATAGATTTTGACGTTCACAATCTGACCTTGTGCTTCCATATTCCCACGATTCTGGTTTCGGGTTTTCACCGCTTGAGCGATTCGGCTTCCATTTCGAGCGTCGCGATTTCGTGAAGCATCGTCTCCACTTTGCGCCGGGTGTCATTGCGATCGGCAAGCAATCGTTCGATCTTCGACTTCAACCGTCCATTTTCCGAATTCGACGCCGCCAGACGCCCGTGCGCCTGCGCCAGCTCTTCTTCGAGCCGCTCTTTCTCCAGCTTGAGCGCTTTGCACATCTCGAGCGCCAGACGGATTTTGTCTTTCAGATGATCGAGTTTTTCCTCGCCGGTCGCCGCCATAAACGTCCGTATTATCTGACTTCCGCTTCAAATTCCTGCGTCAATTTCCTGATCACGCGTTCGTGCGCGGCGTTGACCTCTTCGTCGGTCAGCGTGCGACCGGCGGCGCGGTAGCGCAACGACAACGCGATTGAATGTTTGCCCGGCGGCAATTCCCTGCCCGCGTACAAATCGAAGAGCCTGACGCCGGCCAGTTCGGGAATGTTCAACCCGTAAATCGCTCGTTCAATCTCTGCGAACGGCACGTCCGTGCCAATCAACAACGCCAGATCGCGGGTGACCGCCGGGAATTTGGGCAACGGTTGATAACGGACTTCGATTCGGCCGGCGTTGAGCGCCCGGCTGAAATCAAGCTCGGCGACAAAGACCGGCTGCTTGAATTTGTAATTCGCCGCCACGCCGGGATGCAACTGACCGATCCGCCCGATCCGATTTCCGCCGAGCGATATTACCGCAGCGCGTCCCGGATGCAAATAACCGATGCCTTGCTCGGCCTCGAATTCGAGCGCCGGCAATCCCAGGTTTTCCGCCACGGATTCAATCGCGCCTTTCACGTCGTAAAAATCAATCTGCCCATCGTTTGATGAAGCCGCCGGTTGCCAGCCGGCTTCGTTGCGCGCGCCGGTGGCGGCCAGCGCGATCTTTTCAATCTCATCAGGGCGTTCACCCTTCGCCTCGAGGAAGACTTTGCCGATCTCGAACAGGCGAACGTTGCGCGTGCCGTGATTGAAATTCCGCTCCACTGCTTTGAGCAACCCTCCCATCAGCGTCGTCCGCATATGCGATTGAGTCTCGTCAATCGGGTTTTGCAGCTTCAGCCGCAACTCAGGCGCGTATTCGCTCAGATCGTCATCTATCTCTTCGTTGACGAAGCTGAAGCTGATGGCTTCGTGATAACCGAGCGCAGTCAGAGTCTGACGCGCGGCGCGGCGCGCGTCTTCGCCCGGCAGGTAAGCGCCCGCGCCCGCGCTGCCCGGCAGAGTGGTATTCACGTTGTCGTATCCGGCGATGCGCGCGACCTCTTCGACCAAATCCTCTTCAATCGAAACATCGCCGCGCCACGAAGGGGCGATGGCGCGAAGCGAATCGGTCTCGACCTCGGCTTCGACCGTGAAGCCCAAGTCGCGCAGGATGCGCTCGGCTTCGCTGAGTTCGATCTGCAATCCGGTCACCAGCGTGTAACGCGAGCGGCGGAACTTGATCCAATCAAGCTCGCTCTTCTGCGGCTCTTGTGGCCCTTGTGGCCCTTGTGGCCCTTGTGGCCCTTGTGGCCCTTGTAGCCCTTGTAGCCCTTGTAGATAGACATCAATCAAGCCGGCGAACACTTCGCCGCCGGCGATCTCGGCGATCATCGCCGCCGCGCGATCCGAAGCAATGGGAACGATTTCAGGATCGGTTCCGCGCTCGAACCGGTAAGACGCTTCGGTGCTCAAAGCCAGAGCTTTCGACGTCGCGCGCACCTGCCAGGGCGTGAAGTACGCCGCTTCGAGCAAAACATCCGTAGTCGAATCGTTGATGCCTGAATCTTCGCCGCCCTTGATGCCCGCGAGCGCGACCGGACGTTCGGCGTCGGCGATCACCAGCATCTCCGAAGTCAATTCGCGCTCTTCGCCATCGAGCGTGGTCATCCTTTCACCATCACGAGCTGTGCGAACGATGATGCGTCTGCCCCTGAGATTATCGAGGTCGAACGCGTGCAGCGGCTGTCCCATCTCCAGCATCACGTAGTTGGTGATGTCGGCGACGTTGTTGAGGCTGCGCTGCCCCATCGCTTCCAATCGTTTGACCAGCCAGGTGGGCGAAGGGCCGATCTTCACGCCTTTGATCACCCGCGCCGAGTAACGCGGACAAAGATCGGGATTCAGGATTTCGACCGAAGCGACATCGCTCGTCTTCGTCTGCGACTCGTTGATCTTCACCTCCGGCATTCGCAGCGTCTTGCCCGACACCGCGGCGGCTTCGCGCGCAATGCCGAGATGAGACAAACAATCGGGACGATTCGATGTCAAATCGAATTCCAGCACGTGGTCGTTACCGTGAGCTTCGACCGCGTCAACGGCCAGGCCAGCCATCGTCAGCTTCGTCGCCAGATCGCGTGGCGACAGATCAAAATCAACAAGTTCTTTGAGCCAGTTGTAACTGATTTTCATAAATCGCGATTGATCAAATTGATTAAGACTTGGCGTTGAAATCAATGGCTACGTCAACCGTCAGCTTCTGCTTGTCGGGCCTCACTTCCGTTTTGATCCTGCTCATTTGCTCAGCCGGGATTCCGCCGGCCTCAACCAGGCGCTTCAAAAATTCGCCCAGATAGGCCGCGTCGTAAAGTTCGCCCGGTTTGATCCGCCATAACTCTTTGAACATCCGAGCGCCGTTTTCGCTCAACCCGCTCACACTCAGATTGCCCATCCGAAACTGTGGGCCTTCGTTGACGGCGATATTCAAAGCCACCCGCTTGTTCGCCTCGTCAAAATCGGGCTTCGGCGCGAGCTGCAATGCCACGTAGCCTTGTTTACCGTAGGCTCGAACGATGTTTCCCAACCCGGCGTCTATCTTCTGTCCGTTTGCAATCCCTCCCGATCGCATCGCCAGCATTATCTCGAGGGCTTGAGTGGAAATGGCTTTGTTGCCTGACCAGACAGCTTTGTCCCAAACGTAGGCCACGCCGGGGTCAACCGTCACCCTGATCGTAACGCCTCCCGGGCAGGATGGATCAATCTCTCCCAACGGTGGTCGCGCGGTTGCGCGCAAATAACCGTGCTTTCGGAAGACCGGGACAACATTCGTTTCAACCACCGCCCTCGCTTTTAACTTCGAGTAATCTTTGTTGATCAAAGGCTGGATTGCCTGTTGCAGTTCCTGGTCGAACGGCGTCGCCCCATTCGGGAAGAAGACCTGGCAAACGAGCAGCCGGGCCTCGCTGGCCCTGAACACGTGTTCAGGCCGATACTGAAACTCGTTGCCCGAAGAAAAGTTGTAATCAACCCGATTGGGGAGCTTCCTGCTCTTCAACAGCCGTTCGAGAGCGCCCAGTATCTTACGGATTGAATCTCCGCTCTCAGGCGCTGTTCCGTCGAACGAAGGCAAATCCTTTCGGATTTCGTCAATGATCTCCTGATCCTTGAGCCAGACGAAGTTGTCGAACAGGCAGGGGACTGACTGTGGCTGCGCCGAAGCGCCCGCGCACAACCCGACGCAAACGAGCCACGACGCCAATAACAAAACCGGCGACGATCTGAAGACGTGATTTTGTAACTGCATAACCTCGAATAAGCGAAACTTCGGGAAGCGGGGGAAGACTTCACGCGGGAATGATCAACAACTCGCAGTCGAAGAGCGTCTTGGCCAGATAGTTCGCAAACGTGGCCGCGCTCATCTCGTCCTTCCCTCTGAAGAGTTCGTCGAAGATCCTCCGGTTCGGAGAAACGAGCGAGACCATATCTTCCGCCAGACGATAAAAGAACTCGTCGTCCAACGATTGCGGCTCCAGTTCGGAAACAGCTTGCCGAACGGATTCGGCGAAAGCCTGGCCGTGAATTACGCGCTCCAGCCTTCGCGGTTTTGAACAGAAATAGACCTCATCCCTTCTGCCGCCGAAGACAACGCGATGAGATTGATTGTCGGGCAATTCGCCGATCTCGCCCGGACTGACGAACAACGAAAGCGCCACAACCTGACGGTCGAAGAACGCGCCGTTCAGATTGACGGCCTCGTGAATCTTCGGCGTCGCGTAAAAGACGGCGTTACCTTTCTTCTCCATCTCGATCAGCAACTGGTGCTGGTTCGATTGCGTCTTGCGGTGCAGCGCGAAACGGAAATAGGGCAGCCCGACCAGCTTCGACTCGCCAGCGTTCCTGCGCTTCATATACTCGCTGGCTTTGAATTGCAGGAAGAGCGGGTAGCCGCGCGGCGTGTCGTTTGCCTCGTCCTCGCTTTCGGTTCTCTTCTTCTTCTGACGCGAAGGCTTGGGTGAATCCGTCGGCAGATAGCCGTAGGCGTTCACCAACTCGTGGGTCAGAACGAAGCCGTAGGAGAATTCGGAGACTTTGCGTTTCATTCTATTGATTACCTGAACTGCTCCAGGAATCGCACATCATTTTCGTACAGCAACCGGATGTCATCCAGCCCGTACATCAACGCGCACAACCGATCCAACCCCAACCCGAACGCAAAGCCTGTGAACTCTTCGGGATCAATACCGACAGTTCGCAGCACGTTCGGATGCACCATTCCCGATCCGCCCATCTCGATCCAGCCTGAGCCTTTGCACACGCGGCAGCCGGCGCCGTTGCATTTGAAGCAGGTGTAATCAATCTCCGCGCCCGGTTCGACGAACGGGAAGTAGGACGGGCGGAAGCGCGTGCGGGTTTCGGG
>Ga0247727_10013610_pt1 | contig 13676 bp, 13 predicted proteins | sample WisWelCaveWW1625_FD_202498 | JGI IMG/M metagenome (GOLD analysis project Ga0247727, IMG submission 202498) | Biofilm microbial communities from Wishing Well Cave, Virginia, United States - WW16-25 | ecosystem: Environmental > Aquatic > Deep subsurface > Groundwater > Cave microbial mat | place... | reverse complement strand
GTGTTCGTTATGCTGGACCCGATGCTGCCCTCGCGGCTGCAGACGGCTTTCCCCAAAGACGCGGAAATCGTGAAATGCGGGCTGGCGGAAGCGGCGCAGAAGATTCGCGAATTCCTCGGCTCTTATAAAGTTGCAAGTTAAAGGTCCCGGGCCTATAAAATTAAGCGTATGAAACCGTTCGTTTTCGACATTTCCCTGACCCCGGTCGAAGCCTTTTCGGCCCTGCATCACCTGCCTTATAGTTTATGGCTGGACAGCGCCGATACCGCGCACCCCGCCGCAAAATATTCCTTCATCGCCGCCAACCCGGTCGAAACCATCGAAGCGAAAGACGGGCGCATGACCGTCACCAACGCCGACTACCAGATTGCCATCGAGGGCGACCCGTTCACGGTGGCGAATGACCGCCTGCAGGCGTGGAATTTCAAAAACGAAATCGACGGTGAACTGCCGCCGTTCCAGGGCGGGCTGGCCGGGTATTTCGGCTATGACCTCGCACGCAGCATTGAAAAACTTCCCGCAACGGCGGGCCTCAACCCGCATATGCCGGACATGGCGGCGGGAATTTACGATGTGGTCCTGGCTTTCGATCACCACAAGAACAAGGCGTGGATGATCGTGCAGGCCGAGAACCACCGCGACGCCGAACACAAGCGCGGCTATATGACGCATCTTCTGAACGCCGGCAGCCACACGCGCAGAGAAAACCCGTCCGTAAACTGGAAGGCGAAAGACAGCCCGTATGATTACAAGGCGAAGGTGAAGAAGGTCATCGACTACATCCGCGCCGGCGATATTTTCCAGGCGAATTTGTCGCAGCGCTTCGACGCCGTCCTGCCCGCCAGCTTCGACCGCTTTTCGCATTACCTCTATATGCGCGAAATCAATCCCGCGCCCTACGCCGCCTATATGAATCTCGGCAATGTCACGATTGCCTCGGCATCGCCCGAACAATTCCTGACGGTGGAGATGGGCCATGTCACGACACGGCCCATCAAGGGTACGCGCCCACGCGGCAAGACGCCCAAGGAAGACGAAGCGCAGCAAAAGGAACTGACCGGCAGCATGAAAGACCGCGCCGAAAATATTATTATTGTCGATCTGCTGCGCAATGACCTCTCGAAAGTATGCGAGCCGCGCAGCATAGAACTAGTCGATTTATGCAAGCTGGAAACCTTCGCGGGCGTGCATCACCTCGTCTCCACCATTCAGGGGCAACTGCGCGATACACCGCTAAACCTGCTGCGGGCCTGCTTCCCCGGCGGATCGATCACGGGCGCACCGAAAATCCGCTCCATGGAAATTATCGAGGAACTGGAAGACACGCGTCGCGGCCCCTATTGCGGATCGATGGCCTATATCGGCTTTGACGGCAACATGGACAGCAACATCCTGATCCGCACGCTGGTTTATAACGGCAACAAGGTCTCGCTGCAGGCGGGCGGCGGCATTACGGCGGATTCAAACCCCGACGCGGAATATGAAGAAACACTGACCAAAGCCGAAAAAATCTTCCGCAGCTTCGATACGCGCAAAGCGAGGAAACAGGCATGATCCTCGTCATCGACAATTACGATTCCTTCGTTCACAACATCGCCCGCTATTTCGAATGCGCGGGCAAGGAATGCGTGATTGTCCGCAACGACGCCATCAGCATAGATAACGCGCTGTGCATGAACCCGGAAGCCCTCGTCATCTCCCCCGGCCCCTGCACGCCGAAAGAAGCGGGAATTTCCATCGAACTGATCAAAAACCTCGGCTCGTATATTCCCGTTCTCGGCATCTGCCTCGGCCACCAGGCGATCGGCGAAGCCTACGGTGCAAAAACAATTCAGACCGAACCGATGCACGGCAAAGCCAGCAGGATCGCCCACAACGGTGAAGGCATTTTCAGCCGCCTGCCGAAATCCATCCATGTCGGGCGCTATCATTCGCTGATCACCGAATTGCAGCCGGGCAGCCCCCTGTCCGTCACCGCCCGCAGCGAAGACGGCGCCATCATGGCCATGCAGCACAAAACGCACCCTGTTTACGGCCTGCAGTTCCATCCCGAATCGGTGCTGACCGAACACGGCATGGACATGATCGAGAATTTCACCGCCATTGTGAACGCCTGGCAAAAGACGCAGACCCGGGCCGCATGACCACCATGTGGCAGAACGGCCGGTTCCTCAACGAGGGCGCGGTGTTCCTGCCCAACGACCGCATCAGGCTGGGCGATGGCGTGTTCGACACGATGCTGGCCATCGACGGCGCATTGATTCATTCCAACGAACATTTCAAACGGCTTCTGACGCACGCGGCCACGCTGCGGATCAAAACGGATTGGAGCGTTTCGGATTTGAAAGCCGCGGCGGAAGGGCTTTTGGACCAGAATAAATACCGCAACGGAAAATTTGTCATCAACAGCATCATCTCGCGCGGCCCGGCCGAACGCGGCCTGAAAATTCCTGATCACCCGTCAATCCAGACAGTGCTGGTGGTGGCACCGGCCCCAACGGCGTTTCCGCCCGTCCATGCGATTGTCGCGACGCAGGTCCGGCGCAACGAGGGATCGCCGCTTTCGACCATCAAATCCTGCAATTACGGCGACAATATCCTCGCGCTGGCCGAGGCGAAGGAAAAAGGCGCCAACGAGGCGATATTGCTGAACAACAAGGGGCTGGTGACCTGCGCCGCCGGGAGCAATGTGTTCGTGGTTCTGGGCGGCAAGCTTTACACGCCACCCGTGAGTGACGGGGCACTCGACGGCATCACGCGCAAAATGCTGATCAAACGCATGGGGGCGAAGGAAAAAAGCCTGGAACCCGCGGAATTGTTTGAGAATCAGGGCCTTTACGTCAGCAACAGCGTGCGCGGCGTCGTGCCCGTGGAAATACTCGACGGCAAGAAGCTTCCCCCACCCTCTTTAGAAATTGATAAGGAATTCCATCTAATCTAAAATGATGGACTATAAGGATTTACTTTTCCCGCCCATGAAAATCTTTTTAAAATGACAACTCCCAGAACACTGACGGTATATCTCGGCTCTTCAGGCCGCGCCCGCCCCGTTTTTCAGGAATCGGCGGAAAGCATGGGCCGCATTATCGGCGAAAGCGGATACCGCCTTGTCTATGGCGGCATGGATGCGGGATTGATGGGACAGGTCGCCACGGGCGCCTTGCAGGCCGGCGGCCCGGTCATCGGCATCGTGCCGCGCAAATTGCAGGACAGCGAACGCATTCTCAAGGGCCTGACCGAAACGATTCTGGTCGAAGACCTCTGGCAGCGCAAAAAGAAAATGTTCGAACTGGCGGACGCGGTTGTGTCCCTGCCCGGCGGCTTTGGCACGCTGGATGAAACGCTGGAGGTTTTATACTGGGGCAAGCTGAAGCTGCACACGATGCCGCTGGTGCTGGTGAATATCGAGAATTACTGGGCACAGCTGATTGAATATATAGAGACGCTGCGCGATTTTGATAAACGGTTCTTGATTGTCGTCGATAATATCGAAGATGTCATTCCCGCCCTCGACAAATGGGACACGCCGTCGATTACCAAGCAGGGCGGACATTTCCCGCATTTCGAGGATGAAATCATGCGCAAGACCGGCGAACCGATCATCATCGACACACCCAGCATCGAGAACAGCTATTACGCCGTCTGCGCACTGGGCCTCAAGCAACTCGGCAAGCACACGCGGCCCATCGGTTTCCTGAACAAGGATGGCCAGTTCAACGGGTTGCTGGAATGGTTCATCACGGCGGAAAAGGAAAGCTTCATCACCGAAAAATGCCTGATGCTGTATGACGTGGCCGAAAACGAAAAGACGCTGCGTGAAAAACTGTCGCATCAAGGCGCCATTGCCATCGACCTGCACAAAGAAAAATGGGGCGAGCGCCGCGAAAAGCCGCGCTGACCTCTAGAGACTTTGCGGAACGGGTTCGGGCAGCTTCTGGTCTGCATTTTCCGCGATGATCATTTTGTGGCAGGCATCGTAAAATTCATCCTGTAAATGGTCGCCCTTCAGCAATTCGCCGGGTTCTTTGCCGCCAGGCGTCAGGATCTTGAAGTCCGCGCCCAGCCGGACAAGTTCCAGTGCAGAATCGATGCTTTTTTCACCGCAGGCGATGTGCAGCGCGGTGTAGCCCCGATGAGAGTCACCTGTAACCAGATCATCGATTCCCGTAAATTTCTTTTCGACAACGGCCCACTTGATAACGTCATGAGCATTCCACCGCGCGCAGCGATGCATAAAATTCTCACCCTTGTGATTTCGCCAGCCGATCTGCGCCCCGGCATCAATGAGGATATCGGCAAAAAATTTAAATTTGACGAAGGCTGATTCACGCTTCGCATACAGGGACTGTTCCATGTTCTTGTCCCTTGCGATCCGACCATGGACCAGCCCACTGTAATAATTATGGGTGTGCTCCTGGGCAGCCTCGATGCGCTTGAAGGCAACGGCCAGTAACGCGCTGAGATTGTCCTGCGGAATATGTTTTATGATCTCGCGGAAAGGTTCGACCTCTTTATCGCGGATATATTTCCGCGCCAGCTCAATAGCCTGCTGCGCCGAAACGGGTTCGGCAGACCGAATAAAGGCGGCTGTTGTTTCTTCATTGTCCATAGTCTTTTAGCGCTGCTTTCGTTCTCAAACGCAGCACCATAAACGATTGTCTAATATTATGTCAAATTTAGGTGGTTTTCGTTTAGAAAACGATGGTGCCGGTCAAAGCCTGCAGCTTCGCCTTGGCCATGGAGATTTTACGCTGGACGCGAATGGTCTCGACGCCTTCGGCGGCGGCTTTCAGGTCTTCACCCAGATTGCGCAGCTCCTGTTCGATCGCGGAGTGATCGAGGCCGGAGAGGTTCATCGCGTCTTCGGCCAAAATCGTGCAGTTCTTGCCTGTTACGTCGGCAAAGCCGCCGGTGATAAAGATTTTCCAAGGCTCAGCGCCCTTCTCACGATAAAGGCGGACAACACCGGGCTTCAGCGCAACAACCATCGACGTATGGTCGGCGCCGATCCCCAACTCGCCGTCTTCGCCCGGGATAACCGCGTGATAGACCGGCTCCGACACCAGTTTCTCCTCGGGGGAGACCAGGTCGAACTGGATGGACTGCGTTGCTGTCTGTGCCTGGGCTTGCGACATTAGGCAGCTTCCAATGCCATTTTCTTGGCTTTCGCGACTGCTTCCTCGATACCGCCAACCATATAGAAGGCCGCTTCAGGAAGGTGGTCGTATTCGCCGGCGACAATCGCCTTGAAGCCACGGATCGTGTCCTGCAGGTTCGCAAGAACGCCGGGCGTACCGGTGAAGACTTCGGCGACGTGGAACGGCTGCGAGAGGAAGCGCTGGATCTTACGGGCGCGTGCGACCGTGAGTTTGTCTTCTTCCGACAGTTCGTCCATACCGAGAATAGCGATGATGTCCTGCAGCGATTTGTAGGCCTGCAGCGTACGCTGAACCGAGGTCGCGACGGCATAGTGCTCTTCGCCGATGACGCGCGGATCAAGAATACGCGATGTGGAGTCGAGCGGGTCAACGGCCGGGTAAATCCCCTGCTCGGCGATCTGGCGGGAAAGAACCGTCGTCGCGTCCAGGTGGGAGAAGGTCGTGGCCGGTGCGGGGTCGGTCAGGTCGTCGGCAGGAACGTAAACGGCCTGAACCGATGTAATCGAGCCCTTGTTCGTCGATGTAATGCGCTCCTGCATCTTACCCATTTCAGTCGCCAGTGTCGGCTGGTAACCCACGGCAGCAGGAATACGGCCAAGAAGCGCGGACACTTCGGAACCCGCCTGCGTGAAGCGGAAGATGTTGTCGAGGAAGAACAGAACGTCCTGGCCTTCTTCGTCGCGGAAATATTCCGCCATCGTGAGGGCCGAGAGAGCAACGCGGGCGCGGGCGCCGGGCGGCTCGTTCATCTGGCCGTACACAAGCGCGGCTTTGGACTGCGTGTGGTCGTGTTTTTTGATAACGCCTGATTCCATCATTTCGTGGTAGAGGTCATTTCCTTCGCGGGTACGCTCGCCGACGCCGCCGAATACCGAGACGCCGCCGTGTGCTTTCGTGATGTTGTTGATGAGTTCCATGATGGTAACCGTCTTACCAACGCCGGCGCCGCCGAAGAGGCCGATTTTGCCGCCTTTTGCGTAGGGGCAAAGAAGGTCGATAACCTTAATACCGGTGATAAACTGTTCAGTTTCAGTTGCCTGGTCGGCAAAGCTCGGGGCTTCGCGGTGGATCGCCCAGCGCTGCTTGGTGTTCAATTCCGGACCTTCGTCGATCACGTTGCCGATGACGTCCATGATGCGGCCGAGAACTTCCGGGCCGACAGGAACGGTGATCGCATCGCCCGTGTCGATGACTTCCGCGCCACGTGTCAGACCTTCGGTCATGTCCATCGCGATGCAGCGCACGGTGCTTTCGCCCAGGTGCTGGGCCACTTCGAGAACCAGTCTCTGGCCGTTATTGGTTGTCTCCAAAGCGTTCAGAATGCCGGGGACATTGCCCTCTTCGAACTGCACGTCGACCACGGCGCCCAGAACCTGGAGGATCTTGCCTTTTGCGCCTGATGCTGCTGTTTTTTTCGTTGCCATTTTACTTTCCTTCTTCTTAAAAGTTGTTCTTTAAATTACAGAGCTTCCGCTCCCGAAATAATCTCAATAAGTTCCTTGGTAATGTAAGCCTGACGCGCGCGGTTGTATTTCAGGTTCAGGTTGTTGATCATGTCGCCCGAGTTGCGTGTCGCGGCATCCATCGCCGTCATACGCGCGGCCTGTTCGCCTGCTGCGGAATCCAAGAGCGCACGGAAAATCTGCACGCCGATATTGCGCGGCAGAAGCGTGTTGAGGATCAACCCCTCTTCCGGTTCAAAATCATATGGCGAGATCGGACCGGTCGGGCCTGCTTCGACGACTTTTTTGCGGCGAATACCTTGCTTGGTCGCCTCGGCCTTTTCGCGCTTCTCTTTTTCCTTCTGAAGTTCTTCAGGATCAGGGAGTGAGACCGGGATCAATTGCTGGCACGTCGGTTTTTGCGTCAGGATCGATTTGAATTCGTTGTAGACCAATGTGCAGACATCGAATTCATTCGCCATGAATTTATCGAGGACAAGCTCGGTGACTTTGTTCGCTTCGGCGAAATCAACGCGCGATTTTCCGGTGATGCCGGTGAAGCTTTCCCAGATACGAGATTTGAATTCGCGGCTGAGCAGATCGCGCGCCTTGCGGCCTGCGCAGATGACGTAAACATCTTTGCCCTGCGCGATCAGGTCGCGGATGATCTTGCGGGCTTCTTTGATGATGTTGGCATTGAAACCGCCGCAAAGACCACGGTCGGCGGAAACGACAACAATAAGGTGACGCTTGTCGGAACCGGTTCCAGCGAGTAATTTATTGCTGCCCGGCCCGATCAGGACGTTCTTCGCAACGCGGCCCAGCATTTCAGCCATGGCCGTGGCATAAGGCTGGCTGGCTTCAGCCTGCAGCTGCGCCTTTTTCAGCTTGGAAGCCGCCACCATTTTCATGGCAGAGGTAATCTTCCGGGTCGATTTGACCGACTTAATGCGGTCGCGAAGATCGCGTAGACTGGGCATTGTTTATTACGCCGCCTTTTTGTTGGATACGAAGGTGGCTGTGAACACTTCCAGGAATTCCTTCATCTGCTTTTGCAGATCCTCGGCAAGCGCTTTTTCCTTGCGGATGCGGTCCAGAATGTCTTTGCCGCTGGCGCGAACGTGCTCGAGCAAGCGGGCTTCGTACGTGTTGACTTCGTTCGTCGGGATACCGTCGAGGTAACCGCGCGTACCGGCGAAAATCACGAACACTTGCTCTTCAACAGGCATCGGCGAGTACTGAGGCTGCTTCAAAAGCTGCGTCAGGCGCGCACCCCGTGCGAGAAGCTTCTGTGTTGAGGCATCGAGATCCGAGGCGAACTGGGCGAAAGCTTCCATCTCGCGGTACTGCGCGAGTTCAAGCTTGATCGTACCGGTAACCTGTTTCATCGCCTTGATCTGCGCGGCAGAACCAACTCGGGAAACCGATGCGCCGACGTTAATCGCAGGACGAATACCTTTGAAGAACAGACCTGTCTCGAGGAATATCTGGCCGTCAGTAATCGAAATCACGTTTGTCGGGATGTAAGCAGAAATGTCACCCGCCTGCGTTTCAATGATCGGCAGGGCCGTCAGTGAACCGGAACCATGCGCGTCCGAGAGTTTCGCGGCGCGTTCCAGCAGGCGGGAGTGAATGTAGAACACGTCGCCGGGGTAAGCTTCGCGGCCCGGCGGGCGGCGAAGCAGCAGCGACATCTGGCGGTAAGCAACGGCCTGTTTGGACAAGTCGTCGTAGATGCAAAGCGCATGCAGACCGTTGTCGCGGAAATATTCGCCCATCGCGCAGCCGGTGTACAGCGCAAGAAACTGCATCGGGGCCGGATCGGACGCTGTCGCGGCGACGATGATGGTGTATTGCATCGCGCCCTGCTCTTCGAGTTCTTTCACGAGTTGGGCAACTGTCGAGCGCTTCTGACCGATACAAACATAAATGCAGTACAGGTGTTCTTTTTCGTTCGGCGAGTTGTTGATGTATTTCTGGTTGATAATCGTATCGATCGCGACGGCGGTCTTGCCGGTCTGGCGGTCGCCGATGATCAGTTCGCGCTGACCGCGACCGACGGGCACCAGCGCGTCGATGGCCTTGAGGCCCGACTGCATCGGCTCATGAACGGATTTACGCGGGATAATACCGGGAGCTTTCAGCTCGACGCGGCGCGTTTGCTTTGCCTTCAGCGGGCCTTTGCCGTCGATGGGATTGCCGAGACCGTCAACAACGCGGCCCAGCAGTTCTTTACCAATCGGAACTTCTACGATCTGGCCGGTACGCTTGACGATGTCGCCTTCTTTAATGTCGCGGTCGTCGCCGAAAATAACGATACCGACATTGTCGACTTCGAGGTTCAGCGCCATGCCTTTAATACCGCCGGGAAATTCAACCATCTCACCGGCCTGAACGTTATCAAGACCGTAAACGCGGGCGACGCCGTCGCCGACGCTGAGCACCTGGCCGATTTCGGCGACATCTGCCTGCGCGCCGAATTCAGCGATCTGTTTTTTCAGAATTTCAGAAATTTCTGCTGCACGGATTTCCATTGTATTAACCTACCTCTTTGATGGTTTGACTGTTTTGATTTGATTGTTTGGACATGGCGGCTTTCAGGCGCTCCAGCTTGCGGGCGACCGAATCGTCGATCATCTTCGAGCCGACGGTGACGATGAGGCCACCGAGAATGGAAGGTTCGACGCGGGCCTTCATCGAAATTTCACGGCCAAGACTTTTTGAAATGGCGCGCTGAAGCGCTTCGAACTGCGACGGGGTCATGTCCTGCGCGGTTTGTACTTCAACAGCAACTTCGCCGCGGCGGCGGGACAGTTCGGATTTCACAGCGTCGATAATGCCGGCAACGGCGTTCAGGCGGCGGTTCTTCACCAGCACACCGAGGAAATTGACGGTCAGCGGCTCGAATTTAGCTTTTGCGGCAATGGCGGCAATGGCGGCACCCTGGCGATCTCGGCTTAAAGACGGAGAATTGATGACGGTGTTGAGGTCGGGAGAGGTGGAAACCATGGCCAAAAGCTCGGCAAGGTCCTTCTCAACTTTCTCCATTTTATTGGATTCAGACGCCAGCTCGATCAGGGCGAGGGCGTAGCGTGAAGTTACCGCATGCGAAGCTTTTGTGGCGGACACGTCTGTCTGGTCCCTTATATATAGATTTACCAAGTTTTGCGAAGGGTTTAGCACAGCAAAAATGCCCTGACAAGGGCTTTAAATAAAGGTTTTCCAACCCTCGGGCCGGGCGTTTTAAGACCTGTATTTTCAGCTTTTGTCAGAATGGCCAGACCGGCAGCAAACGGAACTGGAACAAGTTTACCAGTTCAGGGTGCATGGCTGTGAAAACGGCCTTTAGAATCAGCATATGGATGACATAGATTTCCAACGTCCAGCGTCCACAGAAACGAAGGACAGGGGTAAGTCCCGGGGCATATTTTTTGAGATCCGGCCAGTTGACCGGGCGGAAATGATACAGCGCATAGAACATGATGCCCCGGCCTGCGACGATACCCAGATACGCCCCCAGCGGCAAAAGCGGCAGGTAAATGATCTGAAACCATGTGCTGAAGAGAACCATAAAGGCGATAAAAGATAGCATTAGCCAGGAGGGCACTTCCAGTTCGTCCTTGTGGCGGCGCATATAACCGAAAATCGCGCAGATAAAACCGTAAGTCCCATATTCAAAAAAGAGCCCCGTGACAGAATTCAGGGCGGCCAGAACAATTATAATCACCAGAAAAGCCCAGATGCTTTCGGTTGCCCACGACCCAAGACGCGTAATACAAAGCCGGATCAACACAAAAGTGAAGAGAATGGGAAAAAAAAGCAGGGCACCGCCCATGGCAACGTCGGAGAATATCAGCAAAACGCCGCCAATCAGCCACGATTTGGGAATTGGCCTTGTCCCGGCATAACCGATAAGAAAAAACCATATTGACTCCGCAAAACCGAAAACACGCAGCCCATACCAGTCCTCGGCATAGAAAACGCCCACATGATCCGCCAACATCATCACGATGCCGAAGAATTTCAGCACATCATAAGATGTGACATCGACACCGCAGCTTTTTTTGGGTTGGTTTTTCAAACGCATGCTATAATCTTGAGGTCAAAGCGCTTTCGAGTGCAAGCCACAATATCTGAAATTCAGGACGCCTATGGAAAACTTTAACCGCACCCTCCTCCTTTTCTCCGTCATCATTATCGAAGGATATGTCGTTCTTGCCACGGAATTGCTGGCGATCCGTGAAACGGTCCCTTATGTCGGCAGCGGCACGGACACGGTATCGATCATCATCGCGGCGGTGCTGATGCCCCTGGCTTTCGGTTATTACCATGGCGGCCATTTCAGACCTTATACAGTCCGCGGCGTTCATATCGGCATCCGCCGCAAGCTGATCTTCAACGTCATTGTCTCGATGATTATCCTGATCATTGGCCTATCATATGTGTGTCTTAATGTGTTTTTCTACACGCTGATCGGGATGGGCCTCAAACACAGGCTGTTCCTGACAGCTGCATACGCTCTCATTTTCCTCGTCACGCCGGTTTACCTTCTGGGGCAGACCATCCCGCTGATCAGCAATTATTTCTCGAAGGAAAAACTTTCGCGCATTACCGGGCGCATCCTGTTTTTCTCGACGATGGGATCGTTCATGGGCGCAGTATTTTCAACACTGGTGCTCATGGCAACTGTCGGCGTCCACAACACGGTATCGATGAATATCGTCCTGCTGGCCGTTCTTGTGATCCTGCTCAGCAAGAAAAAAATGTCGGAAACCGTTATTTACACGCTTGCCATCGCCGTCGCCGGGATATTTCTGAATTCCGGCCACGTCATGGCCTCGTTCAACATCGTCGACAACAACAAGTACAACACGGTTGTGATATTCCAGGACAAGGAAGGCAACAATCACATGTCCCTCAACCACATGGGATCGTCGATGTACAACCCGAACAACGCGCGCAAACATCTCTATATCGAGTTTTTCGAGCGGCAGCTTATCGATCCGATCCGCAATCCCGATAAACCCAACGATATTCTTGTGATCGGCGCCGGGGCCTTCACGTTCGGTCTGGAAGACAAGATCAATCATTATGATTTCGTCGATATCGACAGCAGCCTGAAGGAGATTGCCGAAGATCACGTTCTGAAACAAAAACTTTCCGAGAATGTTAAGTTCATCCCGATGGAGGCGCGCGCCTACCTCATGAGCACGGATAAAAAATACGACATCATCATACTGGACGCCTATCTGGGCGGCGTCACGATCCCCGAACACCTGGTGACGCGTGAATTCTACCAGCAGGTCAAAGACCATCTGAAAGAACGTGGAATCATCGGGGCGAATTTCATTGCCTCACCCAGCTTTGCCACGCCGTTCAGCCGTCACCTGGACAACACGTTCCGGTCCGTATTCCCCCATGTGAACCGGCATGTCATCCTGGACAATTATTTTATCCTGAGGGATGACCCGCAGAACAACGAAAATGTGCTCTATATGTACCGCAACCATCCCGGGGAAAAGAGCGATGAAATTTATACCGATGACCGCAACCGTATTTTCTACGACAAGCCGCAGGAACATTAGAAGCAGAGAAATAAATGGATGACGAGCTGTATCTCAGGCTTCTCGAAGCGGAATATAAATTTTTTAAATATCTCGACGATCTCCTGGTGTTCGGCATTATGTTGTTTATCGCCGGGGTGATCTGCGTCGCCCTCGAAAAAATCCGACCCATCAACAAGGACACGCCGTTCTTTAAAAAGGAATTCAAAAAGGAAATCGGTCTCGTTGCCCTGAACACGCTGATGTTTATTCCTCTCTTTGCGGCTCTGATTTCAATCACCCTTCTGACCGTGCTTGGAAAAATCGCGCCAAACCAGATGTTCGACCAGACGCTCAGCGCCCTCCCCCTCAGCGTGCAGATTATTTTTGCCCTGCTATGCATGGATCTCAGCACATACTGGCGCCATCGCTTCACGCATAACTACATGTGGCCTTATCATTCGTTCCACCACAGCGCCGAGGAAATCACATGGCTGACGGCGCTGCGCCTGCATCCGGTGGACTACCTGACTGCCATGTTGTTCGATACGCTGGTCACGTATTTCCTGGGCTTCAGCGGCAGTGGCATTGTCGCCGCCAACATCATCATGATGGCGTACAATTACTTCACGCACCTGAACCTGAATGTCGTCTTCGGCAAACCGATGCGCTATGTTTTTGCCTCGCCGCATTTCCACCGCTGGCACCACGCGACCGACAAGTCCGCCTATGACAAGAATTTCTGCGGGATGTTTTCCCTGCTGGATGTGATTTTCGGCACTTATTACCACCCGGAAATACTGCCCACAGCTTATGGGCTTACGCCGCGCGACCAGAAGGAAGTGCCGGAAAAACTCATCCCGCATATCCTGCAGCCGATCAAAAAAGATTTCAGAAAACTGATCCGCAAAAAGAACTAGAAGAAATTCTGGGGATCGATATCAACCTGTACACGCACCGCGGCGGGAATTTTTACCTTCTCCAGCCATTCCCCGATTTTTTTCTGGATGTTCACGGCCTTGCTGGTGCGCACCAGCAGCCGGTAGCGGTATTTGCCGCGCAGCCGCGCGAACGGCGCCGGGGCGGGCCCCAACGTCTGGATGTCCTCGCCCTGTGGCGCAATGCGGCCCAACGCCTTGGCGATCTCAATCACCTCGCGCTCGTCGCGCCCTGAAACAATGATCCCGGCCAGGCGGCTGTAGGGCGGCATATCGGCCTGTTCGCGCTCATGCGCTTCGGCCTCTAAAAACCTGTCGCGCGCTTCATGCGCCAGCGCCTTCATGATTTTATGCTCGGGCATAAAAGTCTGCAGATACACCGTGCCTTTTTTCTCCTCGCGCCCGGCGCGCCCCGCAACCTGGTGCAGCAATTGATAGGTCCGCTCGGCCGCACGAAGCTCGCCGCTGTTTAAACCGAGGTCGGCATCGATAACACCAACGAGGGTCAGATTGGGAAAATGGTGGCCCTTGGCGATGATCTGTGTGCCAACAACAATATCGACCTTGTTATCGCGGATATCCCGCAGCTTCTGC
>Ga0247727_10013609_pt1 | contig 13677 bp, 10 predicted proteins | sample WisWelCaveWW1625_FD_202498 | JGI IMG/M metagenome (GOLD analysis project Ga0247727, IMG submission 202498) | Biofilm microbial communities from Wishing Well Cave, Virginia, United States - WW16-25 | ecosystem: Environmental > Aquatic > Deep subsurface > Groundwater > Cave microbial mat | place... | reverse complement strand
GCGCTCCTCGTCCACCGTCGGCAGCGCCGCGAGCGCGCCGAGCGCCGAGAAGGCGGGTGACGCCTTCGGCACGAGCACGTGGCGGATGCCGAGGTCCTGCGCCTGGATCGCAGCGAACAGCGGGCCGTTGCCGCCGTAGGCGAGCAGCGTGAGCTCGCGCGGGTCCACGCCCTTGCCAGCGGTCCAGCGCCGCACGGCCTGCGTCATGTTCGCGTTCACCACGCGCCAGCAGTCGAAGGCCGCCTGCTCGACGGAGCAGCCGAGCGGGCCGGCTAGCTCGAGGAAGGCTTCGTCCACGCCCTTGCGCGAGAGCCGGAAGCTGCCGCCCGCGAACTCGCTCGAGTCGGAGAGGAGGCCCAGCACGAGCATCGCGTCCGTCACGGTCGGGATGGCTCCGCCGCGCGCATAACAAACCGGCCCAGGGTCGGCGCCCGCGCTCGCGGGCCCGACCTCGAGCACGCCGCTCTTCACCTGGCACAGCGAGCCGCCACCGGCGCCGAGCGTCTCGACGCTCACCATGGGCAGGCCGATCACGTAGCGGTGGTGCCAGTTCCAGCCGGGCTCGGCGGGCGCCTGCCCGCGCCGCACGACCGAGACGTCGTAGCTCGTGCCGCCCATGTCCACGCACAGCAGATCCGGCTCGGCCTTGGCGCGGCCCAGCGCCGCGGCACCGATGACGCCGCCGGCCGGGCCCGATGCCAGGATGCGCACCGGGCTCGCCGAGAGGTAGTCCCGCGTCATCACGCCGCCGCTCGAGGTGACGACGAGCAGCTGTCGCGTGTAGCCCGCGGCGCGCAGGCGCTCGCTCAGGCGGTCGAGATAACCCGTCACGCGCGGGCCCACGTAGGCGTTCACCACCGTGGTGCTGGTGCGCTCGAACTCGGGCGCCTTCGGCATCACCTCGTGCGAGAGCGAGAGCGGAACCCCGGGCAGCTCCTCCCGCGCCAGCTCGGCCAGGCGGCGCTCGTGTGCCGGGTTCACGAAGGAGAACAGCGTCGAGATCGCCAGCGACTCGACGCCGAGCTTGCGGAGGCGCTGGAGCGCGCGGCGCGCGGCCGCCTCGTCGAGGGCGGTGTGTACGCTGCCGTCGAAGCGGATGCGCTCGGGCACGCCGAGCCGGCGCCGGCGCGGCACGATCGCGCGCGGCGGCGGCAGCCGCACGTCCCAGATGTCCTCCTTGTAGCCGCGCCGCAGCTCCAGCTCGTCCCTGAAGCCGGCGCTGGTGACGAGGCCCGTGACGGCGCCATTGCCCTCGATCAGCGTGTTGTCCGCGATCGTGGTGCCGTGCACGATCGCCTCGAGCCTGACCAGGAAGTCGCCGAGCGCGAGTCCTTCGCGCGCGGCGAGCTTCTCGATCCCCTGCATCACCGCGAGCGAGCGATCCGCGGGCGTGGAGAGCACCTTCTCGAGCACCAACGCGCCGCCCTTGTCGAGCGCGAAGTCCGTGAAGGTGCCCCCGATGTCGACCCCGAGCCTCATGCGCGGGGTCGCATGCGCAAGGCAGTGGTCGCCGCTTCGTCCACGGCGAGGTCGAGCGCTTCGAGCGAGCCCGTCAGCACGACGCCGTAGCGCTCGCGTGCGGCGGTTACGCTCACGTACTCGTCGAGCACGTCCTCGAGCACCTGCTGGGGATCGCGCTCGCGTGCGGGGCCGAAGCCGGCGCCGCCGCCGTACTGGTAGGCGGTGACAGCAAAGGCCGGCAGCTGCGCCTGGATCGCGTTCACGACCTCGTACTCCTCCGGCGTCCCGACCAGGAAGCGATTCCCGTACGGGCTGGCGTCGTCGCCTCCCTGGAGGCCGCGCAGCGGGTGCCTTTGCGAGACCATCCAGGCCATTGCCATCACAGGCTTCAGGATCTGCTTCACGTTCTTCGTGCCGGGCTGGCCGCGCCAGTGGCCGGCGCCGCCGGTGTCGGGGGTCATCTCGCGCGACAGATTGAGAACCGGGAAGCGGCTCTCGGCCTCCTCGGCCGTGGCGAGGATCAGGTTGCCGAGGCCGCTGCACATCGCGCCCCAGCCATCGACGCCGCGTGCGGCCGAGGCGTCCGATGCGCGCACGTCCACGCCCTGGTCCATCCACATCTGGCCGCGCTCGTCGAAGCCGACCACCGCGTTCGGCATGCCGAGCTTGTAGACCTGCGGTGACGAACGGTCGGGCAGCACCTCGGAGAGCGCGATGCAGATCGCCTCGCCCACCTCGACGGCGGGGTGGAAGGCGCCGAGCGCGGCCGGCCGGCCGGGCGGCGGCTGCAGGATCGAGCCCTCGGGCACGATCATCTCGACCGCGTCGAACAGCCCCTCGTTCTTCGGAATCGAGGGATCGACCATCGAGGCGAGCTGCGCCATCGCGTAGCCGCGCGTATTCGAGAAGGTGTTCCAGACGCACACCAGCTCGGGCCTCGCGTCGCTCCCCGTCATGTCGACGGTGAGCCGGTCGCCCGCCACGCGGCAGCTCACGTGCACGTGCACGTCGGGGTTGCCGGTCGTGTCCTGGTCGATCCAAACGTCGGCCGGGTACGCGCCGTCGGGCCAGCGCGCGACCTCCGCCCGAAAGCGCCGCTCGGTCTCGGCGATGTTCCAGTTGATCGCGGCGCGCACGCCGTCGGCGCCGTACTTGGTGATCAGCTCCTGGTGCAGGCGCACCCCCAGCTCGACGGCCGAGATCATGGCGGCGAGGTCACCCGCGAAGCTCGCCATGCGATTGTTGCGCGTCAGCAGCTCGAGCGCGTCGCGCCGGCGCTGGCCGCGGTGCACGAGCTTGAGGCAGGGGACGATCAGACCCTCCGCCCAGATCTCGCGAGCATCGATCGAGAAGCCGCCGGGATCCTTGCCGCCGGTGTCGCCCTGGTGCGCCTGGAGCGCCTGGATCACCACGATCTCGCCGCGCTCGTCGAAGACCGGCGCGTAGACGTTGTAGTCGGGCAGGTGGCCGCCGCCATGCTCGGGGTCGTTGCCCACCAGCACGTCGCCCGGGCCCCAGTCGTCGGCCGCGCGGTTCTCGAGCCCGTAGCGCACGGTGAGCGGCGAGATGAAGAGCAGCTGCGGGATGCCGACCGAGATGCCGGCCAGACGCCCGTGCGCGTCGATCACGCTGGCGTTGCGCTCGTTCGACTGGTTGATGATGGCCGAGGAGGCGCAGCGGCCGAGGTGCGTCGCGACCTCGAAGCAGATCGTCTCGAAGGCGCCGCGGATGATGCCGGCGGTCACCGGGTCTACGCGTGCTGACGTCGCGAGCGGCGGCCGGGGCGCCACGAGCCGGCGGTTCACCTCGAAGGACATCGCGCGCGCCTCCCGGAATCGACGGATCGTCGACCAGCGCCGACACGAGCGCAAGCCGGTAGCATGCGGGGGTGGTTGCGCCTTCCTTCGATCTCACCGACCTCGACACGTACCGCGACGGCTTCCCGCACGAGGTCTTCACCTGGCTGCGCGCCGACGCGCCCGTCTATTGGCACGAGCCCACGCCGCACACGCCGCAGGGCGAGGGCTTCTGGGTGGTGAGCCGGCATGCGGATGCACTCGCGATCCAGCTCGACGCGAAGCGCTTCTCCTCGGTCACGGGCGGGAGCCGCGAGCGGGGCGGCACCATGATCGCCGACCAGTACGGTGCCGGCCTGATGCTCAACATGATGGACGACCCACGCCACCGGCGGATCCGTGGGCTCGTGAACAAGGGCTTCACGCCGCACCGCATCTTTGCGCTCGAGCCCGAGCTGCGCCGGCGGGCGCGCGCGATCCTCGACGCGCTGCCGGCGAGCGGGGTTTGCGACTTCGTGGTGGACGTGGCGCGCGATCTGCCGCTCCAGGCGATCTGCTTGCTGCTCGGCGTGCCGCAGCAGGACCGCGCCCAGCTGTGCGAGTGGATGGACCGCGGCCTCGAGGCCGAGTCGGGCGAGGCACTGAACCGCGAGTACGGCCGCATGCTGATGGCCTACGGGGCGGAGCTGATCGGTGCCAAGCGCAAGCAGCCGGGCGACGACCTGCTCTCGCTGGTGATAAACGCGCGCATGCCGCAAGAAGACCCGCCGCAGCTCGGTGATGACGAGCTGACGTTCTTCTTCTCCTTGCTCTTTACGGCCGGCAGCGAGACCACGCGGAAGGCGATCGCCGGCGGTCTTCGCGCCCTGGTCGAGAATCCCGCCGAGCTGGCCCGCCTGCGCCGCGAGCCAGGCGTGTTGGATCTGGCGCTCGAAGAGATCGTGCGCTGGACGACGCCGAGCGTGTACAAGCGCCGCACCGCCACCTGCGACCTCGAGCTACACGGCGAGAAGATCCGCGCCGGTGAGAAGGTCACGTTCTGGGAGATGTCGGCGAACCGCGACGAGCGCGTCTTCGCCGAGCCGTTCCGCTTCGACGTAGGGCGCGATCCGAACCCGCACCTCGGCTTCGGGCAGGGCGTCCACTACTGCCTGGGCGCCAACCTCGCGCGCCTCGAGATGCGGGTGATGTTCGAGGAGCTGTTCGCGCGCTACGACACGTTCGAGATCACCGGCCCAGCGGTGTTCACGCGCGAGAATCGCCTGCTGGGGCTCAAGCACCTGCCGGTGCGTCTCTCGCGCTGATCAGGCGGCCGGCGGGCTCTCGAAGGCGTGGCGCGAGCACCAGGCGAGGCCTCCTTCGAGGTAGAGGCGCTCGACCAGCCGGTCGGCCACGGCACGCCGTGCCAGCAGGCGGATACGGCGCGGCACGACTTCGAAGGAGCAGCTCGCCACCTCGGGGTCGGCGTCGATCCGCGCGAAGGCGCGGCTCAGCGCAGAACGCTCCGCGAAGCGCAGCTCGTACATCCGAAGCTCGTTCTCCATGGCGCGGGCGTATTGCAAGAACCAGACCAGCGCGGGCGAGCGTGCGGTGGAGGGCTGGGAGGCTGCTGAGCAGATCCCGGGCAGCATGTGCGCGCAGAAGCGTCAGGCCGAGGCGCGGAAGCGCACCGGCATGCGGCGCGGGCCATCGATGAACCAGGAGTGCAGCCGCTCCACCGGACCGGCCAGCTCGATCTCGTGGAGCCGCTCGAGCACCGCCTCGAACAGGCAGCGGATCTCGAGGCGCGCGAGGTTTGCGCCGAGGCAGTAGTGAGCGCCGCCCCCGCCGAAGGCGAGGTGCGGTTGGGCGAGCGCCGGAGGTCGAAGCGATCCGGCTCGGCGAACACCTCCTCGTCGCGGTTCGCGGACGGGTAGTAGATCACCACCTTCTCGCCCGCGCGGAGCTTCTGGCCGCGCAGCTCGAGGTCCGCCGTCACGGTGCGGCGAAACTGCACTACCGGCGGCACGAAGCGCAGCATCTCCTCGATTGCACCCGGGAGAAGCGCGCGGTCCGCGCGCAGTGCCGCGAGCTGCTCCGGGTGCGCGAGCAGCGCCAGCATGCCGCTCGCTACCAGGTTGCGCGTGGTGTCGCCGCCGGCGTTGATCAGCAGCAGGAAGAACAGGTCGAACTCGAGGTCGCTGAGGCGCTCGCCGTCGAGCTGCGCCGCGAGCAGCACGCTCGCGATGTCCGCGCCCGGCCGCGCGCGCTTCGTGGCGCGCACATCCGCCGCGTAGCGCATCATCTCGAGCACGGCCGCCTGCGCGTCGCCGGGCGTCTCGGTCTGGTGCATGCGCTCCGTGAGCTGGTAGAGGCGCCGGCCGTCGTCCGGCGGAATGCCCATCAGCTCCGCGATCAGCAGCGAGGGCAGCTCGCCGGAGACATCGCCGACGAAGTCGCAGTGCCCGCGCGGGGCAACGGCCGCAACGATGCCGCGAGAAAGCTCGCGGATGCGCGGCTCGAGGCGCGCCACCTGGCGCGGCGTGAAGCCGCGGTTCACGAGGCCGCGCAGGCGCGTGTGCTCGGGCGGATCCATGCCGAGGAGCATCAGCCGGCTCTGGGCGACGGCCAGCGGGTCCATGTCTTGCACCATGTACCCGGCGCGCGCGGAGGAGAAGGTGGCGGAGTCGCGGGAGACGCTGAGCACGTCGGCGTGCCGGGTCAGCGCCCAGAAGCCCGGGCCATTCGGCTCGGGATGCCAGCACACCGGGGCCTCGGCGCGCAGGCGCGCGAACAGTGCGTGCGGCGGGCCGTGCTGGTAGGTGGCGGCGTCCGCAAGGTTCGCGTCGAGGCTCACCGCGGCGTCTGCCGCGCGAGGTGAGGTGCGCTCCGGTAGTGCGCGGCGAGCAGGTCGTCGCCAAAGTCGTTCTGCCGCGCGAGGTGAGGTGCGCTCCGGTAGTGCGCGGCGAGCAGGTCGTCGCCGAAGTCGTTCTGGGTGTCATGCCAGACCGCGTGCACGTGGTCGCCGTCCGTGGTGTTGTCCATCTCGATCAGCGTGCGCGGGCCGGATAGGCGCCAGTAGAACGCGCCGGGCGGCTCGGCCGCTTCCGCCCACGCGAAGCGCAGGGCGTCGCGACCGGCGGCGTCGATCTCGACGCGCCGGGCGGCCGCGATCTCGGGTGCGAACAGTGTGGCGAAGTGCTCGACCAGGCGATCGAACAGCGCTTGCGCCGCGGGCGGCGCTTCTCCGCGCGCAACTCCTATCCCCGCGCCGAGCGCGACACGCCGCACCTGCCCGAGCATCAGGCCACGGTCGTCCTCGTAGGGCAAGCTGGCGCGCGTGCGCAGCGGCTCGGGCAGTGCCGCGAGCAGCGCGCGTGCCGTCGCCTCTTCGGCGCCGAGCACTGCGGCGCCGGCGTCGGGCGCACCGGCTGGCACCACGCGCGGCTCCGCGCCGAGGAAGAGCGGCGTGCTCGCCGGCACCGCTCCGGGCGTCACGGTCAGATTCAGCGAGAGGTGATGCCCCTCGTAGCGGAAGCCCCAGGGGTCCTGCTCCGAAGGAGCGCCGAACAGCGCCACGAAGTAGCGCCCGGGGTCGCGCATCCGACCCACCAGCCAGGCCGGCGCCCAGCCCGCCTCGTCCTTCCTCGCAACCGCCAGCTCGTTGCGGCGGATCTGGCGTGCCGCCTCGAGCCCGCGCGGAGCGAGCGAGAGGGCGAGCAGCTGCTCGGCGAGCGAGGCGGTCTCGTCCGGCAACGTGCCGTGTTGCGCGCCCTCGAGCAGCAGCGGCGCGAAGCGGATGTCCTCCCGCTCGTCGTCGTCGAACGGGTAGAGCGCGTCGGAAAGCAGAGCCTCGGGCAGCGCTCCGTGCAGGCGCGCGGCAGCGGCCGTGAGCCGCGGTGCGAGTGCGTCGTCGGCGCCGGCCGGAACGGCCGCGAGAAGAGAAAGTGCGAAGGAGGCGAGCGAGCGGGTTCTCATTCGCACGAGTCTACTGGCTCAGGGCAGCGCGTAGGCCACCACCCAGTCGCCGCGTTCGGTGCCGAGCGACGCGTGACCCCCCGCGGCGATCACCACGAACTGGGCCCCGTCGGGCCGGACGCGATAGGTCAGGGGATTCGCCTGGCCGCCGGCCGGGAGCGCATCTCGCCAGAGCTCGTCGCCCGTCTCGACGTCATAGGCGCGGAGGTAGCCGTCCATGGCGGCGCCGATGAAGACGAGCCCGGCGCCGGTGGTGAGCGGCCCGCCCATGCCGGGCGTGCCCCAGTCGAGCCAGAACGGCCAGGGCGCCTGGCCGCGCGTGCTCCCGAACGGGACGCGCCAGGCGACTTCACCGCTCGTGAGATCGATCGCGAGCAGCTCGCTCCAGGGCGGCTTCGTGCAAGGGATGCCCCAGGAGGAGATGAAGACGCTCTGGAGCAGCGCATAGGGCGCGCCGAGCTGCGGGAACAGGATCTCGAAGGGCGGATTCGAGGGCGTGCTCGCCACCTGCTCGCGCGGGATCAAGCGATGCACGGTGCCGAGCCGCGTCTGGGTGAGGATGAGCAGGTTGCGGCCGGGATCCCAGGCCGCACTTCCCCAGTTCACCCCACCGGCTACGCCCGGAAACTGAAGTGAACCTCGGAGGCTTGGCGGTGTGAACGGCCCGTCGTTGCGCAGGGCCGCGAGGCGCTCGCGGCAGTCCTGCTTGTCGATCGGAGTCAGGCCGAACAGCTCGTCTTCGCCGATACCCGCCGGGTGAAGCGGGGCCGGGCGGGTCGGGAACGGCTGCGTCGCGGCGGACTCTTCGCCGGGTACATCGCTCGCTGGCGCGGGGCGCTCCTCGACCGGGAAGAGTGGCGCGCCCGTCTCGCGCTCGAGCAGGAAGAGGTTGCCGACCTTCGTGGGCTGCGCGACCGCGGCGACGCGCGTGCCGTTCCGCGGCACCTCGACCAGGCTCGGCTGCGAGCCGACGTCGTAGTCCCAGAGATCGTGGTGCACGGTCTGGAAGTGCCAGGCGACCTCGCCCGTGGCGCCGCGCAGTGCGACGACCGAGCTGCCGTAGTAGTCGACCGGGCCGCGACCGCCGCGGTAGAAGTCGTTGCTCGGGTTGCCAGTTGGAACGAACAGCAGGTCGCGCTCGGGATCGGCGGAGAACACGCCCCACGCGTTCGGTGTGCCGCGCTGGTAGCGCGGGCCGTCGGGCCCCTCGGGCAGCGGCTTCGTACCGGGCGGCGCTGGATCGAAGGCCCACACGAGCTGGCCGCTGCGCACGTCGTAGCCGCGCACCACGCCGCCCGGTGCATCGACGCGCTTGTTGTCGGAGACCATCGTGCCGACCGCGACGACCTCGCCGATCACGGTGGGTGCGGAGTAGACCTTCACCTCGCCGGGTGCGACGTCGCCGAGGCCCAGGCGCAGATCCACCTCGCCGTGCGTGCCGAAGCCCGCGCAGCGCTCGCCCGTTCTGGCATCGAGCGCGATCAGCCGCAGGTCCATCGTGCCCGTCAGCACGCGCACCCGGCAGGCGGCGTCCGGCGGCGCAGTCGCGTCTTCGTGGAGCGCCACGCCGCGGCAGTTGAGGTGGCGCGCCCCGTCCCGGTCGAGATCGGGATCGAACACCCAGCGCTGGGCCCCCGTCTCGGCATCGAGCGCGAACACGCGGTTGAAGGGAGTGCACAGGAAGAGCGTGCCGTCCTGCAGCACGGGGGTGGCCTGGAACGACGTCCGCAGCGTGCCGCTGGGATCGAAGTCGCCGGTGCGGAAGCTCCAGGCCACGCGCAGGTCGGCGACGTTTTCGCGCGTGATCTCGGTGAGCGGCGAGAAGCGCGTACCGCCCGGGTCGCCACCCCAGCTGGGCCAGCCGGCGACCTCGCCTCCGTGGGGATGCGACTCGCCGCAGGCGCTAGCGACCGCCGCGAGCGCGGCCCAGAGCAGACGCCTCATTCGCCCTGCGCGCTCCGAGCCAGACGCGCCGTGCTGGCGGAGGGGTCGGGATCGAGGCGCAAGACGCGCGGCTGCCCGCCTTCGATCTGCCAGGACGGCGAGTTCGAATTCGAGGTCCAGACGCGACCGGCGGCGTCGAAGTCGAGCTCGCGCGTGTACGTGACGCGCGTCGGCAGCGGATAGACCGTGAATCGCGCAGTGGCTTGCTCGAAGCGGATCAGCGTGTCGCTGTTCGTGCCGCACACCCACACGTCCTGCGTGAGCGGATTCACGGCCAGTGCGTAGGGCACCTCGCCCAGCAGCGGGCGCGTGGGCAGCTCGTAGCTGCGGTACTGCTGGGTGCGCGGATCGAAGGCGGCGAGCAGGCCCGCCGAGAAGCTCGGCACCCAGAGCGTGCCGCTGCGATCGAAGCGCAGCCGGCGCGGCGCAGGGAAGGGCGTCTCGAACAGCTCGACCGCCAGCGTGTCCGGGTCGATGCGCCCGATGCGGTCTTCGTTCAACTGGCTGAACCAGACGCCGCCGTCAGACGCGATGTCGATGCCGTAAGGAACGGGCATGGTGAAGCCGTCGGCGGTGCCCGAGCTCTTGCTGCGCAGATCGATGCGCTGGTCGAGCCACATCATGGCGGGCATCAGGCGCAGCACGATCTCCTGCTGCAGCGTGCGTGCGGGCAGCCGCACGTGGCGCTGCTCGCCCGTCACCGGATCGAACATGCCGACGTGATTCGAGGCCGCCATCGTGTACCAGATGCGGCCCTTGGCATCGAAGCGCAGCGTGTGAGGGTAGTACCCCTCCGCCACGTCGTGGATCTCGAAGCGAGAGCGTACGGGGTCGAAGCGCGCGAGCTGATTGCCGATCGCGAGCGTGAGCCAGAGGCTGCCATCGGGTGCGACCTGGAGCGAGTGCGGCCCGACGCGCGCCACCGCCGTCTGCGAGACCGGGCCGCGCGCCTCCCCGAAGATGCCGCCGAGCGGGCGCTCGCCCTGCGGCACCGGCCAGGCCTCGCGGATGCCGCTCTTGGGATCGAGGCGGTGCAGCTGGTCCTGGCTGCCGTCCACCGAGTAGATGCGGCCGTCCGGGTGGACGACCACGTCGTGCTGCATCGAGGCGCGCGAGCCGAGGTCCCACTCCTCGACCAGGGCCCTTCGCGCCTCGGGCGGAGGAGGCGGCGCGAAGGCGTCGGCGTTCTCCCAGCCCGCGCTGAGGCGAGGCACGGCGACGGCCGGGTCGTAGGCGGCGACCAGCACCCCGGCGAGCCGCTCGTGGAGCAGATTGTCGAGGCGTGCGCCCCGTCGCTCCATCAAGCCGATCAGCTTCTGCCACTCCTCGGCGGGGCGCGGGCGACGCGTCACCTCGTTGCCTTGCTGATGGCAGAACGTGCACTCGCGCTTCAGGCGCTGGCGCTCCTTCTCGTCCTCGAAGCGCTCGACCACGAGGCTCCACCAGTGGTGCGCCGGAAGCTGTGCGGCCACCGCCGCGGGATCGGTGAGGCGCTGCGCGACCAGCGCGAGCTCGGCACCCACGACGACGCCGGGCTGCACCGCGTCGCGGAAGCCGATACGGCGCGCACGCACCGTCCAGACTCCGGCCGGTGCGAGCTCGGGCGTGGCGAAGCGGCCGGCCGCATCCGTGAAGACCGAGATGCGGTGCGCGGGCTCGCCGCTCTCCGCGGTGACCTGCGCGCCCACCAGCGCCGTGCCCGAACCGTCTCGCACGCTGCCCTGGATGGGCTCGGCACTCGCGCCCGCCGGGAGGCCGGCGAGCAGGGCGAACGCGCACACGAGGGTTCGAGAAACCGAGAGCATCAGCACACCCGCAATGACGGGTCCCATCCTACCACCTGGTGAGCGTTGATCCGCCGCCTTCGATCTGGCTAAGCTCCGCGCCCATCCGGGGAGGGGGCCGCAAGCCACGCGGGCGCGCCGCGAGCGGAGCGAGCCGTGAATCCTGTGAGCCGCACAGCAAGCCCGCGTCCGCGGGCGCGCCGCGAGCGGAGCGAGCGTAGGAAGAAGGTGAACCGTGCGTGCGACCCCTGAGCGCTGGCACGTTTCGCGCCGGCGCATGCTGGAACGCCTGGCGCAGGGCGGCATCCGCGACACGCGCGTGCTGGAGGCGCTGGCCGCGGTGCCACGGCACACGCTCGTGCCCGAGGCGCTCGGTCACCGGGCCTATGACGAGGCGCCGCTGCCGATCGGCGCGGGCCAGACCATCTCGGCACCGGGCACCGTGGCGGCGATGAGCGCTGCGCTCGGGCTCAGCGGGGCCGAGAAGGTGCTCGAGATCGGCACCGGCTCGGCGTATCAAGCCGCGGTGCTCTCGCGGCTGGCCGCACGGGTGATCTCGATCGAGCGCGTGCCCGCGCTCGCCAGCCGTGCGCGCCGCGCACTCGACCGCATGGGCGTCACGAACGTCGTGGTGCAGCTCGGCGACGGCACACGCGGCTGGCCTGCCGAGGCCCCCTACGACGCGATCGTCGTCACTGCCGGGGGTCCGGAGATCCCCGAGCCGCTGCTCGCACAGCTCGCCCCGGGCGGGCGCTTGATCGGGCCCTTCGGCCCGCGCGGAAAGCAGCAGCTGTTGCGGGTGCGGCGCGGCCTGACGGGCCGCCTGCACGCACCCGAGCGGCTCGGCGCGGCACGCTTCGTGGACCTGGTGGGCGAGCACGGATGGGGCGACTGAGCGGGGCCCGGGCGCTCGCGTTCTGCCTGGCGCTCGCGTTCGCCGCCTGCGCGAGCAGCCGCGAGAGCAGCGTGCACGTGGTGCAGCGCGGCGAGAACCTCTACCGCATCGCGCTGCACTATGGCGTCTCGGTCGAGGACATTGCGAGGGAAAACCGGATCCGCGACGAGGGACAGCTCGAAGTCGGCACCCGGCTCACGATTCCGAACCCAGAGCGGGGTGCAGCGCAGCGTCCGCTGATGCCGCCGGAGCGCCTGCGCTCGATCGCCCAGGACGACGCGTTCGGAGCTGGCGGACTGCGCTTCGCGTGGCCCCTGCACGGGCTCGTCACCTCGCAGTTCGGCTGGCGCCGCGGCCGCATGCACGAAGGCGTCGACATCGCCGTACGTGGCGGGACGCAGGTCCACGCGGCTGAGGCCGGCCACGTGATCTACGCCAGCCGCCTGGGTGGCTATGGGAACGTCGTCGTGCTGCGCCACGGCAAGCTCTACGAGACGGTCTATGCCCACAATCGGCGCTTCCGCGTGAAGAAGGGCGGGCGCGTGCGCAAGGGCGACGTGATCGCGGAGGTCGGTGCGACCGGCAATGCCAGCGCGCCGCACCTGCACTTCGAGATCCGCCGCCACGACGGCGCGCGCGACCCGCTACTGTTCCTCCCCTGAGCGGCCCCCGACAGGAGAAGCCATGGACGTGGCGACACTCGCGAAGAAGATCCGGGACATCCCCGACTTCCCGAAGCCCGGCATCCTGTTCCGCGACGTGACACCGCTGCTGCTCGACCCGGACGCGTTCTCTGCCGCCGCCGAAGCCATGACCAAACCGTTTCGCGCGCTGGGCGTGGAGCGCGTGCTCGGCATCGAGTCGCGCGGCTTCCTGTTCGGCGCACCGATCGCACTGGCGCTCGGCGTCGGCCTCGGGCTGGTCCGCAAGCAGGGCAAGTTGCCGTACGACACGCTGCAGGCGCGCTACGAGCTGGAGTACGGCGTGGACACCGTGGAGATGCACGTCGATGCAGTCCGCGCCGGCCAACGCGTGCTGATCGTCGACGACCTGATCGCCACCGGCGGCACGGCCGCGGCCGCGGTGCAGCTCGTGCGCCAGGCCGAGGCCGAGGTGGTCGGCTGCACGTTCTTGATCGAGCTGGCCGCGCTCGGCGGCAGCGCCCGTGTGGACGCGCGCTGCCACTCGGTGCTGCTCTTCTAGGGGTGCCCGGACGCGCCCTCCGTTAGCCTTCCGCCCCTCGCCCCCGTAGCTCAGATGGACAGAGCAGAGGTTTCCTAAACCTTTGGTCGCAGGTTCGACTCCTGCCGGGGGCGCCCCGCCGGCAGGCAAGAGGGCTCGATGGATCTCCGCGGCGCGGGACGGATGCTCTACATCTCGGCGGCCGACGTCTCGGTGGGCACTGGCCCGGGCGTCAACGAGAACGAGTTCATCCATGCCTTGTACGGCGCCATCGGCGAGCGGGCGCACTTCCTGGTGCCGCGCCCGATCGAGGCGGTGGACGACCTGCCGGCGGCGGCGCTCACCTTCTGCCAGCCGCACCGGCGCTACCACCCGCTGCGCTTCCCGCTGCACGTGATCTCGCAGATCCGTGCGGCGGGCCGACTGCTGCGGGAGCGGCACTTCGACCTGCTCGTGCTCCGCATCGACGTGTTCCCCTTCGTTCCCTTCTATCTGACGCGCCGCCATCGGCTGCCCTATGCGATCAAGACGCTCGGTACGGGGGCGCTCGACGCGCTCGAGAAGCGCGGCTGGTTCGCCCGGCTGCTGGCGCCTCTCAATCGCTGGATGTTCCGCTCGCTCGTCTCGCGCGCGCTCGTGGCGGACACCGACAGCGCTG
>Ga0247727_10013608_pt1 | contig 13678 bp, 12 predicted proteins | sample WisWelCaveWW1625_FD_202498 | JGI IMG/M metagenome (GOLD analysis project Ga0247727, IMG submission 202498) | Biofilm microbial communities from Wishing Well Cave, Virginia, United States - WW16-25 | ecosystem: Environmental > Aquatic > Deep subsurface > Groundwater > Cave microbial mat | place... | reverse complement strand
CGATCTCATCCAGGTCAATATCGCTGCACTCACCCATTTGACCCGCTTGTTCTTGCCCGCAATGGTGGAACGGAAAAAAGGCAGGATCATGAACGTCGCCTCGATCGCGGCTTTTCAAGCCGGTCCGCTGATGTCCGTTTATTTCGCCAGCAAGGCGTATGTTCTATCCTTCACCGAAGCCTTGGCCGCTGAATTGAAGGGAAGCGGGGTAAGCGTAACCGCACTCTGCCCGGGACCGGTGTCGACCGGTTTTCGAACACGGGCCGGTATTCTTCCAATGAAATGGATTGCCCGAACAAACCGCCTTTCCGCCGCAGCCGTAGCCCTGTATGGATATCGGGCCTTAATGAAGGGCGAAATTTTGGCCGTGCCGGGAATCATGAATAAACTGGGGGTGTTGTTTGTAAAAATTATTCCTCGCCCCATTGTGAGAAGGTTGGTGGGGTTTCTTCAAAAGGGACGGAAAAATCCTTACACGCTATAAGATTATTGAATAATCACCTCTGCCGGGAATCCGTTTCTCTTTCTGCTAAAAAATTGCTGACCTTGCCTCTTGATCGTCACTGTCCTCAGGATGATTTTAAGTAAAATGAACATATTTTTTCAGCTCTTCCGTCCTTACCGGCGTTATCCCCACCTTATGAAATTGCAAGGTTCCGGCAGCAATGGCCATTCGGCAAGCCTCGGGCAGATCCATCCCTTTTAAAATTCCCGCACAAAGAGCAGCCATCGTCTGATCACCGCAGCCGGTCTCGTCCCTCGGGCCCTCTTGCTTAACAAACGGTGGTTTTATAGAAACCGCACTGGTTCTGCTGAGGAAATAAGCCCCCTTCGCCCCGGCTGTGATCATTACATGCTGAACCCCGCGTTTAAAAAAATGGACCGCTGCACGTCGGGCCGAGTTCATGTCGCGAACCGTCACGCCGGTCAATATCCTGGCTTCGTGCTCGTTCGGTTTAATTAAAAATATTTTCTGCTTTAAGAGCGCGCCGTAATCTGATTCCGGCTGTATACCGCCGGGATCAAGAATGACCTTGAGCCCGTGCACCTGAGCCTTTTGAATCGCGGCAATCGCCGTAGCCAGAGGAAGTTCCAGGGACAACGCAAGGACCCCTTGATTTTTTTGCGCGGCACGGAACAAGGCTCCCGCCGCGTGAATATCTTGAGGACTAAAATCGGCATTGATCCCGGGCAAAACGTAAATCTGATTATTCCCCTGCGGATCAACCGGAATCAGGGCAATCCCGGGAAACTTCCTGTTTTTCTTGAAATCAGTTACCTTAACAAAATCTGTATTGACCCCGCATTCCCGCAAGGCCTCCAGCGGCGGCCTCCATAACTGAAAAGGGTCGCGCACTGATCTTCCGATCATCGCCACCTTGTTCCGGCCCACCAGAACGGCAATCATCTGGGCAATGTTGCGGGACTTGCCGCCCGGCCCGATTTTTATTTCTCCCCCCAGCGTCAACTCCCCGCGCCCGATAATCTGGGGCACACCCAGGCCAATAATATCCGTGTTTAAGCCGCCCGGAACAAGGACTGAAATTTTTTTAATCGGCATAAGCTGCTGTTAAATCTATAAATCCGTATTTTATTTTCTAAAAAAACTGTACTCCTGAACAACCTGTCCGCCGATTAAATGCTCCTGAATAATCCGCTCGAGGACCGCGGGGCCGCAGGAATGATACCAGACGCCTTCCGGATAAACAACAGCAATCGGTCCCTGCTCGCAGACCCGGAAACAATTGGCCTTGGTCCTGTAAATCCCACCGCTGCCGGTTAAATTCAATTCATTCAGTCTTTTTTTCAGAAAGTCCCAAGAGCGCAGTCCCGTTTCCTTATCGCAACAATTGGGCTTGGTCTGATCGCAGCAAAGAAAAATGTGGCGCTTGATTTGGGAAATGCCAAGGGATTGGGACAGAGAGGAAAGGCTGGTCATGCTTTTTATTGGATTTCTTATTTGAATGTGCAGAGTTTCAACAAACGTGAATCATTTCCATCCCCAACAGTGCAGACAATTTCTCGATCTTGGCGGCGATATGGCCTACGCCGACAGCGCAGTGATGCGCCGGCCCGGCCTTGGACCACTGGTTGATAAAATGCTTAACTCCGACGGAGAATTTATAACGGCTGTTGGTATTGCCGATCTCCAGAATCGGCCCGGCGACCGACTCACCTTCGGCAACGAGAAAGCGCAGCTGCCCGTCATGATGCTGGATGACCGACAAGATTGTCACCGGACCCTGTTTCACCTGCATTTCCACCGACACCCCCCGGCCCGGCTTTCCGTGATAAATCCCCAAGGGTTTAAGTTTGGGTTTGCCCTGGGCAATGGCAATGTGCCCCGGACCATCGTGCCCCATCAGCAGAATGTCTTCATTGAAGTCCATCGCGTAGAACTCGGTAAACGATCCGCCGGCGCCGAAGGCATCCATGATTTTCATGGCCTGGACGTTTTTCAATTCACATTCGCCGGCAACGGGAATATGGCGGGCGGTTAACAGCGAGTTACCGGGAATTACCGACGTTACAATGTTCTCATGTTCGTTGCCGGGCGTTCCCTCATAATAGTAGCACAATGATCCGAGCCGATGTTTTTCCGCCAGTTTGTCCAGCGCCACCGCCGTATGCGCCGCGCGTTCGATTTCTCTTGGATCACATTCGGCAGAGACGTCGAACTCGGCGTGGAGCTCGGAAATTTTTTGCTTGATTTCCTGAGGCTGCACTTCCGCACGCAATAGTTTCAGTTCATCCATTTCAAGGTGGATAAGGTGACAGCCAAAGAACGCCGCGTGCTGGGTGGGATCCGAATAAACGTCGAGCATCCCGTTATAATAGTGGCCGAGAATCCCGACCCGGTTCTTGCGCAGCACTTCCGCCACCCGGCCTGCCGCAATCCAATCCCCGATCTCCCGCCAGGCATCCCGGTCATCCAACGTTCCGGTAATCTGGTGAAAGGGAATACGCGCACGGTTGAAGACGCTCGCAATTTCCGGTAGCGAACAGGCCTGACAATGGGCCAGCCATTCCGCCGTCATTTTTCCCCGGTCGCCAAGGCGGTTGAACCATTGATAGTCAATCGCCGGGACCGGCTGGAGATTCAGGACAATGACCGGTACCCTGGCTTTTTGAACGACCGGAAGAACGGTGGAAGAGAGAGCGTAGGTGGAGACATATAAAAAAATGAGCGCGGCATCCTGTTGTTTGAAAAGATCCGCCGTACTCTGCGCTTTTTCCGGGGAGTCCACCAACCCTGCATTGATGACCTCTACAGAGGGGTATTTGAGCTGGTCATGAATGCGCTGTAAGTAGCCTTCCAGCCGTTCTTTAAGACCTTTAAATTGCGGCCAATAGGTGTTGAGGCCGATTCCGAAGAGGCCAATTTTAATCAGAGGATTATTCATAGGGAGGAATCAATTTAAAAAAAAGATTGTAAGAGAGTAAATTATTTTGTAAGGATTTTTTTTGATTATTTCTTACCGGTCTCGCTTACGGAAAATGACGTTAAAGATATTTCTGCCTCAAACAATGCTTTTTGATAAATCCTGGCGGGCGAAACCGCCTGAAGCGAAGGAAGTGATGATAAGCAGGCGATTGTCCGTCAGAGATCGAATTTCCTCAGGATCAAGACGCTTTTTCATTCCTCTTGTGAGGGCAAGAATGATGGGGTGCTTTCCGCAAAAGAAACGGCGGCCGGCTGCTTGCAGTGAACCGTCTGCAGTAAGCGGTTATTAGCTTCATCCTCGTCATTTGTCATTCCTCATGCTACGCTTTCCAGAGATCATATAACAGAAATATCAATCGTACCCTAAACCGGCTCTGCCATGTTTTCAAATTCAGCCCGGTATTCCTTTGCGCTCAAAACGGTGTCGTAAAGTCCGATGTCTTCGCCTTCATGTTTGTTTACGCCGATATACGCCAGACTGGGATCCTCATAACGTTTGAATTTATAGACCGCGTCGTTCATTAAAGCACTGTTGAAAACCCCGAGGCTGACCAGCAGTTCGAAGTCTTTCACGGTCAAACCGGTCACTTTCTTAAACAGTCCCGGCTCAAGCTGCGTGATCACATCCTTGAGGCTCCGCTCACGGTAATCGGTCAAATACATGAAGACCGGAATACGGGTAGCGAACTTGATAAGTTTTTCCTGAATCTGCTTGCGCAGACTCTTATATTCCTTTTCCTGTTCGGTAAGTTCTCTCTTCTTTTTGTCAGACAATTCCTTGTCATTGGCTTCTTTCCTTATTTTTTCTACGGCTTCCGACTTATTGATAATGGTTTCTATTTCCTGATTCAGGTTGCGGAACCCTTCAATGCTCATGAGCGCGTCCATGGCAGATTTATTATTCATCAGCCGCTGCAATGTGCTGTTATCCACATTCACCAGCAAGGCGCTTTCCCAGCGCCGCGCAAGCAGGGTCGCGGTTGTTCCGCTCATGGCCATATCGAGAATACCTGCCGCATCAATCTGCGTCATGGAACTGCCGCCATAGGCCAGCACAGGCAGGAAGCGGATAAATTCTTCAACCTTCTTTTCAGGATTTGACTCGCCGACATTCAGGCGGCAACTGTAATCGGCGATCTGCCGCAAAGCCCTGTCCAGCGCAAAATCAAAAACATAGCATTCTTCTTTGATAATCTGCTCTCGGTTCGGCGCGGTGCTGTCTGGATTTTTGATAGTCCAAGAGGACTGCACACGGAATGCGGCCTGAAAATACGTTTCCGGGCTGGATGTATTACGAAGCATGAAAATACCCGTCCACGGTTTGACCGTCACCCCGGTTGTCAGTTTCATGCAGGAGAGTGTGATTGTCTTTGTTTTCAGGGGATTGTCCATTGCTTCCAGCACAGGCGGCAAGGCCGCTACGCCGATTCCTGCACTGCTTCCGGCGGCCACGATACCGCGGTAATCGTGGTAGAACCTGTTCTGCTTCTCTGCAAGAAGGTTTCGCATGGCATGACAGGAAGCCACGCTGGGCAGAAACCATAAGGTATGGGATAAGACATTCAACAAACGCGTATCCGAGAACGGCATGGGCGGCTTTTTGGCACCCAGTTTGAGATTGTCAATGGCGGTTTCCAGAAATGCACCCCGGATCAAATCTAACCACTTCTGTACTTCATCCTGATAAATGAATTTCGCCTTTTCACCGATTCCTTCGGCTGAAAAGAACACATTCAAATCAAACTCGTTGAACTCTCCCTGCCTGGCAATTTCCCGAATCGCATCCGGCAGCTGATAGGCCAAGAGCACCATGCGGGGCAACGCCAAATAGGGATTGTCTTTGTCCTCCCATTCCTGCTTGGCCCGTTGTTCGTCAGAATAGGTCCAGTTGAAAATCTGCTCCTCGATAAACTCGCCCGAGGCAATGGCCCGAAACGGTGTGCCGGAAAGATAGAGATAGGCATTGGTTGTGATCGGCATGATCTCTTCATCGAAATCCTCAATGCCCGCGCCCTCTGCAAACTCAATCTCTTTTTCGTCTTCCGCTTCAAAAAGATCCCTCGCATTTTCGCGCCAGGCGCCATAGTGATACTCATCCAGAATGACGCAATCCCAGTTGGTTGTATGAACCCACTCGTTCTTGGTCTTTATTCCACCTGTACTTTTGTTTCTCCCGAGATAATCCTGAAAAGATCCGAAGCAGACGAACGGCTTCTTCTTGTCTGCCTGCTCATAGGACAGACCCCCGGGAAAAATAAACTGCCAGCCTCTGAAATCAATGTGGCATTTCAAGTCCTCTTCCCATGCGCTTTGCACCGCGGGCTTGAAGGTCAAGACCAGCACCTTCCGCCAGTCCATCTTCTTCGCTAACTGGTAGGCGGCAAACGTCTTTCCGAAACGCATCTTGGCGTTCCAAAGGAAATGCGGTGGCTTATTCCGGTTGCCCTTCTCTTTGCGCCAACTGGCGAAGTAGGCCGCTGTCTTCTTGACCGCCGCATTCTGCTCGGGGCGCATCTTGAAATCCAGCGACCGGTTCTCCTCATTCAGTTGGCCGGTCCGCACGGCGATGATCGCCACCTTGACCTGGGCCACCGTGCAACGGAACCACTCACCTTCTGGGTTCTTGACGCCGTTGAGCCGCAGCATCCGGTGCACGTCGTGGTCGTCAAACACCGTCCCGTCGCTCCGCATGGCGGATTCTTCGAGAACAATCCGGTACGGCGGCTGGCCGGGGCGCAATGTCGGATACTGCTGCGCGACACGGCTCTGCACGTCCACGGTCGTGTAGCCGACCTTGAGCAGTTCCACATACTGCGGGTGCGTATCTTCGTAAGCGTAGATCGTGGGCCGCGATGCGGGGCGCGGCGGGAAGAAGTCTTCACTCATGGGCAGGTTCCTCCCGGGCTCCTTCGAGCAGCCGCCGCTCTTTCTCGACCTCCAATCGGAGCCGTTCTTCCGTCGGCAGACACAGCATGTATTTCGATGCGAAAATCTGCTTGCGATCATTCAACACTGAATAATGCGCCACCGTTTCGCTCTTCTCCGTGCACAGGATCAGGCCGATCGTTGGGTTGTCATCCGGAGCGACAAACAGATCGTCATGCATCCGCACGTAGCCGTCCATCTGGCCGACATCCGCATGGGTCAACTCGCCGACCTTGAGGTCGATCAGCAGGTAGAACTTCAGACGGCAGTGGTAAAAGATCAGGTCAATGTAGCGCTCCTGCTCGTCGATGCGGATGTGCTTCTGGCGGGCTACGAAGGCAAACCCGTTGCCCAGTTCCAGCAGAAACCGCTGCAAATGGGTGCTAATGGCTCTCTCAAGGTCCGACTCGTGGAATGCCGCCACGTCAGGCAGCCCAAGGAACTCCAGCACGTACGGGTCCTTCAATTCATCGGTGGCCGGGGACTCAGAAACCGGCAGGCTGCGCCCCTCTGCAATCATTTTCGCCGGTTTACGGCTCTTAAGGATACGCTCGTAATAATATGAATGGATTTGACGCTCCAGCGTCCGCTTATCCCAACCACCGGCGGCGGCCTCCTGCTCGTAAAATAACCGCGTCTTTTCATTCTCTACCCGCATCAGGGCCCGGTAGTGTGACCACGAAAGCTGCGGTGAGAAGACTTGGGGGAATTCGCTACCCGGAGGGGAGCTTTTTCCACTGCGTGTCAATGCTCTCCCCGTCGAGGAGGGAATTGCACCGGACACACCGGTTTTCGCGCCCGACGGGTGTGGAATGTTTTGTCCGGGATCGCTGGCTCCAGATTTCACGCCCAATGGGCGTGGAATCTGAACATTCGCCGATTGGCTACCCACTGGGTAGCCAATCGAGAGATGACGACCGGAGTAGGTTTGGTAGAACTGTCTGAAGTTCTTGAGATTGGGAACCGAAAACCCCTGCCCGTATCGCCTGGTCAGCCGCGCCGACAGATTTTCGACCACCTGTTCGCCATACTTCGCCCGCCCTTTGCCGCGTTGGATTTCCTCCACGATCTCCCGCCCGATCAGCCAATAGGCGAACACCATGTTCGTATTGACTGCCCGGACTACATTCCCCCGTGCCTGATCGAGGATCGTGACGATGCGGTCGAAAAGCGCACCCGGTCTTGCCACGGGGACTTTGCGCTTCGGCTTACTCATCGCTCGCCTCCATAGGGCGAACCATTGATTCTATAAAACCAATTTCGTCTTTCGTTAAGCCGTATTTCTTATACAACTTTTCGTCCGTCCAGCGTTCTCGAAAGTTTTGGATGGGTACGAATGAATATACTTTTTGCGGTGCATCTTGAGTGTTTTTTATCAGCAAAACCAGAAATCGAAAGAAGCGGGTGCGTATATAGCTCATCACGTTTTCGGCCTCTTTTTTGGTAGAGTATGGCCCAATAACAAGATAGGTTTCGGAACAACAAGTTTTGGGTTCACCCAAAAACGGTTTGCCTGTTACCCAAAATGAGGTAGCAATTCTTTCGCCATAGGCTCTCGATATATAAACTTTATATTTATCCACCCATTTTTTGTTAATGGCAACGTCTTTTTTTGAAATATAGGTAATTCCAGTGCTTCCGTAAAGCCGAAGGCAACCGGAAAAAGGTGTACTTTTCCCTTTTGCGTATGTCCGTAAGCCAAATGGTTTCTGAGAGCTTACTTGGCTAATAAAACTTTCTTCCTTACGAGCGAATACCTTGTGTAATATTGGGACTGCTTCGTTGTATCGGATGAATGTTTCTAGCCCTCTTCCCAATAACGGCCGTTTCATTGTTGAAGACTTACCTTCAACTATAGTCGTGATTTCGCAGTCTCCTCTGTTGTCTCTCTCCCATAAAAAGTAACAGACACCCCCACTTAGGTCTACGCCCGGAAAGCACTCTGTCGAATCGGGGTAATCAACGATCTTCTGCACGCGATTATCTTGAAGCATTTCCTCCCTGAACTTATCCAAGCCGCGTCCCCCAGCAAACCAGCGTGACGGAATAATCATTGTAAGGAAACGCGGATTCAGTTTTTTTGCTTGCACCACGAATTTTTGATAGATAGGAATAGCACTTGCTTTTGCTCCACCATCGCTCAACTGATACGGCGGATTCCCAATAATCACATCGAATTTCATATTAAAAATCTCCTCTGGTTTTATTGTATGAATAAATTGATAAGCATGGGTCTCCAGTTCGCCTCCACGATCATATTCTTGCTGGCTTGCCCCGCAGAAAACGCACCGGCCATTTTCCCAGGTATGTTCAATGCGCTTGTATCGTATGTTGCCCTGCGGATCGTCAAAGGTTTCGCAAACGGAATATTTCCCGGTGGCTTTTTTTGAGCAGTAAACCGATCTGCGGGAAAGGAGGGCGGTTAACTCCGTGATGCCTATACCGAAGAGCTGATTCTTGAAAATGTGGTCAATGCGTTTCTGCTTTCCGGGAATGTCTTTCTCCAGTCCGGCATTCAATCGCCTGGCGATTTCCCGTAAAAACACGCCGGATTTGCAGACCGGATCAAGAAATTTAGTATTCTTATCACTCCAGATTTCCTTTGGCAGTAAATCCAGTATTTGATTGGCCAACTGCGGCGGGGTAAAGACTTCATCACTGCTTAAATTGGCAAGGCAGGTCAGCACATCGGGATTGTAATTAGTACTGTTCAGCATCAGCGATCTTTAAAAAATGGATTAATGGGTACTCTTTAACAGGCGTGGGAATGAAAATATCGTCTCCGAGATCTGAAAATAGAGGGAGTGCTTTTACTGCCGCATGGTCGAGCAATCCATAAAAGGTAAAATCCCTGCGCTTGAGCATGCTTCCGTTGACAGGAGACCATTCGGAAAACACAATTGATTGAGGGTTGTCGCCAGCCGTCTTCAGCGTGAGGGCGTCGCCCCGGATGATATTGCGTTCAAGCATATATGTGACTGCATTCCGGCATTCTTCCTTCCCCGTCTCTTTAAAAAGACCGGTATATTTATGATCGAAGATGTCAAAAAGCCGCTTGCGGCATTCCACGACATTATCCTCCAAAATATCTATACCATAGAGGCTGGACACGGCAAGAACCGCATTCCGTTCGTATTCTAACTGACCCTTCCCATATCGAGATTCCACGACGCACAGTTTGCGCCCCAAGATTTCCGTCAGAAAATTACCTGTGCCGCAGGCGGGCTCCAGGAACCGGGACTCGATCCGCTCCGTTTCCTGCTTCACAAGATCAAGCATGGCGTTGACTTCCCGTTTGCCGGTGTACACCTCGCCGTGGTCGGCGACTCTTTTTTTAGAGACAACTTGCTTTTCCATCAGTCCACAATCCATCATTGCTTGGTATCTGCTTTAATACCGGATCAGTGAAAACACATCATATTTTTCCAGCCGTTTACGGCCGTTTAAAGAAGTAAGATCAACGATAACGGCCATCCAGTTAACAGAACCTAAATCCATTTCGTCCTCCATTTCTAAATTTGAATTGCGGAGACTGCCAAGTCCGCTTCGAACTTCTGCAGCGCTGCAGGGCAATGCTTCGTGCCGTCCAACACCTTCCTGATCTGTAAGGGTACGGTTAGGAAGCATGCTGCATACCCATTCAGCGGCATCCTGCACCGACATCAGGACCTGGTGCAAACAATGCGCTCTCCCCTGCCCGTGCGCCTAAGCGCAGCCGTGAAGGTAACACCGCCGTCCTCGCTCAGATAGTGGCCGCCGGTGGAAATGCCAAGATGCACTCGATTCCCATCACATAGAATCGTGTGCATACAAAGCCCGCCGTTCCCGGGTTGCCACTTTCGGGCGTGTACGTGGTTGCTGATGCCCGGAACCATTTCCCAGGAACCGCCGCCATCGCGGCTTCTGAAGAGCGCTGCCGGTTCCACGCCACACCATAGATCCTGCCTGCTGTCGCCGGCTTCGAGCGACCAGATGTTGGCAAGCGCGCGGCCGTCCTCCTTGGGGAAAGCCGGAGCCGATTTCGTCTCCTTAAACTTCTTCCCGAGATCCGTCGAGAGCAGAACCTTCATGCCGAAGAAAGCGTTGCAGGACGAGGCATAGAGGCGCGGCGCAGTGCGTGTGTCGATCAGCGCTGAGTAGACGGCCACCCCCGATCCAAACGGCCCGCGCAGTGCGAAGCTACGTCGGGTCTGCGACGCCTCGGCGACAAAGAGGCCTTTCTTGGTCCCGATACAGAGAATTACACGTTCCGGCAAATTCAACCTCCTGAAACTGCAGTGAGTATTGTGACAACGTCTCCCGGCACGAGCGCCGTATCGAGCCCTTCCAGATCTCGGATGTGAGACGTATTGATGAACAGATTAATGTGACGGCGTACGGCACCCGTCTCGTCGCAGACGCTGCGATACAGCAATGGGTGGCTCCGCTCGAGTTGCTCAAGAACCGCACGCACGCTCGCGGCCGACAGCATCATCTGCGAGTCGCCCTGGCAGTAGTCACGCAGCGCCGCTGGAATGTAGACCGTAATGCTCATCGCACGGGTCCCTGCACCATCTGGCGGTCGAACCTGATTGCGCCGCCGATGATGTCGGCGATGATCTGTACGTCACACGCCGCCACCCTCACGTATCGGCTTTGTTCTGTATATTCCATGGGGCCGCCTTTCTAACGACAAAGATCACCTGCCGCTATGAAGTGCAGCGGGATAGTGGTCAGGTGCAACGCCTTGTTAGACCTATTCGATTTCTAGTATTTTTGCAACAAATTGAGTTCGTGCGTAAAAAGCCCTGCTGGTGCTGCCGTGTCCGGTACCCTTGTTCAAGGTTGAACCAATACGCCCATTGCACCCGTAAGGTGTTCAAATCTTCTGGATAAAATGCAGTTTCATGTATTTTCGTAGTCGTTTTTTACTTGTTCATAAATAACTTTATCAGAAAGATCGAATGACGGTGCTTTTCTTTTAAGCCCGAAGCCACGATGGTGAAGGGCTTATGCCTTTTCAAGTAATGCCTGTATAGCTGAAAGAAAAGAATCTGTTTTGCTTATGTAAGGAAAAATATCCGATTCGTTAAAAGTCGAAAAATCTTCATAATCGCCTTCTTGTCTTTTTTCAAAAAGGTCATTATATGTTGCAGCAAATTCTTTTAAAATCTTGCCGGTTTGAACGAAATGTTGATTGAAAAGAGACCTTCTCCTGAATGTTTGCGCGAGGCCAATTTATTTTTAAAAAGCAATGCCGATACCGCATAAAAACAGGCATAATAAAGCCTGTTGGCGCATGCGTTCCAATGTCTACTTTCTGCCAATACCTTTGCTTCTTGAAGAGTCGATATTGCACGCGAAAAACGATATTTTATGAAATCTTCGCGGTTGTTTTCGGTTTTTCGATCATATATGAATACCCTCGCTTTCTATGGTCGTATGCAGCGGTATTACACTGTATTTCGGGCTGTTCCAGTCTTTACGGCTGCGGACTATTGAGATTATAACTTCGCCTGTATCCCATTCGATTTCATATAGCGCATGGCGTATTCGGTCTGTTCGAGCTGTATCAACCTCTCCATCAACAAGAATTAAAAAATCCCAGTCCGAGTATTCCCGAAAGTCGTTTCGTGCCCGTGAGCCGTAAAGAATCACTTCGGCGGAAGGCTCAAGCTTTAAGACAGCTTCTTTGACTTTTTTTAAGATTTCTTCTCGCATTTTAAGTTCCTTTCAGTAAATTTATATTAATTTCTAGTTAAATCAACAATCATTGTCATATTTGATTTGACTGCTTTCCCCGCTATAACTGCATGATATTGCTTTCGATTTGGTAATGCCTGAACTAAATCTTTGCCAATATAACTGCCTAAAAAAGTAAAACTCGTCTCATCAAATGCTTGAAAACAAATAACAGAATTACCGAAATAACTGTTTAAACACACCCTCTCGTTCACCAAAGCAGGCGACTTGAAGCAGGTTCGCATAGTTAAATATTTCCTTGTTCCAAGACTGTGAAAAACCATTGCCAAGTAATACGGACGGTATTTCGCCATCTTCCAGTGATTCCCACGCTTCATCAAATGTTTGCATGTGTTTCCCTTGTGGCCTATTCATTACACAGAAAAAGTGTTTTGGATTAAAGAAAGTTATATGTAAAAATATCATTTTCAGATTAAAATGTCAACTAAGCAGTACAAAACAACATGACATACAATAAATTTGGGTACATTACAGAAAATAGGTGTATTTTTTTAGTGATTATTTAATCTCAAATTGCCTCGAAATTCAAACAAGAATTTTAAATTAATTTTTTATTAAACCGTAAAAACTCCCGCCGTAACTTTATTGCGGATGCCCAATTTTTAAAATCATTCTTTTCTTTTTAAAACCCTCTTCCAAAAATTCATTAACATTTTTTTATTTATAACTTAACGGCGGGATTGAGAATATGTTGACAAGAATTAAATTGTTGGATATTTTTCTGCAGAATGTTTTATCCGCAACGCGGGAGCGAATACCGCATTCAATTTTTTTTAACCTTTTTTCTTGTCTTTAGCGTCGGGTTGGCAGCCTGGGGCGAAGACCAGCTCATATTCAGCGGCTATCTGGAAAGCCGTCCGGTCATCCACTTTGCCGACTCGCTCTATTATACAGATACCCACACCTTCCGGCTGCAGGCCCAGCGGGATTTTGGCGGACGGGCCAGCCTCGCTGGACACTGTGTTATTTCCACAGGACTAACTCCGCTCAATCCGTTTGACAATGTCCGGTCCGGATCGTCCATTGGATCACTACTTGCTCTCTCGCTCGACAGCCTTCAGATAAGGATCTTAAACCCGCTGGTGTTCAGCGTAACCGGCCGGGATCTCTTGATGCTGTTTTCTCAAATGGACTCGACCACCGCCTTTTTTAATCTGGAAGACCTCTACTATTCAAGCCTCTTCCCCCGCGACAAACTCATCTTGGACCGCGCCCTATTAAAACTATTTTTCAGCCGGATCGATGTGACGGTAGGGAAGCAGCGGCTGGCCTGGGGAACGGGTTATGCCTGGAGTCCAACCGACGTCTGGAACCAGAAAAGTCCGCTTGATCCCAAGTCCGAACGGCCCGGCGTAATTGCGCTGTTAGGTGAAATCCCGCTGGGTGAATTTTCCAAAGTGTCCGTGGTCGCCGCGCCGGGTCGCGATACGGACCGCAGCTCAGCGGGTCTGCGTTTTAAGTCCACCGCCGGAAAATTTGATTATTCATTCTCGGCGGCTAAACTGATGAACCACGACCGTTCCTTTTTCGGACTGCCTTCCAAGCTGATGTGGGGTGCCGATATTG
>Ga0247727_10013607_pt1 | contig 13678 bp, 8 predicted proteins | sample WisWelCaveWW1625_FD_202498 | JGI IMG/M metagenome (GOLD analysis project Ga0247727, IMG submission 202498) | Biofilm microbial communities from Wishing Well Cave, Virginia, United States - WW16-25 | ecosystem: Environmental > Aquatic > Deep subsurface > Groundwater > Cave microbial mat | place... | reverse complement strand
TCCGTCAATGGGTTGGTCACCATCAAACGCGGGTAATAAAAAGCCGCATACTTCGTATCGTAAAGGTTGCGTTGGCTTTGAATGTCATTGAGATCGGGAGCCACGTTGCCGGTTTTCGGCTTGGGATCGAGAATGGCAAAACGATCCATGAGCCGTTCGCACTGTTCGATCAAAGCGTTCTGCACATTTTGCCCGACAATTCCCGGCGCGGCAATGATGCTGATCTGGTCAATATCCTCCAACGCTTTGATGCCGGTCCGGCTTCCGGGATCGCCCCCGCCGAGGTATTGTGTTTCGCTCGGGGCTGAACCGTCGCTGCCACCCGTGTCGAGCAAGAGGCGCAAGCCATCCGCGCCGGAAGGAAAGAAAAACGGATGTACGTCGGTCGGCGCTGCCGGTGCGTCCACGGAAATGAGGGTAGAGCCGTTATTGATCTGATCGACATAATATCGCCCGGGAATATTTTCCAAGGTGAGACCACCGAACTGTTCGGTGACTGCTCCGTAAGACACGACCAATCGAAATTCGCATGTGGAGAAGATTGTCGTTGTCGCCGGCGCTTGCGGGTCAACATCAATGGCAGCGAGGACCGGACCATGTAATGTCAGGACCAAACCGTCGACCGATATGACTCGCCGGAAAATTTTATCGCTGCCCCGATCGATCTCCACCCAAGCGTTCGCGTAGAATCCAGCGGTGGATTTCAAAAGTATTTTATTATCGTCCACTGCACCGCTGACGAAAGTATCCATCTCGGCCCGTGCCGCAGACTCGTGAAAAGCCTGGATAACGATATCCTTTCCCCAACTCCCTTCGTCCTTCGCTTTCATGACAAAGGTGTTCTCCCGCGTGTCGAGCGGTCCCAATGGAAGTGGTGGGGTCGGAATCCCGGCCGGATTCAAACCATCCAGATCGGTAAATACTGTTGTATATCTCGCCTCGAACGCAGGTGGCCCTGTCGGGGTGATGGTGAAGGGTGCGCTAACTGTGACCTCACCGGTCGCTCTATTGATTCCATCGGTGTCAATGCTGAGATCAGCCGATTCGTACGTGACGCCGTCCTTGATCATTCGCAACTTCAGCTTCGTGCCATCATGAATGCCACGCAAAGTGGCCAACTTGAGCTTATCCTGGCCGACCGCGGCATTCTCCCCTGTTTTCAAGCGCGTGACTAAGCCGCCTTGTGCTGTCGTGCTTGCGATTGTCGCGCCTGTCCCTATGACGCGCATGATGAAAACGCGTTTGCCGCCGTTGTTAAAAAAGCCGTCGACGGCGAAAGGCAAATAGTTATGGCCAAGAAAGCTTGGGCCAAAATCGAAATGGCCGCCGAACTTGCGCTGAAAATCCGGAAAACTTGTCACGAGCACGGGCAAGCCGATGGCCGCGCCGCGTTTCGTCAAACCCACAAAACCGGCGGTGCTGGTGCTGACGCCCTCGATCGGCTTTGGCCCCGTATCGATTTCTTCCACATAAACGCCAGGCGATAAATATTCAGGCATGGCACATTCTCCTTAAAAATCTTTGCGATTGGTTGTGATTATGGCTGAAGTTGGAAATCCACAATATTGATTGCCTGTTGGTAGTTAATTGTCCAGGGCACGGTTGGTGAGGTAACGCTGCTCGTGCTCGCTTCCAACTGCATTGTTTTAACCCGGCCAATGCCATTGAGCCGGTAATAACCCGCAGCGTCCGTGAGCGCGCCGAGATTACGAATCTCTCCGGACGGATCCAAAATTTCGATGGTTGTCCCACTTGGCTCGCCGGTTAGAAAGATAACGCCGTCCCCGGCATCGGCCTTTCGAGCTAGATTCATTATCGTTCCGGTTGCATCAAGCGCCGAAACGCCGCTCGCGTGATCGAAGCTGAGCGGCGAGCGCAATGCCACGACATACTCCGTCAAGGGCGGCGCCGGGGGAGACGGGGGCGGGTTGACGATGAGCACGCTCGCATTCGGGATCGGATCGCGTGCTGTCGTATCTTCAACCACCCGGCCTTGCAAACGAATCGGCAGCCGGCGGAGTTGAACGGTAGGAACGTTCACCGGAAACGTCGCAGCCATGGGAACGACGATAGTTTGCGTCACCTCTTTGTAATCGGGCACGGCGATCACCAAACCGACGCTGTAACTCGTCGAACTGAGGCTGGGAAACACGCGCTCTGCATATCCGGAAATGCAAAACAGCCCATCCGCCATGGTCTTCACTTCCACGCCATCACGATCAACCCGGATAGTGAATGCGATCCGCGGCGGCTCTCCGGTGATTTCATCCCGAATCATTCCGGTCATCAGTGCCCGATAAACCGTCTTGACATCATCGGCGACGGTGTAGGTGCGATTGCGAACTTGAATTTGACGGATGACGGCCACGCTTCACCTGTTCATTTGCGACTGTATCACCGTCCCGGCGGATTTTATCGAAGCGAGGAATAAAATTTCAAAACGCCTCGGTGCATTGAAACGAACCGCTAGGACGATCTTAGTTGACAGCGAGAATCTGCGCATATTCTGTTTCTTTGACGAGCACCGGCTTGGCCTGAATGGGCTCGTGCGCCGAATCGATCTTCACCACCTGAACCATGTAAATGACGGACAACTGATAAGGCTCTTGCAGGGCATCCCATACCCGCGTTAACTCTTCCAAAGTCGGGACTTCGAAAATAAGCCGGAGCTCTTCGGAACTGCCTGCCAGCGCGTCCTCTAAATCGCTGCCGCGCAAAATCGCATGGTCATTGAAAACTTGCAATACACGGCCCATCAACGCTTGCTCATCTTCCGGCTTGGCCTTAAGCGGCGTCACCAAATAATACAGCAAAATGGGAAGTGCGTGGCGCGAGCGTTGATCCGGAGCCGGCCGCGGCGGCGGATGGTTGAGCAAATCGCCGTCGCGGACAATGCGATAAAGCCAGAGCGAAATTCCCGTTTGGTTGTCTTCGCGCATCTCTTTTGGTGAGCGCAAATCAATCGGAACACCCGTGAGCTCCGGCTCGGAAATATTGGTGATATGCTCTTCTAAAAGCATTTTCAAAGTCTGGCTGACCGCCCGGATAGCCGTGTACTCGCTCATTTTAAGTTTTTCTTTTGCTTTTTCGGTTGCAGCCGGCGCAACGCTTTTTTTAGATCAGCGCCTCGGTTAGATAACGGCATTCCTCGCGATAATTGATAAAAGTGTCGCGGTTTTTCAATCACCCCCTCCTTGACGAGAAGCATCAGGGCTTTTTCTACAACGTCACGCTCTTCACTTACCCACCATTTGGCGATGCCGCGCGCGCTGTCTTTAGCCGCAGGATGATCGCGCAGATAATGCAAAATCGCGATCGCAACGCGCCGCATGTGGTGATTGTCGGTGACCTTGTTCAAGAGCCGCGCAGGTTGAAGATGTCATGGGAAAAAATTTTTACTTTGTTGATTGCAGTTGTGATTGTGATTGAAAAACACTTCACCTCGAGCAACAATCAGGCCGAATTCAAAAACGCCGGACGAAGGACTTAACGAATTGATTTCATAAATCGAACCGTAAAATCGCCTTGACCGGAAAACTGGCAAATTGGGGCGCCGTAGACCCACCCTAAAATACCCAAAACAACTGGTCGCAAGAATTTCAAAAAGTTAGTTCGAGTGGGGCGCGAAAATCCCAGGCGGGGTATTGACGCCTCAGGGAACAAAAGATCAAAAAAAGGGAAAATGAAAATCGGAATGAGCTCGTGGGGAAAATAAAACCTATCGGCTAGCGGCGAAAACGCGGAGCTTCAAAACCATGCTTTTTAAGCAACGTGCGCAGATGCTTGCGATCAGTCACGGCAAAACGCGCCGCGGCGCTGATGTTGCCTTTGGTTTGGCGCAAAAGTTTTTGGAGATAAGCGCGTTCGAATAGGGAGATCGCTTCCTGCCGGGCCATCGAATAAGGTTGAATGAGATCGCGGGCTTTTTCAGAACTGGCCGTCTCCGCGCCGCGGTTTTCTTCCGGCGCTCGCATCAGCCACTGCTGCACTTTGTTTTCCAGCTCGCGCACGTTGCCCGGCCACGGATCATCCATCCAACCGCGCAGCGTTGCGGCTGGAATCGTCGCCGCGGTTTTTTGTTCATGGGTGTGGCGCTGCAAAAATGCTTGCGCCAAAGCGGGAATATCCGCTTGGCGCTCGCGTAAAGGCGGAATGAACACCGGCACGACATTTAGACGATAATACAAATCTTCACGAAACGATTTTTTCCCCACGGCCTCGGCAAGATCGATATTGGTGGCAGCCACGATACGCACGTTCACGGCAATGTATTTTGACTGGCCGAGCGGCTTGAATTGTTTTTCCTGCAAAAAGCGCAAAAACTTTGCCTGCACGTTCATCGGCAACGCCTCGACTTCATCCAGAAAAAGCGTGCCGCCGTCCGCCTCTTGAATCAGACCTTTGCACGAGGGACCGGCATCCGTATAGGCCCCGCGCATATGGCCGAAGAGCTCATTTTCAACGAGGGACTCGGGGAGCGTGCCACCGTCAACCGTGATGAAGGGTTGCCCGGCGCGTGGTCCAAGATAATGTATGGCGCGAGCAAATAATTCTTTTCCGGTGCCCGTCTCTCCGGTGACGAGCACCGTGGAATTGCTCGTCGCCAATCGCGGCAGCTGTTGCAACAGTTCTCTCATCTGCTTGCTCTTGGCGACGATCTGGCTCAGGCGCATTTCATTGCGCAGTTTTTTTTGCAAAGCCGCCAAACGACCGCAAAAGGCGATTTTCTCAGCGAGTTGTTCGATCAACCGGCACAGCCGTTTTTCATCCGCCGGGCGAATTAAAACGCCATCCACCCCAAACCGCCAAAGGTCTTCCGCGGAAGGCGCGTTCCTTTCCGGCACCATAACGAATACGGTCGCTTCCGGATTCGCCCGGCTAATGCTTTCAAACAAACACTCAACCGGCGGCGAAATAGATTGTAGATCCAGGATATAAAAATCCGGCTGCGACAAAATTTCCCCTCTGCACTGAAGATCGGCGTTAGAGATCGTCAATACCTCGTCATGCGAATCTTTTCCCAAGGCCTTGCTGATTTTGTCCGCCAGGCCTGGCTCTTCGGTAAAGAGGCCAACTAAACACATAGATCTGCAAGAAAATAAGGTTCCGTAAAATACGCTTGATAACAGCCGGGTGGTTCTTGTATTGATAGACACAATTAAGGGAGGCTTTTTCCCAAATTTTTATGCGTGGCGGAGAGTTTTGCGCGCGTCGCAGAAAAACAAAACGCCGCTTGCTCTTCTCAACGAGCAAGCGGCGTTTTGTTTGTTTTTATTCAGAAAACGGTGCGTGCCATGCACTTTGCTCTTTGCGCCGTTATTTCGCCAACAGCAGCGCTTTCTGATGCGTTCCCGCCGAAGTTTGCAGGCGATAAAAATAAACGCCGCTGCTAAAACTCTTGGCGTCGAACGAAATCGCGTGCACGCCGGCGGTGCGCTCGCCATCTACCAGCGTCGCAATTTCCTGGCCGAGCGCATCAAAAACTTTGAGCGTGACCACGTCGCGTTGCCGCAATGAAAAAGTGATCGTCGTCACCGGGTTAAACGGATTCGGATAATTTTGTTCGAGAACGAAATTATCCGGCGTCGCGAGGGCGGCCTCTTCATTCATGCTCGTAATCACCGGCGTGAAGTTCAACGCCATGCGGCGCGGCAGCGTATATTTGTAGAGCACCGAGGTTTTGCCGGTGCTCACGATTTTTCCATCCGCTTTCGGCGAGGCCACGCCAAAATCATTGTCATTCATCACCGCGAGCGTGGTATCATTGAGAATCGTCAAGCCTTCGGGCTTGTCGTGCGGGATTTCCCAGCCGTTGACCAGCAAATCCATGAATAACGTTTTGGCCACTGGCATAATGCCGTTCGCGATGCACGTGGCCGCATCATGCAATTGCTCAAACGCCTTCCCGTTAAAATCTTCTTTGGTAATCGGCGTCGCATTTGCCAGGCTGATTTTGAAAATCTTTTTCGCATTGTCGCCGTTGCGCTCGGCATGTTCGAGCACCAAAAATTCGGTATTATTGATGGCAACCCAATCGCCGATTTTCCAATCGCGGCTGCGAATGTTCGTCGTCGACGGCTCATGCTCATAGGCAAACATTCGCGTTGTGTTCGTCAAGGGATCGATTTCGAGAATCCGATGCAGCCGCGTCGCAGTACCCGTGGTTTGATCCGGATTATAGATCGGCGATTGCACAATCGCGTACACTTTACCGTTCGGCGTCACGGCAATGCCTTCAAAGCCGCGATTGGGCCGGCGCTTGGCGAAAATTGCATCGATGCCAATGTTGTTGGACGAATTGCCGTAAGGCGTGTAGCGGTTGATGACTTCGCCGGTCGTGCGATTAAGGCGCCAGACGGTGACGCCATATTCTTCACAAATCCAAAGCCCATTATTTTTGCCGATGACAATCCCCTCCGAATCAATGCCCCATTCATCCGGCGCCGCCACGGTTTTGTTGGTGTCAATCCACGCCACTTCACCGGTGTTGCCGAGGCCGACGGGATTGGGCAAGCCGCTCGCGCTGCTGCCGCCGGGACGTTTCAGCGTCATCGTTTCGATGAGACGCAAAGAATCACCCTCAGCGCCCACGCGAAAAATTTTCGGCGCATAATCGGGAAATGGGAACAACACGGTTTCTTTGCCGCCATTCGCATTCGGCGCGTCGACATTCGGCCCGCGATCGGTGATCAGGTAATATTCGTTGCCGGAGCCTTGAATATAATGCATTCCCGAAATCCCGCCTTCATGAACTTTGACCGCGCCCGTTTGGCCGATCAACGGCGTGTTGCGCCATTGGTATTTGTTCAACTTGATCGACTGCGCGTAACCCAACTGGGCAAACGCCAGCAGACAGAGAATAAACGTAACGGCTCTTTTCATCATCGTCTCCCTTCATGGTGAATAGTGGTTGGAGTTAAAAAATAAACGGATTCAGAAAAAAAATAGAGAATGGAAATTACAGCAGGATGAAGGAAAAGTTAAAAAAAGGTTAAGTCAATTTTTCATGCTGCAAGATTTAAATTACGCCCAGCGCCTCGGCGAGCAAGCGCGCGACACCGCGAAAAATTATCAATGGTCAACGGTTAATCACCTGCTGCTGCGCAGTTATGAGAATATCATCGCCAATTCGTCCTCATATCGGCCGCGTCGCAGCACGCGTTCCCGGTTTTTAGAAAAAAGGATTTGAAAAGACTCAGTTATTTACTTATATTGTACCATGCAAGCGAAATATTGTCACCTTTGAGCCGCCGCGATGAAACAAGATAGCTCATGGAGAAAAATTCTCGACAAATTACTGCCGGAGTTCCTGGCTTTTTATTTTCGTGCGCTTTACGAAGCCATCGATTTTGCAAAGGGCTTTGAATTTCTCGACAAGGAATTGCAAAAAATTCTGCCGCAGGAAGACGACACCGGAAAACGGGTGGTCGATAAACTCGTCAAAGTCTTTCTGCGCGATGGCGGCGAAAAGTGGCTGTTGATCCATATTGAAATCCAGGGCTATCGCGAGAGTGATTTTCCCCAGCGGGTTTATCATTGCAATTATAGGATTTCCGACCGCTTTGGAGAAAAAGTCATCAGTGTCGCGTTGTTGACGGACGATGATCCGAATTTTCGGGAGAACGTCTATGCGATTTCCCAATGGGGATTTCGGCTCCACTTTGAGTTCCCAGTGGTTAAACTGCTTGACGATCGGAACAAATGGGAGGAGTTGGAGCGTGATCCAAATCCGTTTGCCATGGCAACAATGGCATTCTTAAAAACGGTTGAAACCCAGGGCAGTGAGCCCGAACGCTATCAATGGAAAAAACGTTTTTTGCTTGAGCTTTATCGCAAAGGCATGGACCGCGAAACGATTGTCGCGCTTTACGAATTCATCGGCGTTATTATGGCTCTGCCGCAAGTCAAAGACGAAGAGTTGATTGAAGAAATCAAACAAACCTCGGAGGAAAAGCAAATGTCTCTTCTAACCATCGCGGAACAAATCGGCATTAAAAAAGGGATAGAGCAAGGGATAGAGCAAGGGATAGAGCAAGGCTTGCAAGAAGCGATCTCCGATATTTTAGAGATCAAATTTAGCGCAGTACGGGCGGAATTGTTTGATCAAGTTAAGCAGATCACGAATATCGAAACACTTCAGAAGATTCGCGCCGGTCTGAAGAAAGCGCAATCCTTTGCCGAAGCCGAGACGTTGATCCTGGCCCATGCCCCAAAACGCTTTTAGTAAGGCTAATTAAGTATCGCCAATCGCTTCTCAATCTAATCGCGGAACTTGACCAATCTCTTCTCTTCCGTTTCCGTTGCTGCTGAAGGATCTTCAAAGCTCCAATCCCATTGCGTTTTATTGGTGAGAAAATAGGGGCAGGCCTCTTTGGCGTTGTTACACACCGTAATCACGTAATCAAATTCCATTCCCATATACATATCATGTGATCCGAGGTGTGCGTGGAAATGTCGATGCCTTTTTCCGCCATGGCTTTGATCGCCGGGAGGTTGACGCGCGTCGATTGCATGCCTGCGCTGCAAGCTTCATAACGATCACCGGCGAGATGGCACAACAACCCTTCGGTCATTATATAAAAAAAGCCTCGGATAAAGTCAACCCCCAATTTCGCAAAACCTCGCCCATTGCCTTCCTTAACAATTTCTTCATCATCCCTTTATGACGGCGTAACGCGCCAATGGTAAATTCTCCTGGGCCGTTGTGCCGCACAAAAATTTCCAAAGCAAATGTCTTGATTTCTTAACCTGGCCTTTATCGCCGGTTAACGCACGGTAGGTAATTTGAAAGCGATAAATCGAGGCGGTAAAGGTTGTGAATGAAATCAAATTTCTATTGAACAAAACGGAGGAATCATGCTGCGCAAAATTGCTTCGAGGCTTTTCGCCGTAGTTCTCATGAGTTCAGTTGCCTTCGCCGGCAATGTGGTTGTATCCGGCAATATCACGACGAACACCACGTGGACGAGCAACAACACGTATCTGCTCAACGGCTTTGTGTACGTGAAGTCCGGCGCGACGTTGACGATTGAAGCCGGCACCGTCATTTATGGCGACAAAGCGTCCAAAGGCGCATTGATCGTTGAACAAGGCGCGAAGATTATGGCCGATGGCACAAAAGAACGCCCAATCGTTTTCACCAGCGCCCAACCGGCCGGCCAACGCACGTATGGCGATTGGGGCGGGATGATCATTTGCGGCAAAGCGCCGGTCAACATTCCGGGCGGCACGGGCACGATTGAAGGCGGCGTCGGCTCGATTTACGGCGGCGCCGATCCCGCCGATAACAGCGGTGTTCTACGCTACGTCCGCATCGAATTTCCCGGCATCGCGTTTCAACCCAACAACGAAATCAACGGCCTCACGCTCGGCGGCGTCGGCAACGGCACGTTGATCGATTATGTGCAAGTGAGCTACTCGGGCGATGACGGTTTTGAATTTTTCGGCGGCACGGTGAATGCGAAACATCTGATTTCGCATCGCACGCTCGATGATGATTTCGATACCGATTTCGGCTACTCCGGCAAGATTCAATACGCTGTTTGCTTGCGCGATCCGCAAGCCGCGGACTTGAGCGCAAGCCAAGGTTTTGAAAGCGACAACGACGCCACCGGCACCGCCAACACGCCGAAGACCAGCCCGGTTTTCTCCAACGTGACTTTGGTCGGCCCGAAGGTGACGAATGCCGATGTCGTCAACAGCAATTATCGCCGGGCGATGCATCTGCGCCGCAACACTGAAACGTCGTTGTACAACAGCGTCGTCATAGGCTGGGTCGGCGCCGGCGCGGGAAGCGGCATTTTCATTGACGCCAACACGACGGCGGATAATGCGACCGGCAACAAGCTGCAAGTTCGCAACGTGATTCTCGCCGGCAAAGACACCGTCACGACGAATGCCACGAACGGTTTCAACGCGCTGGCGTGGTTCGATACGCCGGCCTTCGGCAACTCGCGACTTACGAATAGTGCCGAAGTGAAGTTGGTTGATCCATTCAATTTAATCAATCCGAATTTTGCGCCACGTCCGGGCTCCCCCGCCCTTTCCGGCGCTGATTTTACCAATACGCGTTTAACGGAGGCGTTCTTCACCTCAACCGCTTTCCGCGGCGCGTTTGGCAGCGGCGAGCGTTGGGATTTGGGCTGGACGAATTACAATCCGCAAGCGACTTCATCCGGTTCGCAGATCGTCGTGTCGGGAAATATCACCGCGAACACGACGTGGACGAGCAACAGAACTTATTTGCTCAATGGTTTTGTTTATGTGAAGTCCGGCGCGACACTGACGGTTGAAGCTGGCACCATCATTTACGGCGATAAAACTTCTAAAGGCGCTTTGATTGTTGAGCAAGGCGCAAAGATTATGGCCGACGGCACGGCTGATCGGCCGATCGTTTTCACCAGCGCGCTGCCGGCGGGCCAACGCACCTATGGCGATTGGGGCGGCGTGATCATCTGCGGCAAAGCGCCGATCAACATTCCGGGCGGCACCGGCACGATTGAAGGCGGCGTCGGCTCGATCTATGGCGGCACTGATCCTGCCGACAATAGCGGCGTGCTGCGTTACGTCCGCATCGAATTTCCCGGCATCGCGTTTCAACCCAACAACGAAATCAACGGTCTCACGCTCGGCGGCGTCGGCAACGGCACGTTGATCGATTATGTGCAAGTGAGCTACTCGGGCGATGACGGTTTCGAATTTTTCGGCGGCACGGTGAATGCGAAACACTTGATTTCGCATCGCACGCTCGATGATGATTTCGATACCGATTTCGGTTATTCCGGCAAAATTCAATATGCCGTTTGCTTGCGCGATCCGCAAGTTGCCGACTTGAGCGCAAGCCAAGGTTTTGAAAGCGACAACGACGCCACCGGCACCGCCAACACGCCGAAGACCAGCCCGATTTTCTCCAACGTGACTTTGGTCGGCCCGAAGGCGACGAATGCCGACGTGGTGAATAACAATTATCGCCGCGCGCTGCATCTGCGCCGCAACACCGAGACCTCGTTGTACAACAGCATCGTGATGGGCTGGGTCGGCACCGGCGCGGGAAGCGGCATTTTTATCGATGCGAATACCACCGCGGACAACGCCACCGGCGCCAAGCTGCAAATTCGCAACGTGATTCTCGCCGGCAAAGACACGGTGACGACGAGCGCGACGAACGGTTTCAACGCGTTAGCGTGGTTTGATACGCCAACTTACGGCAACTCGCGATTCGTGAATAGTGCTGAGGTAAAATTGACTGATCCGTTCAATTTAACGAATCCCGATTTCAGACCCGCAAGCGGCTCGCCGGCGTTGAGCGGTTCGGATTTTACCAACATCCGCTTGACGGATGCTTTCTTCACTTCGACCACTTTTCGTGGCGCCTTTAGCGGCGGCGAGCGTTGGGATGCGAAATGGGCGAATTACAATCCGCAATTCAGCATCAACTCGATCATCAGCGGCGTAAAGGTTCAGCAAAACACGACGGCGATTCCCAGCCAGTATATGTTGGAGCAAAATTATCCGAACCCGTTTTGGAGCGGAGCGACATCCCGCTTTGCGGGAAAGCCGACGACGCAAATTCAATATGCGTTGCCGAAAGCCGGACGCGTGACGTTGAAGATTTACGACATGGCGGGCCGTGAAGTCGCGACGCTCGTCGATCAATATCAAACCGCGGGCACGTTTGAAATCAACTTCAACGCGACGAGTTTATCGACGGGCGTGTATTTCTATCGTCTCAACGTGGGCGATTATAGCCAAGTGAAACGCATGACATTGGTAAAATAGCAGAGGGCGAAGCGCATGGCGCATAGCAAAACAGCCATGCACTATGCTCTCTGCGCTATGCCATTCAGGAGCTCGTACTCCGTCCCTCTACCTTACTCTCACTCGCGCACAGGATTGTGGTCTGCAAGTGAGAGTAAGAAATGGCGACGTGCGTAGCGAGCACGAGAACAAAAACTCAGGATAGAACTTCAATCAGGCCGAATGGCCTAAATATTCCAGACGGGCAGTCTGGGTTACGACAAGAGAGGCAGAGTACGATTATGAAAAACTTGTTCAAAATTTCCATCATCGCCATCATCATGTTGGCGGCGCCAATCGCCTTCGCACAAACCTCCGGTCAAATCACCGGCAAAGTGACGGATGCGGTCAATGGCGAAGTGTTGATCGGCGCGAATGCGTTGATCGAAGGCACCACGTTCGGCGCGGCGGTGGATGTCGACGACAATTATACGATTCGGAACGTGCCGGTCGGAACGTATACGTTAAAATTTTCTTTGCTCGGCTACGCCATTAAAATCGTCAACAATGTCGTCGTCGAAGCCGGCAAAACGACCAAAATCGATGTCATTTTAAAAGAAGAAACGATTCAAGGCGAAGAGATCGTCGTCGAAGCCACGGCGATTTTAAATTCGGAAAACGCGCTGCTGCAACAACAGCGCAAAGCCGCGACGATTGGCGATGCGGTGGCCGCCGATCAAATCAAACGCGCGCCGGATGCGACCACCGGCGATGCGCTGCGCCGCGTCACCGGCGTTTCCATTGTCGACAACAAATATGTTTACGTGCGCGGCACGAGCGAGCGCTACAACAACACGCTGTTGAACGGCGCGCAGCTTTCCAGCACCGAGCCGGATAAAAAAGCATACGCCTTCGATACGCTGCCCTCCAATCTTTTGGAGAACACGGTGATTTCCAAATCGTTCACGCCCGATCTGCCGGGCAATTTCGCCGGCGGTTTGGTGCAAATCAATACGATTGATTTTCCCGAGAAACTGACCATCCGTTTGAGCACGGCCGCAGCTTATAACTCCGCTTCGACGTTGAGCGATTTTAAAACCTACGAAGGCAGCAAGTGGGATGCATTCGGAATTGACGACGGCACCCGCGAGTTGCCCAATGCCGTGAACGGCCAGAAAGTCATTTCCTCCAATTACTCGAAAAACGAGCTGCAAGCGATCGGCCGCTCGTTCAATAATATTTGGGGCGTGGCAAATAAAAAAGCCACGCCGAACAGCAGCTACATGTTGTCCGTCGGCAATAGCGCCTCCTTGTTCGGCCGCACGTTGGGTTATATCGGCGCGTTATCCTACCGCAACACGTTTGAAAAAATCGGCATCGTGCGCAACGACTTTAACTTTGACGGCACGCCGCAATTCGAGTACACCGGCGCCGAATATCGCTTCTCCGTGTTGTGGGGCGGCTTGCTGAATCTCAGCTACAAGCTTGGCGATTTTCATAAAGTCAGTTTTAAAAATTTGTATAATCGCGCCGCGGATGATGAAGTCGTGCAACTGAACGGCAATTATTATGACGCGGGCAACGAGCAGCAAAATACCGGTCTGCGTTTCGTATCGCGCTCAACCTATGCCGGCCAACTGATCGGCGAGCATGCCTTCCCGGCGCTCGCCGGTTTGCAATGGGATTGGCGCGGTTCTTATTCGATTTCCGAGCGCGACGAGCCGGACTATCGCCGCGTTGTTTATTCCCGCGGCATCGGAGTGACCGATCCCTTTGCGGCGAATCTCTCGTTTGTGGCCAATCCGGCCAGCGGCGGCCGTTTTTTTGCGAAAATGAATGATAACAAAACGGGTTTCGCTTCGGATTTCAGTTTGCAAATCGCGCCAAGCAAAATCAAATTCGGCGGCTCGTTTGACACGGGCGACCGCGATTTCTCCGCGCG
>Ga0247727_10013606_pt1 | contig 13678 bp, 8 predicted proteins | sample WisWelCaveWW1625_FD_202498 | JGI IMG/M metagenome (GOLD analysis project Ga0247727, IMG submission 202498) | Biofilm microbial communities from Wishing Well Cave, Virginia, United States - WW16-25 | ecosystem: Environmental > Aquatic > Deep subsurface > Groundwater > Cave microbial mat | place... | reverse complement strand
CCAACGCTTTGGTCGGCACATCCAGGTGTTTGTAAGCCATCTCCAGGTGTTTGGAGGTCATCTCCAGGTGTCAAAATGCCATTTCGGCAGTTGGATTCGATCAAAAACCCGTTGGAGGCGGCCCAAGAGTTAATCTGGGTAATTTATCGCGCTCTCCAGCCGCCATCAGTCGGATAAGTCGCCATTCGAGTCGGTTGCGGGGCCAGATCAAAGGCATCCGTGCCGATTCCGGTCGTTCCGGTTCACGTTCAGCGCGGCCTGGAGCTTCTCATCGAGCCGTTCGGGCCGCTTCTCGAAGCGCCGGCGGCCGGTCAAAACGTGTCCGGCGAGCCGTTGCAGGCGTACGACACAACGATCGGCCTCCCTGAACTCGTCGCCCCGCCGGTCGCCGTCCCGCCCCAGCCCCAAACCCCAGCACGGAATCAAAACATTTCGCTCGCTTTTCGGCCGCGGGTGCAGATAATTGGCCGCATGATCCGCTGGAACGATTGAACCATAGCGGACGAAAGCTGGTAGACAACATTAATCGGAGGGCGATCATGCGCTTGCGATCATGCGTGCTCGGGCCGGCAGCGGTCGTGTGTTTTCAGTTTTCTGCCATGGCGCTGGCGTCGGAAGACGTCACGATCCACCGCGACGACTTCGGCGTGCCGCACATCTTCGCGGCGACCGAGGAGGGCGTCGCGTTCGGAATGGGCTACGCGCAGGCCGAAGACCGGCTCGAAGAATTGTTCCGGCAGTACCGCCGCTGCACCGGCACGTTGAGCGAGGCGTTCGGCAAGCAACACTTTCGCGATGACTACCGGCAGCGACTCTGGCAGCACGCAGAGATGGCCCAGCGCGGTTACGAAAAGCTCAGCCCGAAAGTGCGAGCGACGCTCGAGGCGTATCAGCAAGGCGTGCGGCTGTACATGAAACGGCATCCGGACGAAGTGCCCGCGTGGGCGCCGGACATTCAGCCGTGGATGTGCGTCGCGCTCGGGCGATTCATCATCTGGGGCTGGCCGGAAGGCGACGCGGGCGGCGACATGCGCCGCGGCGGCATCGAGCCAGACCCGGTCGAATATCGCGGCTCGAATCAGTGGCTCGTCGCAGCGGCGCGCACCGCACACAAGGCGCCGATCGCGTGCATCGACCCGCACCTCAGTTGGTACGGCCAGTTCCGGTTCTACGAAGTCCGACTCTACGGCGGCTCGATCGAATATTCCGGCATGGCGATCCTCGGCATGCCCTTCCCCGTGCTCGGCCACAACCGGTACCTGTCGATCGCGATGACGACCGGCGGACCGGACGCCGCCGACTGCTACGAGGAGGAAATCAACCCGGACAATCCGCGTCAGTATAAGTACGACGGCCAGTGGCGCGACATGAAGGTGCGAACGGAGACGATCAAGGTCAGGAGTCAGGAGCCTGGGGGCAGGAGTCAGGAGTCAGGCGTCAGGAGTCAGGAGGCAGGAGTCGCGGAGCAGACCGTCGAGATCGAGTACACGCATCATGGCCCGGTCGTCGCGCGGAAGGGCGGCAAGGCGTACACGCTCAAGTTGCCGTACTTCGATCAGGTGCAGCTCACCGAGCAGGCGTTCCGCATGATCACGGCGAAGAGTCTGGCCGAGATGAAGCAGGCCCTGTCGATGTTCCAGTTCATGGAACAGAACATCATGATCGGCACGGTGGAGGGGGACATTTTCTACGTGCGCAACGGCCGCGTGCCGATTCGTGCGCCGGGATTCGACTACAACCGCCCGCTCGCCGGCAACACGTCGAAGACCGAGTGGCTCGGCATCCACACGCTCGACGACCTCGTGCAACTTCACAACCCGCCGCAGGGCTACATGCAGAACTGCAACATCAGCCCGCAGTTTCTCACGCGCGATTGCCCGCTGCAGCCGTCGAAGTGGTCCGAGCGGCCGTATCTGTTCAACGGCTTCGCGAGCATCCTCGAAATCGCCAAGAACCGCGACAACCCGCTGCACCAGCGCGCCGCGCAGTGCCTCGACGAACTCGCCGCAGACGACAAGCTGACGACCGACCGCGCGATCGACATCGCGATGAGCAGCGGCGTGTTCGGCGCGGACAAGTGGCAGCAGCGGCTGAAACAGGCGTGGGCCGCCGCCGACCGCGAGACGAAAGAGAAGCTCGGCCCGGCAACGATGTACAAGCTCATCGCCGATTGGAACCGCCGCTGCGACCCCGACTCGACCGGCGCCGTCGCGTTTCGCTACTGGAAAGATCAGTTCGACGACCAGACGAAGCTGTTGGACCGCGCGGGCGCACCGTCGCCGTCGAACGTGCCCGACAAAAAGGTGCTCGACTGTTTGGAGAAAGCCGCGAACAAACTCGTCAACGATTTCAACCGCTTCGACGTGCCCTACGGCGACGTCTACCGCGTCGGCCGCGAGGGCAGTTCGCGCTCGTGGCCCGTCGGCGGCGGCTCGGTTCGCACGATCGAGACGCCGCGCGCGATCAGCTTCGACAAGGTCGGCGACACCGCGACTTACCTCGGCCGCGGCGGCCAGACTTCGACGCAGATCGTGCTCCTCACGAAGCCGCCGAAATCCTGGACCGTCGTCCCGCTCGGCCAGTCGGACCACGCGACCAGCCCGCACTACGACGACCAAGCCGAGAAACTTTTCAGCCGCGGCAAGATGAAGCCGACGTACTTTCTCGACACCGAGGAACTGCACAAACACGTCGAGTCGAAAACGGTGTTGGTGTGGCCCGGCAAGTGACCGGCAGATCGAATGCCGAACTGCGACGTCTTCGCTTGTCTATTGCGCGCCGCGTGGCCAGAATGTCAGGCTGACTTGGGAGGCAGATCAACGATGGATACGCGGCAAATCGATTGCAGCTCGTGCAAGACCCGGCTGAAGGTTCCCAGTTCGCTTGCGCCGGGCAAGAAGGTGAAATGTCCGAAGTGCGGCCAACTCGTGACGATGCCGGCCGCCGTGTCCAGCGACGCTGATTACGAAATCGTCAACGATGCGCCGCCCGCACCGGCGCCGACTCGCGTGCCCGCACCGCCGCGTCCAGCGGCGCCGTCTCGCGTGCCCGCGCCGCCGCGTCCTCCGACGCCGTCTCGTGTGCCCGCGGCGGCCGCAGTCCGCGCGAGTCAACCCGCCGCGGCGACGAGCAAGTCGTGCCCGTACTGCGGCGAACAGATTCTCGAATCGGCGGTGAAGTGCCGTCACTGCGGCGAGTTCGTTGACGAGGAAAAGGCCGCGTCTCGCCCGCGCTCGAAGGCCGCGAAGCAGTCGGCGGCCGACGAACTCACGCCGGCCGAATACATCGTGGCCACGCTCGGTGCGCCGGTTGGACTCGTGATCGGAATCATTTGGGCCACGCGGAAGCAAACCAAAGCGAAACCGATGATTCAAGCGTCGGCCCTGTCCTGCATCATCGTCGCCGTGCTGAGCGTGGTTTACTTCACGTACTTTCGCGGCGAGCCGGAAGCGCCGGCGTACGCGGGGCCGCTCACCGGCTTGCCCTTTGAGTTCTCGCAGCCACAGGACCAGAATCCTGATCCGCCATTGGATTTCTCCGGCCGGAGCCTGCCGACGATCACGGCGCCCGACATGAAGGTCGTGGAAAGCCAGCCGGCGGGAATCCAGCGGGCCATGCGCGCGACCGTGTGCATTCTGTCCGGCCCCGGACTCGGCACCGGCGTCGTGATCCGCCGCGAAGGCGGCACCGCGATCATCATCACGAACCGCCACGTCGTCGATCCGTTCTTCGCCGTCTCGCGCGGACTCGTGCAGTCCACCAGCAAGCCGACGCCGAAAGTGAAGTTCATCACCAACGACGAGAAGGACGGCAAGATCGTCTGGGAGGCGCCGGACCAAGTCGATTTGGCGCTCGTCGAAGTCGCGTGCCCCGACGGCGTCGAAGCCGTCGCGTGGAATTCGGTCACGGAGGTGCAGATCGGCGCCAAAGTGTTCGCGGTCGGCAACCCGGCGGGCCTCGGCTGGACCACCACGTTCGGCCAGGTGTCCGCGTTTCGCGATCACGATTTCGGCAGCCGCAAAGTGGCCGTGATTCAAACCGACACGCGGATCGGCTCCGGAAACTCCGGCGGCGGACTCTACACCGAGGCGGGCGACCTCATCGGCATCAACACGTTCGTCGTCGCGTCGTCGCGCGACACGGCCGGTGAAACGGGCCTGGGCTTCGCCATCCGAAAAAACCTGCTCGCCGAACTGAAACCGGAAGCGCTGAAGATTCCATCCGGCGACGCCGCGCCGTAGCCGTCGCCAGGTCCGCTCGCCACCATGACTCAGTCAGACGTTGCAATCATCGGCGGCGGCATCATCGGGCTGGCCACGGCGTACCAACTCACGCGACAATTTCCGCAGTGGCGCGTCGTCGTGCTCGAAAAAGAGGCCGAGCTGGCGTTTCACCAGACGGGCCGCAATTCGGGCGTGCTCCATTCCGGCATCTACTACCGGCCCGGCTCGCTGCGCGCGCTGAATTGCCGCACGGGCAAGCAAGCGATGGAGGCGTTTTGCGCGGCGGAGGGCGTGGACTTTGACCTGTGCGGCAAGGTGATCGTCGCGGTCGATGAGTCGGAGTTGCCGGCGCTCGAGCGAATTCTCGAGCGCGGCCAGGCGAACGGCGTGCGTTGCGAGATGATCGACCGCGCGCGGCTCGTCGAATTGGAGCCGCACGCGGCCGGCGTGCGCGCGATTCACGTCCCCGAAACCGGCATCGTCAACTACAAGCAGGCGTGCCAGCGCCTGGCCGAGCGGATTCGCGAGCGTGACGGCGAGATTATGCTGCGGGCACGCGTCGTCGCGATCCGTGACGCGGCGGGCCGCGTCGTCGTGGAGACAACGGCTGGCGACGTGGACGCTCGATTCGTCGTTAACTGCGCCGGCCTGCACTCGGACCGCGTCACCGCGCTGGCCGGCCAGACGCCCGATGTCAAGATCGTGCCGTTTCGCGGCGAATATTACGCACTCAAGCCCAACGCGCAGCATCTGGTGCGCAACTTGATCTATCCGGTTCCCGATCCGAGTTTTCCGTTCCTCGGCGTGCACTTCACGCGGTTGATCGAAGGCGGCGTCGAGTGCGGACCGAACGCCGTGCTGGCGTTCGCGCGCGAAGGCTACAAAAAGTCCGACGTGAACCTGCGCGATCTCGTCGAGTCGCTGAGCTATCCCGGCTTCCTGCGACTCGCGGCGAGATATTGGCGGACCGGCATGGGCGAAATGTGGCGGTCGTGGAGCAAGGCCGCGTTCGTCAAGGCGCTGGGCCGGCTGTTGCCCGATATTCGCGCCGAGCAACTCGATCCGGCGCCCTCCGGCGTGCGTGCTCAAGCACTGACGCGCGAAGGCGACCTCGTCGATGATTTTCTCATCCGCGAAACCGAGCACGTGATCCACGTACAAAACGCCCCATCGCCCGCCGCGACCGCGTCGCTCAACATCGGCCGGCTCATCGTCGAAAGACTCGCCGCTCACTTTTGACCCGCGTGTGTGTTGCCGAACGGCAACGCACGTGTTGCCGCAGTGCAACGTTGTCGTTTCGCGACGCGGCCGGTCGTCCCTGCGATTCCGCCGCATGCCGCGACAATCGGCTCGCGTGGATCGGTCGAACGCCCGCGCCGCGGCCCCGAACACGTTTTGCTCGCTCCCTTCCGTTCTTGGGGTATTCTTATCTGACGCGTCGCTCGCGCGGCCGCTCACGTCTCATCGGACAGCCCGTTCACGAATCATCATGCAGATTGAAGTCATCAACTCCGAAGCGGAATTGGCCCGGCTCGGCCCGGAATGGAGCGAGCTGGTGAGCGGCAGTGACGCGGACAATCCGTTTCTGCACTGGGAGTGGTGTTCGGCGTGGTGGCGGCATTACGGCGACGGCAACGAACTTGTGGTCGTGCTCGCGCGTGATGGCGATCGGCTCGTGGGGTTGGCGCCGCTTTACCTCGCCCGCACGGACGGCGGCGGCCGGCCGGGCGTCATGAAGTTCCTTGGGACGAACGAAGTTTGCTCCGAGTATCTCGACTTCGCGCTGCGGCCTGGCTACGAAGAAACCGGCTCGCGCTCGTTGTTCGATTTTCTGCTACACGACCTCTGTACGCAGTGGCGCCAGTTGCAGCTAACGCACATTCCCGCGACGACGGCGACCGTCGGCCGCGTCGAGCATTACCTGCGATCGGAACATGAAGCGTTTCGAATCGAGCGCGGCGCGACGAGTTGGCAGATTGACTTGGCCGGCTCGTGGGACGAGTTTCAGCACGGTCTGTCGCGCAGCCGGCGTGAAAAATATCGCCGGGCGCGGCGCGACATGGAAAAGCACGATCTGAGATTCCACGAGGTCGGCACGCGCGATGAACTCGGCGCGGCCTGGGACGACTTGAAGCGATTGCACCAGGCCCGCTGGGAGCAGCAAGGCACGCGAGGCTGCTTTGCCTCGTCGCGATTCGCCGCATTTCACGCGGAAATGCTGAGCAGCTTCTGGCAGCGCGGCATGCTGTCGCTCACTTCGCTGCGTCACGGCGAGCGGACCGTCGCGGCGAGCTACTCCGTGCGGCACCGCGGCCACGTCTATTTCTATCAAGCCGGCGTGGACCCGGCATGGCTGCACTGCCGCCCGGGACACAGCCTGCGATGCTGCGAAGTGCGCCGCGCGATCGAACGCGGCGACCGTGTGTTCGATTTCCTGGGCGGCGACGAGGAATACAAATCGCAGTGGGCGACTCGCCAAACGGCCATGCTCAACGTCATTGTCGCCGGCCGTGGCCTGCTGCCGCGCGTCCGATTTGGAATTGAAAGTGCCGGACGCTGGATGAAAGAGTCCGCCCGCACGCGTGTGCCGTCGGAAACCTGGGCCACGCTGAAACGATGGCGAAGGCGGCTAACTGGCACACCCTCGCACGAGCCAGACCGCGAGCCGGGTCTTGGCACGAAGCCGCAAAGTACTGAATCACGCGACCTCGCGTCCGTGTGACCGCAACCGCGCACTATTCCATGACTACGCCGGCAGTGCGGGGATTTCCATAGGCTCGGTGTCCGAATTCCAGTCCGGCGCGAACTTGGTTGCGTCACGGCCACAATCCGGCTTGGCACGTTCGGCGGCCGGCGCGCCAGTGAGACAGATGATTCCGCCGCCATTTCGCTTCGCAACGTACAGCGCCTGATCGGCCGCGTGGAACAGTTCGTCCGCCGTCGCCGCATCCGCCGGATACAGCGCGATGCCGATGCTCGGCTCGATCGGCAGCCGCGTGTCGCCGGCCGCGACCGGATTCTCTGCCAGCAATTGCTTGAGTTGCCGCACGTGAGCCAGCACCTCCACCGCGCCGCTGTGCGGCAAAATGCACGCGAATTCGTCGCCGCCGTATCGCGCCAGCACGCCGTCGTGTGGCAGCACGCGCCGCCACACGTCCGCGAGCGTCTTCAGCATCCGGCTGCCCGTCGGATGACCGAATCGATCGTTGACCTGCTTGAATTTGTCGAGATCGACCAACACGAGCCCGAGCGAATCCGACGACTCGGTTGTGCTACGCAGCGCACGGCTCAACTCATCCTGAAACGCCGCGTAGTTCACCAGCCCGGTCAATCCGTCGCGCCGTGCCTGCTCGCGCAGCCGCTCGAACAGGAGCACGTTCTTGATCGCCAACCCGGAAAAGTTCGCCAGGATTTGCAGCAGGTGGTTGATGTCGCAGTCCGGTTTTTCGAGTCCCTCGAAACGGAGGAATCCGAAGACTTCGTCGTCACCCGACGTGAGCGGCAGCCGGCGCTCAGGGCCGTGCGTGCAGTCGAGTTCCTGATCGATACACTTCCAATCTTGCAGCGTTGGGACCGGGGCGGCACCGTTGGCGAGCAGTCCGCCGAAGAGTGGCACTGAGTTCATCGCGCGGTTGCTGTTTCGCGCCCCGCTCGGCACGAAGCCCTGCTCGCGCGGCTCCCACACGTACAATTCAACCGCGTGTTCCGGCACGATGCCCGCCGCCGCGTCGAGAATCGTCTCGGCCAGCCCGTCCAGTTGCTCGGCCGCCACCACGCGGCTCGCCGCGCTGTCGAGGTCGCTGATCCGCCGCTCCGCCTCATCGCAACGCAACGTCAGCAACGTGCCGACCGTCAACAACGCTCCGCCCAACAGCACAGGCATGCTCATCACGGCAGACGAGAGCACGGCGAGGTTCATGCCGGCACCGACCCAACCGGCCGCCACACAACCCAGCCCGCACAGCACCGCGGTCCACAGCCCTTGCCAACGCTTGCCCGTCAATGCCACCAGCAACGTCGGACCGAGCAGCACGAGGAACGCGAACTTGCCCGGCACGTTCGGGTCCGCCTGTTCCAAGCAAATTGCGAAGAACATCAGGACCGGCGTGAGCAGAAAAAATAAGACTGCCTCGCGACCGGTGCGCACGCGCGAAACTGTCATGGGCAGGACCTCCCCGAGAAAACACGTCCGCAGCTTTCAGGTGGGAATGGTCTCCGCCGGTTTGGCGAAGACTCATCAAACGCCTGAACTCCGGCCCAAGCTTAGGTCACACGCGCACACCGTGTCGGGAAAAACCCGGCGCGGAACTGGCCCACGCTGACGAGGGCACAACGACCGACATGTTCCGCGACTTGCCTCGTACCGGCAAAGACACGACATTATGCGAATTCGACACAATCGTTTCTCAAGACAATGGAGACCGCGTGAAACTGCGACGAAGCCCGGCCCGCTCGGCGCGATTCGCCGGCCGGCTGGACATTGGCGACATCGACAGAGAAATCCTCGCGGCGCTCGAGCGACTCGACGCGGCACAGGTCCGGGAATTCCGCACGGCCGTCGATGAGGCGAGCGACCGGCTAGGTCTGGATTACGTGCGCGATTCGGGCGAGCGAATCTTGATTCCCGTCAACCCGACGCCCGCCCTGCCCACGCGGCGACAGATCACGTATTTGGGCAGCGTGCTCCGCGCGTTCACGTTCGGCGTCGCGCGCCTCGTCAGCCGCCGACTCGATGACCCGAAGCTCGCCGCCGCACTGCCGCTCGGCGCGGACGAATTGGCGTGGCTCCGCATCGGCCGCGATGCGCCGGGAAATCCGCCCACGCACGTGTTCCATCGCTGGGACTGCGCGACCGATCTGTCGCACGACTCGGCCGCGATGCACGCAAAGTTTTTCGAAGTGAACTCGGTGGACGTCGGCGGCATTCATTACGCCGCCGCGACGCGACAAGTGCTGCTCGACGCGTTTCAGAAAATCGGCGTTCGCGGGCTGTCGATCGACCGCGCCGCCGCCGGTTCCGACCCGCGACTCGTACTGCTCGACGAGGTCAAGGCCCACGCCAAGACGATCGGACGGCCGCTGAAATTTCTGGCGATCGCCGAGAATCAGGATTTCACGACCGGCATCACCGAGGCCGCGTCGATCGCGACATTTTTCTGCGACCGCGGTTTGAACACCGAATGCGTGGACGTGCGAGCGTTCCAAGTACATCGCCGCAAGGGCGTCTGCGTGCGCGGCCGGCCGGTCGATGTGATCTACCGCAACATCGAACTGCGCGACTTGGTGGAACTCGAATCGGCCGGTGCCGACCTCGCGGGCATGAAGGCCGCCGCGGCCGCCGGCCAACTATTCTCGTCGCCGTTCGGCGAACTCGACCACAAGAGCCTTTGGGAGGTGCTCGGCTCGTCCGAGTTCAACGGACAGCTCACGCCGCTCGAAAAGAAAATGGTCGCCCGGCACATCCCGTGGACGCGACTGCTTTGTGAACGGCGCACTGACGGACCGAATGGCAAATCGGTCGATCTCACAAGCTACGTGCGCCGCCAGCGCTCGTGGCTCGTGATGAAGCCGAATCAAAGCTGCGGCGGCCAAGGCGTCACGATCGGCCCGGTTACGTCGCAACGCGCTTGGGAAAAAACGCTCGACGACGCCCTTGCCGCGCCGAATACGTGGGTCGCACAAGAACTGATATCGATCCCGCGCCGCCGCACCGTCGTGCCCGGTCCCGGCGGCCGCTTTCGCGCCAAAGAAGTTTACGCGGTTTACGGCCTGTTCTGTTCCCCGTTCGGCGTCGCATTCGTCGGCCGCGCCAGCTCGCGTCCCGTCGTCAATGTGATGCAGGGCGGAGGCATGCTCGGAATCCTCGGACGGGAATAATCCAGTTACGTTTCGACACGCAGCACGCCACTGAGGCTAGGTGATTCGAGTTGAACGAACGATGAAGCTACCACGCTGGCTTCTGATCTCGCTTATTAGCATGTCTCTCTTTGCTGTGCTGGCGACCGGAGGCTCGTGCTGGGTCCAATGGCCGGAGTGGACTGCGCGCGCGTTTGTAGATCACTTGGCCAACGGCGAATTTGAACCGGCACACCGATTGATGTCGCGCGACTCGGCGGTTGCCGACTGTCCGGAGGATCTCTGGCCGGGTTTCTTGAAGTACGGCGAGGCGCATGTTGAGCCTGCCACGCCATCTGAGAGATTCTTCGGGAGGCGGCGATTGACTTTCGACCTCGGGCATGCGACCGCGACGTTCACGGTCGAACGAGGCGACGCCTCGCTTGCAGCAGACGACAGCTATTGGCTTGAGATCTTGCGTGATCCGCTGCGCCGGGCCGAATTTGAAAAAGGCTTCCGTGATTTCGAGCGCAAGAGATTGGTAGACTGATTGCGCCCGATTTGGGCGGACGCGCGTTGGCAATCGTTGGTCTTCAGTTCGATGCCAGGGATTTTGCCACCATGAAACATGCTGCCGGCACTTTGCTGTATCGCGACACCGCATCCGGACTGGAAGTCTTGCTCGTACACCCGTCGGGGTCGTACAACCGAAAAGCGCCGTGGAGCATTCCGAAGGGAGAACTGGATGAGGACGAAGATCCGGAGGCCGCCGCGCGGCGCGAGACGTGGGAAGAGATCGGCGTGTGTGCTGGCTCGCTCGTCGCGCTGGGATTCATCGACTACACGAAGAGCCGCAAGCGCGTGCACTGTTTCGCTGGCCTCGCGCCCGACGGCGAGGCGCCGCGCTGCGCGTCGTGGGAAGTCGATCGCGCGGAATTCCTCGATATCGCAAACGCGAGGAAGGTAATTCACCGCGACCAAGCGCCGTTCTTGGATCGTTTGGAAAAGTTACTCAAGTCGTGACCGGTCGCCGCTCGATCAACGACGGAATTCATCGGGAGGAGCACCATGAGGTCGTCGCGTCGCGTTGGTTTTGCACACTTTGCTTGGTTCGCCGTCGTGCTGGTGTCGGCCGGTCTCGCGTCGGCAGACGACCGCGGTTTCGTCGATCGGGTGTTGCGCGATGAGGCCGGCGAGCACAAATTCACGGTCTTCGTGCCGCACGATTATTCGCCCGAGCGCGCCTGGCCCGTGATTCTATTCCTGCACGGAGCCGGCGAACGCGGCACGGACGGCAAGGCACAGGTCGCCGTTGGACTTGGCCCGGCGATCCGCTCGCGCGAAAAATCGTTCCCGTTCATCGCGGTATTCCCGCAGTGTGAGGACCGCGACGCCCCCGCGCGGCGCGGCTGGCTGCCCGAAACGGCTGACGGCCGCCGCGCCCTGGCGATCCTCGCCGCGGTCGAAAGAGAATTCCGCACCGACAAAGATCGCGTGGTTCTGACCGGCCTCTCGATGGGCGGCTTTGGCACGTGGGCGCACGCGGCGGCCGACCCCGCGCGCTGGGCGGCGATCGTGCCAATTTGCGGGGGCGGCGATCCGGCGTGGGCGACTTCAGGCAAGATCGCGCGCCTGCCCGTGTGGTGTTTTCACGGTGCGGACGACCGCGTGGTCCCCGCGGCCGAATCGCGGGCCATGATTGACGCGCTCAAGAAAGCCGGCGCCGCGCCGAAATATTCCGAACTGGCCGGGATCGCGCACAACTCGTGGGACGCCGCGTTCGCGACGAATGAACTTTACACCTGGCTGCTCTCGCACAAACGGGGCGAGAAGACCGCGGCGCCCGATTCGCGCGGGCCGGCGCGGCCGAGACCGAGCGACACCGCGATCGAAACCGCCCTACCCGACGCGCCGTTCGTGTCCGCGCTGGAGATTCCCCGCGCCGTCTTCGTGCGCCTCGGTAACGACGCGCTCGCCGCCGTCGCCGATTCGCTCCCCGAGATCGTGCCGGCCGATCTGCTCGCCGGCACCGTGCCCGACGCGCAGCAGACCACGTCGAGCGAAGGGATGACGTTCACCGTGCAGCTTCGCGGCATCAGCTATCGCGGGCAAATCAGCCGCGCGACAATCGAGGGCCGCGGCGACAACCGCGTCGCCGTGCTGCTCGGCCTGCGCAACGTGAACCTCATCATCAACCGCACGAATATCTCGGGCGAAGGCCGATCGGCCACGTGCGGCCCGCTCAAGATCGTGCTCGGCCATCGCGCCGAATTGCCAATCCGCATTGAGGTCGAACCGCAAGTCGTCGATCGCCGGCTGAAATTCAAGCTGCTGACGACTCAGTTCCGTCTCTCGCGCGACAATTGGACCGTGGGCGCGCCGGAGTGGGTCCGCGCGTCGGGGCTGGGCATGTCCGAGGACCGCGTTTCGGAGAGTCTGCGCAGCGGCCTCTACAACGATCCGGGCCGGATCGAACGTGAATTGATCGCCGCCGTGCCGCGCATGCTGGAGGGGCTTGAAAAACAATTTCAATTCGAGCCGCTCGATCGCGCCGTCGCCGGACTTTGGCCGCTGCCCGTGTACCGGCCGCGCGTGCGAACGTGGCCGGCGGAGGTGCGCAGCGATTCGGGCGGTGCAACGATCTGGTTCGGCGTGTCGGTCGCCGCGATCAGCGACGATCAAGCCGCGGCGGGACCGAAGACCGCGGAGATTTCCGCCGCCGAGGTTTCCGGCCTTTCGGACGAGCATCAACTGCAATTCGGCCTGGCGACGCAATTGATCGAGCCGCTCTCGGCGCTCGTGGTGGCCGCTGACGCCGCACGAGTCCACGTCACCGATCTACCGATGAAGCAACTCGCTGCACTCGCCGACCCGCGCGTGCTCGCCGAGATCGCCCCGGACTTGAAACGACGCGGCAACGTGGAAGTTCGTTGCGAAGTTGTCGTCACCGAACCGATGCGGCTGCACCGCTCCGACGCTCCGACCGGCGCCGTCCTCGAATTCGAATTGCCGAAGATCAAGCTGCTCGTCGCCGTGCGGCCCGCGCAACCCGCGGAAAAAGCGGCGAACGATTGGACGCCGTTCCTCGATATCGACGTGTCGATTCGTCACGCGGCGCGGCCCGAGATCGCCTCGCCGACGCCGAGCCGCCGCGCGCTGGCGCTCGCCTGGCAGGGCGACGCGGCGATCGAAGTACACGCCCGGTTCGCGCCGAACGCGGCGCCGGCCGACGAACACATCGACACCGCACGGATTCGTGAAATCATCGCCGCGGGCTGGCGCGAGTGGACCGAATCCGGGCCGCTTGCCCAAGCGCCGCTCGACGACATCGACCTCGGCTTCGCCAAGCTCCGCGCCAGCGCGGTCGGCTGGGCCGACGGCCTGCTCGTCACGACCTTCGGCCCGGCCGCGATCGACGTACACAACCGCACCGACGAACCGGTCACGTACGAAGTCAAAGGTCCGTACAGCGACTGGAGCGAACCGATCACGCTCGACGCGGGCAAGGACCATCGCTACGGCGTCGCGTACCCGATGCGCGTCCGGATCAAGGTGAAAGGCCGCGAAACTCGCTACGTGCTCCAGCCCGGTTTGCGGTACGAATTCCTCACCGCCGAGGG
>Ga0247727_10013605_pt1 | contig 13678 bp, 17 predicted proteins | sample WisWelCaveWW1625_FD_202498 | JGI IMG/M metagenome (GOLD analysis project Ga0247727, IMG submission 202498) | Biofilm microbial communities from Wishing Well Cave, Virginia, United States - WW16-25 | ecosystem: Environmental > Aquatic > Deep subsurface > Groundwater > Cave microbial mat | place... | reverse complement strand
GAACGGCCGCGCGTTGCCGATGTGAAAATAATCATACACCGTCGGCCCGCAGAGATAGAACCCCACACGACCGGGCGTGACGGGAACGAAATTTTCTTTTTGACGGGTGAGGGTGTTGTAGAGTTTGAGTGACATTTTGATTGGTTTTGTTTTTTGATTTAAAACTAAAAATAGAATCGGTTGTATAGAAGTCGAGCAAAAATTAATCCAACGGATAAAAAGCTGCCAACGGATGAAGATATCCGTTGGCAGCTTTTTTATCCGTTGGCCTTTTTTCTGTGGTCATCAGAGTAACAATTTTGTCAATTGCTTGGCATGATTGCTATTAATGCGATTATGAATTTTTCCATCACTTTTAATCGAGCTTCCCACAATCGCGCCATCCGCCACAGCCAACAACTCCTTCGCATTTTCCAAATTCAAACCGCTGCCGATCAACACGGGCCGATCGCCGGAAAGTTTTTTGACTTCGCGCAGAAAGTTGGCGTCGACGGGTTTGCCGCTGCCGGTGCCGCTGACAATGATCGCATCGGCCAGCGCGCGCTCGAAGAGATCATCGATTTCCTGCGCGAGCTCGCGATCGACGAGTGGCGCGGCGTGTTTCACGCGAATGTCGGCAAAGATCAAAATATTGTCGGCGCGCAAGCGTTCTCTCATGCGAGCCACCAGATGCGCCTGCCCGCTGATGACGCCCTGATCCGTGACGCTTGTGCCAATCAGAATGTTGACACGGATGAATTGCAGGCCAGCAGCAGTAGCAATGGCAGTAGCACTTTGGGCGTCATTTCGTAAAACGTTCACGCCAATAGGAAGTTTGGTGAATTGACGGACATGCGCGGCGACGACGCTCATGGCGGCAACGGTTTCGGCGGGCACGTGATCGGGATAATATGGCGCGTCGCCTAAATTTTCAATGATCAATCCGGCAAAACCGGCTTCGCTTAAAATTTGCGCATCGTGCAACGCGGCATCGATTACGCTTTGCATATTTCCGGCGTAATGCGGACTGCCGGGTAATGGCGGCAGGTGCAACATGCCGAGCAGCGGGCGCGCGGTTTTGAAAAGCTGGTGAAAACGATTTGCCATTAGCACAACTCGGACAAACTGAAAAAGCTTTTGTATCCGGATTTGCCGAATCGTCCGGATCAACTTATCCGGTTAATTCGGAAAATCCGGATACCATTACTAAAAAGTTTGCGTCTCAGCGGCTGTGTGTGGATTTCGGCAACGTGCACGCCTGAAGGCGTTACTACGAACGGTTATTCAACTAATTTTTGCACAAACTTGCGGCATTTTTCTTTGCCGAAAATTTCGACGATCGTCGCCAGGTCCGGGCCGTGCATGTCGCCGGTGAGTGCGATGCGAATCGGCATCCATAGATCGCGGCCCATGACGCCGGTTTCTTTGTTGACGGTTTTCATGATCTGGCGAAAGGCCTCGACGTTCAGCGTGTCGTATTTATCGAGCTGGCGCAGGAAAGACCAGTAAATTTTTCCGGCCGCTTCGGTTTGGCTCATGCCAATCGCCGCGCCGTCGGTGATGCGAACTTCATCGACAAAAAAGAAGGCGAGTCTCTCAGGAATCTGACTGAGATATTCGAGACTGTCGCGCACGACGCGAATCATTTTCTGCAAGGTTTCGTGATCCGGCAGAGTGTAGCCGGATTTTTGCAGATACGGCAAACACGCCGCCGTTAACTCGTCCGCAGGCAGATTTCGAATGTAGACGCCGTTCATCCAGTTTAATTTGACGATGTCGAAAATGGCCGCAGAAGGGGAGAGACGATTGAAACTAAACTCTTTGATCAACCGCTCGCGCGAGAGAATTTCCTCGCCGCTGGCGGATGACCAACTCAACAGGCTCAGGAAATTAATGAGCGCATCCGGCAGATAGCCTTTGGTGGCGTAATCATCCACCGAAGTCGCGCCGTGGCGTTTCGAGAGGCGCTCGCGATCCGGGCCGAGAATCATCGGAATGTGGCAAAACTCCGGCAGCGGCCAGCCGAACGCTTCGTAAATCGTGATTTGCTTCGGCGTATTGACCACGTGATCGTCGCCGCGAATGATGTGGGTAATTTGCATGAGATAATCATCGACGACCGCAGCGTAGTTGTAAGTCGGCACGCCGTCCGAGCGTAGAATCACAAAATCGCCGAGCGCATCCGGCGGGAAAGTGATCGAGCCTTTTGCGAGATCGTTAAATGTGATGTCGCGCTCCGGCATGGTGAAACGCACGACGGGTTTGACGCCGGCTTTTTCTTTCGCCGCGCGCTCGTTCGGAGAAAGATGTTTGCAACGCCCATCATAACGCGGCGGCTGGCTGGCTTTCATCGCAGCTTCGCGGCGCGCTTCAAGCTCGGCGGGCGTGCAATAGCAATGATACGCGTGGCCTTTGGCAATGAGCTGCTCGGCATGTTGATGATAAATGTCGAGTCTCTCGGATTGGCGATAGGGGCCATATTTGCCGCCGACATCCGGGCCTTCACTCCAATGCAAACCCAGCCATCGCAGGTCTTGAAAGATGGATGCTTCGGAGGCTTTGGTGGAGCGTTCCATGTCGGTATCCTCGACGCGCAGAATGAACGTGCCGTCGCTATGCTTCGCGAACAGCCAATTGAGAATGGCGGTGCGCGCATTGCCGATATGCAATTGCCCCGTCGGGCTGGGGGCAAAACGTACGCGAGGGGAGGAGGTCATGATAATGCTCTATAGCTTGTATAAGCTTTGTATTCTCTGGGTGTGAAAGTTATAAAACCGATCACTTTAGTGCGTTCGGCCTCTTTTAATTTTTTGCGCAGCAACTCCCAAATTTTTTTTTGGCGAGCTAACTCATCCATCTCAACAAATTTTTTGGAAATAATAAAGCCGCTCACCCGACCATCCGGGTTTTCTTCAAATTGAAGTTCTCTCTCCGTGAAAAATTCTAAAAGAGAGATTTTTACTTTTTCTTTAAGCTTATCCATAGACCTGCTCCTAAACGAATAATTTCTGCTGCTGCCCGAAAGATCTCTTCACTATTAAACTTCAAAAAATCGCCTTTGATCCCACGGTTTTTACCGCGCTTTTTCAAGTATGCGCGCAATTCCGTTTCGGAACGGAACCGATAATCATTATTCCAGAGTTTTACCACCACGCTCAACATAGCTTGAATTTTTTCAAGATAGAGTTTGCTGTGCACATTGGCCAATTCCGTGCTTTTCCACAAGAGCCACAGGTCGTGCCTCTCATCGAAAGTCGGGTCATTCAGCAGCCGAAATGCGCGCAACATACACTCAACGGCCACGCCAGAAAGATACATGGCGATGCCATAATAACCATTGGTATGGAGAAAGTGTGCTTCTTGAATTCTGTTCTTAGCCGCGTTAAAATAAAAATCACTTCGTAACCTCATGCTTGCTCTTCGCCTCGTTCCAACTTAGATTTAATCGTTAATACTATTCAACAACGCCACCGCAAACGCTGTCGCGCCTTCTTTGCGGCCGACAAATCCCAATTTCTCCGACGTCGTGGCTTTGATGGAAATCTGCGCCGGTGTAATGCCTAAAGCTGCAGCGATGTTGGCGCGCATTTGCTCGGAATGCGGCATAATTTTCGGCGCTTCCAAAACCAACGTGGAGTCGATGTTCACAACCGCATAATGCGTTTCGCGCAGGAGCCGCGCAATTTCTTTCAATAGCAGCAAACTGCTGACATTGGCAAATTTCGCGCTGGTGTCGGGAAAGTGTTTGCCGAGGTCGCCAAGATTGGCCGCGCCGAGCAAGGCGTCGCCGATGGCGTGGCAAAGAACGTCGGCATCGGAGTGGCCGGCGAGGCCGACTTCGTGCTTGATTTCGACGCCGCCGAGAATCAATTTCCGACCGGCGACGAGAGGATGGACGTCGTATCCGAAACCGATGCGCATGGCAGTATTACTTTGGAAAAACTATCGTGGCTGCGAAAATTTTTTGCACCACAAAGAACACAAAGTTCACAAAGAAAAGCTTTGTGTTCTTTGTATCTTTGTGGTGCAGTTGGGTTGCGGCCAAAGCGACGCGATGTTCTTCACAACGCGGACAAGCCGCAACCAAAAAAAATTAACACGGAGAAAACAGAGCAAACAGAGAGGGTAATGCCTGGAAAACTCTCTTTAGCTTTGTAATCTCTGTTTGCTCTGTTTTCTCCGTGTTGGAAATTTTTGTTATTTTTGCACCGCGTGGCGCGTTGTCTGCGACAAACATTCAACTTGTAATAGAAAACTCTTATGCTTGCGAAGATTTCGCAGACTGGAAGTCTGCGCTACAAAAAATCTCGGCGATCTGCAAATCGCGCGGGGTGGTGATTTTCAAGTTGGTTTCTTCGCCTTCGACCCAGCCGACCTTGCCGCCGAATTTTTCCACCAACGCGGCTTCGTCAGTGCTGTAAAAATTTGTTGCCTTTGCCTGTTCAAATGACTGCAATAATCTTTGATAACGAAAAGCTTGCGGCGTTTGCACGAGCCGCAGCGACTCGCGCGGCTCGGTTTCGATAATGCGATCACCGTCGATGCGTTTCACGGTGTCGCGCGGGAGTAAGCCGGGAACGCAGGCGTCAAAATCATGGCAACCGTTGATGACGCGCTCCAATAAATTGACTGAGAAGAGCGGGCGAACGGCGTCGTGAACGATGACGACTTCATGCGGCGTGGGCAACGCCTGCAAACCCGCGAACACGGAATCCTGCCGTTCTTTGCCGCCGGGAATGATGGCGCTGATTTTGTCAAAATTAAAACGGCCGACGATTTCGCGGCCTATGTATGGCACCCAGTCTTTGCCGACGACGATGATAATCTGGCTGATGACGGCGGCGCTTTGCAAGCGCTCCAACGCATGAACGATGATGGGGCGATTTTGCAGCAGCAGGAACTGCTTGGGAATGTCGCTGCCAAACCGCGTTCCCTGTCCCGCAGCGACGACGATTGCCGCGACGTCGGGCATTTTAAACCTGCGTAAAAATTTTATCCGATTCGTCCGTTATCATGCAACGGCGTATTCCGTGTGCGGCCTGATTTCCGGCGGATGAAAGGCCAACACGATGCGGTCTTTCGGAATACCGGCCGCCACCAACTCTTTGGCAATACCGTGTTCGGTCCCGTCGCGTTGAATCCACAGCTTGCCGTTGATAATATCAATGTGAACAAGGCTGCCATGAACCCGTCGCTCATTATCCCATCCGACGTTTACCAGAAGATAGCGATCATTTTTGCGATCAAATACCGACTCCGAGTAAAAGTCGCCATAAGCATACGGAATTCGAGTATACTCGTCGAGAATCGTTTCAATAATTTGGCGGTAAGTTTCTAAAGTATCCATTGTTTGATGATCTCCTTTTGTGGATCAAAGCCGATAACTTGGGCAAGATTATGTTTCAATAAAATTTTGCCCAGAGGCTGTTCAAAAATATCTTGGATAATGTTTTGTGGAACCGCAAGATATAAAATGCGCTCTTGTTCTTTTTCAGCAAGAACAGCGCGGTAAATAACATATTGGCCGACGGCTTTCTCAAGATCATCAATCTGAGAATCACCGACGAAACTTTTAACTTCGATCGCGATTTTTTGCTCGGCTTTTTCTGCGGCTAAAACTCGCTCCATCCCAAAATCAACGTACATATCCTTGGTCCCGGCCGATAACCGCAGCGGATCGTGCGTAATCGTCCATCCCTCTTTGGTTAGCGCATTCTTAACGCAAACGTGATAAATGTCTTTTGCAGGCATACGGCATACTCGGCAAGTAGCAAGCGGCCAAAGCGGTTTTAGCGTGATGCGCAATTGGAGCTTGGCCGGTGCTGAGTGTTTCTCAATCGCAGTTACCAACCCGCGTTGCTTGCCCAATCTTAATATTGGGTAACTCAGAAAGAATGGCTGGCACAAGCGGCTTTAAATCCACGAGCCGATTTGTTGGTGCGCAAACAATTAAAACCGCGATATTAAATTTGGCCAAGTTTTGTTGAACAAGAAGCAGTTTCACTTGGTTTTACCATCGTGAGCATTCGTTCTTTCGCTTCTTCCAGAAAAGCGATGACTTGTTCTTTCGTAACGGTTGGAAATCCTTCCAAAAAGCTATCAATGGTCTCGCCGCCTTCGAGATATTCAAGCAAGGTTTGAAACGGGACGCGCGTCCCTGTAAAAACCGGGGCGCCACTCATCACGTCGGGCGATATACTTATTGTTCTGCTTTCCATAAAAAATTTCCAGAGGTTAATTCTTATGGTTTCACACAATCAACATCGCATCGCCGTAACTCAAAAACCGAAACTTGTCCTTCATTGCTTTACGATAGGCTTTAAAGAGAAAATCACGGCCGGCGAAAGCGCAGGCGAGCATGAGCATCGTCGAGCCGGGGAGATGGAAATTGGTGACGAGCCGGTCGACGATTCTGAAATCGTACGGCGGGAAGATGAATTTGTCGGTCCAGCCGCGATTGGATTTGACCCAGCCCTCGCTGGTGACTTCGGTTTCGAGGGCGCGCACGCAGCTTGTGCCGACGACGATGATGTTGCCGCCTTTTTTCATCGTCTCGTTAATTTTAGTGGTCGAGTCCGGCGTGATTTCGTAATATTCCGAATCCATTTTGTGGCGGTTCAAATCTTCGACATTGACGGCGCGAAAGCTGCCCAAGCCGAGGTGCAGCACGATCGGCGCGATCTTGACGCCTTTGCTCTCGATTTTGCGCAGAATTTCTTTGGTAAAATGCAAACCCGCGGTTGGGGCGGCAACGGCCCCGCGCACGCGCGCATAAACGGTTTGATAACGCTCTTTGTCGGACGGCTCCGGCTCACGTTTCACATAAGGCGGGAGAGGCGATTGGCCGAGGCGCTCGACCGCTTCAAAGAAGTCGCCGTTATAATTGAAACGCACGACGCGGCCGCCGGAAACGGTGTTGTCGATGACGTCGCAGAACAATTCGCGCCCGACCGAGAGGCGATTGCCGACACGAACTTTGCGCGCCGGTTTGACCAGGACTTCCCACAAACCCTCTTCGAGTTGCCGCAGCAAAAAGATTTCAACTTTCGCTTCGGTTTTGTCTTTGGTGCCGAGCAAACGTGCCGGAAAAACTTTGGTCTCGTTGAGCACCAGACAATCTTCGGGGTTGATATAATTGACGATGTCGGTAAACGGATGCTCTTCAATGGTTTGCCTGGCGTGATCCAGCACCATCAATTTGGAACGGTCACGTTTGTCGGCAGGATATTGAGCGATGAATTTTTGCGGTAAACTATAGTTGAAATCGGAAAGCTTCATAGGGGACGGCTCTTAAAAAAGGTTTTTTTGCACGGCGGCGAGTGACGTTGGTTGCGGCAGACCGAGATGCCGGTACGCCAGCTCCGTCGCCATTCTGCCGCGCGCGGTTCGTTTCAATAAGCCCTGTTGAATAAGAAAAGGCTCGTAAATTTCTTCGAGAGTTTCACCATCTTCGCCGACGGCAACGGCAATGGTGTTGATGCCCACCGGCCCGCCCGTGAATTTTTCAATCAGCGTCGCCAGAATGCGCTTGTCCATATCGTCCAAACCCAGATGATCGACTTCGAGGCGATTGAGCGCCGCTCCGGCCAACGCGAGATCGATGGATTTTTTGCCGTCAATTTGCGCGAAGTCGCGGATGCGCCGCAGCAAACGATTGGCGATGCGCGGCGTACCGCGGGCGCGGCGCGCCAACTCCGTCGCGGCTTCCGGCAACACCTCGACACCCAGAAGTTGCGCCGAGCGTTTGACGATCAAGCTCAATTGCTCGGGCAAATAATAATCGAGTCGCGCCACCACGCCGAAACGCGCGCGCATCGGCGCAGTCAATAATCCGGCGCGCGTCGTGGCCCCGATCAGCGTGAACTTCGGCAGTTTGAGTTGAATCGAGCGGGCGTTCGCGCCTTTGTCGATGATAATGTCGAGCTTGAAATCTTCCATCGCCGGATACAAATATTCTTCAACCACGTGATTGAGGCGATGGATTTCATCGATAAACAGAACGTCGCCCTCGCCGAGGTTCGTCAACAAACCCGCGAGATCACCGGCTTTTTCCAACGCCGGGCCGGAGGTGATTCTGATCTTCGTGCCCATCGCATTCGCGATGATATGCGCCAGCGTGGTTTTGCCGAGTCCGGGCGGGCCGTATAAAAGAACATGATCGAGCGCTTCATTACGTGCGCGGGCGGCTTCGACAAACACGCGCAAATTGCTTTTGATCTTATCCTGCCCGACAAAATCATCAAAGAGCGTGGGGCGCAGACTGTGGTCGAAATCCTGCTCGCCTTCCAACGGAGAAGGGTCGAGAGGGCGCAATGTTTTCGCAGTCTGATCAAGCATTTTTTAAATTTTCAGCTCTGCAAAACTAAAGTTTTGCACTCCTAGATGTATCGCAAGGCGCGTTTGATCAATTCTTCAACCGGCAATTCGCCCGCTTCTGTTTTCACCTGCTCGACCGCTTTTTGCGCGGAGGATCGGGTGTAGCCTAACGAAACCAAAGCCGCAATTGTTTCTTCTTCGATCGCGGACGTCGTCGATGCTGCGCTCGTCCCGTTTTGCGGGATTTCGGGCATCCAGCGCGCGAGGCGATCACGCAATTCCAATACGAGCCGCTCGGCGGTTTTCTTGCCGATGCCGGGGATTTCCGTCAACGCCGCAATGTCGTTTTTCGTGATATGCCGGCAAAACATTTCCACCGGCGAGCTGCTGAGGATGCTCTGCGCCAGCCTGGGGCCGATGCCGCTCACCGAGATCAAATGCTGGAAGAGTTGTTTTTCCGCAGCCGTTGCAAAACCGAAAAGCTGCAGCGCGTCTTCGCGAACGTGCAGATAAGTCAACACGCTGCTGTTTTCACCAACGGCGCCGAGCTTGTCAAACGTTGAGAGCGGAATTTGAATTTCGTAACCGACGCCGCTCACTTCGATTAAAATTCGCGTCGGCGATTTTTCCAGCAAACGGCCGGAGAGTTTGGCGATCATGTGGGCAAAGGGCAAAGGGCAAAAAGCAATTTTCTACTTGCCTCTTGCGCGGTGCACGTGGCAAATCGCTAAGGCCAGCGCATCCGCAATATCGTGCGTTTCAGGAAGAGCGGACAATTCCAACACGGCCTGCACCATGCGCTGCATTTGCTCTTTCGACGCGCCGCCGTAACCCGTTGCAGCTAATTTGACTTCGCGCGGCGAATATTCCACCACCGGCAAATTGTTTTCTGCCGCGGCGAGCAGCAACACGCCGCGCGCGTGTCCGAGCTTGAGCGCGACCTGCGCGTTGCGCACATAAATTAATTTTTCCACCACCATCACTTCCGGCTGCCATTCGCGCACGCAGGCTTGCACGTCCGAATAAATTTGATGCAAGCGATCGCGCAACGGTTGATCGGGCGAGGGCGCAATCAGTTTTGAATCGACAAAAGAAATGCGCCCGTCCTGCAGCGCAATCAATCCCAATCCCGTTCGGATCAAGCCGGGATCGACTCCCAAAATTCGCCGTTCGTGTTGACGCAATGGCATTCGCGCGCCGTTAAGCTTCGCTAAATTTCGCTATCGCCTCGGCAGCAATGTCGCCGTTGGAATGAATTTTTTGAATGTCTTCATTTTCTTCGATGGCGTCCAAAAGTCGCAGCAGTTGCTCGGCCTCTTTGCCTTCGACTTTGACCATGTCTTTGGGATACAAACTGACCTCGGCTTTTTCGATTTTGAGGCCCTGCTTTTCCAACGCGCCTTTCACGGTTTCCAAATCACTCGGGGCGGTGAGAATTTCGGTCGACTCCGGATCGTATTTGACGTCTTCGGCGCCGGCGTCGAGAGCGAACATCATCATATCATCTTCGCTTTTGCCGGCGGGCGCAACGGAAATGACGCCCTTCTTGTCAAATTTCCAACTCACCGCGCCGGAGGAGGCGAGGTTGCCGCCGTGCTTGGAGAAAATATGGCGAATCTCCGACACCGCGCGATTCTTGTTGTCGGTGATCAATTCCGCAATAATGGCGACGCCGCCGGGGCCATAACCTTCGTAAGCGACTTCTTCATAATTAACGCCTTCGAGCTCGCCGGTGCCTTTTTTAATCCCACGCTCGACGTTGCTCGCCGGCATGTTGGCCGCTTTGGCGTCTTGAATCGCTTTGCGCAAGCGGGCATTGCTGGCCTCATCGCCGCCGCCCATACGCGCCGCGAGGGTAATTTCTTTAATGAGACGCGTGAACACGCGACCTTTGGCCGCGTCCGTGGCCGCTTTTTTATGCTTAATTTTGGCCCATTTATTATGACCTGACATGTGAAAACCTCCGAATTGGCGCCTAAGTTTTTTTCCGCAAACAACTCCACCCCGATCTGTCTAACTTGAGTTTGCTAAAATCCCTTGCCGTGCGTGATGCAGCGATCAGACAAAATCGGGGTAACATATAAATTTAATAAAATTTTGTCCGTTTTCCAAGTGGAATTTTGGATTGTTTTCAAAACTGGTACAATCTTTGGCGCGGACAAATTGACATGAGGACAGGAGATCAATGAATGGAAGGGGGATTTGCGAAAAAGCGGTTTTGGGGTTGAACTGAGTGATTAAAAGTGGGATGTAAGATTAGGCGCAATAACGGCAAGCATCAGGCGCGGGGCTGCTGCCCGTAGCGTATCTGAGGTCGCCTGCATGCCCGTGTTGGGTGGGCGATTGCTTACGACAATCCAAGATTACTTGAGTGCGTTTTTAGCCTTCAATTCATTGACGCACTTTTCGTAAGCCTTGCTATATGCTTTCGCAACTGCTCCCCGTAGTGGCCAATTCTTGATATGAAGTACAGGGAAAAGCCGCCAACGCCCATCAGTAGTATAGCATCGTCCGCAAATGAGTGGAATACGCCGCTCCGTTTCGGTTCATAATAAGGTGGCTTGTGGTCTATCCCTTTTGGCTTTGGCTTGGCATTGTCCAAAAACTCGAATACTGCCGGATAGAAACTAAACTTTTGCAACCAGTAATTGACCTGCGCTGACATTGCGAAAATGACTTCAATTTGACTTTCGCTCAAAATATCTTGAACAGCGTTTATGCCTGCGAAGGCTTCTTCCTCCGGTATCAGCACGGTTTTGCCCTTCGGGGCGTGAGGCAATCTCGTGTTACAAAGGTTGGTTAGCACGAATTGGTCAGCGGCATATTGATAATTTGTCAAATGACTGATATAGCTGTAAACGGCTTCGGCAAGTCGATATTTTGCCAATTCATTTCTTCGAGTCGGAGCTGGTCTGAGGTAGTAATCAGCAAAGAAGGCATAGTTGGCATGTGTGTTGGACTCTTGAAGTCGCGGGTCATGACCAATGACGAGGACTTTTGCTTTGCTCAACTCGCCGGCGCAAAATAGCTTGGTCTGCATGACAATACTCCCTGAAATAGACACCAATTTGACCTTCAACGAGTTTTTAGGAATTGCCAGTAAGTGCCTCAATCGAATTAAAGAAAACAACGTTACCTTCTTTCATATTCAGGATTCGGCTTGATAATCATATCTGACGTATACTCAGGCTCATTGTCACCATAGGCCGCTCAAAGTTCTGCAGAGCAAAACGCATCCACTCGGCGCGTTCTTCATCAATCTCCGAATTTTTTTTGCACTATATTTTTGGGGTGCCCATTAACTTTCTTTTGAAGGTTTCTACTCGTTTTTGTCTTCTCTGGAGTAAGAACAATATAGCCCTTCATTGCCTGTATTGTTAAGACATCTCTCGCTTTGACGTTGTACTTACCCAAAATTGATTTGGGAATTTTCACGCTTCGATCGACGCCTATTTTTGTTTTTAACATGATCATTCTTGGTTTGATCATAGTTGTTGTTCGAAAAATACAAACCACTTTCTGGAAAAGCAAGCTGAATTGAAAAGCACGCTGAATTTTTTTCTCTTGACTTTTACACATCAAAAATGTATCTTTTATATGAAGAGAGTGAATAAGTCCTATAAAGCCCCCGCGGTGTTCCCCTCCATAGGTGGGTAAAAAGCCGCAGGACCACGCTTTATAGGGGTCGCTCTCTTTTTATTTTTCAGGGTACATTTTCTCAGACGCTATCTTTTCTCGAAACACTTCATACCACTCCGTATCCCCTAACTCATACTTCCGGAAAACACCCCATGCAAAGAGATCGACTGCTTGCAAAGGTCGTGTTTGGATTGAGTCACGATGACCAATGAAAAGCGGTACGTGCGGCGGTATCTGTGCTTCTAACTGCAAACGCAAAGATTTGTTAAATTCCTGAACCGAAGCCCCGCCGGTTCGCCTGTCTAAAACGAGATTCACACTCATCGAAGCTAACCCAAGAGAGAGTTCTTTCAACACCAGTTGGATTAGGAAACGATAAAGCCGATGCTGACTGAAATCGTGGTGATTTACAAAACGTGTCTTATCGAGAATAACGGTGTAAAGATGAAAAGGCACATTCGCCACCTGACGGAAGAAGTATCGTTGGTCTCCTGATTCGTCAAGGTAAAGGTAGTGCATGACAACGAATAGTTAACTTCTTTCTTTACTTCTGATTCAACAGCTCATCCGCCCGCACTTTGACCTGAGTGCGCACGACCCAGCAGTTGGCGTAGCCTTTGTCGGTGGCGAGATTTTGCAATTGCTCGGCATCGTAGCGGTTGACAAAACGGCCGGCGCGGAGTTTATAATACGGCGCTTCGTAAAACGTTTCGACGTCGACATTGAGCGCGAGAATCGCCTCTTTCACCGTGGCGCGCGCGAGTTTCGCATCTTCGGTTTGCAGCAGTTGCACTTGATAACCCGGAACCGTTTGCCACGAGGTGTCGATTTTGGCCGGGAATGACGTCGCGATTTTCAAGGTATCGATTTTTTTGAGCGCCGTCTGTTTGCGCGCAATCCGAAATTCCGGCGCTTTCAGCGACAGGGGATCGAAATCCTCATTCTGCGCGACATACGTTGTCGTTGGCCGCGTTTCCGGCTGGGGCTTTTCATCGGTCGGGTTTTCAGCGCGCGGCGAGTCAGTGCGGCTGGTCTGTTTGGAGGAGAGACAGCCGGTGGCAAAAATAATGAGCAATATAAAAACAGCAAAGCGAAGCAAGCCTGGGAGCATATAGCCTCGTGTTAAAAAGTGATATATATTTTATTCCGCGAAAACTATACTATATTGACCGCGAATTTTTTTACACCACAAAGGCACAAAGAACACAAAGGTTTTCTTTGTGTTCTTTGTGCCTTTGTGGTGTCATTGGGTTGCAGCCAAAACCGGGCTATGTCGCAATATAATCAAACCGGCGTTGATTCGCAAGCGCGGATTTGCGAAAACAAAAAAATGAAAGTACGCAAAAAAGAAAACCCTCGCCGAGTTAATTACTCAATGAGGGTTTATGAAACTAAATCAAACTGCGGCAATGGTTAGCGCCATCCCAAACTTTGCAGCGTCGGCGGATCGACCGGCTCATACATGCCCACGCCGCGCGCATCCACAAAAGCAAAACGGCGATTGAGTCCGGCATATTCCCAGATTTCATACAACGCATTGAACAGCGAAGTTCGCGCGAGGGCAAGACGCGGAGACGTTTCCTGCCGCGTCTCGGAAGACCATGCCGGTGCTCTCCAATTCTCATTCGCGCGATCAATCGCGGCAGAGCTGAATCGCGTCACGTAATCCGGCGGGCCATACGTGAGATAGATTTGCCCCTGCGGCGATTTCCAGCCTTCGCCGTGCAGCCAGTTGAAATGCGCA
>Ga0247727_10013604_pt1 | contig 13679 bp, 15 predicted proteins | sample WisWelCaveWW1625_FD_202498 | JGI IMG/M metagenome (GOLD analysis project Ga0247727, IMG submission 202498) | Biofilm microbial communities from Wishing Well Cave, Virginia, United States - WW16-25 | ecosystem: Environmental > Aquatic > Deep subsurface > Groundwater > Cave microbial mat | place... | reverse complement strand
GTCGACCTGCTCACACTCGTTCCGTTGGTGCCCCTGCTCGGTATTTCCCGAAATCTCGCGATCTGGACCGCGCTCCCAAGGCTCAGTTCAAATCGCCCTTCCGCCACGGGCTGCTAGCGGACGCGCTGACCTGGTTCTGCGAGCGGTTCCCGATCGTCTTCTACGTCATGGGCAACCATGAGCTCTACGGGTCGCCCAGGACCGCGACCAGGCGCGAAGTCTCGCGCGCAGCTGCGCACAACCAGAACCTGCGCGTGTTCGACGGCCGCAAGGTGCACGATCTAGGAGGCCGCCGCTTCGTCGGCTGCACGCTGTGGTTCGGCTTCGATCCGGAAAACGAACGATACGAGCACCTGCTCAACGACTTCGAGATGATCCCGCGCTTCCGCGACTGGGTCTACGAGGTGAACCGCGACCACGTCGCGTGGCTGCGCAAAAACGTGCGCGCGGGGGATGTCGTGGTCACGCACCATCTCCCCACCGAGCGCAGCATCGCCGACCGCTTCCGCGGATCCCAGCTCAACCGGTTCTTCGTCTGCCCGATCGACGACGTGCTGATGCGCCGGCCCGCGCTCTGGGTGCACGGGCACACGCACGAGACGATGGATTATCGCCATCCCTCCGGGACACGCGTCGTCTGCAACCCCTTCGGCTACGCGGGCCACGAGCGCAACGGCGCCTTCGTCGACCGGTTGATCGTCGAGCTGTAGCGCGTGGGGCTACGGACACAGGTCACGTTGGGATCTCAAGAGGTGGCGTCCATCCATCCTGGTGCCCTGCGAGCAGAGCGTCCCCGAGTCGGCGCGCTATACGTTGCTTCACCGCGGGCGTGGCGAGATGATCGTGTGCTTGCGCCGCGGCCATGGTTGCGTCCAACCCGCGACGCGCCGACGCAGGCCGAGCGCGACGGTGTGTTAGCGTCCTCGTCGAGGTAGAGCTTGGGTCGGTTCAAGTCAGCGCCGCAAGACCTCAGCGCCTTGGGGAGCGGAATCGGCCTCCTTCAGCACGGCCTCGACCTCCACCTGGTGATCCAGGTAGTAAAGGAAGGCCGCGTGAAGCTGGGCGGGCGTGAGGCCCGGGTATTGGACCAGGATCTCGTCGAACTCCATGCCGCACTGGTGGGCGCGCACGAGGGTCGCCACCGGGATGCGCGTGCCCGCGAGGATGGGCTGTGGCCGCCTGAGATCGCGGGATCCCGAGCGATGTGGGGATACGGCGCGATGCCGGCCGCGACGCTCACGGATCAACCGGTAACACACAACGGTGTGTTGCGCACCGGCGCTCGCGCGGCCATTCCGCGAGGCAACGGCCCGTCGCCGATGCAACGCCGGGGTCACCGCACCGGCCCACGCAGCTCAAGAATCCCCTCGACGACCACGCCTTGACGTGAGGTGTGCCCGATGGAATCCTCCGCGCATGTGGATGGTGATTCGGGTTCGCGTGGCCGTGGCGATCGGTGCCCTGGCGATCGGCTGTTCGGAGCGCGATCCCGAGCCGAGCTGCGAGAGCGCGTGTGAACGCGTCGGCGAGTGCCTTCCGGGCGCGCCGGTGGACGAGTGCAAGGCGTCCTGCTGTGGAAGGGAAGCGGTGTATCAGCCCGAGTTTCGGGCCTGGCTGGATCAGTGCCTACCCGAGATCCTCTGCAGTGGCGAACTGCCCGAGGAATGCGGGTTTCCGGGCGGCGTGGTGACCCCCGCCGGGCGGGAGTTCGCCGAAAGCTGCTTCGACTACATCGATCGCTGTTCCGCGTCGCAGGCGGAGAGGGAGGATCTGGGAGATCTCTGCGTCATTAGCGTCTGGGGCACGGAAGAGGCGATCGCAGCGGCGTTGCCGTGCGTCGAGGCCGCGTGTACGGTGGACCTCGAAGCGTGCCTTGACAAGGCCCTGGAGGCCGTGGCGAGCGCGGCGTGCGAATAAGACCCAGCAGGACGCGGCTCACGCGCCCTGCCGACGACGATCGGCCGGCGCCTCCTTGATGGCTTCGGCGACATCGCGATCGACTTCATGGGCGGAAGCCGGCCCTCGGTTGCGCATGCGTTCGACGTGGGCATCCCACCAGGCGTCGAAGTCGTGAGGATCGAGGACCGCGAGCTCGACCTCGCTGTTCTCGGGCAGGGAGACCCTCTCGACGGGCCGGAATACTCCGCCCGTGAAGACGGCTCGGATCCGTTTGGCGTCTACGGCCACGCCTTGCCCTTGCCACGGTCACCCTGCGGTCGCAACTCCGCTCCCTCCATCGAGGGCCAAGGCTGCGTTGACCAGCAAGCCGCCTAGACTGGAACCAAGTCGACGTGGACGCCCGCCTCTCGGGCCAGCGCCCGCAGGTCGTTCGGGTCGGACGTGAGGATCGAGTCCCCATCCGATGCCAGGAGCACCACCGCGGCATCGATGACGTCCGCCTTGCGGGTTCGTCCGAGCAGCACGCCTGCCCGTCGTCCGAGCGAATCATCGAGCGGAGCCACCTCGACTCCAGCGAGGAGTCGCGCCAGCCTCGCCTGCCGGCCTTGGCCGCCGCGCCAGACCTGGCCGACCACGCCACCATGCGTTTGTGGCACGCGGCCGGCCAGAAGCTCGCGCTTGAGCAGCGCGGTGACATCACGATCGGCCCGCTCGACGGCCACGAAGGCACCGGCATCGAGGACCAGACTCATCCGACCTTGCGCCGCCGGCCGCGGACGGGCACGGCCCGGCTGCTCGCCCGGCGCGCAGCGTGTCTGATCTGCTCGGGCGTGATCTCGCCGTGCGCGGCCTCGAAGGCATCGATGAAGGCGGCGAGTCCTTGGACCCGGCGGTCATGCTCGAGCTTGAGCCGCAGCGCATCGTTCACCCATGCGCTGACGGTTGGAGCCTGGCCTCGCGCGGCCGCGGCTTGCGCGGCCTCGACGAGCTCGGCATCGAGCGAAGCGCTCAGGCGCACCTTCCTAGTCATACGTCCATGCTACGTTCCTACCACGCGCTTGGCAAGGCGATGCGCGCAGGCGATGCGCGCCGGTCGCGCGCAAGCGGCTTGTGCCGAGCTCGGCGTGACCGGCGCTTCTGGATGATCGTTTCCAATCACCGTTTGATTGCGTCGCCGGTACCTCGTAGGTTGGCGATGGTGGTGAGGCACTCGTGACGTACGTAGCGACCATTCAAATGAGCAAGCGGGCCGCTTCGCCCTCCCGAAGGCGGCGGAGCGCGCCCTCGCCCTAGGACCGGCGCCTCCTCGTGCTGACCGCGGGCCGGGCCGTCGTCCTCGTTCCCGAGGATGCCGAGGCACGTCGCATCGTCGCCCGGAACGAACGGATCCTCCGCGAGCGCGGCGTGACGGTTCGCGACGTCCTGCGCGTGCTCCGCAAGCAGCGGCGCACCGGTTCGCATGCCCGCCCCTAGGGCGTTCTTCGATGCCGACGTTCTCGTTCTAGCTTCGCTGTCCCAGCGGGGTCCCGCCTACGGGCTCCTCCACCCCGTGCAGGTTGGCGCGATCCAGGGATTCACCTCCGCGGCGGGGTCTGGTTCAAGTCAGGTTGCGCCGGGAGCGCCGGAGGGCCCTGGTCGAGCGGCCCACAGTTGAAATGGTAGAGCCAGCGCCCGGTTCCGGCAAGTCCTCTGCTGGCTTGTCGGAGGCTCAAGGCGCCGGTGTCGGCGCGGGGCGGGGAGGGGGAGCGGCGCCGGTGATGCGGTCGATCGAGCGCCTCAGCGCGGGCGCGATGCGCTCCGCGGCGTCCCAGTGCGAGCGGGCTTCCTGGCGACGCCCGGCCTTCCAGAGCGCGAAGCCGAGGATGTAGCGGGTGCCCGCGTGCTCGGGATCCAGGGCGGCGGCGCGTTGCAGGTGCGGGATCGCCTCGGCGTAGCGCGCGGCCCGCGCCTCGCAGACGCCCAGGTTGAACCAGGGCGCGAACTCAGCCGGCCGGAGGTCGGCGGCTTTTCTCAGATCGACCCGCGCCTCGTCCAGCGCGCGCGCGCGCAGGCGCAACGAGCCCAGGTTGTAGTGGGCGTAGTAGGCGATGTCGGGGCTCGGTCCGTGCGAGAGCGCGCGGCGATACAGCTCTTCCGCCTCGGAGGTGCGCCCGGCGCGCTCGCTGGCCCAGCCCAGCCCGAACAGCGCGGCGGGGTCGTTGGGACGGCGGGCGAGCGCCTCCTTGAACGCGGCGGTGGCCTCCGCGACTGCCGCGTCGTCGCCGCGGTTCATCGCCGCCATGCCACGCGCTACCGCGTCGGGCGCGGGCGGGACGAGCTTCTTGCGCCCGCCGCATGCGGCAAGCAGCGCCAACAGCAGGGCCCCGCGTCTCACGGTTTCTCCGCGAGTCGCGCGGCCGCCGTGCGGCGGGTCTCGTCATCCTTGTACTGCTCGGCCATGCGCAGCGCTTTCTCCCACCAGGGCCGGGCTTCCGCGCGGCGTCCGTCGGCGTCCAGCGCGGCGGCGAGCTGGTACGTGGCGCCGTAGTGCGTGGGCATGCGCGCGAGCACCTTCTGGAACATCTCGGCCGCACGGCGCGGGTCGCGGGCCGAAAAGCGCAGCGCGAGCCCGTCATCCATCAGCGCTTGCAGCGTTGGCTCCCCGGGCGCGTCCGCGACCAGCAAGGCCAGCGCCTGCTCGGCCTCGCGCAGCCCCGGGTGCATCGCCAGCGCGTCGCGGTAGGCGCGCGCCGCGTCCTCCTTGCGATCGAGCTTCTCCAGCGCCTGGCCCCGGTAGTAGTGCGCCAGCCCCAGGCGCGGTCCCGTGCGTACGGCCTCGTCGGCCGCGCGCAGCGCGTCGGCCAATCGTCCCTCGCGCATGTCGAGCACCGCCAGGTTCATGTAGGTGTACGGCCAGTTCGGGCCAAGCCCCCGGGCGCGCTCGAACGCCTCGCGCGCGCCGTGAAGATCGTCGCGCTCCATACGGGCGACGCCCAGGTTCTGCCAGCCGCGCGAGTTGTGCGGCGCTTTTTTCACCGAGTCGCTCCACAGGCGCAGCGGATCCTGCCACTGCCAGTTGCGCTGGCGCACGAGAGGCAGCGCCGCCCCCGCCAGCGCCAGGCACGCCACGGCGAACGCCGCCCGCGCGCGCAGCCGGGCGGCGGCTTCCCAGAGCACGAAGACCAACAGGAGCGACAGGCCGAGCGACGACGCCAGGTAGGGGCGATGGTCGTTGATGACTTCGGCAAGCGCCGCGAACGACGACTCGGGCGCCAGCGAGAGGAAGAACCACAGCGTCGCGAACGTCACGTGGGGCCGGCGCGCGGCCGCCCGCGCCGCCAGAGCGATCCAGGCGATCAAGGCGATGCCCGAGAGCAGCGCGCGCGGCTCTAGCGCGCTCATCGCGTAGGGGAACGCGTGGTCGACGTTGAGCGAGTTTGGCCAAACGAACTGGCGCACGTACTCGACATGCGCCGGCCACTGGCTGACGAACCAGATCCAGGGCGTGACGAAGGCCTCGTGGCGGCTCTCGTCGGCCCAGTCGGGAAGCACCACCTGCCGGTAGAGCAGGTAGGCCAGGTTGAGCGCCGCGGGAGCGGCCAGCATGCGCAGCAGGCGCGGCCAGCGCCGGATCCAGTGCAGCGCGGTAGGGTGGGTTTCGCGGTTGCGGTAGAGGAAGTCGCAGCACAGCAACGCGACCGGAAAGGTGACGGCGATCGCCTTGGTGCCCAGCGCCAGGGCGTGGAGCAGCGCAGAGGCGGCCGGCCGGCGCCGCAGCGCCAGCAGCAGGGCGCCCAGGTAGAGCGTGGAGCAGAGCAGCGCGGATCGCGCCCACATATAGTCGAGCGCCTGGGTCTGCAGCGGCGCCAGCGCGAAGAGCAGCGCCGCTCCGGCCGCCGGGAGGCGCGCTTCGCCGGTGGCGCCACGCGTCGACGAGGGCCACCAGAGATGGTCGCGGACGAGCAGGAACACGAGCAACGCGGCGCCCATGTGCAAAAGCAGGTTCACCAGGTGCCAGCTCCAGGGGTGAAGGCCCGAGACCGCGTAATTGAGCGCGAAGGTCACCTGCAGGATGGGCCGCACGTCGACGTTGGCGCGCACCGGCGTGAGCAGGTACGGATCGGAGAAGAAGCGCGGGATGTTCCACAGGCTCCGGATCGCCTCGTTGTCGGCGATGCCGTACGAGTCGTCGAAGTGGAAGCCGATGGAGAAGCTGTTGGCGTAGGCCGCGCCGATCGCCGTCGCGAGCAGGACGGCGACGGCGAGGGTGAAGCGCCGGCCGGCGGGGAGCATCATCGCCACCGCCGGTAGCGCCACAGCGTGCGCATGGCGATCCAGCCGTCCCGCGCGCGGATCTTCTTGCCCTCGGCGAGCCGGCGCGGGGTGTAGCGGATGGGCACCTCGACGATGCGATGACCGCGCCGGGCGAGCTTGGCGGTGACCTCGGGGCAGAACTCGAACCCTTCGCACACGAGATCCAGGCCGGCGAGCACTTCGCGCCGCATCATCTTGTAGCAGGTCGGCTCGTCGGTGATGGACAGGCCGTAGAGCCGGTTGGCGATCCAGGAGAGCAGCCGGCCGCCCAGGTAGAAGGACAGGTGGCTCATCGGGTTGTTCCCCAGGATGCGCGAGCCGTAGACGACCGTCGCGCCACCGACCTCGATGAGGTCAAGCATGGCGACGAAGTCGTTCGGGTCGTACTCGAGATCCGCGTCCTGCACGACGACCACATCGCCGGTGGCGGCGGAGAGCGCCGTGCGGATAGCCGCGCCCTTGCCGCAGTTGCGCTCGTGCACGAGCAGGTGATCGATGCCGGCGATGCCCGGCAGCAGTTCGCGCGTGCCATCGGTCGATCCATCATCGACCACGATCAGCTCGAGGTCGAGCGGGACCGCGCGCACGCGACGCACGATCTCCGCGACGGTCTTGGCTTCGTTGTAGACGGGCATGAGCACCGAGAGCCGCACGCGCCGCCCATGCTAGCAGGGCGATGAAAAACCGCATGCGGCGAAGCTTGTTTTTCATCGCACCCTGCTATTCGATCTCCGGGCCCGAGTAGCAGGTTCTGCGGGAAAACGCGCTTCGCGCGTGTTTTCCCGCAGCCTGCTAGCATCCGCGCCGATGCTCGTGGGCTCCGTGCAGCGACGCGACCGCAGCGTGGCCCTCTGGATCTTCCTGGCCATGCTCGCGCTCTACGTGGCGATGGGGCGCGGGCACTTCCTGGGCACGGACGAGATCGGCGTTTACCAGCAGGCGCGCTCGCTGTGGGAGCGGGGCGACCTGGCGGTCGGCGAGATCAACAATACGTTCCCGGGACGCGACGGGCGCTGGTACTCGCAGTACGGCGTCGCCCAGTCGCTGCTGGCGCTGCCGCTGTACGCCGCGGGAACGCTGGCCGAGCGGGTGCTCCCCGGCCCCTTCCGCGCGGCGCTGGCCGGACCCTCGATCGGCGGCGAGCCCAGCCGCTGGGGGGGCGACGTCCCGATCTTCTTCGTCAGCCTGTTCGGCGCCTTCGTCTCCGCCGCGCTGTGCGCGGTGTTCTACGGGCTGTCGCGTCGGCTTGGGGCGGCGCCGCGCGGCGCAGCGCTCGCGGCGCTGCTGCTGGGGACGACCACCCATGTGTTCGCTCAGGCCACGACCTTTCTGCAGCACCCGCTCGAGGCCCTGCTGCTGCTGGGCGCGTTCGGTCTGCTGATGGAGGACGCGCGCGAAGCGAGCCGGCGGCGGCGCGCCTGCGCGGGTGTGCTGCTCGGGCTGGCGCTCAACGCGCGCGTGGCGGCGTGGGTGGCGCTGCCGGCGCTGCTGGGGTACGCCGCGGTCGTCGCGTACCGCCGATCACGCCGTGACCTAGGACGAGCGGCGGCCGAGATCCTGCCCATGCTGCTGGCGCTGGTGCCGTTCGTCCTCGTGTGGGGCGTGGTCGGCTGGTGGAAGTTCGGCGCGTTTCCACCACGCTTCAACAACGAGGGCTTTTCCTCGCCTCTCCTGCTCGGGCTTTCCGGCTACCTGCTGAGTCCGGGCTTGGCGGTCTGGATCTACTCGCCGCTTCTGCTGCTGGCGGCCTGGCCGCTGGGCAGCTGGTGGCGCCGCTCGCGGCTCGAGGTGCTCTGCGTCCTGGCGATCGCGCTCTCGTACCTGCTGTGCTTCTCGAAGTACACCGCGTGGCACGGGCTCTGGTCGGCGTTCGGGCCGCGCTACCTGCTCGCGGTCGTGCCGCTGCTGCTCCTGCCGCTGGGCGTCTGGCTCGGTGAGGCCCGGCGCAGCGCGCTGCTCGCCGTGGTGCCGCTCGCCCTGGCCGGACTGCTGATGCAGGTGATGGGCGCCGCGGTGAATTTCGCCTACGTCTATCACGCCTGGCGCTGGCCCGAGTTCCGCCCGGAGTACGGCTTCCTCTTCGTGCCCGAGATCTCGCCTCCCGTCGCCTTCTGGAAGTCGCTCTGGAGTGGCCAGCACATCGACCTATGGCTCTTCAACGCGTGGCGCGACGCCGGCCCGGGCTACGCGCTGGCGCTGGGACTCCCCTTGCTGCTGCTGGTCGTGCTCTCTCTCTGGCGTGTCCGCTGGCTGGCCTGGGGAACGCCTCGGCCGGATCAGGCGATCTTGCCCAGATGAAGGCCCTCCACACGCTCGAAATGGGCGCGATTGCGGGTCAGCAGGACACCCCCATGGACGAGCACGGTCCCGGCGATCAAGCTGTCGCCCATTCCTATCCCTTTTCCGGCCCTGTCCAGTTTGCGCCGCACCTCGGCCGCCCGGTCCGCCGCCGCCGCGTCGAGCGGAAGCGTGGATAGGGCCGCCAACAGCGCCCCGATCGCGGCGCTCTGCCGGGTCGACCAGGCACCCGAGAGCAGTTCGAAACGCGACACCGCCGTCGTGGCAAGGTCGCCGTGCTCGATCTCCAGCGCGACTCGGTCGGCGGATGCCCCGTGTCCCGCGAGGTAGTCGATCAGCACGTCTGTATCGGCGATCATCATCGCCATGACCGGCGCAGTTCGGTCGTCCGCTCACGGAGCCGGTCGGCCTCCTTGTTGCCCAACGAGCCGCGCATCCGCAGGGCTTCACCGCGGCGAGCGTCGTCCTGGCGCGTCGCGCGGAGGTAGGCCACAAGGGCTTCCGCCACGATTTCGGAGAAGCCTTTCTTGCCTCGCCGGGCCGCCAACTCGAGCAGTTTGGCGCGATGCTCATCACTGATCTCAACGGTTGTGCGCATACTTTCGAAGGTAGCATGCATGTGCATGCACCGGAAGGGTGCTGGGCAACCGGCTCACACGCGGACGGACGGCCAATCACTGCGAGCGCTGGTTGACAGAGGAGCGAAGGGGGCTATTCTACGGCGTCCTTTCTTGGAGGAACAATGCCCGAGCACGTCTTCACGTCCGAGTCGGTGACCGAGGGTCACCCCGACAAGATCTGCGATCAGGTGAGCGACGCGATCCTCGACGCCATCCTCGCCCAGGATCGCGAGGCGCGCGTGGCCTGCGAGACCGTGGTGAAGACCGGCTTCGTGCTGCTCGCCGGCGAGATCACCACCAAGGCCAAGATCGAGTTCCCCGCCATCGTGCGCGAGACGGTCCGGGACATCGGCTACAGCGATTCCTCGATGGGCTTCGACTGGCAGACCTGCGCGGTGCTGACCGCCGTCGAGCGCCAGTCGCCCGATATCGATCAGGGCGTGTCGGGCCAGGGCGCCTACGAGAGGGGCGAGCAGGGCGCCGGCGACCAGGGGATGATGTTCGGCTACGCCTGCGACGAGACCAAGGAGCTGATGCCCATGCCCATCACCCTGGCGCACGCGCTGTGCCGGCGGCTGGCCGAGGTGCGCAAGAAGGGCATCGTTCCGTTCCTGCGCCCCGACGGCAAGAGCCAGGTGACCGTGCGCTATCGCGACGGCCGCCCGGTGGCGGTCGACGCCATCGTGGTCTCGGCGCAGCACGCTCCCGACGTCAAGCACCGCGCCGTCAAGGAGGCGGTGATCGAGCAGGTCATCCGCCACGCCGTGCCGCGCGAGCTGATGTCGCAAAAGACCGCGCTCTACATCAACCCGACCGGCCGCTTCGTGGTCGGCGGGCCGATGGGCGACTCGGGGCTGACCGGCCGCAAGATCATCGTCGACACCTACGGCGGCGCGGGCCGCCACGGCGGCGGCTGCTTCTCCGGCAAGGACCCGAGCAAGGTGGATCGCTCCGCCTGCTACTTCGCCCGCTACATCGCCAAGAATGTCGTGGCCGCCGGGCTGGCGCGCCGCTGCGAGGTGCAGCTGGCCTACGCCATCGGCGTGGCCAAGCCGGTGGGCATCTACGTCGACACCTTCGGGACCGGCGTCCTTTCCGACGATCGGATCGCCAAGGCGGTCGACCAGGTCTTCGATTGCCGGCCCGCGGCGATCGTTCGCGCGCTCGACCTGCTGCGGCCGATCTACAAGAAGACGGCGGCCTACGGACACTTCGGACGAAGCGAGAAGGAATTCCTCTGGGAGCGCATCGACCGTCGCGAAGCCCTGCGCGCCGCCGCCGGGCCCGAAAGCGGCCGTGCCCGCGCCAACGGGGCGCGCCGTAACGGCTCGCGCCGCCAAGGGAATTCGCGCGCCGCCGCCTCCGCCTAGCCGTCAATTCGCCACGCCCCCGGGCGCGGGCTAGAATCCGACTCCCGCATGTTCATGATCCGCGAGGCCCTGCCCGGCGACCTGGACGACGTCTTCCGCGTCGCCGAGCACCTGAACAGCGTGAACCTCCCGGCCGACCGCGAGGTCGTGCGCGAGATCCTCGACCTTTCGAGCCGTTCGTTCTCAGGCGAGATCGCTCCCTCGCGCCGCGAGTTCGTGTTCGCGCTCGAGGATGGCGACGCGGGGCGGGTGGTGGGGACGTCGATGATCCACGCGCAGCACGGCCAGCGCGGCAAGCCGCACATCTACTTCGAGGTCTACGACGAGGAGCGCTACTCGGAAACGCTGGACCGCCACTTCGTGCACCGCGTGCTCCGGCTGGGCTTCAACTACAACGGCCCGACCGAGATCGGTGGCCTGTCGCTGCTGCCCGAGTACCGCGGCCATCCCAAGAAGCTCGGCCGGGCGCTCTCGTATCTGCGCTTCCTGTTCATCGCCGCGCACCGCGACTGGTTCCGCGACGAGGTGATCTCCGAGCTGTTGCCGCCGCTCGAAGCGGACGGCACGAGCCGCCTGTGGGAGGCGCTGGGCCGGCGCTTCACCGGGCTCAACTACCAGGAGGCCGACCGCATCAGCCAGGGGAACAAGGAGTTCATCCGCGCGCTGTTCCCGGGCTCGCCCATCTACACGTCGCTCTTGTCCGAGGATGCGCGCGCGATCATCGGCGAGGTCGGCCCGGCCACGCGCGGCGTCGAGAGGATGCTCCGCGCGGTCGGTTTCCGCTTCGCCAACCGCATCGATCCGTTCGACGGCGGCCCCCACTTCCTGGCGCGCACCGACGAGGTCAAGCTGGTGAAGGCAGCGCGCAAGCTGCGCGTGGGCGACGCCGATCTGGCCAAGAACGCCGCGCGCGCGCTGGTGGCCGTGGATCGCCCCGGGCCGCCGCACGTCCTGGCCACGGTGACGCGCCACCGCGTCGAGGAGGATCAGGTGTTCCTTCCCGCCAAGGTGCGCGAGGCGCTGGGCGGGCCGGTGGAGCTATGGGTCACGCCGCTGTCTACCTGATCGCGGCCGCGCTCGCGCAGGCCGCGCGGCCGGCGCAGACGCCGCCCGCGGCCCCGCAGGACCTGGCCAAGCGCTGGCTGGTGCTGGGCCAGACGCATGACACGCGCGAAGCGGCCGAGGCCCAGGCCGCCGAGATCCGGCGCCGCCACTATCCCGACGTGCGGGTGATCGACAACAACCACTACTCCAACATGATCCCCGGCCGCTTCGCGGTGGTGTTCTGGGCGTTTGCCGACAAGCAGGAAGCCAAGCGTCGCGCCCTGGGCATCTGGGTGCTGGGGCACCGTTCCTGGGCGCGCTGGTCGGGCGCCTGGGTCGAGAAGCCCACGCCGGCGTCGCTGCGTCAGCGGCGCGAGCGGCTGTTGGCGCGCGGGGCGGGCCGCGCGACCACGGGCGCTCGACCCGAGCGGCCGCCTGGATCGCCGGCGCCCTGAGCCGACGCTCGCTTCATGCGCCGCGGAACCTCCGGCGCCGCGATGTCCTTTTCGCCCGCCAGCGCGCGATAGGCGAAGTAGCTGGAGAGGACCCGCTTGGTGTAGCGGCGCGTCTGGTCGAAGGGGATCTTCTCGACCCACAGGTCGAGTTCCATCTGACCACGCTCGCGTAGCCAGCGGTCCACCGCGCCCTCGCCGGCGTTGTAGGCGGCGATCGCCAGAGGCGCGACCCCGTCATAGCGTCGCCAGAGAAAGGCCAGGAAGCGGGCGCCGATGCGCAGGTTGACCTCGGGTCGGCGCAACGACTCCCTCGACACGCGCACGCCGTCGGCAAACCGCCTGGCCGTCGGCACCAACAGCTGGGTCAGACCGACGGCGTTGGCCCACGATTCGATGTCCGGGTCGAACGCGCTCTCCTCGCGCACGATGGCGTAGAGCAGCGCCTCGGGGATGTCGTTGCGGCGCGTTTCACGCCGCACCCAGTCGGGGTAGCCGCGCGGATACGCCAGGCGCCAGCGAGCCGCGTTGCTGCCGTGCGGGTAGCTGACCTTGTAGCCGGTAAGGGTGTGCCGCGGGATCCAGTGCGCGTCGCGCCAGCGGCCCGCGCGGTCGTAGAGCACCGCCGCCAGCCAAAGCGCGTCCTCGTCGCTGCCGCCCGGCGTGACTCCGGCCGCCTGCAACTCGCGCTGCGCGTCGCGGCCCAGCCCGAGGCGCAGCAGCTCCAGGGCGCGCCGGAATCCGGGCGTGGAGAACAGCGGCCGGTCGGCGAAGGTGAGCGGCTCCGTGCGTCGTGGGATGGACCCCAGGAGATCCTCCTCGATCGCCCGCGCGTCTTGCGCAAAGGACTCACGCAGCCGGTTGAAGGAGAGCAGCGCGTAGTAGGTGAGCGGGTAGTCGCGCGCGCAGCGCTCGTAGCTCCGGCGGGCCTCGTCGGGGCGACCCAGCGATGCGAGCACGCGGCCGCGCCAGTAGAGCGCGCGCCCCTCCGCCCAGAAGTCGGTCTCGTGCGGCACGGCGGCGAGGTTGCGCTCGATCCAACGCAGGGCTTCGTCGTGGCGCCCTCCTTCGATCGCGTCGCGCGCGAGCCGCCAGAGCGCCTCGCCGACCATGTCGCCGTCGGGATACGCGTCGGGGATCGACGCCAGCAGATCGGCAGCGCCCTTAGCGTTGCCGGAATCCGCGCAACCCTCCGCCTCGCGCAGCCGCGCGTCGTCGGCGAAGCTGTGCTTGGCGTCCTGCACGCGGTCGAGGCGTTGCGCGGCCTCGGCGTACTTGGCGGTGCTGTTGAGGCAGCGGCCGGCCTGGTAGAGCGATCGCACCCGCAGATCCTCGTCGCCGGCGCGCTCGCAGGCTGCGGCCGCCTCGTCGTAGAGCGGCGCGGCGCGGTCGCGCGTGCGCTGGCGGAACACGCACTCGGCGCGGTGGAAGCGCGCCGTGCATTCGATCGCCGGGGTGAGGTCCGAGGCGGAGAGCGCTTCGTGAAACGCCGTCTCGGCCTCACCGTTGCGCATGGCGGAAAACAGGATGAGCGCGCGCTCGACGCCCTCGGCCGCGCCGAGCGTGGCCGGGTCGAGGTGAGCGGCGGCGCGCTCGGCCCACGACGAGCCGGTACCCAGCACGTAGGCGCGGCGGTAGTCGCCCAGGCGGAAGTGCACCTCGGCCCGACGCATGCCCGCCGGGTAGCGGGCCAGATAGGCGCG
>Ga0247727_10013603_pt1 | contig 13681 bp, 6 predicted proteins | sample WisWelCaveWW1625_FD_202498 | JGI IMG/M metagenome (GOLD analysis project Ga0247727, IMG submission 202498) | Biofilm microbial communities from Wishing Well Cave, Virginia, United States - WW16-25 | ecosystem: Environmental > Aquatic > Deep subsurface > Groundwater > Cave microbial mat | place... | reverse complement strand
CGCCGCAGGGATTCCCCCAGCGTCTCGGCCGCCATCTCGCCCCCACGGAGCGCCATGTGGATCCCTTCACCCGTGAACGGGTCGAAGAAGCCGGCCGCGTCGCCCACCAGAAGGGCGCCGTCGGTGACGACACCCTCCGCCTTGCAGGCGATCGGCCCGGCGGCCAGCAGGGGGCCCGCCCTCCGGGCCGTGGCCATCCGCTCGCGTGTCGCGGGGACCGAGGCGAGGGCGGCCTCGAGAAACCTTTCCAGGTCCCGCCGCCCGGGGATCCGACCTCCCCGGCGGCGCGGATCGACGACGATGCAGACATTGCACAGCCCGCCTGGCAGCGGGTTGAGACCACAGTATCCGTACGGTGTGACGATCATCTCACCGTGGCCGGACGGCAGCCGAACGCCGGCGTAATGTCCCATCACCGCCCAGCGCCTGTGGCGCCTCTCCGCGCGGCGCAGGCCGAGGCGGCGCGCCACGAGGGAGTTGCGTCCGTCGGCGCCGATCAGGGCCCGGGCGCGCACGCGAATCGCGCCGGGGGCCAGCTCGATCAGGAACGACCCGTCCCGGTCGCGCTCGAAGCCGGCGACCCGCGTTCCCTGGCGCACCGTCACGCCGCACGACTCCGCGTGGCGCAGCAGGACCGCGTCGAGGTCGTATCGCCGCAGCGCGAAGCCAGCGGCGGCATCGCCGCGGTACCGGCCGAGAACGGTCGCGCCGCCCGGTGCGATGACCGCCATCCCCGCCGGTCGCAGCGGCCGGAGCGCCGCGACGTGCTCCGCCACCCCCAGACGCTCGAAGGCGGTGGCCGCCGCCGGGGGCAGGTACTCGCCGCAGATCTTGTGCCGCGGGCAGCGGGCCGCGTCGCAGAGCAGGACCGAAAAACCCTGCCGTGCCAGGTGCGCCGCGACCGTCGAGCCGCCGGGCCCACCGCCGGCGACCATCGCGTCCCAGGCGCCGCCGTTCTCCGCCGCGCTCACGACGCGGCGCTCCGCAGGACGAGCGCCGAGTTCTTCGACCCGAAGCCGATGCAGTTGCAGAGCGCCAGGCGCGGACTGCCGGGACGGGCCCGGTTCGGCACGTAGTCGAGGTCGCACTCCGGATCGGGGTTGTCGTAGTTGATGGTCGGCGGCAGGATGCCGTTCGTCATGGCGAGCGCCGTCGCCGCCACGCCGGCGGCGCCGCACGCCCCCTGGGCGTGGCCGATCATCGACTTGGTCGCCGAGCATGGCACGGAGGCCGCGCGCTTTCCGAGCAGGTTCTTCACGGCGAGGGTCTCGACCCGATCGTTCTGCACCGTCGAGGTGCCGTGGAGGTTGATGTAATCGACCTCATCGGCCGATGCGCCGGCCGACAGGAGCGCCAGCCGCATGGCCCGCGTCGACTCCTCTCCGTCGTCCGTCATGTGGACCCGATGGTAGGCGTCGCAGGTGGCCGCGTATCCGGCGACCTCCGCAAGGATCGGCGCGCCGCGGCGGCGGGCGTGCTCCTCTTCCTCGAGCACCAGGATGAAGGCTCCTTCTCCCAGGACGAAGCCGCTGCGGTCGCGGTTGAACGGGCGGGAGGCTTTGTCGGGACGGTCGTTCCAGCCGACGGCTGCCGCCCGCATGCGGCAGAACCCCTCCATCATGCCGCGCGTGATGCAGGCCTCGGCACCACCGGTGAGCAGGAGGGCGTGATCCCCCCGCTGGATGGCGTGCAGGGCGTAGCCGATCGCGTCGGTGCTGCTGGTGCATCCGTTGCTGAGGACATGCGACGGCCCGGTGAAGCCGAAGGCGATCGACATCTCGCTCGACACCATCCCCAGGACCGACGAGGAGATGGCGAACGGGTTGACCCGGTGGATGCCCTGCCGGTAGTAGGTCTCGTACTGGCTCTCGGCGAAGTCGATGGCCCCCGCGCCGCTGCCGATCATGACGCCGATCCGGCGGCGGACTTCGCCCGGCAGGGCGCCGTCCTCGAGGCCGGCGGCGGCAAGGGCCTCGCGCGCCGCGGCGAGGGCCATCGGGACGATGCGCCCCACGCGCTTCAGGTCGGCGGACGCGATGTGATCGGCCGGATCGAAGTCCGGCACCTCGGCGGCCACGCGGCACGGCAGGTCACCGGGCTCGAACAGGGTGATTCGCCGCGTGGCGCTACGCCCATCCGCGAGACCGCGACGGAAGGCCTCCGTCCCCTTTCCGAACGGCGAGACCACTCCGATCCCCGTGATCACCACCCTGAGCGCCTGCATGGGTCACCAGTGCCCGAAAGTCTACCACCCGGCGTTTCGGACGGGAGGAATCCGCTTGACGCCGCCCTCGCCTCACCGTACATGACTCCTCTGAAACGCCTACAGGACGGGCATTTCGGCTGATCGTGGCGCCGGGCGGGAGACCCCCGAAGGGGGGAGATGCCGGCGCGGCGGGAGACGCATGGCACTTCGGACGACAGGACCGCGGCAGACATCCCCTGCCGGCACGATCGCGGTCCTGGCCCGGCGCCTGGTTCTCACCGGCGTCCTGAGCGGTCTTCCCGCCGATCTCCTGCCGCCGCTCGCCCGGCCGGATGGAACCCCGGCCCCCACCGCAGGGATTGCGTGTCAGGTCGTGCTCGCCGGTCAGGACGCCTCCGGACAGACGCTGTTCCGGACGATCGCCCTGGCCCTCGCCCGGCCGGGCCTCGTCGTCACGCCGCTGCACACCCTGGAGCGCGGCGGCGCGCGGTGGGAGCGCCTGAACATCGAGGGAGAGTTCGCCGCCGGCCGCGGCGGCGCCGCCGACGTCGCCACGGTCGTCTCTCTCGATCCGGTCGCCGACCTGGCCTATCTACACGCTCCCGGCCTCCCGGCCTGCCCGGAGGAGGCGTCGGAACGCGAGGCTGGGACAGCCGTGCTGGTCCTGCGGGAGAGAAGCGGCTTCCGGCCGGCGGTTGTCGGCGGCCAGGTCGTGCGGTCAGTCGACCTGCCGGATGGACGGCGCCTGATCCTGGTGCGCCTGCTCGACGTCGCCGGCGCCGACCCGGGGCTTTTGGTCGATGTGTCGGGCTCTCTCATCGGATCGGTGGCGCCGGCGCCGCCAGGGGGCGAATCCTCCCTGGCTGTGGTCGTCCGGGCCGCGCCAGCGCCCCTACCCTCGTCCAGTAATGGAGGCGAAGACAGGGCGCCGCGCTTGGTCATGCCCCCCAGACCTGCACCGTCGTTTTCCGGCACGCTCGCCGGCCTCGTGGCGCAGGCGCTCCTGCTCGCCGGTTCCGGACGTACCGGGGAGGCCCTGGAGCGTCTCGAGGAAGCCATCGGCCGCGGTGGCGAGACCGTGCCGCTCCTCCTCGAACGGGGTGCCCTGCTGTATGCCTCCGGGCGCCTGCCCGCGGCGGTCGCTGATTTCAGCCGCGCCTCCCAGACCGACCCCTCCTCCTACCTGGCCCGCTTCAACCTGGGCATCGCCCTGGGGGCCAGCGGGCGCTACAGCGACGCGGCCGACGCATTCCGCCAGGCGCGCGACCTCGCACCGTCCAACCCGCGAGCCCGCTTCGAGCTGGCCCTGGCCCTCCGAGCGGCCAGGCAAGGTGACGCGGCCAGAGGTGAATGGGAGGCCCTTAATCGCCTCGATCCGACCCTCGCCCGGGAACTTGAACTCCTCCTAGGATTCTAGTATAAATATATAACTTCTTTAATATAAATAAGTTACATGTGTATTCCCGTAATCTATACTGACATATACAATTACCTAATAATGAACTTGCCATAGAACAACACATACATATATTTCATCCCGCCCTGGTCCTGCTCGGTGGTGGCCCGGGAGGCCCCCGATCGATCGGGAGGCCCGGTGGAAAAGGGAGGGGATGAACAATGAGATGGCTGACTGCAGCCCGGTTGGGCGTCGTGCTCGCTGCCATGGCGATGCTGGCGGCGCCGTCGGCGGCCCAGGAGCTGACCTCGGGCACGATCGCGGGAAAGGTCGTCGACCCGGGCGGTCGTCCGATCGCGGAGGCCGTGATCATCGCCACCTGCGACATGGGGACGCGCACCGGCGAGACCGATGAGAACGGCCAGTTCCTCATGCCCTTCCTGAGGCCTGGCTCGTACACCCTGCGGATCGAGGCCCCAGGCGGATTCAACAGCGTCGTTCAGAAGTACGTCGTGGTGGCGCTCAACCAGAGGACCCAGCTCTCGTTCATGCTCCAGCCGGGTGTGACCGAGACGATCATCGTCAGCGGGCAGACACCGCTGATCGACCCGAAGTCGACCTCGTCCGGGACGAACATCAAGTACGAGTCGTTCGCCAGCTCGGTCCCCATCGGCCGATCGTTCACCGACACGTACGCGGTGGCGCCCGGCGTCGTGAGCGGCCTCGGCACCGGCAGGGGCAACTACTCCATCAGCGGATCCTCGGGCCTGGAGAACATGTACCTCATCGACGGCGTCAACATCACCAACACCGGCTACGGCGGCATCGGCGCCTACAACCTGGTGTACGGATCGCTCGGCACCGGCGTGACGAGCGAGTTCCTCGACGAGGTCCAGGTCAAGACCGGCGGCTTCGAGGCCGAGTACGGCCAGGCGCTCGGCGGGATCATCAACACCATCGTCAAGTCGGGCACCAACGACTTCAAGGGCAGCGTGGCGTTCTACTCCAGCCCCGGCGCCACGGAGTCCGAGCACACGCTCGTCAACCTCGACACCGGCAACGTCAACATCACCGACGAGAGCGTCAATGACTTCGCCTTCTCGGTCGGCGGGCCGATCATCAAGGACAAGCTGTTCTACTTTTTCGCCTACAACCCCGTGTTCACGTCGCAGCGCATCCGGGCCACGGACCAGAACAACCCCGCCTACGACGCGGCCACGGCCGGCGTGACGGCGTTCGACGAAGGCAGCCCGAACGGCTTCGGTGTCACGTCGCCGCTCGCCTTCCCCTCCTCGTCGGGCGAGCTGGAGCGGACCCGCCGCTCGCACAACTACGCCGCCAAGCTCGCATTCATGGTGAACCCGAAGCACCAGGTCGAGCTGACCATGTTCGGAGATCCGTCGCAGGGGCCGATGGGCCCGCAGCGCGGCAGCGCCGCGCTCCATCTCGACGTCGACCAGGGCGGGGGCGAGAGCGAGATCCGCTACGGCTCGAACAACGCGGCCCTGAAATGGAACGCCGTGTTCACGCCGCGCTTCTTCATGGAGACGCAGATCGGCTGGCACGACGGCCGCTTCCGCGAGGACTCGTCGCTCGACGAGCTGGAATACCGCGATCTCCGCAACGTGCAGGAGTTCATCCGCGGCGCCAACAGCTATGACGCGGGCGGCGGGCCGGTGCCTCTCCTCATGAACCCGGTGAGCACCCGGCGCGGCGGCGTCGGATTCATCTCCGACCAGGACGACCAGAGCCTGCAGTTCCTGCTCAAGATGACGTCGGTGCTTGGAAAGCACGAGCTCAAGTACGGCCTGCAGTACGACGACATCTCCTATCGCGAGGCCTCGACCTACACCGGACCGTCGATCAACGTCGGCCTGCCGGTGAGCAACACCCTCGGCGACCCGGTCGACGCCGACCTCAACGGCGTGCAGGACTTCATCTCCCTGCCGACGCTGGGCGGCGTGCTCGCGGACGTGCGCAACACCGTCGGGAGCGACCCGCTGGTAGCCTACGACAGCAACAACCGCTTCCGCGTCGTCCGGGCCCGCATCGGCCCTCAGCCGCCGGCCACCCAGGCCGACGAGACGAGCCTGTTCGTCCAGGACACCTGGAGCCTGCACCCTCGGGTCACGCTCAAGGCCGGCCTGCGCTACACGACCGAGACGATTCGCGGCGCGGGCGATTTCACGCTGCCGTTCGGCACCCAGGTCGTGAACCTTTTCGGCATCGACACCCGGATCTACACGCCGGGATCCACCACCTTCAGCCCGTCCGACTACACCTTCTCCGGCAACTGGGCGCCGCGCCTCGGCGTCGCCTGGGACGTCCTGGGGAACGGCAAGAGCCGCGCCTGGCTGAACCTGGCGCGCTACTTCGAGCGCGTGCCGAACGACCTCGCCGTGCGCGCCTTCTCGAGCGAGATCGGCATCAGCCTGCAGGATTTCACCGACCGCGCGCTGACCTCGCCACGCACGCTGGGGTTCACCGTCCCCTGCGACGACGGGGTCGGCGGGTCCACCTCCTGCGAGCCTTCCGGGGCCGTGTTCACGCAGGGAATGGACCAGACGACCGTGGTCGAGGGGACCAAGCTGCCGTACGAGGATGAGATCTCGGCAGGTTTCGCCTTCATGGTGAATCCCGAATCGTCCTTCGAGGTCCGGGCGATCTACCGGCAGCAGGGCCGCGTCCTCGAGGACGTGCAGGTCAACGCCGTGGAGCAGATCCAGAACTTCTATTACGGCTACGCCTACGGGTACCCGTACGACCCGTTCGGCGGCAGCCTGGCCACCCCGGTCAGCACGACCTCCCCGGCGGCGGTCTTCGGCTCCTACGAACTGGCCAACCCCGGCAGCAAGAACGTGCCGCAGGGCGGGCCGTACGGCTTCCCCGACGCCAAGAGGGAGTACAAGGCGGTCGAGGCCATCTACACCCGGAGGATGTCGAAGCACTGGTCGATGTTCGCCAACTACCGGCTGGCCCGCCTGAGCGGCAACTACGAAGGCCTGTTCCGCAACGACAACGGGCAGAGCGACCCGAACATCACGTCGCTCTACGATTTCCCCGACTCGCCGTTAATGCACGGGCAGTTCCTGGAAGGTCCGCTGCCCACCGACATCACGCACGTCGTGCACGTCTACCCGTCGTACCAGTTCGACAACAAGGTGCGGCTGGGCGGGAACCTGTCGTGGTCTTCGGGCGTTCCGCGAACTTCGCTCCTGGCCCACCCGATCTACCAGAACTCCGGCGAGATCCCGGGCATCGACCCGGTCTACGCGTACTGGGCGGACGACGGCCTGGGCAGTCTCGAGCTGCGGAGCACCAGCAATCTGACCACCGCCCTGACCGACCCGGATGCCTCCAATCCGGGCGCCGTCTTCCTGCAGTCCTACACACCGGTGAAGCGGGGCAACCTGGGCCGGACTTCCGACCTGCTCACCCTCGATCTGCACGCCGACTATCCGTTCACGGTCGGCGAGAACACGCTGCGCGTGTTCGTCGACGTCTTCAACGTTTTCGACACGCAGACGGAGACGGCGTTTGTCGACACGGTGGAGTTCATCGCCGGGGTGACCGACCCGAACTACGGGAAGCCCCTGAGCTACAACAGCCCGCGCAGCGTCCGCTTCGGGATGCGCTTCGACTTCTAGCCGGGACCGCCGGCGACCGCGCTTATACTGTCGCCCGTGATCCTCGGCACGCGGGCCTGCGGGGCGGTCCGCTCGTCTCTCCTGATTCTGGCCGGCGCGGGACTGATCCTCGCGGCCCTTGCGCCGTTCGTCGTCACGAGCGTGCCGGACGGCACCGTCGGGGCGACTCCTGCCGCGCTGCTCCCGCCCGGCTGGCACCTGAAGGCCCCCGCACGATCAGTCCGCATCGTCCCCCTCGCGGGACGCCTCGGCGCGGTCGACTTGACGCACACGACCGAGGAGGGCGCCTCGTGGGGAGTGCGCCTGGCGCTCGGCTACCGGCTCGATCCGGGCCGGCTCGCGCCGCAGGCCCCCTCGCTCGCTGACGGCGGCCTCGAGGGCGCGGTCGCCGCTCTGGCGCGCGGGGCGCTCCGGTCGTTTCCGGCGGCGGCCCTCCTCGGCTCCGGGCGCGACGGGCCGGCCATGGCTCCCCTGCCGCCCGCGGCGCAGGAGGCCATCCGACACGCCCTGCGCGCCGCTGGCATCGAAGCCTCCGACCTGAGCGCCTCCATCGGCCCATCAGGGTGCCTTCCGGACGCGGTCTCGGTGGCCGCTCTTCCGCAGCGTCAGGCGACCGGCGTGCGTCTTGTCCTCATCGGCCTCGATGGCGCCGACTGGAGGATTCTCGACCCGCTCATGAGGCAGGGCCGCCTGCCGCACCTGCACCGCCTGGTGGAGCGGGGCACCCGGGCGGCGCTGCGCTCCTACGACCCGATGATCTCCCCCCTCCTCTGGACCACGATGGCGACCGGGGTCGGCCCGGATGCGCACGGCATCGCCGACTTCCAGGCGGTCGAGACGGCGAGCGGACGGCGGGTGCCGATGACCAGCCGCTTCCGCAAGGTCAAGGCCCTCTGGAACATCCTGAGCGATGCGGGGGCCAGGAGCGCCTTCGTCGCCTGGTGGGCCTCCTACCCGGCCGAGGAGGTCAACGGCTGGCAGGTGTCGAACCTGGTGGCGTTCGAGACGGTGCGGCCACGGCCGGCCGATCAACCTTTGCCTGCGGGCCTGGCCTGGCCGCCCGACTACCTGGCCGGCATCCAGCCGCGGCTCATCACCGCCGCCGATCTGCAGTACGAGGAGATCCGTTCCATTCTGAGAATCGGCCGTGCCGAGTTCGAGGCGGCGCGGGACGAAGTGCTGCATCCGCCCGCCGGCGCCGAGGGTGGAGAGAATCGCAAGACGGGGGTGCAGCGCCCGGTGCCCCTGACGATTTCAATCCTGACCGGGTCGCGCAACTACGCCGCCATCGCCGCCGACCTGGCGGCCCGGCGAACCGACCTGATGGCGGTGTATTTCGAAGGCATCGACATGATCGGGCACCGCTTCCAGCATTGCATGCCGCCGCGTCTCGCGATCTGTCCCGAGGAGGACGCCAGGCGTTACGGTGACGCCGTCACCGGCTTCTACCTCCTCCAGGACCGACTCATCGGCAGCATCCTGAAGGCGGCCGGCGAGAGCGTCACGGTCATGGTGGTCTCCGACCACGGCTTTCGATCCGGCGTCGCCCGGCCGGCCGACATCCTGCCGTACACGACGCAGCAGCCGGTCGAATGGCACGATCCGGAGGGGATCTTCATCCTCAGCGGGCCGGCAGCGCGCAGCGGGGAGCGTCTCGTAGAACGTCCGACCCTGTTCGACATCGCCCCGACCATCCTGAGCCTCCTCGGGCTTCCGGTGGCCGAGACGATGTCGGGCCGCGTCCTGATGGGCGCCCTCGAACCGGAGTTCGCGGTGCGTCACCCGGTGCGGACCATTCCGACCTACGAAGGGGTGGGCGACCCGATCTCGTATCCCGCGACCGAGACCGACCCGTCGGCGCGACAGGCCGAGGCCGAGCTCCTCGACAGCCTGCGGGCCCTCGGCTACATCGGCGGCGACGAAGACTCACCCGCAGCTGTGCCGGCAGATGCCGGGACCGCTTCCGCCCCGGCCGCCGGCACGGGCGCCGACACGCAGGTGTTCTACCACCGCAACCTGGCGACCTACTTCCTGAAGCGCCAGGACTACGCGCGGGCGGTGGAGCAGCTCCGCCTCGCCAACGAGCGCCAGAAGATGCCGAAGACCTACCAGATGCTGTCGGAGGCGTACCTCGGCATGGGGAACCGCACGGAGGCGCTCCAGGCGCTCCGGGAATCGCTCGATGCGCTGCCGGCCGCCGACGCTGAGCCGGTGCTGTGGCTGGTCCAGATCCAGGTCGCAAGCCCGGAAGGGCGCGCCGCCGCCGAGCAGGACGTGCGGCGCTACGCGGCACGGACCTCCGGAAAGCCGGGTCTCGACGACGCCATCGCGGGTCTGCTCGCTGAATCGGATCGGGACGAGGCGGCGGCGCTCCGGAGTTACCGCAGTTCGTTCGCCGCCGACCCCCTGCGTGTCCTGATGGCGCAGCGGCTGTACGCCCTGGAGGAACCCGCGCGCCGCGCCGCGGTCCTGCTGCCGGCGCTCACGACGGCGGTGGCGAAGGATCCCCGTCTCGACGAATACCAGAACATGCTCGGGGCGCTTCTCGCCGAGGCCGGCCGCGATCGAGACGCTCTTTCGGCGTTCGAGCGGGCGGTCGAGATCGATCCCGACAACGCCCGGTTCGCCGCGAATCTCGGCGGAGCCTTCGCCCGGCTCGGCCGCTGGATGGAAGCGGCGGAAGCCTACGAGCGCGCCGCCGCCATGGCGCCCTCCGCCCCGACGTCCCTCAAGCTCGGCTCGGTTTATCGTCGCTTGAAGCGCCCCGACCGCGCGCTCGCCGCCTTCGAGCGGGCGCGCTCCCTGGGCGACGATTCTCCCGGCCCGTTCCTCGGCATCGCCCTGGCGCAGTCGGAAATGGACCGTCTGCCGCAGGCCCTGGAGACGCTGCGCGAGGCGATCATCCGTCATCCTGGCGACGCCGCGCTCACCAAGCTCGAGCGGGACCTGTCGCGACAGGCTGTACCGGGAGGCTAGGAGTGGAATCTCCCCCGCATGAACCGTGACCTGAGGCTTGCGGGCGGCTCCCGCCTGGGTCCCTACCAGATCGAAGAGCCGATCGGCGCCGGCGGGATGGGTGAGGTCTACCGGGCGCGCGACACGCGCCTGGAGCGGACGGTCGCCATCAAGGTCCTCCCGGAGCATCTTTCCATGACCCCCGAGGCAAGGCAGCGCTTCGAGCGGGAGGCGAAGACGATCTCCCGGCTGTCGCATCCGCACATCTGCGCGCTTCATGACGTGGGACGGGAGGGTGAGATCGACTATCTCGTCATGGAGTATCTCGAAGGTGAGACGCTTGCGGACCGTCTCGCGCGGGGGAACCTGCCGCAGGATCAGGCGCTGCGGCACGGCGCCGAGATCGCCCAAGCCCTGGACACGGCGCACCGTCAGGGAGTCGTGCACCGGGATCTGAAGCCCGGAAACGTCATGCTGACGAAGTCGGGCGTGAAGCTGCTCGATTTCGGGCTCGCCCGGGCGACGGCGGCCGTCGTCACCGACGCATCGAGCCTGACGGCGCTGCCCACCCGGGCGAGCCTCACCCAGGAAGGGACCATCCTCGGCACGCTGCAATACATGTCGCCCGAGCAGCTCGAGGGCAGGGAAGCCGATCCGCGGACCGACATCTTCGCTCTGGGCGCGGTGCTGTACGAGATGGCGTCCGGCAAACGGGCGTTCGAGGGAAAGAGCCAAGCCTCCCTGATCTCGGCCATCATGTAAGGAAGAACCCGCGCCGATATCCTCCCATCAGCCGATGACGCCGCCCGCGCTGGATCGGTTGGTGAAGAAGTGTCTCGCCAAGGACCCCGAAGACCGCTGGCAGTCCGCTCGCGACTTGGCGAGCGAACTGACCTGGATCGCCGCGGGCGGAGCAGCGTCGCACGCCCCGGCCCTCACAAAAAGAGAGGCCGCGTGGCGCCTGCCGACGGCCCTGGGGTCGATCGGTCTCGTCTTTCTCGCCGTCGGCTATCTCGCGATGGCGAACCTGAGAATCACGAGAGAACCTCCCCTCCCGGTCCACTCGTTCCTCGCCGCCCCCGAGAAGACGACCTTCCAGTTCACCGGCGATTCCGGATCGCCCCTCGCCGTCTCACCCGACGGTGGGAGAGTGCTCTTCGGAGCGGGGGGACAGCTCTGGATCCATTCGCTCCGAACCGGGGTGTCGGCGCCTCTGCGCTCGACCGAGAACGCGAGGTTCGCGTTCTGGTCGCCGGACAGCCGCTCGATTGGCTTCTTCTCCGACGGGAAGCTGAAGACGATGGAGGCCTCGGGCGGTCCGGTCCAGACGGTCTGCGATGCCCCGAACCCTCGAGGAAGCTCCTGGGGGACGGGCGACGTCATCGTTTTCGCGCCGGACATCCGCACCGGACTGTTCCAGGTCGCCGCGTCGGGCGGGACGGCCACGCCGGTGACCCAGGTGGACAGGACGCTGCACACCACGCACCGCTGGCCTCATTTCCTGCCGGACGGCCGGCACGTTCTCCACCTGGCCGCCAATCACGGCGAGCCACGCTCGGAACAGGCCGGCATCTATGTTTCTTCGCTCGACGGGAAGGTGAACCGCCGCCTCCTGCAGACCTACGGAAGTGCCATGTACGCTTCCGGCCTGATTCTCTCCGTCAAGGACGCCAGCCTGATGGCGTATCCGTTCGATACGGACCGACTCGCCATCACAGGGCAGCCTGTCAGGGTGGCCGACGACGTGAACTTTGACGCCGGAGTCTGGCGCGGGACGTTCAGCGCCTCCGCGAGGGGTATCCTGGCCTATCAGACGGCGCAGGCGGAGCCGGGCGGGCGATTGACAATGTTCGACCTGTCGGGCCGGAGGCTCGCCGAGGTGGGCGAGCGGAGCGAGTCCTACTGGCCGCGACTGTCGCCCGATGGCCACCGGCTGGCGGTGATTCAGGGGGATCCGAAAAGTGACCTGTGGATCTTCGATCTCGATCGGGGCATCCGGATGCGGAGCACCACCGGAGCGCTCGTCACCTCGTCGGCGGCGTGGTCGCCGGACGGCTCCCGTCTCGCCCTGCTGACTCTTCTGGGGACCGACCAGTTCACCGTGGCGGCCGCCCCGGCGAACGGCGCGGGCACGCTGGAGGTCCTATCCCGGCCGGAGGAAAGATGCGAGCCCACCGACTGGTCTCCGGACGGACGCTACCTTCTCTGCGATCACGGCAACATCGGCGCGACCGATATCTGGGTCTTGCCGCTCGCCGACCCTGCCAAGGCGTTCCCCCTGGTCGCGACGCCGTTCCTCGACCGCGGCGGGCAGTTCTCGCCGGACGGGCGCTGGGTGGCCTACGTCTCCATTGAATCGAGCCGGAACGAGGTCTATGTCACGCCCTTCCCGACCGGAGGCGCCAAGTGGCGGGCCTCCGCGAACGGCGGCACGCAGCCGCGCTGGAGGCGGGATGGGAGACGGCTGTTCTTCATCTCGGCCGACAGCGATTTGATGGCGGCGGAAGTCGAGATCAGAGGGGATCGGTTCGAGGTGAGTGATGCCAGGCCCCTGTTTCGCGTCAACCTTTACGCAGGACCGCGCGGCTTCTTCATGCACGGGTACGACGTGTTCCCCGACGGAGCCAGGTTTCTGATTAACAGCGCCGGCGAGGCCGGTCAGCCCCGGGTCGCACTCGTGACGAACTGGGAGGCCGCACTCGGGGAGTAACGACTACGAGCCCTGCTGCAGCTCGCGCAGACGCTCTCCCGCCAGGGCGCGCAGCGGGTCATCCGGCTGCTGCGCCCTGACCAGGAAGTCCTGGTAGGCGCGCCGGGCGTCCTCCGGACGCTCCAGTGCCTCGTACGCCTGGCCGAGGTCGTACCATGGGCGGACCAGCCAGGGGGCCGTCCGCAGCGCGTCCTGGAGCGGCAGGATAGCGGCCGATGGCTGTCCTGCGGCCAGGTGAGCGCGCCCCATGACGGCCAGGATCGCCGGATCCGCCGGCACCCGGGCGAGCGCGGCCCGCAGCTCGGAGATCGCCTCGTCGGGCAGGCCGATGTCCGTCAAAAGGTCGGCCAGGGCCAGACGGCCGTCGGTGTCATCCGGCCGCGCCGCGACCGCGGCCCGATAGGCGACCACGGCCGCTTCCGGCTGTCTCTCGCGCCGGCGGCATGCGCCGATCTCCGCCTGCAGCAGCCCCGCGAGCGAAGTCGGTGCGATGCCGGCTCCCGATAGTCCCCCGGCGGGCTCGAAATCGGCCCCGACCAGCGCCCTCCCCGCTTGGACGTCCGCCAGCGCCTGCTCGTAGAGCGCCAGCGCCTCGGCGGTCCGGTCCTGCATTCGCAGCGCCGCGCCCTGCAGCGCCAGGAGCGCCGGCGGCGCCGGGCGGCCGGCGCCCGCTTGAAGGAGCGCTTTGAGATCCTCCAGGGCCCGTCGCGCCCGCGCGCCGTCTCCTGCACGCAGCGCCGCGAGCCCCTCCTCGAGGAGCGGCACGG
>Ga0247727_10013602_pt1 | contig 13681 bp, 10 predicted proteins | sample WisWelCaveWW1625_FD_202498 | JGI IMG/M metagenome (GOLD analysis project Ga0247727, IMG submission 202498) | Biofilm microbial communities from Wishing Well Cave, Virginia, United States - WW16-25 | ecosystem: Environmental > Aquatic > Deep subsurface > Groundwater > Cave microbial mat | place... | reverse complement strand
CGAGGTGCGGCTGTCGTGGTTGCTTTTCGAGCCAGACCCGGTTGAGACTTACAAGCGTGTCGGCGCCTGGGCAGGCGTCATCGTTTTGCTGGCGATCTGGTTTGCCCTGCCACCTGGATGGTGGCGCCTCTCCAAATCGCGTCGGCAACCTACTAATCAAGCGGCGGCAACCCCGAACTCAGAGCTTTAGTCGGGCGCACCTGGCAGAATTTCTTTGTGCTAAACTATAAGCCGTTGATGTCGTTTGGCGCATCTTCATTGACCAACAGGCTCCTCCCGTGATTGGCACCCGGCTCGGCCCCTACGAACTCCTCGAAGAAATTGGCAAGGGCGGTATGGCAACCGTCTATCGCGCCTACCAGCCCAGCACCGACCGGCAGGTTGCGGTCAAAGTCATCCACCGCTCTCTGGCCGATAACGCCGCCGAACTGGAGCGCTTCCAGCGCGAAGCGCGCATGATCGCCCGGCTCGAACACCCTCACATCCTTCCGGTTTACGACTACAACGGCGCCTACGCGCCGCCTTACATTGTCATGCGTTACTTGCCCGGCGGCACCTTGAAGGATGCGTTGGCTAAAAGCGCATTGTTGTTCGACGAAGTGGTGCGCCTCTTTCAGCAACTTGGCGCGGCGCTCGATTACGCCCATCAACAAGGTGTCGTCCATCTCGATATTAAGCCTTCCAATATCATGCTCGACAGTCAGGACAGCGCCTTCCTGACGGATTTTGGCATTGCGCGGCTGACCAACCTGAGTGACGGCGAGGACAAAATTGCCGTTGGGACTCCGGCTTACATGGCGCCGGAGAATCTGATTGTGGGCGGCGAGATTGGCCCGGCCACGGATGTGTACGCGCTGGGCGTCATGCTCTTCGAAGCCCTCACTGGCGAATTGCCCTTCGCCGCCGGCTCCCCGGCGGCGCTGGCCTACAGACATCTTCACGAACCCATCCCCAGCGCCTACGCCTTCAACCCGGCCCTGCCGCCCGCGGTGGACGACGTGATTGCCAAGGCCATGGCCAAACGGGTGGAGGAACGATATGGCTCGGCCGGAGAGCTGGCAAACGCCACGATGGCGGTGCTGGGCGTTACGCCCAAACGATTCTCTGGAAGTTTGCATACGGTCCGGTCTCAGACTAAAAGTTTGACGCCGACCCGATCCGTTGAACGCGACAAGAGCCGCGCCCCCATTGAACAACAAAAGCAGGTCACCGTATTACATGCTGACGCTTCCGAGTTTGAGCGAACCTTGTACGAATCCGACGACGCCGAAGCGGCGCGAGAAGTGATGGGCGACCTGTGGGCGCGGGTGGCGAGCGCCCTCTCCGGGCGGGGCGGCACGGTGGTTAAGCGTACTGACACCTCCCTCACCGTTCTGTGGGGGGTGGATGTGGCCCGCGAGGACGATCCTGAGCGCGCCATCCGTACGGCGCTGGAGATGCGTGAAGCCACACGCCGCTTTGCCGTTGACAACATGCTTCCCCTGCAGATCGGCCTGACCGTCGGCTCGACCCTCATTTCGCATAACAGCGCGAGCCTGATGAACGCGCCTGCCGGATCGACGTCCACCTCAAGCCCGGGCTTTGAAATTGAAACCGCTCACTTCAGCGACAAAACACCGCGCATGATGTTGCCGCAATCTTCGCTTCGAGCCAGCGGTCTGCCCATCAACATTGCCAGCCGGCTCACCGTCGCCCACCCGGAGGGCGGGGTGGTGATCAGCCACGACATGTATCGTCTAGTGCGTGGCGTGTTCGACATCGAACCCTTGCCGCCGCTCCGCGTGCGCGGAATGAAATTGCCACTGCAAACCTATCTGATCCAGGAAGCCAAGCCACGTGCCCTGCGCATTATTACGCGCGGCGTAGAGGGTGTGGAAACGCGCATGGTAGGGCGCGACGTTGAATTCAAGCAATTGCTGGGGGCCTGGGAAACGGCCCGTGATGGCGAAATGCAGTTGGTGACCGTGCTGGGTGAAACGGGAATTGGCAAAAGCCGGTTGCTGTATGAACTCGACAATTGGACTGAACTGCGGCACGAAGTTTTCTGGTTCTTCAAGGGCCGGGCCAATCCCGAAATGGCAAACCGACCTTATGCCCTGTTGCGCGATGTGTTTATGTTCCGATTTGAGATTCAGGATAGTGACGGCACTTCTGTTGTGCGCGATAAGATGGAAAAGGGCATTGTTGAGTTATCCACTCCGACGAACGTCGCCTCCTCCAATGGCGGCCCCACTATCAACGATCCCCAATCGAGTCTCAACTACATCGAACAGGCCCACTTCATCGGTCAATTGTTAGGTTTCAATTTTTCGTACAGCAAATACCTGCGCGAGGCATTGAAAGACGCCTCTCAATTTCATGAACGCGCCGTGCAACATCTTCTCCAACTCTTTCGGGTTGTGTCAAATCACCAGTCTTCGGACCTAGCTTTCATGATTCTTGAAGACATCCATTGGGCAGATAGAAAATCTTTGGAAGTGATCACCCGCCTTGTCCGGGAAATGCCGGACGCCCATTTGATGATTGCCTGTAGCGCCCGCCCCTCACTGCTTGAACGTTATCCGGCCTGGGGAACGCCGTCTCCCCATAGTTCAACCGCCACCCTCTTTCCCCTCTCCAAGCGCGACAGCCGCAGACTGGTAAAGGAGGTTCTTCAAAAAGTAGATGATCTACCGGATGACCTGCGCGATCTGATCGTCGAACGGTCCGAAGGCAATCCGCTGTACATTGAAGAACTGGTGAAAGTCTTGATCGAGGATCGGGTGATCGTCAAAGACGAACCGGCCTGGAGGGTGCAGGCTGAGCGGCTATCTGCAGTGCGTGTCCCGCCAACCTTGACGGGCATTTTACAAGCCCGGCTGGACGGTCTCAACCCGGATGAACGGACAACACTTCAGCGGGCGGCAGTGGTGGGCCGCACTTTTTGGGGGAGCGCGGTGTCGGCTCTGGAGGCCGGCGACAACCTGCCGATCGCTGTTTCCGAGTCACTGGCTTCGTTGCAAACGCGGGAACTGATCTATCGTCGTGACCTTTCATCCTTTGCCGACACCGAAGAATATATCTTTGCCAGCAATATGTTGCGCGACGTGGTCTATGAAAGTGTACCCAAACGACAGAAGCGGGCCTACCATGCCTGCACTGCACTGTGGTTGTTCAACATTCGCAATGAACGCGCCAGCGCCCGTGAGTTTACGGCCCTCATTGCCGAGCATTACGAACAGGCTGGCGAGGCGAGTAAAGCAGTAGAGCAATTGCAACATGCCGGGGATCAGGCCCTGACCATCAGCGCCTACGCCGAGGCCGTCTCCAATTATGAGCGGGCCATGACCCTTCTACCCCCAGACTCTGAGGGCGGCTCGGAAGGTCAACACGCCATCCTGTTGATCCGGCTGGGTAAAGCCCATGAACAAATGGGTAATCTGGCTCGGGCGGAGGAGTATTTGCAGGATGGGTTGTCACTGGCCCGCGACTCGAAGACTGCCACTGACGCCCTCAGCGGGCTGTGCATTGTGTGCCTCAAACAGGGACGATACGAAGCGGCTAACGATTTCGGCGGGCGAGCACTGTCGCTGGCGAGCGGGTCGAGCGATTGGGCGGCCATGTCGTTGGCGCTGCGTCGTCTTGGAATGGTGGATTTACGGCAGGGCAGTTATCACAGCGCCCGGCGCTACTTTGAAGATAGTTTGACTCTGTATCGGGGCCTTGACGATCAGGAAGGCGTCTCGGCCTGTCTCAACAACCTCGGCATCGTCGCCATCTCGCGCGGCGACCTCGAAGCCGCCAACCAATACTTGACCAATGCGCTGGCGCTGGCGCGTGAGATCGGCGAGCGCATGGGTATTGGCGTGGCGCTGGGAAACCTGGGCGAAGTAGCCCGCTATCGCGGCGATCACGACTCGGCGCGGCAACATCTCGAGGAGGCCCTGGTCATCTTGCGTGAGATCGGCGTGCGGGGATCAGTGATCGGTTACACAATTGGACTGGGATTCGTGCTGCAATTGCAAGGGGACGACATTGCCGCCGCCGCCCACTTCCGCGACGGCCTCACCGAGGCGATGGCGATTGGCGCCCAGCCGCGGGTGTTGTATGCACTGACGGGTCTGGCCTCACTGTTAGCCAAATCCGGCGAATACACCCGCGCCGCAGAGTTGCTGGGCCTGGCGCTGAATCATCCGGCCAGTGACGACGAAGTGCATCACGAGGCCGAGCCGCTTCTGGAAAATCTACGGCTGGCGATGTCGCGTGAGGAGCTTGACGTCGCGGTCGTTCGCGGAAAGGCTCGAACACTTGAAGAGGCGGTGAACGAAGTTTCAAGTATGGAGAAATTCCATCAAGAATCATTTCAATCCGGCATTGTGAGCCGATAGCCCACACCGGGTTCGGTGACCAGCAATTTAGGATTGGCCGGATCGGCTTCCAGTTTCTTTCGCAGATTGGCAAGGTACACGCGCAGATAGTGAGTCTCTTCGACACAGCCCGGCCCCCATACCTCGCGCAAAATTTGGGTGTGCGTCAGCACTTTGCCGGGGTGCTGGATGAAGAGGCGCAATTTGCAGGCCATCTCTCTTTAGGGTTGGCATCGTCGGGCGGTGGCCCAGGCTGTTCGGCAAAGAAGGTTTCCCAGCTTTGGTGATGCGGTTCACGTCCAGTCGCAACGTAGGGTTCGATCCCGCGTTGTTCCCAGGCTCGGCGATTGGGTTCGCGCCAGTAGCCATTGTCCAGCGCCGCCGCCGTCGCTGGCCCGAGTTCAGGGGCCAAAGCGGCTAGGCAGGGTCGGTTGGCTTCGGCCTTGTCGTTGGGATGATTTGACACGGCAGGCGCAACGATCAACAGGCGCTCTTGATCCACCTATTTCACAAATCCACGCAAGGTCGCCGGATAACCCGGGAAGATGTCGGCGACCGCCGGATTGTTCAACCGGCTCACACACACCTCTGCCAACACGTCCCGATAATCGGTGGTGACGGCGAGGTCGCCGGGGCCGACGAGTTGGCCCCCGGCCAAGCCGGGCCAGCCGCCGTGAACTTTGTTCCCGATCACGTTTTCGCCCATGAGCATCATCAGACTCCCGTGGCCGTGGTCGGTGCCGAGACTGCCGTTCTCCTGTGCCCGCCGCCCGAATTCAGACATAGTGACGATCGTCATCCGGTCGGCCCAGTCGGCGGTGGCTTCGTGAAAGGCAGCCAGCCCTTCGGCCAGCTCTTTCAACAGTCCACCCATCAGGCCCTCGCTTCCACCCTGGGCGAAGTGCGTGTCCCAGCCACCGAGATCAATCGCCGCGACTTCCAATCCCACCTCGGCCTTGATGAGCATGGCGATCTGTTTGAGGCCCAAACCGAATTCAGTCGTTGGATATTGGTTATTGGTTATTGAGGGGGTGTAGCCGAGGGGGTCGAGGGCTTGCACGGCGTCAATGATCTCCAGTGTCTCTTGCCCGACAATGCTGAGAGGATCGTCTCCAGCGTAGAGCGAGGTGAGCGCGGCGCGCATTTGAGCCAGAGCGCGGGTGTCGCCATTGAAGTGAAAGTCAGCGATGGAGCGCAAAGCCGAGGCCGGCACCGAGCCGCCGAGACTACGCTGAGGTTGCGGCCCGAGGCCGATGGCGCGCAGAGGCGAATGATTGCCGGTGTCGAGCATGGCCAGGTGGCGGCCAATCCAACCGGAGGCCGGGCCGCGTTCATCCTCCACGCCGCGCTCCATCAATTCCATTGCCCGAAAGTGACTGCGCGACTCGTCGGGCGCGCCGCAGGCATGGATGATGGCGAGATGACCAGCTTGCCACGAGGGCATGAGTGGTTTGAGCGCCGGGTGGAGTCCGAAGAAACCGTCAAGGTCAATCGTCCGCAAACTTTCTTTGGCGTTTCGATCATCGGGGCGCGGGATGCCGAGGGTAGGGCGCAGACCGTAGTACGCCTCATCGCCGTGCGGCACGACGATGTTGAGGCAGTCGGCCGCGCCGCGCAGAAAGACGACGATGAGGGTGTCGCCGCGCGGGGCAGTGTGTTTGGGGGCAAAGGCCAGACGCGGCATCCACGAGGGGAAGGCGAGGCTTGCTGATTCAAGAAAAGTTTGGCGGGTGAGGCTGTTCATGCTTTCTATCTCCATTGAAATGCGGGCGAAGCGATCAATCCGGCGGCGATGATGGATGGCAACTCGTCACTCGTCGGTGTCCCCGCCGCTTGCAGGGCGGCGATTAACGCCTCCCGTTGCGTTGCGGGCAAGGGCTGGTCGAGCAGAAGGGTGCTGAGTCGATCCACGACGGCTGAAGGCGAGGTGGCGGCAGCCAATTCAGAGAAGGTGATCTGCGTGCCATCAATTTCGTTACGAGCCAGCGCCATCGCAAACTGCCAACGCGGCATGAGGTTGCCCTGCCAGGGCGCGGCGCGATCAGGATAACCATCAGGCATGGGCCAGGCGAAGGCGAGTTGTCCGAGGCGGGCGAGGTAGTCGTGCAAAGGATAGGTCGGGCTTGAAATTCGTCCCCCGGCGCCGGTTTGAGCGTTGAGCAGTCGCAGGGCGGAGGCGATGAAGTGAACGGGCCGTTTAAACTTCGGTTGCGCGTAGGCAGTTAACCCATCCAAGAGGATGACTCGCAGAACAGCTTTGATGTCACCATCTGTTTCGAGAAACGTTGACGCTACGCGCCCAACAATTTCCTCCGGTGGCTCATCGGCAATGAACCGGCGAGCGAGTTTGGTCGCAACGAAGCGCGCGGTAGATGGATGAGCCGCCAGTAGTTCGATCATCTGCTCCGCTTCGGCTTGCCCGCTTGGATTGATCCTCAGCCCCAATACTTCTTTGACCCCGTTATCGTGAGAGTCGGCGTTGAAGGTGAAGTTGCCCAGCCAGTAGTGTTCCTTCACCGTCCAACCGGTGAAGCATCGCGCCAATTCCATCACGTCACGTTGGGTGTAGCCGCCATTTACGCCGAGCGAGTGCAGTTCCATGATCTCGCGCGCATAGTTTTCGTTGGGGTGGGTGTTGATGTTGACTTGATTGTCGAGATAGACCAGCATGGCCGGGGAATGCGCTGAAGCCCACAACAGATCGCGGAACTTGCCCAGGGCGTGCGGCCGGATTACCTCGCGGTCATCCACCGTTTTGAGATACCAGCAGTTACCCTTATCCACGCTGATGTTGAAATGATCCGACCAGAACTCGACCATCACTTCGTAAAGTTGGCGCGGACTGTAGACCTGACGAATCAGCGTCGCCTGCCGCAGTTCGTTGATCACCAGACTCTTGTCGAGGTCGTCGAAAAGTTTATTGCCCTCTTCAAACAATTCGTTGGCGTCCATGTCCAGCGTTTTGAAACGTCGAAGCTGCCACATAGCGGGCGCGTCGTCAATCAATTCCGGCGCAAGTTGTTCTTCGATCCACCCATTGAGGCTGATCTCGGCGGCGCGGGCGCGGTCACTGGGGCGGGGGCCGAAGGTGAGGCGGTTTAGCGCACCGAAATAGGTGTTGGGCGCATCTGACGGTTGAGGCAAGTCGCTTTGCGACACGTCGTTCGCCAGTCGTTGATAGACCGGGGCACAGGCCGAGGCGGCGGCCCCGGCGGCGACAAGTCCGGCGAGGCGGAGAAATTCGCGGCGTGAAAGAGTCATGGCAAAATCAACCACGAATTTCACGAATGACACGAATTGGATTCTTTTTCGTGACAGTTGTGTAATTCGTTGTCAAGTTCTTAAGCCTGTGAAACAGATGTGTTTTCGGGGAGGGATTGCGGGGCGGGGCGCGGGACCCAGTGCAGGAGGGCGAAGGCGGTGGCCCCGACCGCGGTGACGGTGGCAAGAGGGATAACGATGACCCAGCCAATCACCGGGAAGGCGGCGGCCAATTCCAATGCGACCGCGCCGCGCACGAGTGCACCAACCGGGGTGAAGCCGTCACTGCTACGGCGGCTGAGTCTATCCCCCATCTTCGCCGCCAGGCCTGCCGCGCCGAGGCTGGCGATGGTGAGGGTGATGAAGAGGAGCGCCCAGCCCACAAACTGCACTGCGCCATTGGGGATGACGAACAAAATGGTGATGGGGATGGCGAGCATGGCCGTGACCACGCCCCCAACGAAGAAGCATTTCCACGGGGTGCGGTCGAGGCGCAAGCGCGCCCGCTCGACGGTGGCGGGGAAGAGCAACCACCAGGCGGTGAGCATGCCGGGAAAAACAATCCCGAGCGAGAGGAGGATGCCGAAGATTGCGGAGATGTCTGCCATGTGAATACCTGCCTTTGGGGCGTGGCAATCGCTGTCAATGGATTCGGGGGGCAGATTACACGGATTTGGCGATGCAATCTGTTCAATCCGTTCCCGCCGATTTCCGGCGGCGTAATCCGTTGACAGCGCTTTGTTATCAGGTATTACAGACAGAGAGAGGAAAAAGTTGCGAGGAAGTTTGCGGGTAGGACTCAGGTTTATGATGCGGAGGCTGGTATTTTTCGCAAGTTCCGAAGTGGCGACAAGAACACCCAAAGGAACGCAGAGACCGAACCAATAGCGAATACAACCATAGCCATTCGCAAACCAAATCGCTGGCCCAAAGCTCCACCGATGAGAGACCCTAATGGCAACAAGCCAAGCGCAATGAAACTCAGACTGGCATTGTAGCGTCCTAACAATCGTTCCGGGACGATGGATTGAGCGACGCTGGTGAGAGAGATGTTGTAAGTCATATTCCCGGCCCCGCCGATCAGACCACTGATGCCCATGAGGAGGAGGGCGACCAGTGGCGGCCCGCCTGTCAATGGCACAAAAATTGAAGCCAAACCAATCAGAAAAGCACCCAGGATGATAGAGGGGCCAAGGCCCAGGTGCCGGGCTAGTCGATCGCTCCACAGCGCTATAAACAAGCCACTAAAACTGCCAGCGAAAAAGCGTAAACCCACAAAGAGCGGCGCCAATCCCAACTCCCGCGTCACGTAAACAACTATCAGCGCATCGTACACACCGCCGAAGAAGTTGAGCGCCAGCGCAGAAGCGGCAATGGCTCGCAGCCGTGGGTCACTTGCGATCACTTGCAAGCCCTCAAGAATTTCACGCCAGATGTTGGGATGCCCTATCGGGGACGGCTGAGGTTCCAGTTTACGAATCCCAATCAGACAGAATGCAGAGATGACGAACGAGACGGCATCCAAAGCAATCGCAATCGGAGCCGTCAACCATTGCGCTAATCCGCCAGCCAGTCCCGGCCCGGCAAGTTCGGCGGCGGACAGGGTAAACGCTAACTTGCTGTTGCCTTCCACTAGTTGATCGCGCTCGACCAGTGAAGGCAAGAAGGCTTGATAGGCTGTGTCGAAGAAAACAGTCAGGATGCCGGTCAGAAAAGCGATGATAAAAAGTTGTTCAAGGCGCAGCCAGCCTGCCAGCGCAGCCAACGGAATGAAGCCCAGCAACACTGCCCGACCTAAATCGGCGACGATCAAGACAGGGCGGCGTCGCAGACGATCCACCCAGACCCCGGCGAACAGGCTCACCAAGAAAAAAGGTGTAGTACGTGCGGCGACCAGCACACCCATTTGTGCGGGCGTGGCTTTGAGGATCAGATCAGCCGCCAGCGGCAGTGCCCATTCCGTAATCTGCGATCCGAAAAGGGAGATGGTTTGACCGAGCCAAAGTTTGAGAAAGTCCGGGTGACGCCAGAGGCCGGTGAGCCGGGCATGCATGAGGCGACATTTTACTTCACCACCGTATCTTGAGTTGGGACGTTCAGAGGTGCAGATCGCTCTCGATAAAAGAATCCGATAATGAACGCCCCCAACCCCACCAATTCCACGTAGGGCAAGAGCAGAAACCATCCGACGAAGGGCAGGGTGGAACCGAGGCTGAGGGCAAGTCCGCCCCAGAGAATGCGCCGCACTTCGCTTTGAGCCGAGGCCAATCGCTCCCCCGCTAATCGCGCCATCCCCGCCGACCCGAAACTCAACCCAACCCCCAACACAGCCAGAAAGAACAGACCCGGCAGGGTCAATAAACCCTTGAGCAGGTCGTTGCCCACTCGGTCGGCCAGGGTGAGCAGGATGAAGGCAATGGCGCTGAAGAACAGAAAGTTCACCAGCCCAACAACGAAGGCGCGGCCCGGCATGAGGTCGGCGACGGTCCGGGCTTTGGTAACGCGGCGCGGGAAGAGAATGTTGAGGGCCAGCAGGAAGGGGGTGAGGGTGAGGTTGAGGGCGACGACGACTAAGATGATGCGGATGATGTCTGCCATGTGTTTCTCCGATGAAGACAACAACCAATTGGGGGAAGAAACGAATTCGCTCCATCCCTAAATTCGCTGTTGTGTTGGACGGCGATTGAGTTGGGTGATGAGCAAGCCATTGCCGACGAGCCACATCAATGTGACGGCGAGACCGCCAAGACTCAGTGCCAATAATGACAGCGCAGGCAGTGGGAGATCATTGAGGGCGCTGGCGGCGTTCGTCACAGTTTGCCGGGCTAAGGCAAGCGAGGCCGACCATTCGGCCAAGGTGTCAGCGATAGCGTCGAAGACTTGTTGAGTGAACTGCGGCGTTTCACTCACCGGCAAAGCCTGCATCGCAATCGGTGCGGCAAAGGCAAATAAAATGAGGGCGACAATCGCCTGCATCGCAAAAGCGACTCTAAGTTGTGGCAAGAGAACGGGCGCTGGCTGATGGCGTTCCTGGAGAGCGGCAACCACCGAAGCTGAAAAGTCTCGATGCAGTGGCGCGTGCGGCGCGGACTCGATAGCGGTGAACAGGAGGCGGAGTTTTTCCACTCTCGCCGCACAATCCACGCAGGCTGTGAGGTGGGCATCCACTTCGGCGCGGCGGGCCGCGTCGAGAGCCGAGTCAAGGTATTCGTTCAGAGTGTCATCGTCCAAATGGTTTGGCATATCTTTGCCACGAATTACACGAATGGACACGAATTTATCAATTCAATTTGTGAAAATTAATGTAATTCGTGGCCGATCTTTTCAGCTAGTATCTTTCTAGCTCGAAACAGATGACTCTTTACAGCGCTCAACGGAATTTTCAGCGCGCTGGCAATGTCATCGTAACTCATGTCCTCAAAATGGCGCAACTCGATCACGGCTCGATAGTGCGGTGGCAGGGACAGGATCGCCGCCCGCACCGACTCGGCGCGCTCGGCTTGTTCGCGGATCGTTTCGGGTTCTCCTTCCTCGGCCTTGTCGTGTTCCTCGTCAATCACCGCCTCCGGCGGATGCTGGATGGAGAGACGGTTGAGGCACAGGTTGGCGGCCACCCGCCGCATCCACGGGCCGAAGGGCCGATCCAGGTCATAATTGGCGAGTCGTTCATAGGCGCGAATGAAAGCCTCTTGAGCCAAATCTTCAGCCTCGCGCCGCTCGCCCGTCAGCCGGTAACAGACATTGAAGACCGACGTTTGATAGCGCCGGACGAGTTCGCCGAAGGCCTCCGTTTCGCCCCGCCGGGCGTGGAGCGTGAGGTCGCGGTCGCTGGCGTCACCGCCGGGGTCAGTCATGCCTGAAGGATAGTACAGGTTTGGCGAAAGAAAAGTTGCATTACAATCTTCCCATGCTCACCCTGCGCCAGGCCCTTCAACTTCCGTGTTTTGAAAAAGCAACCATCGTCGCCGGGGAAGGCGGCCTCGACCACGTCATCCGCCGGGTGCATGTGGTGGACCTGCCCGGCACCGATTACGCCGACTGGGGGCGCGGCCTGCTGTTGTTCACTGCCGGCTATGGCATCAAGGATAACCCTGACGAGCAAAAGATTCTGATCCCGGCGCTAGCCGATCAAGGATTGGCCGGGATGGTGTTTTCCATGGGCTGGTATTTTGACGAAGTGCCCGCCGTCATGCGCGGGGAAGCCGACTCTCGCGATTTTCCCATCATCGCCCTCCCGCCCGAAGTCCAGTTCATTGACATCATCGAACGGCTGTATCTCGAAATCCTCAACGAGCAGTTTGCGTTGAAGGAACGGGTGGACGACATTCACCGCCGCCTCACGCAGTTGGTGCTGGAGGGCGGCGACCTACTGACATTGACGGAAACGCTGGCGACGATCCTCAACCGCTCGGCGCTGATCGAAAGCCCGACGTTCGAAGTGCTGGCCTCCTCGTTGCACGGCCCGGTGGACGAGTCGCGCCTGCGGGCCATTGAGATGGGCTACACGCCGCGTGAGATCAGCCAGCGCATGGTCAAGCGCGGCATCTATGCCAGGATGCAGGAGACTCTGCGCCCGGTGCGGATGGGGACGATGCCTGACATCGGCATGACGATGGAACGGGTGATTGCCCCCATCGTCGTGCGGCGCGAAATCTATGGCTACATCTGGATCGTGGCCGGCGATCACCCGCTGACCGATCTCGACGAGTTGGCGATTGAGAATGCGGCCACTGTGGCGGCCCTGGTGATGGTCAAAGAGCAAGCCGTGCGCGAGGCGCAACAGGCGGCGCGCGGCGACTTTCTCGCTCAACTTCTGCGCCCGGAGTCTGAAATTGATCAATCGGCGCTGGAGCGGGAGAATGTGGTGGGCTACCAGTTTGATCGCCCGCATCAGGTATTATTTGTGATGGGCCAACCGGGGTTAGGGACGCGAATTGATTTTTGGCTGCGCGGTCTTGGGCAGTGGGGGCTGGTGGTGGCCCGGGAGAAAGGGTTGGCGGTCGTGATCGAGTCGAAGTCGAACGCGGCCGGGCAAGCGTTGGCGGGCAGGTTGACGGCGGAATTGGGGAGCCGGTCTCAACCGATGACTGTCGGCATCGGGGGAACGACAAACGACAAGTCACTGCGCCGGGCCTACGATGAGGCTTTTGAGGCCGCTGATATTGGCGCACGGATAGGGATGACGACAGCGTGCTTTTGGGAATTGGGCTTGCTCGATTGGCTCTATCGCCTGCCGCCGGAAACCCTGCAAGCGAATCCATACTTGGCCAAGATCGAGTCGCTGGCCGAGCATGATCGCAAAAACAATAGTGATCTCGTTCGCACCTTAGCCGCCTACCTCGATCACGGCGGGGCGCTGGCCGAGGCCGCCTCAGCCCTCAGCGTACATCGGAATACGATGCTATATCGGCTGGGGCGGATTGAGGAGATTCTGGCGGTGGACTTGCGAGAGGTGAACCAGCGGTTGAACTTGCACGTGGCGGTGAAGACCTATTATTTGGGCCTGAAGTAGAGCGCTGTTTGCGACTCTTCAACCGGCTTAGTTTTCGAGAGGCATCCCTCTGGCTAACTGGACTCGAAATGTTGTGCCCTCACCAATTCTGCTTTCGACGCCAATCGCACCTCCATGCGCTTGGGCGATGCTCAAGGCAATGGCTAACCCTAACCCCGCGCCTGAGGTTGTGCGTGATTTATCTGCCCGGTAAAAGCGGTCAAAGATATGCGCCAAATGCTCAGGGGCCATGCCAATGCCGGGATCGGCGACTGCGATTTCGATAAATTCATCCGTTGTCCGACTGAGCGAAACGGCAATTTGCCCGCGCTCGGTATATTGAATCGCATTGCTTAAAAGATTGACAAACAGGCGGATCAAACTGTCGCTGTCGCCGGGCAGGATCAAGCCACCGGGAATGTTACACGCAAGATGCAGGCCTTTATCTTCAGCCACCGGGCGGAGCGACTCGGTGATATCTTCCAGCAGAGTTGAGAGATTGACCGGTTCGCGGCTGGGGCTCTGGTGAACATCGCTTTGAGCCAGAAATAGCAATTCTTCGGTTAACTTGCGTAAGCGGCCC
>Ga0247727_10013601_pt1 | contig 13681 bp, 12 predicted proteins | sample WisWelCaveWW1625_FD_202498 | JGI IMG/M metagenome (GOLD analysis project Ga0247727, IMG submission 202498) | Biofilm microbial communities from Wishing Well Cave, Virginia, United States - WW16-25 | ecosystem: Environmental > Aquatic > Deep subsurface > Groundwater > Cave microbial mat | place... | reverse complement strand
TTCGACAATTTCGATTTCCGTTTCATCGGACTGATCTTCGTCATCCTGGGGATCGGCGTTCTGTCGATTTATAGCGTGACGCATGACCAAGGGATCGCGTTCCCGTTTTATGCCAAACAGATCGTGTGGATTGCGCTCGGCACGGTCGCGTTTCTAGTCATGTGGCTCTCGGACTATCATCGGATCGCGCGGTTAGCGTATCCTGCCTATGCGATTATCTTAATCTTACTTGCTGTCGTGCTGTTTGAAGGCAAGAGCAGCCGAGGGGCGCAACGATGGATTCCGATGGGGCCATTTGCTTTCCAGCCATCGGAATTCGCAAAGCTGGTCCTCATTCTGACCTTGGCGCACTACTATTCGGAGGCGCCGCGGGTGGGCTGGCTCCAACGAGTGGTGCTCCCGGGGCTCTTGGTGCTGCCAGGGCTGCTTCTGATCCTGAAGCAGCCGGATCTCGGGAGCGGATTGAGTTTCTTGGCGGTCTATGCCGCGATGTTGCTGATGGTGGGCATGCGGTCGAAGGCGTTGGGTATCATCCTCCTGTTTTCACTGATGCTGTTTCCCTTCGCCTGGGAGATGTTGTGGGGGTCATTGCATGATTATCAGCAGCAGCGCATTATGTCGTTTGTCGACCCGGTCTATGATCCTGGAGGCAAGGGCTACCATGCTCTCCAATCTCGGATTGCCATTGGAGCAGGAGAGTTGACGGGGAAGGGGCTCTACGGAGGGACGCAAAGCCAATTAAAGTTTTTGCCCGAGGGGCATACCGACTTTGTCTTTTCGGTGTTTGCGGAGGAATGGGGATTTCTCGGAGTACTGGCTCTCTTGCTGCTGTTTGTCGCATTGATCTGGCTGTCGTTAGAAATTGTGGCGCGTGCGAAGGATCAGCTCGGAGCGTTGCTGGCGGTCGGCATCATCTGCACGTTGTGTTTTTGCGTCGTGATCAATATCGGCATGACGGCGGGCATGTTCCCCATCGTGGGAATTCCCCTTCCGCTCATGAGTTACGGCGGGAGTGCGACGGTTATGACGATGGCGTCGCTCGGCCTGCTTTTGAATGTTAAGCGCCGTCGATTGAGTTTCTTTTAGTGAGAAGGTGATCGCACGGTCTCGAATGAATCGAGATCGAGGCAAGAGGTTATATTTATGGTGCGAACCGTCTGGTCGACAAGATGTCGAGTGGAGGTTGGAACCTGGGGATTCCCCGCGTTCATCCTGCACATCGGTGCGACGGTTCTCCTGAACGGAAGGAGTCGGTATGGGAGTAGAAATTGCGATCACAGTCGCACGCGAGGAAACTCGCGTCGCGGTGTTGGACGGCGGAGTCGTCACGGATCTTTTCGGGGATCGTGCGAAGCACAAGGACTTTGTCGGGAACATTTATAAAGGAAAAGTGGCGAAAGTGCTGCCTGGTATGCAGGCGGCATTTGTGGATATCGGTCTCGCGAAGGCAGCCTTCATGCACGTGTCGGATTTGTCGTTGGACTCTGAGCCGGGCGACACGCTCGTCGATGCGGATGAGGACGACAAGGATTCCGATAAGGATGGGGATATGCTGGGCCCTCGGCGCCAAAGCTCCAAGCCGATTGAGCAGTTGCTGAGTGAAGGGCAAGAGCTGATGGTGCAGATTTCCAAAGGGCCTATCGGCACGAAGGGCTCGCGGGTCACGACTTATGTGTCGCTCCCTGGCCGGTATCTTGTTTTCATGCCCAACGTGGAACATATCGGTGTGTCCCGCCGCATCGCCCGTGACGAGGAGCGGGCTCGACTCAAGGACATTATGAAGCGAGTGCGGCACCCAGGCTGCGGATACATTGTTCGCACGGTGAGCGAAGGGGTCAAAGAAGATGAGCTGCGATCCGACGTCGATTTTTTACACGTACTCTGGCAGGACATTCTGGCGAAACGTGAACAGAAGGGGGCACCGGCATTACTCCATGCCGACTTGAGCCTGAGTTTCCGCGTCGTGCGCGATCTCTTTGGGAAGAAAGTCGAGCGGCTATGGATCGACTCGCGTGAGGAGTACCAGGCGGTTCGGGACTTCGTGCAGCGATTCTCGCCGGAGCAAACTTCACGCATTCATTTGTACGACAAAGATGAAAGTCTTTTCGATCATCTGGGTGTGGAACAGGAGATGGCGCGGGCCCTCAGCCGCAAAGTCTGGCTCAAGTCCGGCGGGCATCTCGTGATCGATCATACGGAAGCGATGACCGTCATCGACGTCAACACCGGACGGTTCGTGGGGAAGCGCGATCAGGAGGAGACCATTCTCCGGAACAATCTGGAGGCGGCGAAAGAAGTGGCCTATCAGATGAAGTTACGTGGGATCGGCGGAATCATCATTGTCGATTTCATCGACATGGAACGAGAGAAGAATCGTGACAAGGTGTACCACGCGTTGCTCGATGCGATGTCAACCGACAAGGCCCGCACCAGAGTGTCCAGAATCTCTGACCTTGGGCTGATCGAGATTTCTCGTGAACGCGTGCGAGAGGACCTCCTGCGTTCGCTCTCCGAGCCCTGTCACTATTGCGAAGGGCGGGGCTATACGAAGTCTCCGACCACGGTGGCCTATGAAATATTTCGCGATGTCCGTCGGATCGGCAGCAGTCCCGAGCCGCAGCGGATCGTCATCGGCGCCCATCCCTCGGTCGTCGGGCTGTTGCAAGATGAAGAAAGGCAGGGGCTTGAGGCTGTGGAGCGCGAGTGTGCCGCGAAAATCATCGTCATGCCGGACGAACACTTGCACCTGGAACAGTACGACCTAGCGGTGCTCTAGCAGAATGCTGAAAAAGTCCGCCGCTTCGTTCTCGCTTCGCTCAGAGGCTCAACGTTGAGTAGGAGTTTCTCGGAGGTCGGAAACACTGTAGGGGCTTTTCCGTTCGCCAAGACCCATTGCAAAGGCGAACGGCCCACACAAAGTGCGGTTTGTACCTCCTTGCCTTTTCGCTCGCTGCGGCATTGCTTGGGACAAGGCGCGGCTCGGCGCGCCAGGGTTGGGCGGGGGAAAAGTCCGGCCTTTTTGATCATCCTGCTGACTATTCAGGCAACATCACCCTACGTATTATCATGGCATCGTGTCGCACAAATACCGAGTATTTTCGCATGCTGCCAGAGAGTGTAACCCCTGTGCGACGAAACCTATGCAACCCATCAGCCAGCCGGTAAGTGCGGATTCCTCTGCTGAGGTAGCGGGTCCTTTCTCCGGTCAATCCATGACAAGACCGGCGTTAGAGTCTTGGCTCCGCCTGCGGGCGATCGATGGAGTGGGAGATCTGACGGTGCTTCGGTTAGTTCGCGCCTGGCGCTCTCCCGATGCTGTCCTGCGTGCCTCCCGTGATGAGTTGATTCAAAGTGGATGCAGCCCGCAGTTGGCAGACGCGATACGACGTGGGCCTGATAGTTTCGCATGTCGGAGCCTGGAGCGGGAACTCAAGGCGATTGCGCGTGGACGCATTGAAGTTCGGAGCGTGTTGGATACTACCTATCCTACGCGACTGAAGATGATTGCGGACCCTCCGCCGCTCTTGTACATCACAGGCACATTGACCGAGCAGGATGAGCTGGCGGTGGCCATCGTGGGTGCACGGCGTGCGACGGCAGCCGGACGTGCCATGACCGAAGAGTTGAGTCACGACTTGGCGGGAGCGGGCATGACGGTGGTGAGTGGACTTGCGCGTGGGGTTGATGCGGCGGCCCATAGAGGCGCACTCACTGCGCAGGGGCGCACCATTGCGGTGCTGGGCTGCGGGATCGATCGGACCTATCCGCCTGAACATGAGCGGTTACGCCGACAGATCGAGGAGCGGGGGGCGATTCTGTCTGAAGTGCCAATGGGCGCGCCACCCCACAGCCATCACTTTCCTCGACGGAATCGCATCATCAGCGGGTTGTCCCTGGGCGTGATTGTGACAGAGGCGGCCATCAGCAGCGGATCGTTGATTACCGCGAGACTGGCAGCCGAGCAGGGCCGAGAGGTTTTCGCCGTTCCGGGATTTGTGAAAGAAGACACCAGTCGTGGAACGAACGCACTGCTCAAAGAAGGTGCGGCCTTGATCGATTGCGCGCAGGATGTCATCGACGCGGTCATGGCGCAACTGGAACCGACGCTGCGCTTGCGCCTGCAGCCTTATCGAGAGAAGAACGAACGCTGCGATCAGTTGGGCAAAGAAGAACAGTTGGTGTATGATGCTTTGTCGTATGACCCGCTCACAGTGGACGACGTGATTGTCACCACAGGGTTGTCGGTGTCCAGCGTGATGGCCTCGTGCTTGTCCCTGGAGCTTCGACAGCGAATCAGGCAGCTGCCAGGGCAACGCTATCTTCGGGCGTAATCGTCGAACAGTTGCACAGATTTGGTATATTTGATACGGATGAGAGGGAAACTCTCTTAGCGAACCGGAGTCTTCATGGCTAAATCACTCATCATTGTCGAGTCCCCGACGAAAGCACGGACCATCACCAAGTATATGGGGCGTGGCTATACCGTCATGGCTTCAGTTGGACATATTAAGGATCTCCCCACCAGCAAGCTTGGCGTTGACCTGGAGCATGATTTCGAGCCGCAATATGTGACGATCAAGGGAAAATCGAAGGTACTTGCAGAGATTAAGAAAAAAGCGGAAGAGGCCGACAAGGTGTTTCTTGCGCCGGACCCTGACCGAGAAGGCGAAGCCATCGCGTGGCACCTCGAGCAGGAATTGCTCGGTAAATCCAAATCCAAGTCCAAGAAAAAGACAGAAGGCAAGGTCTTCCGGGTGCTCTTCAACGAAATCACGGAATCGGCCATCAAGCGCGCGCTGCAATCGCCGGGGCAGGTCGATATGAAGCTGGTGAATGCGCAACAGGCCCGCCGGGTGCTTGACCGGATTGTCGGATACCAAGGCAGCCAATTGCTCTGGACCAAGGTGCGTCGCGGACTCAGCATGGGCCGGGTTCAGTCCGTGGCGATGCGATTGATTTGCGAACGTGAACAGGAACGGGAAGCGTTTCGCGCGGAAGAGTACTGGTCTATTGCAGTGGTGCTGTCCGGGACCGTCCCTCCTCCGTTCGAAGCCAAGCTGCAGAGTATCAACGGACAGGACGCCTCGATTTCGACGGAGACCGATGCGCAGCGTATCGTCGATGCTGTTCAAGGGAAAGAGTTTGTCGTTGACTCGATTGAGCGAAAAGAAAAGAGACAGAATCCTGTCGCACCCTTCATCACCAGCCGACTCCAACAGGAAGCAGCGCGCAAGTTGCATTTCTCATCGAAGAAAACGATGACCCTGGCGCAGAAGCTCTACGAAGGCATAGAAATCGGGGCAGAAGGTCAGACCGGTCTCATTACCTATATGAGGACGGATTCACCGCGCATTTCGAACGAGGCGATGACAGAAGCGCGCCTGGTCATTCAGGAACGGTTTGGCGCAGAATACTTGCCCGCCATGCCGAACGTGTACAAGACTCAGAAAGCGGCGCAAGAAGCTCACGAAGCGATTCGCCCCACGGCAGCGGCGCGCGATCCAGAGTCTATCAGACAGTATTTAGAGCCGGATGTCTATAAGCTGTACCAGTTGATTTGGAATCGGTTTATCGCGTCGCAGATGGTCCCTGCGATCCTCGACGTGACTCGCGTGGAGTCGAGCCCCGTCAAGACGAACAAGAAATTCCTTTTCCGATCGACCGGCACCGTGGTGAAGTTTCCCGGCCATACCATTGTCTACATGGAAGGGATCGACAAGGAGCTTTTCGCGCAGAAGCAGAAGAGCGAACAGGAAGTCGAGGACGAGGCCGAGCGCCAGTTGCCTCTGCTCAGCGAGGGAGAGCGGCTGCAGCTCGTATCCCAGGAGGGGCAGACGGTTCCCGGCGTGCTCTCGAAACAGCATTTCACCCAACCTCCGCCTCGGTATAACGAAGCCTTGCTGATCAAGGAATTGGAAGAAAAAGGCATCGGCCGGCCATCCACCTATGCGAGCATCATTTCGACGATTCAGGATCGCAAATATGCCGAAAAGGCAGACGGGCGCTTCGCTCCCACCGAAACAGGGCGGACCGTAAACGATTTCCTGATTAAGGGGTTTCCGGACTTGATCAACGTCGACTTCACCTCGCACATGGAAGAGGAGTTGGACGAAGTCGAAGAAGGCAATAAGCCGTGGGTGACGGCAGTGCGGGAGTTCTACGGACCTTTCACGACGGATCTGGAGAAGGCGAAGACGATTCCTGGACCCAAGGACACGGCGGAGCCACCGACGGATATTCCCTGCGAGAAGTGCGGCCGGATGATGGAGATTAAGTGGGGACGTAACGGTAAGTTTCTCGCTTGTCCTGCGTACAAGGACAAGCCTCCCTGCAAGAACACGCAGAACTTTGAGAAACTCGAGGATGGCACCATTAAAATTGTCCCGAAGATTGAGTTGACGACGGATGAGAAGTGCGAGAAATGCAGCAGTCCGATGGTGGTGAAGATCGGGCGGTTTGGAAAGTTCATCGCCTGCTCCTCCTATCCGGAATGTAAGACCACCAAACCGCTCGCACTGGGCGTGAAATGCCCCCAGCCAGGCTGTGGCGGCGATCTCGTCCAGAAGCGCACGAGAAAAGGACGTTCGTTCTTTGCCTGCAGTAAGTATCCGGCGTGCGAATATGCTCTGTGGGATCGTCCCATCAACAAGACCTGTCCAACCTGTAGGGCCCCCTTCCTCATCGAGAAAGTCAGCAAGCAGGTTGGCCGTAGTGTGCAGTGTCGGAACGAAGACTGCGGCTACCGCGAAGCCGGATAAGTCCGGTCGAATACATACTCCATTCCATCGTGCCTTCCCTTTCATCCTGCAAATGGGATGCGGCATCCTTGTGCCCACCTCTTCGCTTGATGACGCTGCGAGATTGAGAACCAGTGTCGCCAATGATGAAAATCAAACTCAAGGTGGCTCGACCGACCGAGTTGACGAAGGCTCCAGACGTGTTGATAATGAATCCAGGTGTAGCTATTTGGCAGTGAAAGTCTCTTGAACGAAGCGCCACCAACCTTGAGGAAGGAGAGGAACCATGAAAGCGAAAGAGGGCGTCGTCAACATCCTCAATAAGATCCTGACCGCAGATCTGACGGCAATCAACCAGTACTTTGTCCATGCCAAGATGTGTGAGAACTGGGGTTATGAACGACTCTTTCACAAAGTGCGAGAGCGAAGCATCGCTGAGATGAAAGACGCCGATGAGCTCATCGGCCACGTCCTCTATCTGGATGGTGTGCCGAACGTGCAACGCATGAATACTGTGCAGGTGGGAGAAACTGTTCTTGAGCAGTTGAAGCTGGATTTAAAAGCCGAACAAGAAATGCTCACCTTGTTAAGCGATGGCGTGGTGCATTGTACGAAGGTGACCGACTTCACCACGCGGCACATGCTTGAGGATATGGCCAAAGACGTGGATCAACACATCGATTGGATCGAAACGCAGATGGAAACGATCAAACAGGTGGGGCTCGAGAACTACCTGGCGGAACAGATTAAGAAAGAGGGAGCGTAAGCACCAGTCCCGTTCAGCATTACCCGCCTCTCACGAGCGACCGTCGACTTTGAGCCGTACGACATAGTGCTCTTGGCTGATCACAGCATAGAGGGAAAGGGGGTATCAGAAGAAGATTAATCTCAGAAGGAAAGTCTCTCACTTCGAGTGCCTACCGCACAACGTCTGCCAGCTCATTCCTTTTCTCCGTGCTTTCCTGCCAGCAGCGGCTGGTTCAAGACCCACATCTCGTAGAGAGGGATTACCATCATGATGAGAAAACCCACCGTCATGAGGGTATCGCCCGTCAGCATGGTTAAGACGAATATAGGAGAGACGTAGCTGATGAGCCAGGGAGACAGCAGGTCCAATGTCACTCCACCGAATGAGATCCAAGTCGTGACGACTTTTAGTCGGCTGCCGGCGTTGGTGAGATAGAGCACATGTACCAGAATCATGAACACGACCGGCATCGTAAAGAGATGGAAGTGGGTGATTTCTGCCAACTCTCTGAACGACATCGGTTCGCCGAATGTGGCATCCGACCCCCGGTAGTGATTGGCGATCCCTTGTGGCGACAGCCCCGTCATGCTGTGGGCCCAGAAAAATGAAAAGGTAAAGCCAGCCAGCATCAAGAAAAGAAAGAAGGTGTAGACCAGCCGGATGTGCCGATCTGAGTCGCGGAGACGAAAGCGAGTGTTGAAGTTACGCATGGTTGAGAAAGTCGTCTGCCCCTGTTAGTTTCCGAAGATGGAGCCGAATGTCCCCTTCTCCGATTTCTTTGTGGCCACGGTATCGCTGCCCAGCCCTACCGGTTTTAAATAAAATTCATCGACAAGGACGAGCACGCGCTTGACGCCGGCGCTGATTGACCGGACCGACATTGTGGCGCCACTGATGTTGATGATGTCTCTATTAATGCGGATGGGATCGGACACCGTTTTGCCTTCATACTGCGCGTTGAACCGTTTTCTTCCAACTTCGCTGCCTTTGGCCTCTCGAAACACCAACAACTCCACATCCGTACACGTACCTCTGTTATCGACCCCGACCATGTAGGTCATGTGTTTGTGTTTCCCGATGGTGTTATGGACCATGGCGTAGCCATCGATCATGTCGCCGGTTTCACCGATATACAATTCAAATGATTCTTCCGGGAATTTCCAGCCGATGCGTTGCTCGATCACATCCTTCTTTTCCTGGCTCAAGCGAATAACTTCTTTGCGGATTCGTTCCGACTTGGGAAGCATGATCTTGACCGCGTCTTCCTCCGTCATGAAGACTTCCACATGGCTTATCTCTTCTTCAGTGAGGTAGCGTTTGAGGTCGCTATCCCAGATGCGCTCGGCGGCGAACGCGTCAGTTGCCAATACAAGCCCGACCAATATCAGAAGAGAACTGTATCTTACGTGAGCGAACATCCGTGCTCCTTCAATTTGGCATCCAAGCGGCTTTGGACATCGCGCATTACTTCTTCTGAAGGATCGGTCGAGGCCCAGCCAAAGAGGCGCGAGCCGCCTCGGAAAACCCATCGTTGCCGCACTTCTACAAAGCTGATCTTTGTCACGTCGTCGAGCCGTTTCACTGTAAGAGTGATACGAGACCGATCTTTACTATCCGGCAAGTCACGTTGAAGAACACCAAAAGTCCGTCCAGACATGGGGATTTCCAGCCAGCTGGTCATGACCACGCCTGCATCCTTATCCTTCGTGTTGATCGAGCGATCTTTCACCGCTTCAAGGGCGGCTTCCCAGGCATGGTCGTAACTGCACACGGCGAATCGTTCCTGCATGCCGCTTGTGGAGGCACAGGCCGTCAGGAGCGGGATTATCAGAAAAAGACTGAGATAGCGAAGATACATTCGTAATAGTCCTGTTTTTTCTCAGGTGCTTCCCGCCTGGCGGGAAGCACCTGATTCTGGTCGTCTAGAAGTACGTCGCAGCTTGAATCAAGAACCCGTTTCCGTTCATCGGACTGTTTGCGTTGCCAAAGTCTCCGGCATTCACCAGACCTTTGGCATTATTTTGGGTATTAAACTGCCAGTCGAACTTAAACACAGTGTCTTCGATCGGTCGGAAGTTCAACCCGAGCGTCAGCCGGTCCAGTTCTCGTCGATTGCCCAATGTATTGGACGTGTTCCGAGTGCGGTCGTCGGTGTCGGTATCCACCTGCTCCCAGCGCACGACCGCGGTGAAGGTCGAGGCATCCGTGAAGTGACTGGGCGCCCACTTTTTCAGAAACTCCGGCATGAAGTGATAGTTACACTGAATGTAATAACCTTGCATGCCGGCCGGTCCGATGGGATTGCCCGCAACCCCGGTCGCATTGTTATTGCTGATTCGAGACCAGGCAGACTCTCCAATGATTTCGAATGGGCCTCGCTGCAGAGTCCAGTCGAGTGCGAATATGCTGATGCGCCCGGTCCCGACTGCCCCCGCTGACGGTTTGTACGTACTATGGTAACCGGACCACGCGACTTCGATGCCCAGCATCGGGCTGAAGGCGACGCGGCCGACAACGGCCTTGTTATCGTCACGGTCGCGGGAGACACTGCCTCGTGCGTTTCGCACTCCCGCATCGGTGATTGAGCCTGTCCCTCCGGCCTGTTGACTCATGCCGTTGACCGCGTAGACTTCATAGTCCAGCTTGGACTGGGAGGAAGGATAGAGGCTGCCGTAGATGCCGGCGCCTGCTTCAAACCAAGTGCTGGGGATGATGATTCTGGATACCATCGGCCGATCCACGAGATCGTTCAATGGCGAGTCGTGCAGCAAGTTGAACTTGCCGACCGGCATCAGGAGGATACCGGCGCGTGTATTGATGGCCTCGTTGACCAGATAGTCGATTTGTGCGAACTCAATCGTCATGGAGCCATCACCTTGTGCAGCATTTGTCCCGCCTCGCTCGAACTCGAGTTCCGCCGCGAACTTCACGTGCTCGGTGATGTCGGCATAGATAAAGGGGACCAACCGTTGCTGGCCAAAGGAGTGACGGCCCGGGTTGTCCAGATTTTGGCGAGAGAGGTTGTTGTACATGACGTCGGCATAACCGCCGATGGTGGCCTTCGGGGCGCTCAAGAACGGCTTGGCATAGATCAGTTTTCCTGACCCAGTTGAACCAAATCCTAAGGGGATGTTTTCCTCTCCCTTTCGCTCGACTCTGATGTCGGTCATGGATCCAATTGAGCCGGGGACCTGCGCGGTGCCCGGTGGAGCGCCTTCTTTGCGCTCCATGGCCCGTTCGCCCTTTTCGTGTTCCCGCATTTTCTTGTCTACTGCCTCGTCGACTAACTTCTGAATGTCTTCCGGGGTCATGTTTTCTGCCCAGACCGGCATGATCGGCAAGCTGGCAATGACGAGAGCCCCGAGGATTGACCGGATCTTCATCGGTATCCTCCACGGTGAGTGAGATGGTTGAGGTCTGACTCGGGACTCAATGGTCTCTGGCCTTCTTGAAGAAATAAATAGTCCGCGCAAAGGAACTGCGCGACGCTGCTTCGAATACCTCCTTTCGTCAAATCGTCAAACGAATCATGATGCAACGGTGCCCCATCCTTCGATTGAAGAGAAGGGGATGACAACAATGCGTTTGCAGCGCTTGCACTTGAGCTCCAACCCTTCTCCGCGCACCTTGGCGATCAGTTGACCGCACTCGCAGCGGGTCTCGCCGCAGTCGGCGGAGTGGCTCATAGGAGACGTCTTGTGAACCATTGCGAGAGGTTTCTCCGTCTAAATGAAATTGAGAACGATTATTAATATCTCAATCCATGCCGGAAAGTCAAGGTCTATCGCGGCGTTCAACTCATCGAGGAGGGAGTGCATTAGGCCTGGTCCTGTCCTATAATTCGTCGCCTCTTTGGCGTATAGGGGAGGGAGAGAGGAGCGCGTGCATTCCAACCTGTTCAATCAGTCGTTTCGCATCCGGACATGCTTCCTGACGCTGTTGTTTAGCGCCTTCGCTGGCTGTGTGGTGGTACCCCCTGGCCAGGAATCGGCCGTTGTTACCAGGGCCCAGATGCAGATGGGCACGCTGGTTAAGATTACGGCGGTGGCGCGGAGTGAGTCTATCGCGCAAGCTGCAGTCACCGCCGGGTTTGCTGAGATCCGCCGTCTGGAAGAGCTCCTGAGCACCTGGATTCCAACGAGCGAACTTTCTCGCGTGAATACCTCGGCGGGCGTGATGCCGGTCCATGCGAGTCCAGAAACGCTGACGGTTGTCCAACGTGCGATTCAGGTTGCGGAGATGACCGATGGCGGATTCAACATCGCCATTGGCCCGGCGGTGGACGCTTGGAATGTGATTGAAGGCCAGCGAGTACCGATAGAGTCTGAGTTGGACGCTCTCCGTCCCTTGGTCGATCTGATGTCCGTCCATGTGGATTTGGGGGAGCAGACGATCTATCTTGGGAAAGCGGGGATGCGAATCGATGTGGGGGGAATCGGCAAGGGTTACGCAGCCGATCAAGCCGTCGAGGGGTTACGGAGAGCAGGCGCTGTTGCCGGAGTCGTGGCACTGTCAGGAGATATCAAAACATTCGGCCGGTTGCCGGGTGGGAAGATGTTTCCCGTCGGCATTCAACACCCACGAAAAGCTGGATCGGTGCTCGCCTGGATTGATTTGCAGGACGAGGCTATTTCTACCGCCGGGGATTATGAACGCTTCTTCGAGCGGGAGGGGGTCCGATATCATCATATTCTCGATCCGCGCACGCTCCAACCAGCACGCAGTTGCCAGAGTGTCACAGTGATTGCCCGTGAAGGGGTCTGGGCAGATGGGTTGGACACAGGGATATTTGTTATGGGAACTGAATTGGGGATGCAGCTTGTCGAAGCCTTGCCGGACGTGGAGGCCATCATCGTGGATCATGAAGGTCATGTCCATGTGTCCTCAGGGTTGCGAGATCGAATCCGCAAGCCGTGAAGCGGGAGGACTGCGAGATGATTAGCCAGTCGAACGGTGGAAGAGGGGACGACGAATCGTCATAATAATGTGGGCTAGGAGCCTGTCCGACATTGCCTTCGTGACGAGGCGAAGGAGGTGCGGCCAGATGCGAGGCCGCAGGCCTGGAAAAACCGGAGGTGTATTCGCGGGAATACATTGAGGATTGTTTCTGGCCGAGAACGACGCAGATGGTCGTGGATCGTTCGCCGCAGTAGAACGGTCAATGTCGGACAGGCTCCTAACGGTCCAATCGATAGCTCATCGGAATCTTGATCGTCATGCGCGGCTGTCCTAATGGACGAGGTAAGTGGACCGGGGCTGCCTGCCGCAGGGTTTCAATTGCAGCCTCGTCGAGACCGGGGTGTCCCGAACTCTGAAAGACTTCCACTTCATCGATACTCCCGTCCTCGTCGATCACAGCTTTCACCACGACTTTCCCCTCGGCTCGGTCCACCCGAGCTGAAGCGGGGTAGCGTTTCAATTCTTCTACACGACGTAAAATCGTTTCAGAGAGCCACCCATAGTCGAGCTTAGTCGGTGCGTTCGGTGGTGCTGGGGAGATGGCTGCCATCTGTGTTAGTGCCGGAGCCTGGTCAGATTCTGCTGTCCGTCCGAGGATTGCAGACGGCGCGCTCGATGGTGCCGTCTGGGCAGCAGATTCTGCAGAGAATGCCATCGGTGCGTCGGTCGGTTTCACAAGGGACGTGGCCTCGGCGACCATCGGTGCCACAGTCTCATGCCTGATTGGCTTGGCTGGTTTCGTTGGAGTTGGCGCGGGAGGCTCAGTCACCACCGGGGTGATGGTCCGCTCAGAAATCGATGGAGTTGGCTGTTGCGCAAGCGGCTGGGGCGCCGGGAGCGTCGGTGCTGGCGCAGTCTGCTGCATGTGGGGAGAAGGAACCGAGGTCGTCGACGGAACTGACGGGGCCGGAGCCTGGTTCGGGGGTGATGCCGCTGGCTGAACTGGCTGTGCCGACGACACCATGGCGACATTCCACTTGAACGGTTCGTCCTGCGGCGCGGGTTGGATCTGCTTCACGAGCAGGATAGCTGCGAGAGCCACTGTGCCGTGCAAGAGGACGGAGACGAGCCAACCCTGGACGTGAGCGTCCTTATGGACTCCGGAGCGATGTGGCTCAGCAGCGATCACAGTCGGATGACCTCCAAACTGACTTGTTGAAATCCCAACCCCCGCACTTCATCCACCACGGACACGAATCGTTCGAGCAAGGTGACTTTATCCGCCCGGACGACGACC
>Ga0247727_10013600_pt1 | contig 13683 bp, 14 predicted proteins | sample WisWelCaveWW1625_FD_202498 | JGI IMG/M metagenome (GOLD analysis project Ga0247727, IMG submission 202498) | Biofilm microbial communities from Wishing Well Cave, Virginia, United States - WW16-25 | ecosystem: Environmental > Aquatic > Deep subsurface > Groundwater > Cave microbial mat | place... | reverse complement strand
CCGGAACCGTTCTTCCCTATCCAGCTCATACCATGGGCATCGTCAACATAAAGATGAAACTGCTCATACTTGTCGAGAAGATTTTTCAATTGGTGAACAGGAAGAAAATCGCCATACATGGAATACACCCCGTCAGACATGAACCAGATTTTTTCAAACTTGTCCTTCAGTTTGGATATCCGGTCTTCAAGAATATCCATCCTGTTGTGACGGAGAGCTTCGAGGTGAATGTTGCGCGGCTTGAGGAGCTCGAGTGCTGTCTGCACCGAAGCGTGAACCAGTATGTCGTAAATCACCGCATCGTGGTCGCCAACCAGGACAGGAATATTAGAGATATGCCCGAGCGTAACAGTGGACGCAAGTGTAACGGGCTTATTAAATATTTTAGACAAGAGCGATTCTATTTCCTCATATAACGTCACGGAAACATAAGCCCGCGAAGAAGAAAACTGTGTTCCGAATCGCTGAACAGCGTTAACCGCGGCATCAATTAAACGTTTATCCAGCTCCAAACCAAGATAACTGCAGGAGCCGAAATTGATCAGGTCGGAATGATTAACACGAATGTGCCTGCCATCGTAGTGCTCGTCTTCTGTTGTAAGATGCGTTATGCCAAGCCGCGAGGAGGACGTAAGCACCTGGTCAATAATTTCAATCAGCTGCTGGTGTTTGCTTTTAAGTTCCGTTGAACGGGAAGTAGATTGTAAACTCATATAAAGAATCGGGTTGCGGTAGAAGAAATTTATGCAGGGAAAATTAGATAAAAGAAATCCGTATGAAATTTAATTCTCGGAGATTATTAAACAAGTTTTGTTCATAATTGTTGCAGACTGAAAAAAAAATTACAGCCACGATTCCGCTAATACCCTCACAACGCTATTTGTTTATTTTTGCTCTCTTCGGAAAATACAATGAAAGCAAAATCATTAGCTGAAAGTGTGGTTGACACGATGTATAACAACGACCTGTTTAGTCAGTGGCTTGGGATAGAGCGTGTGGTTGTTGAACAGGGAAAGTGCGTGCTGAAAATGAAAGTGAGAAAGGAAATGTTGAACGGTTTTGAAATTGCTCACGGAGGAATTTGCTACTCACTTGCCGACAGCGCTCTTGCTTTTGCATCTAACTCTCACGGAAGAAAAGCCGTTTCGGTTGAAACATCCATTTCGCTGACCGAACAGGTGAAAGAAAATGATGTCCTCAACGCAACAGCGGAAGAAATTTTACTGACGAATAAAATCGGTATCTATTATGTCACTGTCACCAACCAGGAAAACAAAAAAGTAGCATTCTTTAAAGGCACAGTTTACAGAACTTCTAAAGAATGGTTTCCTGAAAATAAATAACTATGAACTCAGCATACATTATTGACGGCATCAGAACTCCAATCGGAAATTTCGGTGGCTCGCTTTCATCCGTTCGCACCGATGATTTGGCTGCTATTGTGCTCAGAGAACTGATGAAAAGAAATTTATCTGTTGATGCGAAGGAAATTACAGACGTGATTCTCGGCTGCGCCAACCAGGCAGGCGAAGACAACAGAAATGTTGCGCGCATGGCTCTGCTGCTTGCAGGACTTCCTGTTTCAGTTTCGGGAGAAACTGTAAATCGTTTGTGTGCATCTGGTTTGTCAGCGAGCATTAATGCTGCGAGGCAAATTATGGTTGGCGATGCCGATGTGATTATTGCAGGCGGAGTTGAAAACATGACGCGTGGTCCGTGGGTGATTTCGAAAACATCAACTGCCTACGGTCGCGATGCGCAAATGTATGATTCCAGTTTCGGGTGGCGGTTTGTGAATCCGAAGATGAAAGAAATGTACGGTACCGACAGCATGGGAGAGACAGCAGAAAATCTCACTCAACTAAAACCAATATCTCGCGAGGACCAGGATGCATTTGCTTGCCGCTCGCAAATGAAAGCTGCTGCTGCAAAAAAGAAAGGGCGCTTTGCCATAGAAATTATTCCGGTTGAAATTCAGAATAAGAAAACGACAACATTGTTTGAGCAAGATGAATTCATGAAACCGGAAACAACTTCTGAAATTCTTGGCAAGCTTAAACCTGCTTTCAAAAAAGATGGCAGTGTTACCGCTGGAAATTCTGCAGGACTGAATGACGGAGCGGCTGCGATTCTGCTCGCTTCGGAAAGCGGAATAAAAAAATCTGGTCTGAAGCCATTGGCAAAAATTCTTTCATCCGCTGCTGTTGGCGTTGAGCCGCGCATCATGGGAATCGGTCCGGTTGAAGCGAGCAACCGTGCGCTTGCCAAAGCAGGTTTGACGATGGCAGACATGAACATCATTGAACTCAACGAAGCGTTTGCCGCTCAGTGCCTCGCCTGCATCCGCTCGTGGGATTTGAAAGATGATGACGCGAGAATAAATCCTAACGGTGGCGCAATCGCTCTCGGTCATCCGCTGGGAATGAGCGGTGCGAGAATTCTTTTATCGGCAACCATTGAACTGCATGAACAGCAAAAGCGATATGCCCTTGTAACTATGTGTGTTGGTGTGGGACAAGGATTCGCAGTGGTGATTGAAAAAGTATAGGTCTAACCTATCTCCTTTGGAGAAGAGAATTTGTTTGCTAACTGCCCGCATGCCGCGTCTATATCCTTTCCTCTGCTTCTACGGATTTTTGCAGTAATCTTTTTGCTCTCGAGATAATTTCTGAATGCCATCGTTCGTCCTTCTTCGGCTTTTTCAAATGTTGGATCATCAATGGAATTATACTCGATGATATTCACTTTGCTCGGCACATAAGAACAAAAGCAGGCAAGCTCAGCGGCATCTTCGAGCGAGTCGTTGAAATTATTGAAGATGATATATTCGTAGGTTACCGGGTTGTTCGTTTTGTAATAGTAATGCTGAAGAGCAAGTTTCAAATCATTCAACGAGTTGGTTTCATTAATCGGCATGATGCTGCTGCGCTTTTTATCGTTGGCAGCATGAAGTGAAAGCGCGAGATTAAATTTCACATAGTCGTCCCCGAGTTGCCGAATCATTTTTGCAATGCCCGCTGTTGAAACGGTGATGCGCCTTGAAGCCATTCCTAATCCTTTCTGTGAAGTGATTTTTTCTATTGACGCAAGCACGTTATTGTAATTGAGAAGCGGCTCCCCCATTCCCATGTAAACAATGTTGGTGAGCGGCTTGCCGTAATTTTCCATCGCCTGTTTGTTTATGACGACTACTTCGTCATAAATTTCATCGGCCTCCAGATTTCTGATACGGTCTAACTTTCCGGTAGCGCAAAACTTACATGCTAAACTGCACCCGACCTGCGATGATACACAAGCCGTCATCCTCTTCTCTGTCGGAATCAAAACTCCTTCAATCATATTCCCATCGTAAAGACGGAAGGCATTTTTAATCGTCAAATCGCTGCTCACCTGCTGGCTGGAAACTGAAATATGATTGATGACAAAATTTTCTTCCAGCAGTTTTCTGCTCTCAACCGAGAGTGAAGTCATTTCCTCAAACGACCAGGCAGATTTATTCCAGAGCCATTCGTATACCTGTTTAGCGCGGTAAGGTTTGTCTCCATGAGCAACAAAAAATTCCTGCAGCTCGGCAAGTGGAAGTAAACGGATATTTCTTTTTTGAATTGTGTTTCCCACGGTGCAAAAGTATCATTAGTCGCCTCACCCCCTAACCCCCTCTCCAAAAGGAGAGGGGGAACGCGGTTTCGCTTAAGCCAAATCATTAAGAGGTTTCATTTACTTTGCAATCATGCTTCGAAAATTTTCTGCTGATTATGTTTTTCCTGTTACTTCTCCGCCAATAAAAAATGGAGTGGTGGTAACGGATGAGAAAGGAAAAATTTTGGAAATCGCCTCACCCCCTAACCCCCTCTCTACCGATAGAAATCGGGACAGGCACGGAGAAGGGGAAGCGCAGCACTATCGCGGAATTATTATTCCCGGTTTTGTTAATGCACATTGCCATCTCGAATTATCTTTTCTGAAAAAAAAAATTGCAGAGCATAAGGGGCTCGATGAATTTATTCTTGCTATTGAAACGCTTCGCAATGCAAGTGAAGCAGAAATAATTTCTGCAGCAGAGGGTGCAGACGAAGAAATGTTCCGCGAAGGAATAGTTGCCGTGGGTGACATCTCAAACAAAAATCTTTCGTTCGGCATAAAAGCAAAATCTAAAATTCTCTACCACACGTTTATTGAAGTGTTCGGGTTTCATCCATCGCGGGAAGAAAGTGCATTTGAGCAGGGGAAATTGCTCGAACAGGAGTTGGCACAACAATGTTCAATGTTCAATGCTCAATGCTCAATTACACCCCACGCTCCCTATTCTGCTTCGGTTGAGTTATTGAATAAAATCCGTGAACATGCCGAAGAAAATAATTCTGTACTCACCATTCACAATCAGGAAACAGAGGATGAGAATAATTTGTTCCTGAACAAGTCAGGAAAAATTCTGGAGCGCATGCAGAAATTCGGAATAGATACTTCGCTCTTTAAGCCGACAGGAAAAAAATCTCTCGCTTCCATGCTGCCTCATCTGCCGGAAAAAAATAAAATCCAGTTCGTTCATAACACCCTTACAACAGCAGAAGAAATTGATGAGGCAATCCGCTACAACCCGAACCTTTTCTGGTGCTTCTGTCCCAATGCTAATCTCTACATTGAAAGCCGCCTGCCTGACATAAAAATGTTTTATAACAAAAAACTAAAATGTACCATCGGGACCGACAGCTTAGCTTCCAATCATCAGCTCTCGATGCTCGAAGAAATAAAAACCATTCAAAATAATTTTCCTGAAATTCCTCTTGAAGAAATCATTCGGTGGGCTACGTTAAACGGAGCGGAACTGCTTGCCTTTGATAAATCTCTCGGCTCAATCGAAAAAAACAAAACTCCCGGACTGGTTCACATCAGCAACGTTGACCTAAAAACGATGCGCCTCTCAAAAGTGAGCAAGGCAACGCGACTGATTTAGAAAGCCAGCGCGGATAATTGATTACCCGTTTTCGTGTTTCGGTCTTATCGGAACAATGCCCGCCATATCCGAAACAATATTCATCAACTCTGAATTGGAAGGAACCACAACTTTCGTGTTGTGCTGAAGCGCTTTTTCCATCGCTTCGAGTTTGCGGAGCACCTGTGCATTGCCTATAAAATATTTTTCCGCTGCAATGTTCACCAGTGCAATCGCCTGCGCTTCGCCTTCGGCTACAAGAACTTTCGCCTGCTGAATTCCCTGCGCTTCAAGAATCCGCGCCTGTCTTGCTCCTTCAGCTTTTTTAATCTCTGCGCGTTTTTCTCCGTCTGCCTTGGTTTCAATAGCTGTGGCAAAATCAACCGCAGCAACTTTTTCGTTTTCCGCTTTCACAATTTTATTCATCGTTTCCTGCACATCTTTGGGCGGGTCAATTTCCTTCAGTTCGGTGCGGACAATGTCAATGCCCCACTGTGCGGTTTCTTCGCGGAGGGTGTTGTGAAGTTCCTTGTTGATTTTTCCGCGCTCGCTGTTGGCTGATTTCAATGTCATCGTTCCTATAATATTTCTCAGCGTGGTGCGCGCTAGATTCACAATCTGGTAGTCAATTTTGTTCACATTGTACTGCGAGTTTTTTACGCTGAGTTCATCGGGCTGGATTTTGAAATACACCTGTGCATCCACGCGCGCATTTAGGTTGTCGTTGGTGATGATTTCCTGCGGCTCGGCATCCACCATGCGCTCGGTGATGTTGATTCGGTACATCTGGTCAACAAACGGAATTATCCAGTTGAACCCCGGCTCGGCAAAGCGGTTGTATTTTCCGAATCGTTCAATCAATCCCCTGTGTGTGGGGCGAATGATGCGAATGCCAAGAAGAAATAATACAACTACAATAATTATGGGGGATAATGGATTCATGGTAATTTGATTTAAGTGAAACAGAATTTTTTTTGAGAAAACGAAAGTAATGCATTATTTCTAATGCTGTTTCATAGCAATAAAATAAAAAATAATTAGTGAAAAATTATTGCTTTTTTACCAGTCGTCCTTTTTTTCCGCAGGCGATGTTTTCATAAACGCCTCGAGGTTTTTCCTGATTTCCAATATGAGCGAATCGGTCTCTTCCAGGTAGTAGCGATAAACCGGAGCATAGTTCTGGGCTGTGGTATCCATCCACTTTTCTGCCGGATAATACGAAATCTGTTTCCAGTTTATTTCAGTTATTGTGTATCTGAACTTTCCGTCTTTACAGCCAAGAGAAATAGTGTATTCCACATTTCCTGCGTCAACGCGCAAGCCGTCTTTGTCAGCAGGGTTGTAAATCTTGAAACGTGCTTTACCCTTTATTGTGCCACGGATGCTGTCGGTTTCGCGGATAACATCAGTTGGGTTTTTATAGTAGGTGTTAAACCATTTTAGCCCCCGTGCGAACATTTCTTTTGCAGTCATGCCCGGAACCTGGATGACTTCGAGATAGGTAAATAGCTTCGTGCTCACTTCAACGGGAATCCGTGACGGGTCGAAGGGTTGTTTCTGTTGGGCGGCAGCAATGCCGGAGAGATGAAGCAGAAGAAATAAAATAAAAACCCGTGCAATAATTTTTTTCATTATTTTATTTTTTAGTTACCGCCCAAAAATACCGCGCATCAATTAAGTCATAATGAATGTCCTGCCCCGCCCGCTCCTATTTGCCTTGGTTTCTTACTTTGAACTGAAGCCGATTGAGGTCTTCGGCAAGGGTGCGCGTGCATTCGGAAATAATTCGTCCGAACTGCCGTATGTCATCGGCATCCATTTCATTCAAATCATAAAAATATTTTAATGCACGGTCGGTTATAAATCCCCCGGTTTCTTTGCGGAAATTGTTCATGCCTGCCTGCGCCTGCTCTGCCTGGTTTTTTAAATCAGCCAGGCGGTTGAAAGCGTTTTGCATTTGGTCATTCATGGCAGTGAGTCAAAAAAAAAATCCGGATGAATCCCTGATACGCACCATCGCCTGTCATGTTGCAACCTGAAACTTATCAACACTGTGTTAAAAAAAATAACAGAAATAATTTGGAAATAATAAAGACGATGATTTCATTTACCTAAACAAAAAAACAGAACACCATGGCAAACCCAAACGAAAACCGGATTAACACAACCATTGCCGCAGCCGATGTAACGGCAATTGATAACGGCTTCACCTCTATTGGCGCTGCGCTGGACGCGTACACGCAGGCGCTCACCGAGCAGGAAAGAGAAAGTTTATTCAGCGTGGCAGAAGAGAACGAAGTTTTTTCGGATGATGCATTGCAGCAAGGGGAGGTGCTTTCGGCACAGCTTCCGCCTATGGTTCAAACCATAGTGAACAATCTGAAAAGAGATACCGACCTGCATGTGCAGCTCGATAAAATTATGAATACACAATTGCTGCCGCTGCTGCTTCGCGTGAAGGACACCAAGCGGTTGGTTTCGCACGAACGCTATGTGCAGGGGCTGGCGGTTTATAGCATGATTGAAGCAGGCGCAAAGATGGGGCTGCCCGGTTTCCAGGCGGCTTATGATATTTTGAAAGTACGGTTTGCAGGGCAAGGTCGTCCGGCTGCACCGGGTCTATAGAATTAATTGCGCAAAAGATAATCCCGCTGCACCAGGCGGGATTATTTTTTGTCAAAACATTAACATAATGGCTAATAAAGTTATCCTATCTGGCATATTAAATTATCTTATCAGGCGGGGCAAATTATGCTATAAGACGGGTTAAATTATCTTATTAAGATAACTTAATTAGCATAACAGGATAACTAACATATCATATTAGTATAATTAAATTATCCTTACAGGCATATTAAATTAACATAATAAACTAATTAAATTATCAACAATGGCTAAGGAATTTGCAAAATCAACGCATATCGGGCAACGGTTGCGTAAATACGTTACTGAAAAGCGGATATTTCAGGCGGGCTGGTCGCGCGAGCAGGGCGTTAACCCGGTAACCATAGCACGGTATTTTAAGAAACCTACTATGAGAGTTTCAACGCTCTTCACCATCAGCCAGGTGCTCAAATATAATTTCATCCGCGAAATTGCCGACCAGCTGCCGGAAGAATTTCCGCCACACAAACCCAACCCGCTGCAGCAAGAAAACGATGCGCTGAAAAAAGAAATTGAAACATTGAAAATTAAAATGGAGGTGCTGGAAAAAGTGGCGGGGGTGAAGTGAAAATGTTTTGGTAGGTTTGTGAGGGATGAAGAAATAAACCATGACCACCGACCTTTTATTCTGGATTTTCTTTCTCCTTTTTATTGGGCTGATGCTGGCGCTCGACCTGGGGGTTTTTCATCGCAAGGAACATACAATATCTTTTAAAGAATCATTGCTCTGGGCAATGATTTGGATAGGGCTGGCAATGCTGTTCAATGTCATTATTTATTTCTGGAAAGGACCCGAAAAATCACTGGAGTTTCTCACTGGCTACCTGATTGAATTATCGCTGAGCGTGGATAATTTATTTGTGTTCATTTTAATATTCAGTTATTTCCATGTGTCATCGCAATATCAGCACCGGGTGCTTTTCTGGGGCATCATCGGGGCGCTCGTGTTGAGGGCGGTTTTCATATTTGCAGGTGTGGCTCTGATGGAAAAATTCCATTGGATGATTTATCTGTTCGGTGGAATTTTAATTGTCTCCGGGTATAAAATGTTTTTTCCGAAAGACAAAAAAATAGATCCGGAAAAAAATCCTGTCCTCCTTATCTTTAAAAGATTTTTTCCGGTTACACAGCAATCCGAAGGAAGCCGTTTCTTTATCCGGCAAAACCGCAAGTGGTACGCCACGCCATTATTCTTAGTGCTAATTATTGTGGAAACAACAGATGTGATTTTTGCCGTTGATTCAGTGCCTGCCATTCTTGCCATAACCACCGATTCATTTATTGTCTTTACGTCCAATGCATTTGCTATACTCGGATTGAGGTCGCTCTATTTTGCGCTGGCAGGAATAATCAATGTATTCATATACCTGCATTTCGGATTGGCTTCCATTCTCATCTTCATCGGATTGAAAATGGTTCTTGCTGATGTTTACAAACTTCCCATTGAACTCGCTCTCCTTAGCGTGCTGACAATTCTCCTTGTCAGTATTGCCGCTTCGCTCGCCATTAAACCTAAAACGCCACGATAGGCGATGTTTCGCGCAGGCAAAAACGATTGGCAAATTCGTCTTTGCGAAAACAAAACGTCCCGCTAAAAAGCGGGACGAATCATAAAAAATATTTTCAGCAGCAGGTTACGCCTTCAGCGGAATGCGGAGCTTGCTTCCCCTGCGCAAAATCTTTTTATAGCTGATGCGGTTGAAGCGCAGGAGCTCTTTCACAGAAACACCGGGGTATAATTGCGCAATGGTGATGAGCGTGTCGCCCGGCTTTATAACGTGGTATAGGTAATTTTTTGTCTTCTCATAATAGGATGCTTTCTTTGCTGCGGGTGCTGCTGCAGTCACATTTTCCTGTTTGTTGCCAAGCTTTTCCAAACCGATGGATGAGTAATATCCGTCAAACATTTTGCGCACGAAATCATTTCTCAGTGTGGGAGAGTTGGAGCCGAGGGCAATGGCAATGAGGCGGTGTTCGCATTTGCGCGCTGTGGCAACAAGGCAGAAACCTGCTCTGCGTGTGTAGCCCGTCTTGAGTCCGTCAACTTCATTTTCAAAATCAATCACGAGGCGGTTATGGTTCCGGAGTGTTGATGTTGTTCTTCCATTGCTGATGTCGGCAAAGCCCTGTGAAGTGGTGCCGATGATTTCATCATACTGCATCATCTCCAGCGCAAGGCGGAGCAAATCTGTGGGGGATGAGCTGTTGTTGAGCGATGCGCGGTAAGCCGGCAAGCCGGTGGGGTTCGAATAGAATGTGGAATTCATTCCGAGTTCTTTTGCACGAACATTCATCCTGTCAACAAATACTTTTACACTTCCACTGATGTATGCAGCAATAGCTTCGGAGGCGGCATTGTCCGATGCAATCATGGCGGCTTTGAATAAATCTTCGAGCGAATATTGTTCTTCAACCGTAACAGTTTTCCTTCTGCCTTTCACATAAGCAATTTGCAGCTTGGTTACGTTCACTTTATCCGTCCATGAAATTTTTCCGGAGCGTATGTCTTCAACAGTGATTAGTGCAACCATCATTTTGGTGAGTGATGCCATCGGGAAGGCAACATCCATCTTTTTCTCCCACACGATTTTTTTCTGGTCCATGTCATAAAGCAATCCGGCACGAATCATTTTTTCATTCGGCTGAACATTAGTATCAAGCAGAACCGAAAAAACACCGGGCGTAACAGATGCTGCTTTTGCCATTGTATCTGTACCCGCTTCATTGCCTATGTCACCGGCAAATGCAGCGAGGCACAACGCAAGGAAAATGCACACAATAAAAATTGTGGCGAAAGATTTTATGCTGAAAGCGAATCGTTGTCTCATTTGTGTGAATCAATAACCGTTGCAAAATAATACTTTGAAGGTTTACGAGTTAATTATCTTTAATTTTCCTGTCTTGTTTTCTGCTTGAACTGTCCGCAAATATTTGGCTTTCTACTTTGGTTTATTGTAAAACGTTACCGTTTACAAAATATTATCGGTAAAAATCTTACATAGCCATTTTAATTCATAATCCGGAATATTGAATCTTCATTGCGATATTCCATGAAGAAAATATTTTTGCCATGTGAATAAACTATCGCCATGAACAAGTCGGCAAAAATATTCAGCCCGAAAAGCTACACCGGAGGAAATACTGCTGAACTCATCCGCGGAGGAAAGGATTTTTTCAGTAAGCTGAGGGAGATGATTGACTCGGCACATTCAACCATTCATATCCAGAATTACATTCTTGACGATGATGAAACGGGTCGAAGCATTTGCAATGTATTAAAGCGCGCCTCACAGCGGGGAGTGAACGTTTTCATGATGCTTGACGCCTGGGGCTCTCGCGCGTTGAGTGATGAATTCATTGGTTCGCTGAAAGACAGCGGCATTAACTTCCGCTGGTTCGGGAAGCTGATTACCAAAAGAGGGTTTCACATCGGCAGGCGCTTGCATCACAAAATCATTGTTTGCGATTCACATTCTTCTCTTGTCGGAGGCATGAATTTCGCCAACCGCTATCACGGCAACGATGGACGGCTGCCCTGGCTCGATTTTTCTGTTTATTCTGAAGGAAATATTTCCATTCTTTTAGAACGCGTCTGTCAGAAATTCTGGAAACGCAACCCGCTGAAAAAACGGTTTCACTTTGTGAAGAAGAAAATCAACACGCGTGACTTGTCCGAAAAAAATTCGTTGCTCATGCGTGTGCGCGAAAACGATTGGATGCTGCGCAAGTTCCAGGTAATGGCATCGTACAGAAAAGCGGTGATGGCATCGAATGAATCACTGAGCATTTTCGGTGCGTATTTTCTTCCGGGGTTCCGTTTTCTTTACCGGTTGCGGAGAGCCGGTCAGCGCGGTGTGAAAATCAGAATCGTTGTGCCTGCAAAATCCGATTCCAATATCGGCAACACTGCGCGTAATTATATTTATTCATTTCTTCTGCGTAACAACATAGAGTTGTATGAATACACCCGCACAATGCTTCACGCAAAAGTTTGCGTGGTGGACGGTGCATGGTCTGCCATAGGCTCGTATGACCTGAACCATCTCAGCGCTTACAGCAACGTGGAAGCCAATGTGGAAATACTCGACAATGACTTCGCGTCACAATTTCTGCGCGAGATGGATGCTGTAATAAAAAATGACTGCCGTCAAGTAACCATAGAATCGTACGGAAAAAAATTAACAATCCTGAACAGGGTCAGGTATTGGGTGGCGTATCACACCATCCGCCTGCTGTTCCGGATTTCCATTCTTCTTGCAAGCAAAGTAGAAGAATGAGTTCTTGCTATCTTTACGCAGCAAATAAATAATGGAGCCCACTTTTCTTCAATCAACCGCGCTGCTGCTCGTGAGAGCAATTCTCGGAATCCTTTTTCTCATGCAGGGCTACGACAAGATTTTCAGAATCGGGATTGAGAATGTTGTCGTTGCAGCAAGCAATCCGTTCACGGATAAATTCTTCGGCAAAAGTTTTTTTAAAACGCTGATTTTTGTTTCGTCCTGGATTGAGCTGCTGGCAGGCGCAATGCTTGTTGCGGGATTTCAGCGCGATGAAGCACTCATTCTTTTAGGCGCTGATTTGTTTATGACTGGTTTAATCTTCTCCCTCATAAAACCCATGTGGGACATGCAGTATTATTTCCCGCGCCTGATACTGCTTTTAATTCTGATGCTTGCTCCTGAAGCGTGGGATACTTTCCGGATTGATTCACTGCTGGGCGGACATTAATTGCTCCACAACAATCAAATCCTCCATCGTGGTTATTTTAATATTCTCTTTTTCCCCTTCAACCAAAAATATTTTTTCTCCTGTTGCCGCTTCAACGGCTGCGGCATCATCGGTGAATGATTCATTGAACGTTTGTGCATATGCTTTGCGAAGCGCTCTAATGCTGAAGCACTGCGGTGTCTGAATGCTTACGAAATGTTTTCTGTCCACGTAAGAGTTTCCCTTCTCATCAACCCGCCTTATGCTTTCGCTGAGCGGAAGAAAAGAAACAGCGTTGCCGTTTTTCTCAGCGGCATCAAAAATTTTCTGAATCAGTTCTTCGCTCACAGCGGGACGAACTCCGTCATGCACAGCAACCAGCGAATCCTCATCCGTGATTTTTTCCAGCGCGCTCTTCACAGAATGAAACCGTGATTCCCCTCCGCCAGCAATCTCATGAGGAATTTCAAACTGATAAGCGGAGCAAAGTTTTTTCCAGGTGTTGAAATGATTTTCCGGAAGCGTAACAATTATTTTTCCGCTGATGGCTGAAAACTTTTTCACCGTGTGCATCAGCACAGGCAATCCGCTGAGAAGCAAAAACTGTTTCGGCAATTCCGCTTGCAGGCGCGTTCCGCTTCCGCCTGCAGTGATGATGACATGATGTTTCATACGCGAAATATATCTGTCACCCTGAAAAAGGATGTCCTAGAGTATCAGCATCGCATCGCCATAAGAATAGAAGCGATACTTTTCCTTGACTGCCACTTTGTAGGCGTTCATGATTAAATCGTAGCCGCCAAAAGCAGAGGTCATCATCAGCAATGTTGATTCCGACATGTGGAAATTGGTAATCATGCTGTCGGCAACATCGAATTCGTAAGGAGGGAAAATGAACTTGTTCGTCCAGCCATTGAAGGGCTTCAGTTCGCCTTTGGTGGAGACTGATGTTTCGATGCCGCGCATGGTTGTTGTTCCCACTGCACAGATTTTTTTATGCTGCGCTTTGGCCTTGTTTACAATATTGCATGCTTCATCGGCAATCATTAATTGCTCGCTGTCCATCTTGTGCTTGGTGAGGTCTTCCACTTCAACAGGGCGAAAAGTTCCCAGCCCGACATGCAGGGTAATTTCGGCAAAATGAATTCCTTTCAGTTCAAGTCGTTTCATCAACTCCTGGCTGAAGTGCAGTCCTGCCGTGGGCGCGGCTACCGCTCCTTCATGCTTCGCGAATATGGTTTGGTAACGCTCATGGTCTTCGGGTTCGGCTTTGCGCTTGATGTATTTCGGCAGCGGTGTGTTGCCCAGTGATTTTATGATGCGCTTGAATTCTTCATGGCTGCCGTCATACAGAAAGCGAAGCGTTCGTCCGCGCGAAG
>Ga0247727_10013599_pt1 | contig 13683 bp, 13 predicted proteins | sample WisWelCaveWW1625_FD_202498 | JGI IMG/M metagenome (GOLD analysis project Ga0247727, IMG submission 202498) | Biofilm microbial communities from Wishing Well Cave, Virginia, United States - WW16-25 | ecosystem: Environmental > Aquatic > Deep subsurface > Groundwater > Cave microbial mat | place... | reverse complement strand
GCCCTACACTGAATTATAGGCCGGAGTTGTCTCACCTTATATTGACACAGAGGGGAACAGATATTCAAGGCAAAAGTCGACAGCCTTGAAAAAGACATTGCTAAAGCTTGTTGTGGACGCAGTTTGAGTAGGCGCGACATACACGCGATGATGCTCAAAGAGCGCTTTGGAATAGTTAAGAGTCCGCACGTTACCAGTGCTTTGAAACGCCTGATTGATGATGGCGTGATCACTAGCAAGACCGGCCAGGTCAGCGATGATCGAGCCATCTTTTCGTTCCAGTCATGCTGAAATCGCTTGGAGCCGCGTTTGACCCCGGCCACAAAATGCGATAATCTGTATGAAAAATAGAACACCGGTTCTTGCCCGACCACATCATCTCGCTGGAGGACATAACAATGAGCATCCAATCAGCAATAGAGTGGACGGATGCAACCTGGAATCCTGTTACCGGATGCACGGAAGTCTCGCCCGGTTGTGATCACTGCTACGCGCGTACATTCGCTGAACGATGGCGTGGAATTAAAGGCCATCACTTTGAACAGGGATTTGATTTGAAGCTCTGGCCCGAACGTATGCAACTCCCGCTAAAGTGGAAGAAGCCTCGGCGTATCTTTGTGAATTCCATGTCTGACCTCTTCCACAGGGATGTCCCCGATGATTTCGTTCTAGAAGTCTTCACTACGATGGCCCAGGCCAATTGGCACACATTCCAAGTGCTAACAAAAAGGCCATCTCGCTTAGTGCATCTAGTCTCGCGCATATCAGATTGCCTCAACAAAGCCGGTATGCCACAAAGTCCCTGGCCTATGAACATCTGGATAGGGGTTTCAGTTGAGACTATGCAATATAAGTGGCGAGTCGATCAGCTGAGAAAAGTGCCAGCAGCGATCCGCTTCATTAGTGCGGAGCCATTGCTAGGTTCGCTTAGGGGCTTAGACTTAACAGGAATTGATTGGCTCATAACAGGAGGCGAGAGTGGGTCTGGATTTCGAGCATGTGATCCTACGTGGATAAAAGAACTCAGGGACTGTTGCACAGGCGATGGGATTGCTTTTTTCTTCAAGCAATGGGGCGGGCGGACACCAACCACAGGCGGAAGGTTGCTTGATGGTCGCACTTGGGATGAATTCCCGGAGCCTCTTGCCAAGCATCATTCTGCGGTTCAAAATCCAAGTGTCAGTGGTCAGAGTCAATTCCAGTACGTATCCGTAATGCCATCCTGGAACATTCAACCAGCCATTTTGTGTGAAGAAGAATACGTCCAATAGCAGCATCAACAAAACGGCCCAACACGCGGTTGCTGAGAAACCCTTCGAGTATAAGAAGTGGTTGAAATTTGCGAATATTGAAATGGGCCGGTCAAGTTCCTGACGACAGGTTGAGCGTGAGGTACACAAAATCGCCGGCTCTGTTCGCGGTTGCGTGAACGTTGCCGCCCGATGCGCGTTCGAAATTTGTGTCCGCGCTCCAGCCTGTTCCCATTGAAGGTCGTAGGATGCTGATCGGGGTCGGCAACGCGAAGCTGGCGTGTCGCCACCAGTGATGAAATCACGTAGGAACAGAAACCGGGTTGCAGCTCGGGCGCTGGCCCACCGTGTGGGCACGGGCACCAATCAAACTACGGCCTTAGCTCTGGAGCGCAGCACGTCTATCTTACACCCGATTGGGACGGAGAGTCGGACTGCCACTCGGTTTCTCAGGGTCATTGCAAAGTCATGCTGAGCGAAGCGAAGCATCCCGTTATGTTTGGGGCGAGACGCTTCGCTATGCTCAGCGTGACAGTGAAGAACGCGCCGTCAAAATTTGTCAATGGACTTTGCAACAGCCCTACTCGGTTTCTTTGGTGCGGGAATGCCGCGCGTGGCATGGTGGGTTGCAGCCGACGCTGCGCCGCACGCGGCTCGGCCAACTTCAGGCGATCTCGCGGCTTGCGCGGCTGATGCGCAGCCATTCGGCGGCAGTTATGCTGTTTGCTGTTCCACAGACGGTTGATCGCTGGCAGGCATACAACCTCCGTGCCGATGCACCCTATGAAAGGATGGAAGGCATGGCCCTCGAACTCTATATGCTTGGTTTGATCGTCCAAGATATGCCGACAGCCCTGGCATTCTATCGACGACTCGGTCTGGCTATTCCCGACGGCAGTGAAACGCAGTCGCACGTCGAGGTCAAGATGGGTAGCGGGATGACCTTCTTTCTCGACTCCAAGCCGACGCGCTGGGATCCCAGATTTGGTACGCAGTCTGATCCCGAGCGAAGCGCAGCAGGAGATCGATACCCCGTTATCCTTGAGTTCTACTTGAAAGAGCAGGCCGCTCTGGAAGCAAAATACACGGAACTCATGGACTGCGGGTACCAGGGTTTCCGGGAGCCATATGCAACGTCGTTCGGAATGTACTTTGCTATGGTCAAGGACCCTGCTGGAAACACCGTTCTGCTCTCGGCTGACGCAGCGCCCAATCGACCGGCGAACCCCTAAGCCTCCTTGAAGGCCCTATGGCTGCCGCCGAACACGCGCACGCTACGCGAGCCGATTTGCTCCGCTGGCGCTGCGCAAACGGCTGACCGCGACCGTTGGGTGTCAGGAGTTGCCGATGGCAAATGAAATCACGATGGTTTTCCTTCACGGCGCCGGAACTGGCGCATGGGTATGGGAGCGCGTCATAAAGGAGCTTTCCGCGCCTGCGGTGGCGCTCGACATTCCGGGGAGAATCGACGGCGCGACCCCTGACAACTGTGCGGCTGCGCTGGTCGCTGAACTTGACCGTAGGGGCGTGAACTCAGTTGTGTTGGTCTTGCACTCATTGGCGGGCGTACTTGCTTCAGGACTCTCAACACGATTGGAGCCAAGGCTGAAACGTTGCGTATTTATCGCCGCCGTTATTCCCCCTTCTGGCGGCTCTTTTGTTGATGCCCTAGGATTTGTGAATCGAGTGGTACTCCGAGTATTGTTCAAGTTCAACCCCAAAGGTCTCAAACCATCCCCGGCAATGATTCGCCGTCAACTCTGCAACGATCTCGCCCCGCAGGATGCAGATCAGGTTATTTCGTGTTATGCCGCAGAGATGCCTGAGCTTTATCTGACATCCGCTGGTGTGCTACCACTACTTCCGAACTCTACATACATCAAACTCTTGAAAGACCAAAGCTTGCTGCCACTACAGCAGGATTCAATGAGGGCGCGTCTTGATAGGCCCCTTGTGCGGGAGATGGACGCAGGGCATTTGGTTATGCTTTCTGCCCCCGCCGCCCTGGCCCAATTACTTGAAGAAGAAGCTAGGGCTGCCCAACGTTCGGCGTCATATGACTGAGTCTGCTGCAATTGATCGCATCGTGTTTCGCGAAGTCACCGCCGACAAATGGCCCGACCTCGAGAGACTTTTCGAATGTCGAGGCGGCCCAAAAGCTTGTTGGTGTATGGTCTGGCGCGCAACGCCAGAGGAAGCAAAGCATACGGACGGTGCAAGCCGCAAAGCAGCGATTGCCAAACGTATCGTCGGCGGAGCGACAGTGGGGCTACTTGGCTACCTTGATGAAGAACCCGTCGCATGGTGCTCCGTGGCACCACGATCAACCTACCGTCGGCTCGTCGATGATGGCAGCTCCGACGAAGGCGTTTGGTCAATCGCTTGCTTCTTTGTTGTTCGTAGGTTGCGTGGTCAAGGCATAAGTCAACGAATCATCGCCACAGCCGTCGACTTTGCCAAGTCCAGAGGTGCCTCGATTGTGGAGGCTTATCCAGTCGATCCAGAGTCTCCGAGTTATCGATTCATGGGCTTCGTTCCGACATTCGAGGCCGCTGGGTTTCGAGAAGTGGGGCGTGCCGGTACTCGGCGGCATGTCTGTCAACTAAGGGTTGCGTAAATAAGCCATCTGACGCTCAACCCTGCGGTCAACCGGACACTGCGCGATAAAGCCACGCAACGCCGGTTACCTCCACGTTGGGCAGTTCAGAATGTTTCAGGATATGGCGAAGGGAAAATATGAGAACTGATCAAACAGCACCCAAGAATATAGATGAATACATCGCAGGCTTCCCACATGATGTTCAAGAGATTCTGGAGAAGATAAGGATGACGATTAGAAAAGCGGCACCGGACGCAGAAGAAACAATTAAGTATCAAATGCCGACCTTCACTCTGAAGGGTAATTTGGTTTATTTTGCTGCTTTCAAAAAGCGTATCGGGTTTTATCCTCCGGCAACAGGGGATGAGAAATTCAAGAATGAGATATCAGTTTATGAAGGAGCAAAGGGTAACTTGAGGTTTCCACTCGATAAACCCATTCCTTACGCCTTGATCAGCAAAATTGTGAAGTTTAGAGTAAGGGAAAACTTGGACAGAGCAGAAGCAAAACAGAAGAAGAAATAGAGAACATTCAAAGATTGAACGGATGGCAGATGTCAAGTCCATTTAATTCGGGCGCGAAGCGCCACCTCTTCCCAGCGCCTTGATAGTCGCCGCCGGGTCGTCCGTGAGCACGGCATCACAGCCCAGCAGACGATACAGCCACAGGCGCGAGTCCGGCGTGGGGTCGAGTGGGCAGACCAGGGCACGGCGCAGATGCGCGATGAGGGTGTAAAACGGGTTGAGCAGGAGCAGAGGCCAGAACGGGCCAAACAATTGCGCCTCCGCGAAGGGGAATGGGTTGGTCATGGTGATGGGGCCGATGAGGATATCCGGCGCAACGGCGCGCACGGCCTGCGCGCGCGAAAAGGTGAAGGACAGCGCCGCGGCGCGATTACGCATGCCGGTCGCGTCCAACTCCGCCACCAACCGGCGGCACACCTCCGGCTCCAGAAAGCGATCGGTCTTGAGTTCGAGCGCCAGCATGACATCCGTGGGCACGAGCGCGGCGACTTCGCTCAACGTGGGCACGCGCTCGGCGGCGAACTCCGGGCGGCCATAGCTCGCGCTCAACTGCTTGATCTCCGCCAACGTCATCTCGGCCACTGCCCCCCGCCCGTTTGTGGTGCGATCCACCGTCTCATCGTGGATGCAGACGAACACGCCGTCCCGCGTCAGATGCAGGTCGGTTTCGAGGATGTCCGCGCCGTCGGCCAGCGCGCGGCGGAAGGCGGCCAGCGTGTTCTCCGGGCAGGCCACGTTGTTGCCGCGATGGGCCATGATGTAGGGCCTGGGCTTACCGGACAAAACCAGCGGCGTCATCAGAATTTGCCCTCCAGCCAACCACGGATTTCAGCCAGTTCGTCGGGCGACAAAGCCCAACCGGCGGCGGCGGCGTTGGCCGTCACTTGCTCTGGGCGGGTGGCGCCGGAGATCACGGAACAGACCTGCGGCTGGCTGAGCAACCACGCAATCGCCAGTTCGCCCATCGTGCGGCCGCGCGCCCGGGCAAAAGCGCGCAGTTTATCCAGGATGTCGAAATTGGCGTCCGTGAGATATTTCTGCACGTACGGGCTGCGCTCACCCCGACTGCCGGGCGGCGGGGCCTCACCCCGCTGATACTTGCCGGTTAGAAATCCGCCTGCTAATGGAAAGTAAGGCAAAATGCCGACGTTCGCCCAACGGCAGTAGGGGATCACCTCACGCTCGATCTCGCGCTCCAGCATGTGATACTCCGGCTGGAGGGTGACGAACGACTCCCAGCCCATCATCTCCGCCACGTCATTGGAGCGGCACAACTGCCAGGCGGTGAAGTTGCTGGCGCCGATGTAACGCACTTTGCCCGTGCGCACCAGATCATCGAGCGCGCGCATCATCTCCTCGATGGGTGTGCCGTCATCCCAGGAATGTATCTGATACAGGTCAATGTGGTCGGTCTTCAGGCGGCGCAGGCTGGCCTCCACTGCGTTTAGAATGTGATAACGCGACACCCCTTCGTCGTTCGGCCCCTCGCCCATCCGGGAGCGGCCCTTGGTGGCTAACACCACCCGCTGCCACTCGCCCGCCAGCGCCTCGCCGAGGCATTCCTCCGAACCGCCCCGGTTGCCATAGACATCGGCGGTATCGAAGAAGTTGAGGCCCAGGTCGAGCGCGCGGTGCGCGATAGCCCGCGTCCCCTCACAATCCACCTTGTTACCGAACTGGTTGCATCCCACCCCAACCGCCGAGACGTTCACCCCGGCGCGGCCCAGTTTTCGATACTCCATTCCTCATCCTCTCCTTTTGAGCACGATCCGCCTGTGGAGCAGTTGGCTGACAAATGCCGCCCTCACAGATTCGCCTTCACCGCCTCCGCCGCCTCGCGCGTCATCCCCTTCACGCTCACCAGTTCGTCCAGGCCAGCTTCGCGGATGCCGTCCAGCGAGCCGAAGCGCCTGAGCAAAGCCTTGCGCCGCGTGGGGCCGATGCCGGGGACGGCGTCCAATTGCGAAGCGATCCCGATCTTCCCGCGCCGCGCGCGGTGATGCTCGATGGCAAAGCGATGCGCTTCGTCGCGCACGCGCTGGACGAGGAACAAGCCCGGCGAGCGGCGCGGCAGGAGGATGGAATGCGGCTGGCCGGGCTGGAAAATCTCCTCCTGTTGTTTCGCCAGCGAACACACGGGCACGGCTTCAAACAAGCCGAAGTCTTGCAGAACCTCAATGGCAACACCCAACTGCCCCTTGCCGCCGTCGATCATCAGCAAATCCGGCAGGCGCGAGAAACTTTCGTCCGGCTTGCGGCCCGGAACCTGGGCCAGCCGGGAAACGACGTTGCCTTCATTGGCTTGTATTTCCTGCCAGCGTCTAAACCGCCGTGTCAGCGCCTCCTTCATCGAGGCAAAGTCGTTGGGGCCTTCCACCGCCTTGATGTTGAAGTGCCGGTAGTGCGCCTTCTTGGGCGTGCCCTGCTCGAACACGACCATGCTCGCCACGGAGGCCGTGCCCTGCGTGTTGGAGATGTCGAAGCACTCGATGCGGTTGGGCGGGCGCGGCAGGCTGAGCGCGGTCTGCACTTCCGCCAGCGCCTGGGTGTGCTTGTTTGTGTCGGCCTCCCACTGCGCGCGCAGGGCGGCCAGCGTGTCGGCGGCGTTCTCGGCGGCCATGTCAATCAGGTCGCGCTTCATGCCTCGGCGCGGCACGGTCAGCGTCACCTTCTCGCCGCCGCGCTTGCTCCGCAGCCACTGGCCGATGATCTCGGCCTCCGGCATGTCCTCCGGCAGGAGCACTTCCTCCGGCACGTACGCCGCTTCGTCGTAGAAGTGCTTGACGAACTGCGTGATCACTTCGTCGGCCTGGGCGTCTTCGGTGCCCTCCAGGACGAAGTATTCGCGCCCGATCAGCTTGCCCGCGCGCACGAAGAAGACCTGCACACACGCATTGCCGTCGTCGCGCGCAAACGCGATCACGTCCGAGTCCATCTGCTCGGCGGTGATCACCTTCTGCTTCTCCACCACGCGCTCAATGGCGATCAGTTGATCACGGATGGCGGCGGCCTTCTCAAACTGCAAATTCTCCGATGCCTGGAGCATGTTTTCCTTCAAGCGCGCCGCCACCGGCGCGGTGTTGCCACGCAGGAACTTCGCCAAGTCGTCAATCATGGCGCGGTACTCGTCTTTGGAGGACGCGCCGATGCACGGGGCCAGGCACAGCTTGATGTCGTGGTACAAGCAGGCGCGCGGATCGTGGCCGGTGATCACGCGGTCACAGGTGAGGTAAGGGAAGATTTTGCGCAGGACATCCAGGGTCTGGTGCACCGCCCAGACGCTGGTGTACGGGCCGAAGTATTTGCCGCCGTCCCGCTCCATCCGGCGCGTCACCGTCACTTTGGGGAACGGATCGGCGTAATGGATTTTGATGTACGGGTAGCGCTTGTCGTCCTTGAGCCGGATGTTGTACTTGGGCCGGTGCTTCTTAATAAGAGTCATCTCGAGGATCAGCGCCTCGAGTTCCGACCCGACGATGATGTACTCCAGGTCAGCGATGTGTTTGACCAGTTCGCGCGTCTTGGGCGAGTCCACCGTCTCGTGGAAATACGAGCGGACGCGGCTCCGCAGGCTGACCGCCTTGCCCACGTAGATGATCTTGCCGGCGCTGTCCTTGTAAATGTAGCAGCCGGGCCGGGTGGGCAGGGTATCCAGTTTTTGTTGCAATGGTTCAGGGATCGGCATCATGGGTGATTATATCTTGCCGTTCGTCTCACGTATAATAGCGCCATGACCCGCGACGCGGATTACCTAAGCATTATTCTGGAACCCATCCGCATTTGCCGAGCGTATAGGCCCAAATTTGGACACGGTGCGGGCCATAACCTGGAGGAGTTTCAGGCTCTATATCGGTCTGATCCATTTTATGCTTGGTTCGGGCTAGACTCGCCGTTGATGTACACCGCGCATCGTGTCGCGGGCGGCATGACCTCCATTTACCGTCAAATTGGGATCGGCTGTCAGCGCCTTGTCCAGCAAATCCTAATGGATCAGCTTAGGCTCACGGCGCAGGAGTCAACCTGGTCATATCAGGTTAAGCCGCGCGGCGGCAAGAGCCGAACCCTGGCGCTGGATGCTCGCATTGAACTCGCGGCCATATTGAACGCAAAACGTCGCGCCAAGGCGGCCCGTTGGCTCCGAGCCGCCAGCCGGGAGCTTGCCATTGATCCGGCCTTGACCAGAGTGCTGCGCGGTGGTGTGTTTGAAGTCCGTCAGGGTTACAAAAGCAAGGACTCCAAACGCCAACAAGCCGATTTATCCAATGCCTCCGCGGCTTATGCCGCCACATATGTACCGGTGCTGATGTTGCTTTCATCTCAGATTGACGAAGATGTCGCTGAGCGATACCAAAACGCCCGTTGGTTGATTTTGCGTGGCACGACAACGGGGTTGGCAACAAACTCCACCTACGTATTCTGTCGTGATGTTTTGGAGTACGATTTAGCAGCGTTCTTTGAAAGAAACTCAACGCAGTTGAAAAACGAGACAGAGAACGTCTTGAAAGCCCTGCTGAAATAATGATGCTTACTCAACGCGCTGACTTGACGTTCAGGCATAATCTCAAAAGCGGCCGCCACGGTTGGCTAAGGTTGACGCCTGCTTATTCCATTCGGATTGTGCACCAGATTTTGGATCGTATTGAGCGACCGGGCCACGTTCTCGATCCCTTCTGTGGCACAGGCACAACCGGCCTGGTTTGTGCTGAACAAGGCGTCCACTGTGATCTCATTGAGATCAATCCGTTTCTAGCGTGGTTTGCGACGGCCAAAACGCGGCCTTACTCATCCCCAGAAGTCACAGCCGCCCGCCAACTCAGCCACGCCGTCATTGGGCACGCTCAACGGTTGGCCGGTGAAATCCACTGGACGCCTCCTATTCATCAAATTGAACGGTGGTGGTCGCCGGAACGACTCGCTTGCCTGAGCCGAGTTTTTCAGGCACTGCACTGTGTGCGGGAGAACACTTCACCGCCCGTCCTTGATTTGCTATTGATCGCCTTTTGCCGTTTGCTGATTGATTGGTCAAATGCGGCTTTCAATCATCAATCCATGTCATTCAAAGACAACGGTCCAACGCTGTTCAACACCGACGAGCCGGCGTTGATGTTGGAAGCATTTGCGGCTTACACGCAGGCCGTCATTTCCGCCGCCGAGTCTCCTATCACTGGCCCGGCCCGCGTGTATCGCGGCGATGCGCGTCAGGTCAATAGGGCGGCGTCTGGCCCCTATGACACCGTCATTACCTCGCCGCCCTACCCCAATCGAATGAGCTATATCCGAGAGTTGCGGCCTTACATGTATTGGCTCGGGTACCTCAAGGATGGGCGTGAAGCGGGCGACCTGGATTGGCAGGCGATTGGCGGAACATGGGGCGTTGCGACGAGCCGCTTGCAACAGTGGCAGCCGAACGGCGTGCAAGTTGAGCACTCTGGCTTTGAGGCCATGATTGAGAAAATCGCCCAGTCCAGCCCGGTGCTGGCGAGATATGTCCACAAGTATTTTGCCGACATTGTTTTGCACCTGCAAAGCCTCAAACCCGTCTTAGCGCCCGGGGCGCGCCTCTTCTATATTGTGGGCAACTCGAAGTTCTATGACACGCTTGTGCCAGTGGAGCAAATCTACGCCAGTTTGTTCAAACAGGTTGGCTTTTCGGATATGCGGATCGAAGCGATCCGAAAACGCAACTCAAAGAAAGAGCTAATCGAGTTCTGTGTTGAAGCCACAAACCGATAACCCTTTGGCCCCCCTCGAAGCGCTTATCGGCCAACTGCTCACCGCGCGCCAACTCACCCTCGCCACCGCCGAATCCTGCACCGGCGGTCTGGTCGGCCATCGGCTGACGAACGTGCCCGGCTCGTCCGCGTATTTCCTCGGCGGGGTCGTGGCGTATTCCTACGACGCCAAAGAGCATCTGCTCGGCGTGCAACACAACACGCTGTACGATCACGGCGCGGTCAGCGAGCCAGTGGCGCTGGAGATGGCGCGCGGCGCTCGGCAGGCGTTGGGCGCGGACATTGCCGTGGCGGTGACGGGCATCGCCGGGCCAGGCGGCGGAATGCCCGGCAAGCCAGTGGGGCTGACGTGGATCGCGCTCTCCGCCCACGATGAAGACCGCGCCGCCTGGTTCGTTTGGGACGGCGACCGCGAGAGCAACAAAGCGCAATCCGCCGAAGCCGCGCTCAACATGGTGCATGACTATCTGAAACAAGGAGCCGACAATGCCTGAAGAACCCCTCCGCCCGCACATCAGTGACTATCTCGACAGCCTGGTGCCGCCTCGCCCGGCTGAAATGCAGAGCATGGAGGCCTACGCGCGCGAGACGAAGTTCCCCATTATCGGCCCGGCGTCCGGCCAAGTGTGTTACCTGCTGGCGCGCATGATCAACGCGCGGCGCGTGTTTGAGATGGGGTCTGGCTATGGCTATTCGACGGCCTGGTTCGCCCGCGCGGTGCAGGAGAATGGCGGCGGCACGGTCCACCATGTCGTGTGGGATGAAAAGCTGTCGGCCAAAGCGCGGCAACACCTGGGCGCGCTGGGCTTCGATGGCCTCGTGCAGTATCGCGTGAGCGAAGCGGTGCAAGCATTACGCGAGACGGATGGCCCGTTTGACGTGATCTTCAACGACATTGATAAGCACGCCTATCCGGCCTCTCTGCCTGTCATCGCGGAGAAACTGCGCCCGGGCAGCCTGCTGATCGTGGACAACCTGCTCTGGCACGGGCGCATCTTCGATGAGAGCGATCGCTCGGACGACACGCAGGGCGTGCGCGAGCTCACCCGACTGATCACGTCTAGCCCGGATTGGATCGCAACGCTGGTGCCGGTGCGGGATGGGTTGATGGTGGCTTACAAACGGTGATCCGCATGCAGGAACCGACGGAAGTTGAAGCGCGTTTTGCGCCGGATGGCAGTATGATGGTGCTGAACTTCACCTGGCAAAAGCGCAAACTGCCTGTGGTGAGCCAGGGCCGCCAATGGGAAAAAGACGGCCGCTTGCACACGTTGGTCATGTCCACGCGCGAGCGCGTCTATGAGTTGGCGTATGACAAGGACAGCCAACAGTGGTGTGTGGTGATGGCGTCGGAGGATCGGTTGTCAGCGTAACTGAGGCAGAATGAAGCGATACAATGCCAACACTGCCAGCGCGGCCATGAGCGCGAGGGGGACGAGCGGCGCGACGATTTCGACGTAAGACGTGAAACGTGAAACGTCAGGAACGCGCCGAAGCAACGCGGCCAGCCAGCGCGCCCACTGCCGCAGGCCGATGGCGGCGGCCAGCCCAATCGGGATGAGCGCCGGGAACAGATAGCGCCCCTGGTGCTGAACAAAGCCCAGGTTGTAATACAGGTAAAGCGCCAGCGTGACGAGAGCCGAGAGCGCCAACAACACCAGCCCATCGCGCTCCGGCTCAGAGAGCGCGGGCCAGCGGCGCGCCGCGCTCACTGCGCCCGCCGCCAACGCCGCCGAGAAGATCAGCAAAGCCCAGTACACCCGCTGATCCATGAACACCCCCATCCAGCCAAACACGCCCCAAAAGCTTTGAAACGTGAACTGGAAAAAGCGCTGGATCAGGTTCGCCGCACCGTACTGCGCTATCCACCCCAGAGTCGTCGGCTGGCTCACGACCACCTGATTATGCCGACCGCCGCAGACTACATCCAGCGGCCCGCACACGAACCAGTTGCGGCCCCAGTATAGCGCGCCGATCAGCGCCGCCCATCCAAACATGATCATGCCCCAACGCACGCAACGCGCGCCGTGCCGTTCCGCCGGAGATAGGCGCCGCCAGCGCTGGAAGACGTAGGCCGCGAACACGGGGGCGAGCACATAGGCCTGCACCTTGGTCAGAAATGCCAGACCCAGCACTAATCCGAACAGCCATGCTTTGTAAGGAAACGGCCAACGCCCACGAATGAAGGCACGCTTCGCAGGCTCCCGGCTGAGGTTTTCTGAGCGCAGAACCAGGAACAACCCAACCGCGATCAGCAGTTCAGACAGGCTATCGTTGTTGACGCCGGCCATGATCGCGATGTGTTGCGGAATGAAGGCGATGAACCCGGTGGCGGTGAACGCCAGCCACGGTTGCGCCGGGAACAACTCGCGCACGGCGAGAAACGCGAAGATGATCACGCCCGCGCCCAACGCGAGCGAGGCCAGCCGCAAGACGATCAAGGAACCGCCGGACAACAGGAAGACCGGCGTAACGAGCAAGTAGTAAAGCGGCGGCTGATAGTCCTGATATTGCACGCGATCCAGCGGCATCGCCGCCGGGAACTTGTCACGGGTTAACGCGGCGAGATAGTCTTGATCGTAGTCGCCCGCCTCCAGCACCGGCAGAGCGCCCGTCTGCGCGATCTGGCGGATGACGTTGTAGTGCGCCGGCTCATCGGGAACCTGCCAGGCGGGGGTTTGCGTGGCGTAGAGCGCGCCGATGACGAAGTAACTGAAGATGATGGTGACAAGGAAGAAAGGGAGTAGGGGAACAGGGGAGCGGGGGAAGGCCCCTCCCCTGCTCCCTTCACCCTTGCTCCCCTGCTTGTCATCCATGGACATGTGCGGCATTATAGCGATGTTCAGGAAACGAGTAGTGCAACCTTTTGGCCCTGAACCGCAACTATAGAGTGTGACGAACTGAAATGGACGCAAATGACTCGCCCGACGGGCCTCTCGTAGCGCAAGCCCTCTCCGGCAACCGGGCGGCCTTCGGCACGCTGATTGAGCGCCACCGTCCCATGGCCGCGCGCCTGGCCCAGCGGATGCTGGCCGATCCCGCCGAGGCCGACGACGCGGCGCAGGAGGCCTGCCTGCACGCCTTCCTCAGCCTGGATCGTCTGCGCGACCCGGAGCGCTTCGGTTCGTGGTTGTGCGGCATCGTCGTCAATTTGTGCAGGATGCGGCTGCGCGCGCGCCGCGCTGTCTACTCGCTGGAGGATTGGGACGGCGGGCGCGTGGCGCGTGGCTTCACCTGGAGCGAGACGCAACTCTCGGCGGAGGCCGTCTTCGAGATACGCGAACTGCATCGCATCATCCTGCGGGCGATTGAGCTCTTGCCGGTCAAACAGCAAGCGGTCGTGCGCTGGCATTATCTGGATGGGCTGACGCTGAGCGAGATCGGCGTGCTGGCCGGAGCGCCGCCGGGCACGGTCAAAGCCCGCCTGCACCGCGCGCGGAAGCGCCTGCGCGAAGAGTTATTGCAACAGTTGAATGACTACACCCCTCTACTCAGGCGAAAGGAGAAGCCCGCCATGATTGAAGTTGTCGTCCACGATGTCATCATCCGCACGCCGCCCGCGCAGGACGTGATCGAAG
>Ga0247727_10013598_pt1 | contig 13683 bp, 10 predicted proteins | sample WisWelCaveWW1625_FD_202498 | JGI IMG/M metagenome (GOLD analysis project Ga0247727, IMG submission 202498) | Biofilm microbial communities from Wishing Well Cave, Virginia, United States - WW16-25 | ecosystem: Environmental > Aquatic > Deep subsurface > Groundwater > Cave microbial mat | place... | reverse complement strand
GTTCAATCTAAACGGAAATCATCCGTCTGCCAGTGGTGTCAGAAAGAGAAAGAAGTAATCACCCGCCGGTTCCCGCCGCGCCAGCGCTCAATCGCTGTCACAACGAGAGAGTTGGGGAAGTTCTACGGCCTTGACGAATCGCGAACGTGGGGGCAAAACAAGCGCACGGTGGGTAACACCCCACGCAAGGCAACCCGGAGTTCCGGCCCCCGCTTCGGTAACACCTACTTTTGAGTCACCGCGGCCGGTCTTGCTACGGATACTCGTTCCAGAGGTGGAAGCGCATTCCCCGGCTCAGCCAGGGGAGTTCCTGATTCAGGACGTACTCGCACTGGCGCAGTTTGTCCTGCACCATCTCGATGTCGTACACGATGCCATAGCAATGGCCGTAACCGATCCGCGGGTCGCGGGTGAGGATCGGGAGGATGCGTCGGGTGTTGGCAATTTCGTCGCGAACGATTCCCTCCAGTGCGGCGATTCGGGTTTGAAACTGTGCGGAGTCGCACCGGCGCTGCCACAAGGCGTCGCGCGCCGCGTAAAAGCGGATCACATTTTCCGTCGTGGTGAGATGGATGAGGATCGTTTCGCAGACGTCGAGTTCCAGTTGCGCACGATCCTTAGCGACGATGGCCGAGGCGATCTTCAACACTCCCTTCTCCCATTTCCTTCGGCAACGGGCGATCAACTCCCGGCACCGCTCGACACCGAACGGCACCGTCAGCATCAGATCACTGACGTAACGTGGTTTGGCATTGCGGATCAGTTCCTCCAGGTTTTCCGGTTCGCCCATCTCAAACAGGTCGGCGCGCAGCCGCCGGAATTTCGGGCCGAGACCGTAGTGATCCTGTGGATTGAAGATGAGCGGATGCGCCGGGCCGAGATAGAGCGGGCCGCGCATGTAATACTCTCGTTCGCCACACATCAACGCCGAATACGGAAAATCATCCCACGCTTCGCTCAACAACTGCCAGCCGGCAACGATCGCCTTCGCTTGCCTCCCGGTGATGCCGAAGTCGCGCCGCGCGATGGCGGCAAACAATGAATCCGTGTCGCGGTCGGGGTTCCAAGTCGCGTGATACTGCAGTTCCTCGGGCGGCGAACCATTCATCCCATAAAACCGCCACTGGCCGATAAACCCCGCCACGCCGGTCTTCGCCAGCGCTTGAAACCGCTTGTGCCAGCGATGGTGGACGGGCAGATACGGAACGAAAAACGCCTCCGGTGTCGTGTTGGTCTCGATCTTCGCAAAAATCGGCCGGCCCAGTTGACGCGCTTTCCGCACCTGCGCGGCGAATCCCTTGCTCGGACCGATCGACTTGATGTTGTAGTCGTACAAGACGACGCCCGCGTGGGTGGTCGGATCGGTGCTACCGGTGTCGAAAGTCGCCAGCAATGACACGTTGTCGCTCAGCCGGCTGATCCACCGAAGCTGCGCCCGGTCACGGCCCGACCAGGTGAACGCGCTGTACGGCCACGCGAATAGGTGTTTGTGTTTGCCGGTGCGCTTGATCGCGTCGGCGAGGCGGTTGATCAGGTTCGCAATGGCCATTGCTGGCTCTCTTCGGCGGCACCGGGGGCAGTTGGTGTGGCCGGCAAACGGCGGCTGCGGCCGCGTGTAACAATGAAAGAACCCCTCGCCGCCGACGATGGCGATGGCCCCGGCCGATTCGGGCGCGGCCCGGAAGAGGTTTTCCAGAGTCGCCTCGTAGCAGGCCAGCACGAGTTCACTGCCGCTGCAGAGGTTGTAGTGGATTTTCCCCTCGACCATGAACTCCACGCGCGAACCCCGCACCTTTGGATGCGCTCGAAAAACCCGATGATCGGCGTCGAACACGCGCGGGGCGAGATAGAGGTAGAGATCGATTCCAAACCGGAGCAGGCGCCGGTTGATGCGGCGGAGCTTCGCAATATTCCGGTCGAAGTTGGGTGCGTTCAACTCGGGCAAATGCCGGTTGCGGCAAAAATCCCACAGATGCAAGTGAACGTGAACGCCATTCACCCCGAAATGCGACATCAACGACAGATACTCGTCGCTCCAACTATCCAAATCCTCGATCTTCTGGTCGGAGTGGATGAAAATGCCATTCGAGATGCGCGGCGAAAACCGCGGCGCCCGCGCGATTCGCCCGCGCCGCAGCCAAGGCGCGCCGCGGTCGGCCATCAAGCGTTCGAGGTAATGCGTCCCGTGGAGCAGCCCGCGCTCGTGGGCGGCCGAGAGCACGACCTCCCGTTCCGAGACCTGAATCGCGAATGCTTCGAGAGAACCGGGGCCGGATTGTTCGCCGGTCAAAAGCCAACGAATCGAGTGTTGACCCCGTCCCGTGAACTTCACCCCCATACACCGCGCGCAGAAGCGGGTGAAGTCGCTCGTCATCTGCTCGACCAGCGGCGTCGCTGGCGCATCAACGGCGAGCCGCCACGTGCGGTCGATTTCCGTCTCCAATTTCGTCGGCCCATTCGTCGCAAACCGCCGATACCGGCAGTGTTCGCCGTCGATGAACCGGCGCATTTGCAGAGTGGCGGTTTTCGAATTCACCCGGCCCGATCTAATAGCCGAAGAGGGTTGCGCAACGCCAGCCGATCCTCTCTATCGGAGATAACCCTTCTCCGGTTCGCGCTGGGTCAGGCTCTCGTCCGTTCAAGTTCCCATCGCGACCCGAAATCCCAGGCAGCGATGACGCAGGTCAGGCGGGTCTTCGTGCCGGTAGGCGACGCGGAGGCAATCGGGGTCCGCCGTCATGAACGAGCCGCCGACCAACACGCGATTGATCGCCGCCGATTTGCCCGTGGGCGTGTTGCCGGGTTTGTCGTCCGCGACATCGACGTAGCGATCGGCGAGCCACTGCCAGATGTTGCCCGCCATGTCGTACAACCCGAATCCGTTGGCCGGAAACGAGCCGACGGGAAGCGGGCCGTCCTTTCCGGTGAGCCCGAAATGACACTGCCCGTCGGGAGGATCGTCACCCCACGGGAACTTTTTTCCCTCCAACCCGCCGCGGGCCGCCGTCTCCCATTCGTCGGCGTGCGGCAGGCGATAAGCCTTTGCCGTCTTGGCGCGCAACCATCGACAATACGCATCAGCGTCCTCAGCCGACACGCCGCACACGGGCTGACGCGGGTCGGCGAGTGCGTGGTCTTGCCAGTCCACTGGTGCGGGATGCCGGGTGTCGTTAAGGAATCGCTCGTACTCACCGCGCGTCACCGCGTAGCGGGCGATTTGAAATTCCTTCACCTCGACCCGACGGGGTCCGCGCCAATGATGGAGCGGGAAATCGTCGGGGCAACGCGGCGCGCCGAGCGTGACGATGCCCGCCGGGATGTTCACCCACTCTGGCTCGATGGGACTCACGTGGAAACCTCTGACAATCGCACGCTGCGCTGGGTGGCGGCGCTTTGCTCGACCGCGAGCAGCACACGCACGATTTGCTCCGCGGCTTCGAGAGTGACCGGCCACGGCTCTCGCTTCTCGATGCACCGCAGAAACTGGCCAACCTCGGCGTGGTAGCAGGACTCGTAATTGAAACCGGCTGGCTGCTCAATGCGCGTCCAGGTTTTCTTCGCGGCGTCGTATTGCTGGAGGCAGTTGTCGATGGTTGACCATTTGAGCGTCGAATTCGCCGTTGCCAACCGGATCAGACGCTCGTGCGTACGATCAATCAGGTCAAGGTGGACCGACAGCGCCGGACCATCGGCGAACTCGATGATGATGGCCTGCTGGTCGGGCGTCCCGTCCGCCAACTCCAGCGCGCTGGTCTTGGCCGCCCGGCAGGTGACGGCGCGGATGGGACGGTCCATGACCCAGCAAATCCACACCAACTCCTGCGCCAGCACATCGAGGTTGCCGCCGCCCATGGATTTGCTGGACGCATAGAACTTCCGGTAATCCTCGTAGGGATGCCAGTCGGGTAGGTACATGCCGCAGGCATAGCTCGCCGCCAAAATCGGCCCGCCCAATGCGCCCGCGGACCACTCTTTCAGCGCGCGACCGAGCGGATGAAACAGCACCTGGCACCCCGGTGCGCCGACCAGCGACTTCGAACGCGTCAGCGATTTCAATTCTTCGACGCCGTCGAGGTTGACGGACAGGGGCACCTCGCAAAACCAGTGTTTGCCCGCTCGTGCGGCGGCCAGACAGTATTGCATGTGCAGAAAGCCCGGCACGGAGACAAACACAGCTTTGAGCGACGGCTGTTTGAGCGCGGCCTCGAAGTCGGTGGTCACGTTCACGCCGTGTTTGTCTTTCGACTCCTGCAAACGGTCCGGGCGCGTATCGAACACGGTGATCTGATCTGCCGGTACATCGTTCGCCAGCAAACAACGCACGCGCCGCTTGCCCATCGAACCTTGTCCCACGACGAGATATTTTGACATAGAGGGAAGCCTACCTTTTGAATTTTGAGTTGCGAACCAGGTCCTGCAGTAGTCGCTCGTATTCGGCAGCATCCATGGGAAGGTCAATCGTCTGGTTCTTGAACGACGACAGCAGCATGGCGTTGGCAAGCTCGACGGAATGGATGCCTTCCTCGGCGGGCGCGATCAACGGCTGGTGATCCAGAATCGCGTCCACAAAGTTTTGCAGCACCTCCGCATGCTGCCCGCCATGCCCCTGAATCGGAATCTTGATCTCGCTGTGCGGCAGCGTATCCGTACTCTTGGCCGCGGTCCGGCTGAATTCCGTCATCGGCATTTCGTTCCGGCTGAACGTCAGCGTGTCATTTTCCAACACGACTTTGCCGCGCTCGGCGGTGATTTCGAGTCGGTTCGTTCCCGGCGACTCGCCCGTGGAGGTGATGAACACGGCGGTCGCGCCGTTCGGAAATTCCATGTAAGCCGTCACGTCGTCCTCGACCTCGATGTGGTGATACCGGCCCAGCCCGCAAGAGGCGCGCACCCGGGCCGGCATCCCGAACATCCACTGGAACAGATCGAGGTTGTGCGGGCACTGGTTCAGCAACACCCCGCCGCCTTCGCCCGCCCAAGTGGCACGCCAGCCGCCCGACGCATAGTAGGCGTCGTTGCGAAACCAATTCGTGATGATCCAGTTGAGCCGCCGAATCTCGCCCAGTTCCCCGTTTCGAACCAGGTCGCGCACTTTGATGTAAAACGGATCGGTCCGCTGGTTAAACATCTCGGCAAAGACCAGGTTCTTGTTTGTGTGCGCCGCGATCAGGCGTTCGCAATCGGCTTTGTGAACGCCCAGCGGCTTCTCCACGAGAACGTGCAGGTTCTGCTGCAACGCATCGACGCCCACAGTGGCATGAGAATAATGGGGCGTGGCGATCAGCACCGCATCCACTAGTGTGGAGCGGATCAAGTCTTCCGGACGGGTGAAGCCTTTGAGCTGTGGATAACGAGCCAGGCGCGCCGCGTCAACATCGCTGACGGCGGTCAACTCCGCGCGGGACACTTTGCCGGCCAACAGAGCTTCGGCGTGGAGCACCCCCATGCCGCCCAAGCCGACAATGCCAAACCGAACATGTTTCACAACAATGATTTTCCTATTGCTCTCGGTAGATGACCGGACAAGCGTGCTCGTCATTGAAATCGTTCAGATAGCCGGTCGCCTCGTAGTTCACACCGTCCCGCAACGAGGATTTCTCCGTCCGCAGGTGAATGGCGAGGCTTTTGCGCGGCCACGGGGCATGGTTCGCGGCGCTGCCATGAACGGTCAGGCGATGGTGAAAGCTGACGCCACCGGCTGGAAGCACGCCCGCGACCTCCTCCCAAGCGCCGTTGCCATGTTTCGATTGTATCCGTTGCTTCGTCACGTCCATTTTCCCATCGTAAAAATCGCCCGCCATGAGCAAGCCCCAGTGATGCGAGCCGCGCACGAAGCGCATCGGCCCAGACGCGGCGGTCACGTCGCTGATTGCGAGCCAGGCGGTGAACAGTTCCCCCTGCAGGGCCGCGTTCCAGTACTGTTGATCCTGATGCCAGCCGACGTTGACGGTGTCGGCGCTGCTGGTCGGCTTCACCAACAGTTGGGTCGTGAAGACCTGAACCATCTTTGCGCCGGTGATCGTGGCGGCCCAGCGTCCGATGGCGGGGTGACTGATCGCCTGGTGAATCGTTCGATCCGAGAGATGGACGTTGCCGATGTTTTGCAGCTTGTCCAGGCTCTCGCCCGGCTTGCCATTGCGTCCGGCGGGCGCGATGCCGGTATCGTATTCGCCGGCGATGACCGCATCCATCCGGGCGCTGACGCATCGCGCCAAATCCTGTGGGATCACCGACGGGACGAGGTAGAAGCCGTCACGTTCGTATTGCGCGCGCGCAGTCATAGTTTTCGCCAACGTTCGAGAACGTCAGCCAGAAACGGTCCTCGGAGACCGCTCCTGACGTTGACGACGCCGTTCTTGCGCGCGGTGCTTTCAAATTCGTCGATCAGCTTCAGGTAAGCCGTTCGATCTGAACCCGGACCTTGTTCGATTTTCAGATAGAGAATCGGCAGCTTGGCCAGCTTCACTCGCCACAACAGTTCTTCATCGCCGCTGGCCAGGTTCTCAGCTTTCTCGAACAGTTTCGCTGCGTATTCGATGAAGCCCGCCGTCAGAAACGCGTCTCCCGCTCCCGGGCCTGACAGGAGGCTGTTCTTTTTCAGCATGGGTACGTCTTGATGCAACAGTTCCCACGTTTCCCAAAGCAAATCATCGTACTGCTGCATTGGCTCCGCCGCTTTTCCGTAGAAGCCGTAATTAAAATCCCGAATCAGTTCTCGGGTGTCGCGGGATAAATCCCACAGTTGCTTGGCCCACACCCAGCTACGCATCAGACTCCGGTCCACTCCGTACGTCGAATTGTGTTGTGACTGCAGAAAAATGCCCGTCGCCCCATGCTTCACGTAGTAGCGCATATTGGGCGCGACCACCGGCATATTCGGCAACGGAATGATCCAGTTGTGGAAATCGATGACGTAATCCCAGATGATCAACTTGGCCCCGATCTGCGACCACGCCTTCAATGCGCTCTCGAATGTATGATGGTCGTTTGAATGGTGCCACTCGGTCTCCCACGCGAAGAGCAGCAGGTACTCCCAGGCAGAATCGTCGGTGCACAGCACGATCTGAACGTTGTCGCGAGGTCGGATCGTCTTGGGCGGGAACTTGGTGTTTTCGTAGGCCAGAGTGGTGACGTGAACGTCAGGAAAGTCTTTCTTCACAGCATCGGCCACGGCGTTGGCGAACTGGAGCAACGTCCCCATTTCGGTTCCTTCCGCATCATTGATTGGCTTGCAATGTTTGCACGCACACGCGTCGCCACCATCATTGGGAGAGATATCCACGATTTGCGCGTCAGGGTCGGCTTTGAGGAGAGCGATGACCTTGTTGGTCACGATCATTAGCACTTCAGGATTGGTCAGACATAATTGGATTGGGCGCCGCTTGCCGTCGATGACCGAGAAGTAGTCAGGGTGAGTTTTGAATTCGGAGCGGTCAATGAACTCATTGAAGCTGTGGACATGCCGCGGCACCGCTTTGGGATAGCCACCCCCCTTCCTTGGGATGTCGAGCGTCGTTCCCAGGGTGCGGTTCTGGAGTGACCATTCCGCGTCCTGCGCTTCCGAATAGTATGGATCACGCCGGTCGGCGAGAATGGGAACGTATGTCCTCGGGACCGGATTGAAGCTGAGAGTCGGCTGGTGTGGGACGGTGCTGGTGCCTCTCGCGTACCACCGGCAACCCAGGTCATCCTCCAGCAGCGCATACACCGCATTGATAATACCGCGCGCTTTGCCGCCCAAAAGGAAGAGCGTTTCATCCCGCACCGCGATGGCATAGCCATCCGCTTTCAGATCAGCGTCAGTTCCGATGCGAATCTCCTTTCCCGTGGGCTTGTCATCGCCCCTCTCGGCAACCACGGGGAACTCAGCTCCGGTCATCTCGTGAAGCCAGTGCGCCAAGTCGGCGGCGGCTTTTTCCTCCTGGGTGCCTGGCTTTGCCGGCAGCAGGATCGTGTAGTCGGATTTTCCCTCCGTCGCCAACGTGAGCGGTGGCCCCGGTTTGCCCTGTGGCTTGAGCGAATTGACCCACCCGGGGTGAGGTTTCACGCCAGCAGAAAACAACTCCGTGCTGCTGCAGACGAAAATCGCAACTGCGATCAGATTCGTCTTCATTTTCACTGTTCGATGCTTTCTCGAACGTCGCAGTGCTCCAGTTCCTTAAAGTCGGCGCCCGCGATCGTTTCATCCGGGCCGATTGCGACAGCTCCGGGGTTGAGCTTGAGGCCGGCGAAACGCCTTTGACCGTCTTTTTCGATGGACCAAAGGTGCTCGTTGGACTTCCATACCAAGTTGCCATTGGTGCGATGGATACATCCCGTTGGGGCATACGCTGGGCTGCGAAGCTTATCCCCCAACCGCTCCACCAAGAATAACCACAGGCCGAGCGAGGACACGGGCGAGGTGACGATGGAAAAAAGCGGCTCTTTGGCTCCCAACGCCCCCGGAATGGTGCCGTCTGCAAACACATAGGAGGCGAGCGTTCCCTCAAGTTCTGATACCTGCGCTGCTCTGGTTCGATCGGGGTGACGGCTCAGGAACCGGTGCAAGTGGCTGATCAAAGCCGGGTATGCGGTCAACGTGATGGGCGTTCTGATCCAGGCCGGCACAGAAGACTTGTCGTCCGGCAAGGTCTGAGCGCCCCAACTTAGGTGCAGCAGTCCATCTTTCCAGGTAAATGGCGCTTCAAATAGATGTGACCCGATGTTGTCTGTCACCTCGAAGAGTCGGTCGTCGCCGGTGCAAACCCGAATGGTTTCGAGCATCGAGAGAATCCATTCGTAGTAGGCGGTGCGTTCGACGAAGTTCTCGTTGTCTCCTCGTTCCATCAAACCAATCTGCGGGTGGTAGTAGTCTGGCCCCAAATAGACTTCGAGGCTTGGTGCGCCGAATTCGACGAAGCGCCGGGAGTCGCCGTACACCTGCGCGTACATGGCCAGGGATGCAATCGCCACGAGATCTTGATTGGTCACCCCGCACCAGCCCGGGAATCCAAGCGGTCGATGTTGAAGAGCGTTGCCGCTGCGCCACAATTGTTTCAGAGACCACTCCCAGTGGCGATCGATGGCCGGGCGAATCTGTGCTTGAAGGTCGGCGTCGGCGTTTGCCCAAGCCGCGTATTCCAGCAGAGCCACGATGGGCATAAATTGGTGAATCGGGCAGGTAATCTCCGGCACATAGGTCGGTTCAGCTTCGGCGGCGGCATGGATAAATCCGCCGTTGCGCGCCTGCAGAAAAAGGATGTTCGAAACGATCTCTTCGGCCAGACGCTTCCAGCGGGGGTGATCCGTCGTCTCGAACAATCGCATCGCGCCTTCGAGCAACATCTTGCTCGTGAAAATCGTCTGGCCGTGGTAGCGGCGGGTGAGGACTGAGGTCTCGCCCCAGCAGGCATGGAGGTGCAGTCCCCCGAAATTGCCCGGTCCCTGTTGCCAAGACATCAAGCTGGTCGTCAGCCTATCGAGGGTTTCCTGAGTGAAAACTGCGTCGGGGTTAGTCTCTTTCGGATAGCGATGTTCCATGCCGATGGTTTCCTTCCAGCCAGTATGAGTAGAAACTGGCGCTGCGCAAAGTGAAGCGGAGGCTCACCGTCTGCCCCTTGAGAGTTGCGATGTCCCCCTGCTGCCACTGTACCTCGCCGCGCAAAAGGTTTCCGTTCAGGGGAGCCGAGGTTGCCAGGACCTTGCGATTGTCGTCTAACGCTTGAACGCGGAGTTCGCCCTTCAATGCATCAGCGTTGACGAAAAGTTTGTTGCCCGTGACGCGGAACGGTTTCGTGAGGATCGTCCCTTCCTTCTCTGAAGCGTCGAGGGAAATGAATCCATCTCTCCGTAGCACGGCCAGACAGACCGCGCAGTTGTCGCGATCCGGTTCGGGGCCACCATATTGCTTCAGGCCCGTGTAGTAGAACCACAGCTGATTGCCGCGCACAACGGGAGAGGACGGGCCGATAATGCATGCGGTGTCGTAGGCACCGGCACCCAGCGGCGACGGAGCCAGGAAAGCTTGGCGATCGCCCAACCGCTGCCAGTGGTGCAGGTCACGGCTGCAAATCAATTGCACGTGATGAAACCCGCTCCAGTCTCCATCGCGCCGATAGTGAGTGAGCATCTCCGGCGTATCAAACCCGTCAACAAATCCCGGCCAGTCCTTGGCAACCTTGCCGGTTTGGTCGTACAGCGATGGCAGACCAAGGTAAAGATTTTCGTAGCGAAAGACTCCCATGTTATAGACGTCCACGTTGTAAGTGGCCGGGATGTTGTAGAAGGGTTGTTGAAAAGTCGGATCGGCAAATCTTCGTTCGATCCGCGCACGACCCAGTTTCTGGTCGAGATCGTCGGCATGAAAGTTTAATTCCGGATTGGTCCAGGTCCGGAAATCCCTGCTCGTGGAGAAGAAGACCGCCCGCCCGTGGGGGCCTCCGTGTTTGACGGTGAGGATGAACAGATGTTCCTGCTCATCAAAGGAAAAGTTATATTCATCACCGCTCGGCACGCCGGGAACGTCGAGCTGCTTCCAGTTCGCCCCATCCGGTGAGACCACGAAACCATCGGGATGGAGCGCGCCTTTGTAGCGGTGGGCCGAATTAGGGTCGGTCGCGTCATAGACCACGCAGTCCACCCGGCGGTTGCTCTTGATGGGCGTCCAGTGCAGACCGTCTTTGCTCTCGTAGCAACCGGCCAGCGTCGCCAGCAGGTAAGTCTGTCGCGCTACATCCCAGGCAGGGGCGCTGCGCGTTTGCGTTCCCACGATCACCGCTCCCTTTTTCTCCGGCTGGTGCAGGGTTCGCTTCACATTTTCCATTCGGGCGATGCCATCATCATCCAGAAACAACTGTCGTTGTCCGGCCGGCACGCTCACAACCGTTTCGATTTTCATTCCGCGCTCCCGTTTTTCCGCAGCGCTTGAGTTTGTCTGCACCAGCGCCAGCACGACGACCACGCTAATGACCGATATTCGTGCAATCTGATTTATCGCCTTGCGCTGTGTCAGTTCCGTCGTCATCGCTGTCTCAGAATTAGATCTTCCTCATCTCCATCTGAAGAGGGTGGAATCAAACCCTGGGAGTCAAGCCACTCCAACGTCAGAGTCACTCCGGTATCATGATCCGTGTGGCATCGGAAACCGGTGTCCCGTAGAGCGGTGATGTCGAAGGCGCTTTCGTACTGGACCCAGTTGCATCCAAAGTCGAACTTGCGGCGTCTGTCGGCCCAGAGCTGAGCGTTGTCCTTGAAGAAATCGGCGGGCAGCCGATGGGCCACGAGCGATACTCCGAGGGCACGGGCGGTGGAAGAGAAATATTCATCGAGTGTGAAAATCTGTTCGCCGGCGAGGTTGTAAATCCGGCCCATGCATTCTGACCGCCCGAGCAGATGGACAAAGGCGCGCGCCGCGTCTTCCACGTAGATCGGATGGATTCGCGTTTGCCCGTCCCCGGGGATGAGAATCGACCGACCATGCCGCAGGCGATCCAGAAAGAGAGCCTCGCGGCCCGTGGTGTAGAGGAGCTGGTCGCGCGGGCCATAAGGATGGGCCAACCGCACGATCGTGGTGGGGAAGCGGTGGTGACGATGCTTTTCCATCAAGAACTGCTCACAGGCGACTTTGCCAAAGGTGTAGGGGCTGTCCGGGGCGACGGGAATCGATTCATCGGGGGTGTTTCGTCCGATGATGCGACCGTACACGGCGGTACTACTGCAGAACACGTAATGGAGTAACGACGGGAGGGCCGAGAAAACCTCGTCCACCTCTGGCGCCACGAACCCGATCAGGTCGATAATAAAGTCCGGTCGCTGGTCGCGCAGTGCCGCGGCAAGTTGGCCGGGAATCTTCCGGTCCACGGTAATCCGTTGCACCCCGGGAGGAAGCTGGGCAGGCGTCAGGCCCCGGTTGAACACCGAAACCTGGTGTCCGGCCTCCACCAGCAACTTGAGGATGGCCGGCCCGATGTGGCGTGTTCCCCCAATGACTGCCACGCGCATTGATCACTCCCTTTCTTCGCGCATACGTGTCCGCGAGCGCGCTCGGATCGAACAGTGTGTGCGCGTTGCTCGACCAGACGACCCACTGCGCTTGCGTGCCGGCAACCAGAGCAACCGCGGCTGCATCGGGTTGAGACGGATTCGATCCAGACTGACTGGTTCGTTGGATAACAAGTCGGTCGCCGCTCCCTCAAGCGACAGTCGCACGACTTGCGGGTGTCGCAGAAAACTGATCAGAGGCACCAACAGTCCCTCGCGGTACGGCACGGTGCGATACTCCACCCCCCAGGCGAACGCCTTGTCGTCCGCGTTGCGCACGGCGGTCAGTTCCAGCCCGCCGTCCGCCAACACGGGGTGCAGGCTGGTCAGCAGGTGTTGTTCATCCGTCGCCTCAATCTGGGCGATGGTGCCCAATTCCTGGGGCCGCTGGCGTGGGCGGTGATATTCATCCCAACCGAGGCAATCGGCGCCAACCATCAGTACCCGGCCACCGGTTGCCACAAATTTCTCCAACGCCACAACGGTGGTGTCCTGAACGTGTGTCGCCTGCGGCAGAATGATCCAAGCGACTTTGGCGGCCCACCCCTCAGCCAACTGCCGCTCGCTCACAAAAGTCACTGGTTGCCCCATGAAGGTCAGCGCCGTGTAAACCTTTTTCACCATTCCCAGGTAGTCCGCCTGCCAGAAGTGGGAGGGCATCGAGTAGAGCAACGCGACCTTCGGTTTCACCTGGCTAACGGCGGTCACTTCCGCCGCCAAGCGATTCAGATCCAGCATGGTTTGACCGGCGGCATAGAGATTGGCCGGTCGCAAATAGATGGTGCCATTCAGCCAGGCAACGCCCGGCTCCGGCTCGTGCCAGACCCAAAGTGTGGTCGCGGCCAGATGATGCACCGCCCCTTGCCACAAGACCGACCGCACGTGATCCGGCGGCACACGCACCGGCGGACTGCCCTGTTCAATGAAATGGTTTTCCGAGTCAAACACCGGCTGGCCACCAAACGAGTGCAGGAGATCGTACCAGATCTCTTCCTGCTGCCAGTCGCACGCATACGGTCCGCTCGGCAGGGTGAACGTCTCGCCGTCGTTGCCAGCCAGGTCAGTCACCTGGCAGAGCAACTCCGGGTCAATGCCGGCATCAAGTAGTCGATGGAAAAAGCGCGTGGCCAGAATCTTGATGTGCGTGGGCGTGGCCGGCGCCGCTTTCTTCACGATCCCGTTCATCCATTGGAACCAATCCGCGAAGTGACGTTGGTTGAAGCGGACCCAATCGTAATAGGCTCGTTGGTCGCCTACTCCGTGGGGCATCCGGCGATCGGGGACCGGCACCTCCGCGAACCCCTGATAGCGTTTTCCGTACAGCGCATTGAGTGCGGCGATGGTGCCGTGTTGTTGCTGGAGGTATGCCACCCACACGGGTTGACTGTACGGGTCCCGACCGCTGTGATGATACTGTGGCTCGTTGGCTAAACAGAAACTGAACAGCGCAGGCTCATCCCTGACGGCAGGAATAATGGCTTCCAGCCATCGTTGAATCACTTCCCTCGCCTTTGGGTGGTCAATGTTGTAGCCGAGGTTTCTAGTGCTCCGTCAAACTTGAATGCAAGGGTGAAGTGGGGCAATCTGGCGACGACCAAGGAGGTCGTATGCCACAGAAACAAGTCGTGCAGTTGGGCGATGGGGATCGCCACCAACTGCGTTCGT
>Ga0247727_10013597_pt1 | contig 13684 bp, 7 predicted proteins | sample WisWelCaveWW1625_FD_202498 | JGI IMG/M metagenome (GOLD analysis project Ga0247727, IMG submission 202498) | Biofilm microbial communities from Wishing Well Cave, Virginia, United States - WW16-25 | ecosystem: Environmental > Aquatic > Deep subsurface > Groundwater > Cave microbial mat | place... | reverse complement strand
GATACTACCAACTGGGTAGAATTCCAGGCGCCAACCGGACCGACCGGACCGACCGGACCCATAGGACCCACCGGGCAAACAGGCGCTATGGGTGCGGTAGGACCCACCGGTGATACAGGCATTCAAGGTCCTCAGGGACCGGCGGGACCGACCGGAGCAACGGGAACCACAGGCGTAGCAGGACCTACGGGACCAGCAGGAAATACAGGGCTGACAGGACCTGCAGGACCCACCGGCGCCACGGGAGCACAAGGCTTGATGGGACCGACAGGACCTATCGGAGCCACAGGAGTGACCGGAATAACAGGGTCACAAGGACCGATAGGAGCCACGGGAGCAGTTGGACCAACCGGTGCCACCGGTGTAACAGGTCCCACCGGCTTATTGGGAGCCACCGGTCCTTCCGGTTCTGCGGGACCTACCGGACCCACGGGTTCATCGGGCGCTGACGGAGACCAATATGCAACAACATCCACCACTTCCCTGACGATTGCAACCGGTATTCATACGCTTATCGTTGGAACTTCGCTTCAGTATTCCATTGCACAGAGTGCCATCATTGCAAACTCAGGTTCTAATTATATGACTGGTGATGTAACCTCATACAATTCTTCGACAGGGGTGCTGGTGGTTAACGTAACGGCTGTTTTCGGGAATGGAACATTCACATCATGGACGGTGAATCTTAGCGGGGCGCCCGGACCGGCAGGACCGGCCGGCGCTGCGGGAGCAACCGGACTGACCGGACCAATCGGACTGGCGGGACCGACCGGAGCCACCGGTTCGCTGGGACCTGTGGGACCCATGGGACCGGCGGGACCAACAGGAGTGCAAGGAGCCACCGGCGCCACCGGCGCTACGGGTGCTACTGGTACCACCGGAACTACCGGAGCAACCGGAGCGCAAGGGGTTACAGGAGTCACCGGTTCAACCGGAGCACAGGGCATTGCAGGACCAACGGGCGCTGCCGGTGCAACGGGGGCAACTGGGACAGCAGGAATTCAGGGGAGTACAGGTGCAACCGGACCGACCGGCTCCACCGGACCGACCGGTTCCACCGGAACATCAGGCGCTGACGGGGACCGGTATTCAACCACATCTTCCACTTCACTTACCATTAGTACAGGAGCCCACAATCTGACGGTTGGAACTGGATTATCCTACGCGGTCGGACAAACGGTAATCATTGCATTCAATGTTTCTAATTTAATGACGGGGACAGTAACTTCTTACAACAACATAACGGGAGCAATGAATGTAAACGTTATTTCAGTTACGGGAGGAGGGACCTATTCATCATGGACTGTTTCATTGAATGGAGCGCCCGGACCTTCCGGACCCACCGGACCTACCGGGGCGCAGGGCATTAGCGGAACAACCGGTGTGCAGGGACCAGCGGGGCCCACCGGGCCCACCGGAGCCGGCGGACCAACGGGCTCAACCGGACCCACCGGAGACCGCTATGCTACAACATCATCCAGTTCGCAAACGATTTCGCTGGGTGGTCATATTTTAAATATAGGTATAGGGCTTCAGTATTCCCCCGGTCAGACGGTGGTTATCGCCAACTCAGCAACGAACTATATGATTGGAACGGTTTCGACTTACAATAATCTTACGGGGCTGATGAACGTTACGGTAACCAGTGTTTTCGGAAGCGGGACATATAATTTTTGGAATGTAAACCTTAACGGAGCGTCGGGACCCGCCGGAGCCACTGGACCCACCGGACCCGCCGGACCAACGGGTGCCACCGGCGCCACCGGTGCAACGGGCGCAGCATCTATTTCGGGAAACACGAATTACCTGATTAAGTTTACAACCGGAACCAGCGGAGGCAACTCCATCGTTTACAACAGCGGAACACGGGTAGGCATAGGTACCACAACTCCCCTGCACAGATTTCACGTGAAAGACAATGTTGCCGGACCGGCGGCAGTGATTTATGCAGAAAGCAACTATAACGGACCCAGCGGTAATGTGGGCGTTGTGGGACGCGCGGTAAATAACCCGGGCTACGGATATGGCGGTCAGTTTGCGGGGGGGGGCTATGGTTTATATGCAGTAGCCGAGGCATCTGCTGACTCCGGAAGTGCGTATGGAGTATATGCGCAGGCAATAGGAAGTCAGGGAAGCAGGTATGGCTTGTTCGGCATTGCCACATCAGCAGGTCCCGATTACAATGTAGGTGTTTACGGAGTTGCAAACGGCGCTGACGATAATTACGGAGTTTATGGAAGCACCAATGATACGCTCGGCTATGCCGGATATTTCTATGGCAACGTTCATGTAAACGGAACACTAAGTAAAAGCGCCGGCTCATTTAAGATTGACCACCCTGTTGACCCGCTCAACAAATATCTTGTTCACAGCTTTGTGGAAAGCCCCGATATGGCTAACATTTACAGCGGCAATGTTGTAACCGATGCAAACGGAACGGCTGTTGTAGAGCTCCCTTCTTATTTTGAAGCAGCGAATATGGATTTCAAATACCAGCTTACGGTAATCGGAGAGTTTGCGCAGGCAATTGTTCTGAAAGAAATTTCGCAAAACCAATTCACTATTAAAACCGATAAGCCGAACATAAAAGTAAGCTGGCTGGTGATTGGAGTGCGCAACGACCGGTATGCGCAGCAGCACCGCATTGTTCCCGAGCCATATAAGGCAACAAAAGAAAGAGGGAAATACCTGAACCCGGAATTATATGAGCAGCCGGCAGAAAATGCCATTGGCGCTTTGCCTAAGGATGCGAGGAAAAGAACGGTAGTCAGGTAAGATTAGTTATTGAGTTATTGAGTTGTCGCGGATTCTGCCACTTAATAACTCAATAACCTAATAACTTTTTTGTCTTGGCAAAGAGGAGAGAATGACCTATAAAGAAATCAATCCCTTATGAAGGCACTCTGCGCGGTGATGATAATTTTTTCGGTATGAATAAAATCACCGGCTATGATGCTGATGAAATAAATATTTTGCGGCAGGGAAGAATTAAAATGATAATAGAACAGGTGCACATCGGTTTCAATTTCTGCCAGGCGGCTCTCGAGGAGTGTTCCATCGGCATCGAACAATATTATTCTGGCACGGGTATTTTCTAGCCCGCTGAAGGTGATTTTCACCTGGTTGTTTGTTACCAGCGTGGGAACGATGGTAATAAATGCGCCTGCATGGTTTCGGTAAACGGCTATGGTGGCTGAATAATCATACATGCCGTTGTAATCGGTTTGGCGGATACGGTAATAGCAGATGCCTGCCGGGGGCGCTTCATCACGGTACGAGTACTCATGTATAGTTGTGCTGTTTCCGGCTCCGCTTAAAACGCTCAGGGATTCAAAATGAATTCCATCGGCAGCGCGTTCCACGGTAAAATAATCGTTGTTGATTTCGGCAGCCGTTGCCCATCGCACTTCTATGGCTTCGCCCCAATCATTCGCTTCCATGTACAACCATGTTACGGGCAGCACGGTAACAGTGCCGCAAATATTTCCGCCTCCGGTAAGACCGGTGCCGTAGGTCAATGTTCCGGTGCCGCAAATAGGGTAGCTGCCGTTTATGGCTACAGAGCCGCCTATGTTTATGGTTCCGTCTATGGTTATGTACCCGCCGCCGCCACTTACGTTCAGGTTGCCGGAGATACTAACCGTTGCCCCGCTCTGCACTACAAATACTACTGCTCCCGTTACGCTGGCATTGCCGGTAACCGTAAGCGACCCTCCCGCACGGATAATAATGTCGGGGTTGCCGCTAAAGTTCATATCACAGTTGATGCTTACGGCATGGTCTATTTCCATCGTGTTGTTTCCGGAAATGCTGCATGGTGAGCAACTGCAGGGCGCGCTGCCTGCTGCCGGTCCGGCATGGCTGACGGTTGACCAGGTGTTGTTGTCTGTAAATGCGCCATTCTGCCGGCTGTAATAGGTAACCGCCGTTAATGGTTCGAAGGACAATAAAAAAAATGTTCCTGTAATAATAAAGGAACGTATTATTTTCTGCATACCGTTCCTTCAACGTTAATTTGAAGTTAGAGATATAGACAAGAACTATGAATTAACCAGACAAATTGACAAATTTCTGATTACTCCTGTCTATATTATATGGACAATGCTGCTCTGCTCAGGATTTTTTAAAGTGACAGGCGCGGGTCTCCTTAAAACTACCATCGGCATTAAAAATGGCAATGCAGCTTGCGATGATGGGAAAACTAGTTCCGTCTTTTCGTTTCAGTATCATATCATTGCCAATAAGCGATTTGACCTTACCTTGCCTGCAAAGCGGAAAATAATATTCAAATGTTTTTATGCTGTCTTCGCTATAGATATTTCTCCCGGTTAGCTTTCCCACAGCTTCTTCCCTGCGGTAGCCAAGCCAGTTTAATTCCGTGTTATTTATTTCGGTGATGTATCCTTCTTTATTGGTGGTCAGGTATCCGCTCAAAGCATGTTCATACATATACATAATTTTCTCATAGTGGTACACATACTTTTCCAAATCATCGTCTTCGTCAGTCAGGTTTAATTTTTTCTTAAGCCGGTACCTGGTTTTATGAACGCTCGTCGGGGAGATGCCGAGCTTGGAAGCAATATCCCTGGTGCCGAGCTTTAATTTCATGAGCAATACGAGCAGCAGCTCGGCGCGGGTTAAGCCGGGAAAATCTTTTTTAATATTCTGAAGATACCCGGGATGTACTTCATAGAAAATACTTTTGAATTGAGCCCAGTCCTCTTCCGACAACAGTTTCATCGCCAGAAGCTTTTCCCGTTTTTTTTCTGCCGGCCCGCCCGGTGCATTTAAGCCCTCATCGGGCGGCTTGATTTTCTTCTCCAATTCAATAATAATATTATTCTTGTCCAGAATCCGCTGGGCAAAGCCATCCATAAGCTTGGCGTAATGCGCTGCCTGAAGCTGCGCCTGGAGCAGTTTTTCATCCATAGCCCGGCTTTGCGCTTCGGATGCCTTTTTGTTCTTCCTGCTTTGAACCAGAGCATAAGACAGAATGAATACCGCTGCCGACAGAACGCCAATTAGAGTGTATGCAATTTCCTGCTCCATTTTAATTATAGGAAAAAATTTTAAGGAGTTCAAACATAATCGCTCATCGGCCGCTGCAACGGCATGCCGCTTCTTTTTTTTAACAATGCAATATGGATTTTCAGTCAAGCTTCAGAACTTTCTTCCCCCATTTTGTTTATTCAATTTCTTTTGCTTAATTTTGAATCATCAAATCACCAGGAAAAAATTTCAACATCAAATATTTATTAATCTTTAATCCCCCCAATCTCATGAGCAGAATTATGTATCCCGAAGATTTTGCCAGCCAGCGCAAGCTCTTCAAAGACATTAAAGCCAAAGACACCGCCGATGGCGTGGCAAGCCCCATCAGACCGTATCTGACGCAGCAAGGCATTGACCTGGTAAGCGATGCCGCCGACGGCGATGCGGCCGACCTGCGCGAACAAGCCCGCGCCCTGCTGAGCCGCCAGAGCGAAAACTTCCGCCAGATGCGCGACCTAAAGTTTGACCCCGTCTTTAAGCGCCTCAAAGGCGAGGTTCAGTACCTGAAAGGTTTCTATAAGCCCAACGTAAGCGAGCTGGGCAACTGGGGCATTACCGTTGACAGCGGCGACCGCATCAATTACCCGCCCGAATTTATTGCGCGACACACGGTGTTCACTACTTTCAAGACAAAGCACGACAGCTTTCCCGCCGGCACCAGCCCGCTGGAGCCCTATCTTGTTCAGCACACCATCAACCTGGCAAATGACGCCGCCGATGCCGCCGCAGCGCTGTCGTCGAACAATTCTTTTTTGCAAACCGATGCCGATGCCGAGGATGCAAGGCAGGACCGCGACAACCTTTGGCAGCCCGTGATTGCGCACGTACGCGGCATTGGCGACTTCTTGAAAAAACTCTATAAAGACAACGCCAAGCAGCTCGGCTACTGGGGCTTTGTGGTTGACGAATCGCCGCGCCCGCCCATGCTGCGCACCGTATCGGTGCTGCCCGCCGCTCAAAAGGTGGTAACGGGCGTGATTGTGGGCGGAACGCTTACCAATATAAGCGCCGTTGACGTGCAAGTGTATCGCGGCAAATCCATCAAAGGCATTCCGTCCATCGTTCGCCCGGGCGAAATGCTCGGCATGATAAGGGGCTTCAGCACTATAACCGTTGTTGACCCTTCTACCACCGAAAAGGCGAAGATTACGGTGCTTGTGAGCCGATAATCTATTAAAACACCGCTTCAATCACGGGAAAGAAGCCGTACTTTAATAGAAAGTATGGCTTCTTTAATAGGAATTTGGAAAACTTTAATATGAATATTGAATACTTTAATAGGAATTCGGTAAACTTTAATTGAAAGTATGGCTTCTTTAATAGGAATTTGATAAACTTTAATTGAAAGTATGGCTTCTTTAATATGAATATTGAATATTTTAATAGAAAGTATTGAAGTTTTAATAAGAATTTTGGGTAAAATGGTTAAAAATATGGATGCAATGGACAGAAATGTTAAAGTTATGGTTTGAATATAAACGTTATCGGCAATTGATGTGCAGTCAGGTGTTCTTTTCACCTGACCGTTTGAGAGAAACCAATTAAAGGGGTCAGGTCAAAAGAAGACCCGCTCCGCAGGATAGTTATCCTGCAAAATGACCGTAATACCCGCCCGCAATATTAGAGAAAGTGAAAAGGTTTTGGTAGATTTGGGGTCGTGAAAACAGTAGCACTTCTATTCTTTCCCCCGCTCCGCAGGATGTGTTATTCTGCCCCGTGCTTTTTTATTTGCAGTTGTGCCGGATAATTTCGTATCTTTCATGCAGTGAAAAAAGCTGCCTATCCTTTTTCGGTGATGGAAAAATTATCTGCAGCCATCCAGGGCGATGAGCATGCGCTGCAATGGCTTAAAGATAACGACTATGCGCAGCTTGCCGATTTTTCTGATGCGGTCAACGGAGACGAATATGCTTTTCGCAACCTGATGAAGATGCATTATCCGGAGCTGGCTGCCGTTGTGGATGCGCTTAACGGAAATGATGAGGCAAAGAAGTGGCTCCTTATGAACGGCTTCCGCGAGTATGCCGCCATGTGCGATGCGGTGGAAGAAAGCAAAGGCGCTGTGATCTGGCTGGTGAAATCGGGATTCAACGAGTGGCTTTTAATTGGCAAAGCGATTCATGCCCGGCAGCAGCGCGAACAGAGAAAAAACCCGCTCGGGTTCTTAGGGGGATTTTTGCCGAAGTTCAGATAGTTTTCTCGAAGGCAGTATTCAGTTTTCAGTAATCAGTTCGGAGTGCGAAGTGCAGCTCAATAATGAGAGTGTTTTAAAAATATTTTTCTCGCAAAGGCGCAAAGCCCGCAAAGCAAATTTTAAACAAAAAATTAATTCTTAGCATGCACCTCACCCCGCAAAAGCAGTATTCAGTTTTCAGTAGTCAGTTCGGAGTGCGGAGTTGCGTTTCACTTCGGTTATTGCATGTGCGCCTCACACGCCCAAAGAGTATAGCTTTCTCAAAAGCAGTATTCAGTTTTCAGTAATCAGTTCGGAGTGCGAAGTGCAGCTCAATATTGAAGTTGTTTTAAAAATATTTTTCTCGCAAACCTGCCTGCCGTTATGCATGGCATACAGCAATGGCAGGCAGGGGCGCAAAGGCGCAAAGAACTGAGAGTTTATTTTTATTGGTGAAAAAAGGATACAAGGCACGAAACATAAAAAAGAAAAAAATAAGGTAATAAGGTTTGCTCTATCAGAATAGAATTTTCTACTAAGGTTAAAAGAAAAACCTAGAAGAAAATTTTCTCATGGAATGATGATCTTATTACCATATCAATATAAAAAACAGAATATGGGTTGTACCGGTAAGACCTTTCCCTTCCCCTGAAGAAGAAGGGGGTTAGGAGTGATGGCGAAATAAATTTTCTTATTTTTGTTGCGTCCTTAAAAGAACTCACATGAAAACAAAACTACTCATGGCGGCAGTCATGGTTATTGCCGGAACCCAAAACATTTTTTCGCAGTGCAACACTACTAACGCGACTTCGTGCCAGTGCTTAGTGTCCACCCAAACCGATTGCGACTTGCTGCCGGATATGAAGGTGGCGCGACCGCCTCTTTTGGTGCAAGGCACCAGCGGAGTGATTGAATACTCGCAAAGCGGCAACGGCGCCAACAACGGGCGGCTGAGGATTTCTGTTTCCACTCCTAATGTTGGATTCGGTCCGCTGGAAATACGCACGACCAATATATATGTATGCGGAACTGATACATTTACCGGGACACCGCCTTCCATCTGCCCCGATAACGTAACCTATCCCCGGCAGCTTATCAACCAGCGCGTGTATCACAAGAACGGAAATGCCATGTCATACTATGACCGGGCAGCCGGAACGATGACCTATCATCCCACACACGGGCACATGCACGTTGACAACTGGGGCAATTATTCCTTGCGCACGGCAACGGCAGACCCCAACCCGCTCAACTGGCCCATTGTTGGCACAGGCGCAAAGCTTGCTTTCTGCCTGATGGATTACGGCTCATGCTCTACCTATAACGGTCATTGCACCGATGATAATAACAGCGTGCTCGTCAATTCCAACTTTCCGAATTTCGGACTGGGCGGAGGGGCATATAACTGCTCGCCGGTAGTGCAGGGAATTTCTTCCGGTTACACGGACATTTATTACCAGTCGCTCGATGGCATGTGGATTACCATTCCTCCCGGCACATGCAACGGGCAATATCAAATTGTGGTGCATCTGGACCCGTATAATTATTTTCTTGAATCCAACGAAGGCAATAATGTGATTGCCGTACCGTTCACGCTTACACAGCAAAGCGGGCAGATACCGGTGATTACTCCTTCGGGTTCCACTTCGCTTTGTCCGGGCAGCAGTATTACGCTCACTTCAAACGCAGCAACGACATATTCATGGTCAACGGGCGCAACCACGCAAAGCATTGTTGTAAATACCGCGGGTCAATATTCTGTTGTAACCACCAGCGGAAATAACTGTGTGGGAACCTCGCAGCCGGTAACGATCAGCATCAATCCCATGACGGTTGCGGCATCGGCATCGGCATCTGCAATATGCCAGGGGGAAAGTGTTAATCTAAGTGCAACGGTTTCTCCCGTTCAATATACGAATGTTCCGCTAAATTTTTCAAACACCGGTTCGTATTCCATCCCTGACAATAACCCAACAGGGGTTTCATCGCCTGTTACTGCGTCAGGAATCAATCCGGCAGCAATCATTTCATCCACCATGGTTTCGGTAACGCTTAACATCAGCCACACTTATGATGGTGATTTGATTATATACCTCGTAGCTCCATCAGGTAACCAGATTAAGCTGTCCAACCGCAGGGGCGGCTCGGGAGATAATTTTACGAATACCGTTTTCAGTCCCTCGGCAACTTTACCGATTGCAAACGGGTCGGCTCCGTTTAATAATACATACCTGCCTGATGAATCATTCAGCTTGCTGACGGGCAATGCAAACGGAACGTGGCAACTAAAAGTTGTGGATGCCGACCCCACCGATATAGGAACCATTAATAACTGGACGCTTCGGCTGAACAACCAGGTGCAGAATACGAATTCGTTTTCATGGACTTCATCGCCGGCGGGATTCACTTCTTCAGTCAGCAATCCTGTTGCTTCGCCATCTGCAAATACGAGCTATACCGTTATGGCAACAGATAACAGCACGGGATGTATGGCATCAAGCTCGGTTGCCGTATCGGTTAACCTGCTTCCGCAAGTAACCATATCAAACCCTCAGCCCATCTGCGCAGGAAATTCTGTAACACTTACCGCCGGCGGGGCAGATACTTATGAATGGTCACCTGCAACGGGATTAAGCGCCACCACCGGAAGCAGCGTAGATGCTTCACCTTCATCCACCACAACCTATACGGTTACAGGAACCACCAACGGATGCACGTCCACGCAGACCGCAACGGTAACGGTTTACACTTCGCTTTCATTGACCATTAGCTCTCCCGCGACCATCTGTTCAGGAGGAAGCACAACATTAACTGCCTCCGGCGCTGATACATATTTATGGTCTCCTTCAGCCGGGCTCGATGCCACCACCGGAAGCTCTGTACAGGCATCACCGGCAGGCACCACGCTTTACACCGTAACGGGAACGGCAGGAGGATGTACAGGAACAGCATCAGTGCAGGTAACGGTAAATTCGGTTCCGGTAATTTCAATCAGCCCGTCTTCCCCGTCCATTTGCACAGGACAAAGTACCGTGCTCACCGCATCGGGAGCAGGAGTGTATGGATGGTCACCTGCAACGGGACTGAATACCACCAGCGGCACAGCCGTTACCGCCTCGCCAGCTTCTACCACACAATATACAGTTACAGGCACCGGCAACGGCTGTTCGGGAACTGCTGAAGCCACAGTTACGGTTAATCCTTTGCCGGTGGTATCCATCGGCGGACTTTCGGCTTCGTACCCGGTTAACAGCAATGCCGCAACCGTTTCGGGCAATCCGCCCGGAGGCACGCTGAGCGGAACCGGAATTTCGGGAAATACTTTTACACCCTGTGTTGCCGGGACAGGCGGACCGTATTCCATCACGTATTCATATACCGATGCGAACGGATGTTCAAACACGGCATCGCAGAATGTTTCGGTTACCGGTCTTGCATCCTATAACTGCATTGTTCCGTTCTGCCAGTCGGTCAGCAATATCACTTCCACTTCTGCGCGGGTGGCATGGTCATCCTTGGTGGTTTCAAATAAATTCAGGGTACGATATAAGCTGACTACGGCATCAAATTATTCATACAAGAATGTTAACGGAAGCTTATCGTCCGTAGTGCTTACGAATCTTCTGCCCAACAAGACGTATCAATGGGCGGTGCAGTCGCAATGCGGAAATAATTCTTCGGGGTACAGCGCCACGGCAACATTTACCACGCTGCCTTCCGGTCAGCGGGTTGAAAGCACATCAGCCAATGCAATAAATATTTTCCCTTCCATAGCCGATGAATTGATTACGGTTGATTTTAATTCTGCCGAAGACGTAGCGTTCATGGTTTATATTTTTGATGTTACCGGAAAGAAACATTCGGAGGTTGAGACAGAATTCAACGAGGGCGAAAATCAGTTCACCATCGGCACAGAAAAGCTGGCAGCGGGGATGTATGTATTGCTTGTTACGGGCGGGGTTGAGACCTATTGGGGAAAGTTCATTGTAAAGCATTAATGCCTGTTCATTGTATTTTAACAAATATTTGCTGTATAATTCCATTACACTTGAATATCAACAAAAAACTTATTAATTTGGCAGAAATTTTTTTTTAAAACCACTCAATCATGATTAAAAAACTACTCCTCATCTTGGTTTTTGTATTTGCTGTATATGTGAATTCATTTTCACAGTGTTTAACAAATACGATAACGCCAAACAGTTCGGCAACTTCATGTGTATGTCTCAACAGCAGCCAAACCGACTGCGATTTATTATGCGACATGACTATTTCCTGGCATGCCATTCTCAATTACCAGGGCGGACCGAATGAGTATCCGCAAATTTGCACACCGCCATGCAACGGAAATGATGCGCGTCTTCGGGTTACAGGAGCAACTCCCAATATAGGTCGCGGACCGCTGACGGTTGAAGGAGAAATAAACGGAGTATACACATACGTTTGCGGCACAGACACTTTTACCAGCACCACTTCTGTAAATATTACCTGCCCAGACGGTTCATCGGCACGGCAGCTAATTAAGCAGCGCGTATGGCATAAGAACGGAAATGAAATGCAATACTATGACCGCGCTGCCGGTTCCATGACCTATCACAGCGGACACAATCACTACCACGTAGATGATTGGGGAATATTTACGCTCCGATACCAGACAGCAGACCCCAATCCGCTTAACTGGCCCATTGCCGCCACCGGCGCAAAGCTCGGCTTCTGCCTGATGGATTACTATTCATGCCCCAGCGGCTCGGCTGCCAATCACTGTAAAGACGATAACACCACCTACAACCAGGGAAACAACCTGAACATGTCATCGCAGTTTCCGAATTATGGTTTGGGCGGCGGCTCTTATTCCTGCGGAGTTGCCGAGCAGGGAATTTCATCGGGATGGGAAGATGTATATGACGAAGGATTGAGCTTGATGTGGATTAACCTTCCTGCCGGTCTTTGCAATGGTCCGTACTGGATCGTAATGGAAGTGGACCCGAACGATTATTTTCTTGAATCGGATGAGACCAATAATTTCACTGCCGTTCCATATACGCTTACGCAGCAAACGCCTGCCAACACCAACCCGTTTTCAACCATCACTTTAAACCGCCAGTCGGCACGAATCTGCGCTGGAGAGGACATCACACTCACTGCCAATGCGGGCTCTGCATTTCTCTGGAGCACCGGCGCAACCACGCAAAGCATTACCGTCAATACAGCAGGTTCATACATCGTTACCGTTACCAATAATTGCGGAGCGGTTCCGTCAGCGCCTGTGGATATAACTATTGAACCACTTCCAGCAGACCCTGTTACCGCCGGCGACCTGATTTGTGTTTCGGGTTCGGGCACCGTTACGGCAACCGGTTCAGGAACCATTATATGGACGGATGGCTCCGGTAATGTTGTGGGCACAGGCAGTTCCTATACCTCTCCGGTACTTACTTCAACCACTACCTATTACGCTGCGGGAAGCAATAATTTTACGGATACATCGTATGCAGGTCCGGCCAGCGGTCCTATTGCTGCCGGTGCAATTTCAAGTTCAAATAACTACCTGGTTTTTTCTGCTCTCAGCAATATAAAAATACTGTCGGTGCTGGTTACGGCAAGCGGTGCGGGCTTCAGAACGGTCGAACTCCAGGATAATACCGGAGCCATGCTACAAGCGGTAACGGTTAATATTCCTGACGGCACCAGCCGCATCACGCTTAACTTTAATGTTCCTGCCGGAAATAATTACCGGCTGGTGGCTACCGGCTCGCTCATAAGCATGTACCGCAACAACAGCAGCGCCATTATCTATCCTTATACAATTCCTGATGTGGTGTCCATCACCGGTTCTTCTGCCGGCTCTTCCTACTACTATTATTTTTATGACTGGGAAATTGAAACCTACAATCTGTCGTGCTCCAGCAATGAAGTGCCTGCAACCATTACGGTTGACCCCTGCCTGTCTGTGGGTTCGGACCCTTCACTGAACCGCGCCATTACGGTTTACCCCAATCCCGCTTCTGACCAGTTTGATGTAACATTTAATTTCATCGCTTCAACGAATGTAAGAATTGAGGTGTTTGATGTTGTAGGGAAAACGGTTTATTCAAATCAGCTTGGAAGCATCAGCGGGGTTTTAAAGCAAACGGTTTCAACCCAGCAGTTCGGGAAAGGAATTTACACGCTTCGCATCACTGCCGATGGTAAAAACTTCCTGAGAAAACTTGTAATCAACTGATGAAATATATTGCGTCCAGAATGCTTCCGGTACTTTTTGCCGGAAGCATTTTTTTTCATCTTTCAGCCATTGCACAGCCGGCATGGACTATTTTCAATGACGGCAACTCACCGCTGCCGCAAAACACGATTCGCTGCATTGCGGTTGACGCACAAAACAGAAAGTGGATTGGCACCGATTACGGTCTTGCCGTTTATAATGATACCAACTGGACGCTTTACACCACAGCAAACACT
>Ga0247727_10013596_pt1 | contig 13685 bp, 5 predicted proteins | sample WisWelCaveWW1625_FD_202498 | JGI IMG/M metagenome (GOLD analysis project Ga0247727, IMG submission 202498) | Biofilm microbial communities from Wishing Well Cave, Virginia, United States - WW16-25 | ecosystem: Environmental > Aquatic > Deep subsurface > Groundwater > Cave microbial mat | place... | reverse complement strand
TGTTCATGGCCAGCGACATTCAAGCCATGGGAGCGATCAGGGCGATACGCGAGGCGCATCTCCGAATGCCTGACGACATCGCCATGGTCGGTTTCGACGACATCGAGTTGGCCGAATATCTCGGCCTGACCACCGTGAGACAGCCCATGTATAAGATGGGGGAGCAGGCGGTGGAGCGGTTGCTGACCTTGATGAACAATCCTGATGCCGAGCACAAGCATGTGCGCATTGAGACGGAATTGGTGGTGCGGGAAAGTAGCGGCGGCGCGAAGAAGCAAGTAGTTGAACACGATCAGGATTCATCGTTAAGGCAATCCCTGTGAAGTGAAAGTTCAGCGAATTGACAATGCACGACGGCCAAAATCTAATCGTGGTGAAGCATGCGACATGAAAAGTGCTATGTGATGTTGGCGGGAATTTTACTTCCGCTTGGCGCGATGGGGCAAAATTATGGCTTCACGAAGCTTGAAGCGAGTAGCGGCTTGCAAGTACCCACCGATGCCCGCGGCATCTCTCTCGCTGATTTCGATAAGGACGGACTTCTCGACATCTTTGTCGCAAAAAACGCTGGCGCCAACCGGTTGTTTCGCAACCTCGGCAACTTGCAGTTTGCCGACGTGGCTGCTGCTGCCGGCGTGGCAGCTTCCGGCAGCAATCGAGTGGGCGTATGGGCAGATTATGACAACGACGGTTTTGCCGACTTGTTTGCGGCCAATCTGGAAAAATATCATTTATATCACAATTTAGGTAACGGCGCGTTTGAAGAGATTTCCACCCCCGCCGGCATTTCCCCATCGCCTCGCATCAACGCCGCGATCTGGGGGGACGTCGAGAATAATGCCTTCATCGATCTCTACACCGCCAACTTCACCGCCGATAACATCCTGTTCGTCAACAATCGCAATGGAACTTTTCGCAATGGGACGACGCCGGCCGGCGTGCAAGATCCGGACGACGCAGCGATGGGCGGCGCGTTTGGAGATTACGACAACGACGGCGATTTGGATCTTTATCTCGTGCACGATGCCTATCAGCGTTTTCGCCTTTACCGCAACGCCGGTTACGGCTACTTTGCCGATGTCTCGTCGGAGGCGCGAGTGAATTACCGCGGCCAGGGCATGGGCACCGTGTTCGCCGATTTTGACAATGACGGCTGGCTCGACATTTACGTTACCAACCTCGATTCCAACACCGTTTTCTTCAACAATCACGACGGCTCGTTTACCAACACCACGGCGTTTTCCGGCGTGGGTGACCGCGGCATGGGCTGGGGCATCGTGGCGTTTGATTATGACAACGACATGCTGCTCGATATTTACGTGGTCAATGCCAGCAACTATAACAATCCGCCTTTGGATAACGTGCTCTACCATAATCTTGGCAACCGCAAGTTTGAAGTGGTGACGCAAGCGGCGGGCGTTTCCAGTTTGCTCGATGGGTGGGGTGGGGCGGCGGGTGATTTGAACAACGACGGCTATCAAGATTTGATGATCACCAACTGGACCAGAGAGTGCCTGCAAACTTTCATCAACAACGGCGGGCCAAACGGTTATTTGAAAGTGGGCCTGACCGGCGCGCGGTGCAATCGCTATGCGATTGGCGCACGGGTGCGGGTGGTGGCGCAGGGCGTTCAACAGATTCGCGAGCTTTCCGGCGGCTCCGGCTATCTTTCACAAGATTCGCCGATTTTGCATTTTGGTTTGGCTCAGGCCGCGCAGGCTGACACGGTGGAGATTTACTGGCCGGGCGGCAACCGGGAGCGCTACTTCAACGTGGCGGCGAATCAGCATATTCATTACGTCGAAGGACAGACGACGGCAGTGGATGAACGTGCTCTGCCAGTGCCGATTACGTTAAAGCTGCATCCCAATTATCCGAATCCGTTCAGCCTAAATTCAGGGACGCAGGCGCAGACTTCCATTGCTTTTGAATTGCCGCGGGCCTCTATGGTAGAAGTCACCGTCTTCGACGTGCTCGGTAGGCACATCGTCACACTGGCCGAGGAAACAATGCCGGCTGGTCCGCATCGTATCGCTTGGGATGGGCGGGATGCATTGCAAAAGCCGGTCGGCGCCGGCATTTATTTTGTGTACCTACGGAGCAGCGGACAGCAGTTGACTCGCAAATTGACCTTGTTGCACTGAGTTGGGATGAACGCAGTTTTCTGACGGCAAACCCGATTTCCGGATGCAATCATTGACCACAAAACAACAGCAGCAGATCGCCGCTCTGAGCGATTCCGATTCGGATAAAAAGATCGCCAAGAAATTGGGCGTCGATCCGAATGCCGTGCAAGCGTTTCGGCGCAACCAGCAGATGTCGCGCCGGCAAAAGCGCGAGCGGATTTTCCGATTGGTGATGGTGGCGCTGCCGGTCGTCGGCCTGGCGCTATTTGAAGTGACCCTACGGCTGGTGAATTATGGCGGCAATCTCGCGCTATTCGTGCCGAAAGAAGAAGCGCCCGGGTTGTCGCGCATCAACGAAAACGTCGGTCGCCGCTATTTCGCGTCCACTGAAATTCTTCCCGAAACCTCCAACGACGTTTTCGCCGTCACCAAGCCGGCGCATAGCTTCCGCATTTTTTTTCTCGGCGGCTCGTCGACGTTCGGCTATCCCTACGCGCACAACGGCAGCATGTCCAAAATGTTGGGGCAGCGGTTGGCGGATTATTTTCCGGAGCGCAAGATCGAAATCGTCAATCTGGGCATGCCGGCGATTAGCTCCTTCTCGCTGCTCGACATGATCGATGAAGTGCTGGCGCAACGACCGGATGCGGTGGTCATTTATGCCGGCCATAATGAATTTTATGGCGCACTCGGCGTTGGTTCTACTGAGTCGCTTGGCCGATCGCGCACCCTGATCAATTTTTACCTCGGGCTGCAGCGTTGGAAAACCGTGCTGCTGCTGCGCGATGGCTTGGCGAAGTTGCAAGGGTGGCTTGCTTCCACAGCCGGGCCGAAAGACGCCGGCTCTACTTTGATGGAGCAGATGGTTGGCGACGCTGCCATCGCCTATGGGAGCGAAACGTATCGCCGCGGCCTCGATTTCTATAAAGCGAATCTTGAGGAAATTATCGTTCGCGCCAAGCAAAACAACGTTCGCGTTTTGCTGAGCGAAGTAGTGAGCAATGTTCGCGACCAAGAGCCGTTTGTTTCGCTCTACGCGCCGCGCGTTGATCTCGCCGGTTTTCAAAAAACGCTGGAGGCCGGCCGTGCCTTGGAATCTACAGGTCGCTATGACCAAGCGTTGGCGCTCTATGATTCTCTTGCCGCCATCGACGCCGGTTCGGCTATCCTGCATTTTCGGCGTGGGAGAGCTTACGAGCTGCTTGGCGACTATGAGACGTCGCGTGCGACCTACAACCGCGCTCGTGATCTCGACGGCTTGCGTTTTCGCGCGAGCACTGATATTAACCGCGTGCTTCATGAAGTGGCGCAGTCTTACAGCGTGCCGATTGTGGCTATGGCCACGGCTTTCGAAGCCGATTCACCCAATGGTCTCGTTGGCAACAATCTAATGTTGGAGCATCTGCATCCCAACCTGCGGGGCTATTTTATCATGGGCCGCGAAATTGCCCGCACGATGCAGCAGCACGGTTTCATCGCGGAAAAGTGGGATGAAGCCCGCAGCCGCCCGGATTCGGTTTACTGGCGCGAGCGCGGCGTGACGCCACTCGACGACGAAGTCGCGCGCATTCGCATCGCGGTGCTCAAGAATAGCTGGCCGTTTGTGGCGAAAGGCAGCTCCAAGCCATTTGCCTATACGCCACGCAGCGAATTTGAAAAATTAGCCTATAGCACGTGGCGGCGCGAGTTGACCTGGGAGGAGGCGCACGTGAAGCTGGCCGAAGATTTCAGCCGCCAGCGCCGCTTTCGCGAAGCCGCCGCTGAATACGAGGCGCTGATTTTGGAGACGCCCTTCAACGTTTCGCCTTACGTGCGAGCCGGGTTGGTTTATCTGGCGATGGGCGAAGAGCAGCGGGCTTATCAACGTTTTTTGCAATCCATCAAAATTGAGCCGACGGCGGAGGCGTGCAAGTACGCCGGATCGATCCTCGTCCAGCGCCAAAATCCCATTCGCGGCATTCCGTATTTGGAGCGATCGCTGATCCTCAATCCTTATGATAAGCAAGCGCGCTACAATTTGACTGGTGCGTATCTGTTGGTTGGTAACACTGCCAAAGTTGCCGCGCATCTTGCAGAGCTGGAAAAGCTCACACCCAACAGCCAGCAAGTCGTCGAGCTCAAGAAAAGTTTAGCAAGCCTACGGGCGGCAAAGGGAGAATCCGCCAATTTATGAAAACGCAATGTGGATTTCTTGTTCTCGCGGGGATGATTCTGGCCGGATGCAGCAGCGAACAGAACGCGCATAATAAAACTCTCGCGCAGGTTGGCGGCAAAAAAATTTCCGCCGGCGTTTTCGAGAAGCGATTACTGAATTTCACCATGCTCACCCCGATTGACGAGCCGCAGGTGCGCCGGGCTTTGCTGGAAAACATGATCAACGAAAAAGTGCTGGTGCTCGAAGCCGAGCAGCGCGGCTTGGCCGCGGAAACCGAGTATCAAGACTATTGCCGGCGCCTTGCGATAGATGCCATGCTCGATGCTTATAAAGATGACGTGGCGGGGGTGCGGCCGGAGGTGAGTGAGAATGAGGTGGTGCGTGAATTTGCGCTGCAAAATGAAAAAGCCCGGGCGCGCCATCTGCATGCCGCCACTTTGGAAGAGGCGAACCGGCTTTACGAACGGCTGAACAGCGGAGAGAGTTTTGATGCCCTGGCCGCCGAAACGTTTGAAGACCGGGAACTGGCGCAACGCGGCGGCGATTTGGGTTATTTCACCTGGGAAGAGATGGATCCGGCGTTCAGCGCCGCGGCCCAAAAGCTTCGCGCCGGTGAAATTTCCACGCCCATCAAAACCCATTTTGGCTACAGCATCATCAAGCTCGAGGATCGTTTTCGCAAACCGATTTTGACGGAAAGCGAATTTACCAAAAACAAAAAGCGGCTGGCGTGGGAGGTGCGTCACCGCAAGCGCGCCGACGCTTTGCGCGAGCATGGCAAAAAGATACTCGCCGAGTTGAAAGTCTCTTTTAATGAAAGCACGCTCGAGCGGCTGTGGGCGGAATTCGATGCCGCCCGCCGGGACTCGACCACGCGCGCTGGCGCAGAGCAGCCGCCCCTTTTCAAATTAGATCAGGAGCTGGCGCTCGTCACCGTCGGCGGAAAACTCTGGCGCGTGAAGGATTTTCAATCGCGCGCGCAATGGACTTCCGAGGGGCAACGCCGCAGCTTGCGCACCAAAGATGCGCTCAAAGAATTTATCAACGGGCTGGCGATTCGCGATGAGCTGATTCGCGAGGCCAGGGCGAAGGGCTGGGAGCGCTCGCCGCAGGTGCGCGCGACGATAGCCGAACGGAGTGAGCGCCTTTTGATCGACAAGATGCGCGCCGTGGTGATTGATGCCGTGCGCGTGCCGGAAGATTCTCTCCGCGCCGAATACGAAAAAAATCCGCGGCAATACGTCTTTCCGTGTCTGGTCAACGTTCGCGAGATTACCGTGGCAGCTCGGGATGAAGCCGAGAAGCTGCTGGCACAAGTGATGAAGGGCGCTGATTTTGCCGCCGTGGCGCGGCGGCATTCTTTGCATGCGTGGTCGCGCCAGCGCGGCGGCGAAGTCGGATTTGCGGCAAAAGGAGATTATGGCCCTTTAGGAGAGGCGATCTTTGCCCTCAGCCTCAATGAATTCGGCGGGCCTTACCAGAACGGAGAATACTTTACTATCGTGCAGGTTCTCGAAATTCGCCCTGAGCAGCAGAAAAATTTTGAACAAGCCAAAGAGGAAATCGCTGAGGGGCTTATTGAATACTTTAAGCAGAGTGCCTTGACGAAGCAGATTGAAAAATGGCGGCAAGGCTACACGGTGAGCGTTGATTCGCTGGGACTGGGAAAGGTCAAGTCCCCGCTGGCAAAATCATCGTCACCGAATTTTATGGTAAGGAGAGACGGATGACGAAAGTACTTAACGAGATCTTTCTGCTGCTCTGCCTGGTTTTCATGATGGCAGGGCTGGCGCAAGGCGGCACGACGGGCAAGATCGCCGGCCGCGTAACGGATAAGAGTACGGGGGAGGGCTTGCCGGGGACCAATGTCGTGGTGGTGGCGACGATTCGCGACGGCCAGGAAGTCGCACTATCCGGCTCGGTGGGTGCGGCCACGGATGTGAGTGGCAATTACGCGATTATCGGCATCCCACCAGGCCGCTATAAAGTTCGTGCCGGGTTCATCGGCTACAATACCGTCGTTCAAAGCGACGTGGTGGTCTCGATTGACATCACCACCAAGCTCAACTTTGTTCTGGAAGAGACCGTGCTGACCACTGCGGAAGTGGTGGTCGTCGCAGAGCGGCCGATCGTCAACAAAGATGTGACTTCTTCGGAAGCGCACGTCAGCAGCGAGACGATTCAAAAGCTGCCGGTGCAGGATTTGGGCGACGTGATTCGGCTGCAGGCCGGCGTGGCGGTCGACAATGGCGGCGGCATTCACATTCGCGGCGGCCGCAGCACCGAAGTGGCTTACTTCGTTGACGGCGTTTCCGTCACCGACGTGTATAACGGCGCTTCGTCGGTACGGGTGGAAAACGAATCGGTGCAGGAGTTGCAAGTGATCAGCGGCACCTTCAACGCCGAGTTTGGAAACGCCATGTCGGGGATCATCAACATCGTCACCAAAGAGGGCGGCGAATCTTATCACGGCAGCATCAATCTTTATGCCGGAGATCATTTCAGTGGTCGCGATGATCTTTTTCTGGACATCAAGGACATCAATCCCCTGTCGCTATACAACGCGCAAGCGAGCTTGAACGGGCCGGTGCCGTTTCTTGGCGACCGTCTAACTTTCTTTGCCACCGTCCGGCGCTTTGAAACCGATGGCTGGCTGAACGGTTTGCGCATGTTCAATGCCCACGGCGACACGCTGGGAAAGTTCAACGGCAAAAAAGAGCCGATTGCCGGCGAAGTGGTGCCAATGAACACGCAAAAAATCACCTCGGCGCAGCTCAAATTGGCCTACAGCCTTACACCGACCATCAATCTGAGCCTTGGGTTGCTAGGCAATGACGAACAAAGCAAAGGTTATGATGGGTTTTTCCGCTGGCAGCCCGATGCTCGCAAAACAAATTACGATCGCGGCTACAATGCCAATCTCAAATGGACCCATACCCTCAGTTCGCGTGCTTTCTATACTGTGAACCTGTCCAATTTCTATAAGGAGTTTCGAAACAATCTCTACGAAGATCCGGAGGACTTGCGCTATTTGCATCCGGATTCATTGGTGGAGGGGCAATTCAACCTGAACAATTCCGGGACCCAGAACGGCAATTTTGAGCGCCACACCACCACCAATCTGCTGAAGTTTGACCTGACCTATCAAGCCAATTTGGTGCATCAGCTCAAGCTTGGTTTTGAAGCCAAGCGCCACAAGCTGTTTGAAGAAAACATTCAACCCGTGGCGGCGCGCAATGAATTCGGCGCAGAAATCGTTCCCTATCGACCGGTGGTGCTGCCCGATTCCACCCAAAACCACAGCCGCTACGCCTTCCGGCCCATTGAGTTTTCAGCATACGTTCAAGACAAGATTGAGTATGAGAGCGTGGTCATCAACGCCGGGCTGCGGTTCGACTTTTTCAATTCCAAAGGCCTGGTTTTAAGCGACCCCACCGATCCCAACGTCTATGATCCCTTGAATGACAAATATCAGTCGATGAGTCTCGAAGAGCGGCTGGCCATCTGGTATAAGGATCCAGAAGACAAAGTCCAGCTTAGCCCGCGTTTTGGTATCGCCTATCCGATTACCGACAAAGGCACCATCCACTTTTCCTACGGCCACTTTTTGCAGATTCCCAATTTTGATTTTCTTTATCAAAACCCCGGCTTTAAAGTGCCGCGCGCCACCGGCCGCTTTGGCATCTATGGCAATGCTGATTTGGATCCGCAGAAAACCGTGATGTATGAGATTGGCTTGAAGCAACAGATCGGAGATATCATTGGCGTTGATGTGACCGGTTTTTACCGTGACATTCGCGATTGGGTTGGCACCGGCCCCGAAATCGTCACCGTCGGCACCGGCGGCCAGGAAATCAGCGCACGCAGTTATTTTACCTACGTCAATCTTGATTACGCTAATATGCGCGGCATCACGCTTGCCGTGAGCCAGGCGCGATCATCCTTGATCAACTATTCCTTCGATTACACCTTTCAAGTGGCGGAAGGCAGCAACTCCGATCCCGGCGAGGAATTTGGCTCACGCCGGGCCGGCAGGGAGCCGACGCAATTTATCGTGCCGCTCAATTGGGATCAAAAGCACACTTTCAACGGCACGATATCAATGATTAAGAACGGTTGGGCCGCCAGCCTGATTTGCAACTATCACTCCGGCTTGCCCTACTCGCCCAGCGTCGTGGTGGCGACGCGCGGCGGGCAAAACGTCAATCTCAATTTTGCGCGGAACAGCCGCAACCGCCCGTATTTGCTCAATTTTGATTTGCGGCTTTCCAAGAGCTTCCGCTTCGTCGGGCTGGATTTGGGGTGGGCGCTGAATGTTTATAATCTTTTTGATCGGTTAAACGAACTTGATGTTTACACGGATACGGGTCGCGCGACAACCTCTTCCATCTTCCGGCAGGTCAGGGAGACCACGATTACCAATAATACGGCCAATGAATTCCTGCGACAACCCAATCGATTTTCCGAGCCGCGGGAAATTCAATTGGGGTTGAGGTTGAGTTTCTAGAAGAGTGGCCGGAAACTCCGTTTCCCGCTCTTGTCATTCTGAGCGAAGCGAAGAATCCCTTACTTTCGTTAGATCGAGATGCTTCGCTTCGCTCAGAATGACACTTTCTGGCCAGATTTATAACTGAATGCTCGATGCTGGATGATAAGCAATGGCACGGCTTCCAGCCTCGTGACAAAAAAACTGCAAAGCCATTTTATGAGATGCTTGGAGATGAGACTCGTGCGAATGAAAATCCTCAAAATACTGTGGGCGATGCCGCTGCTTCTGCCAATGGTCAGTTTCGGGCAGCACACGCCGTCGAAAGAGCGGGTCAGGTTTGAAGAGATCCGACAGACCGATACCGATGCGAATCTGGTGCGAACGTCGGTTTTCAACTATGGCCTCACCGGCCGTGAGACCGCCAATCCGCGACAAATTCCTTACGAATGGCCGAAGAACACCCGCCAGCGCTATTTGGCTTTGACCGGCATTGCTTATGGCGCTGAAGTGTTGCACAACGGTCAGCCGCTGCGGCTGTTCATGCCGGCCTTGGCGCGCACCGATCCTGCCGACGGCAGCAAAGACTGGGAAACCCAGCCCATCGGCGGCTACATCAATCCCGGCCTCGGCGCCCAAGCGCAGATTGCCAATCGCTTGAATCCAAAATCCTGGCCGGCGACCTGGCCCGACAAGTTTGACGATGCGACTGATCCGGGATGGCCCGGCAGCTTCAGCGCGCTATTCGGAAAAAACGCCTTCAATGCCGATCAAGAAATGGTGTTCAAAATCGGCGATGATAAATACGATCGATTCGATTACGCGCCGGATGCCACTGATCCGGCGCGCCACGGCATCGGCATGCTCACCGAAATGCGCGTTTTGCAATGGAGCCAGGTGTTGATTCAAGACGTGGTGTTCATTCTGCATTTTATGCAAAATGACGGCTCTTTCGATCTATTGCGAACCGGGGTCAACGTCATTCTCGCCGACTTGGTTGGCGGCGATGGCGACTCCGCCGATGACGTGGCGTTTTATGACTTGGTGAACGACGTCGCTTGGTCAACCGACGCTGACAACATCGGGAACCCCGATTTTGGCAGCAAACCCGTAGGCGTCGTTGCCACTTCTTACCTGGAAACCCCGGGCAACGCGGTGGATAATATTGACAACGATAACGATGGCGAAGAGTTTAGTTCGGTGGTGCAGGAAGTCTGGCTCGCCGGTGAAAATCCCAACAACGGGATTGACGACAACGACAACGGCTTGATCGATGAAAACCGCACGCACATCCCATTTGTCACCCAAGCCGGCAGCAACCCCGGCAACCCGATTTCTGACGGCATCGACAACGATGGTGACGGTGAGCTCAACAACCCGGTCGTGACCTCGGCAATGCTGGTCGGCGAAATTCCCAACAACGGCAGAGATGACAATAACAACGGCTTGCGCGACGAAGACAGCGCCGATATAAACCGGAAATTTGCCGACGGCATCGATAACGACGGCAATGGTCTTATCGACGAAGGCATCGACGAGATGATCGACGAGGCGCGCGACGATGGCATCGACAATGACGGCGATTGGAACATCACGATCGATGACGTGGGGCTGGATGGTTTGCCCGGCACCGGCGATTTTGGCGAGAATGACGGCAAGCCAACTTCCGGGCGCGGCACCAATTTGCCCGGCGAGCCGAACATCGACAAAACCGACGTCTCGGAATCAGACCAAATCGGCCTCACCAACGTGCAGTATATCGCTTCCGGGAGTTTGGGACGCATTTACGGTAACGACAACGCTTTTTTCAATAATTATTTGACCCCCGGTGAGTTTTACGAGGGCGGCACGGTGAGCGGCGATTTCGATCTCTTCGTCGGCTCCGGACTTTTTCCCATGAAGAGCGGCGCGATCGAGCGCATTTCCATGGCGGTGTGCTTGGGGGAGGATACCACCGATGCGCTGCTCAACCGTGACGCGGCGCAGATCACCTATGACACCGATTATCAATTCGCCTCGGCGCCGTTTGTGCCGACGCTGACGGCGGTTCCCGGTGATGGAAAAGTGACGCTCTACTGGGATAGTTATGCCGAGCAATCGTTCGACCGTTTTCTGGCGCGCTTGCTGTCGAATCCGAATAATCCGTATGAGGGATACAGCGCGTTTGACTTTGAAGGTTATCGCATTTACCGCGCGACCGATGCGGGTTTGCTCGATCCCTTTATAATCACCGATGCCGGCGGCCGGCTGATTCTCCGCAAGCCGCTGGTGCAATTCGATCTGGATGACCAATTCAGTGGTTTGCACCCGGTCGATGTGGTCGGTGCCCATTTTGATTTGGGCCGCAACACCGGCATCACGCACAGTTGGGTGGATGATAACGTGGTTAATGGCCAACGCTATTTCTACGTCATTACCGCTTATGACTTCGGCTTGGTCGATCGCGTTGAGCCTAACAAAGGCATTTTCCCATCCGAGAGTCCGTTTACGCTGAGCGTCGATGAAGTTGGCGATTTTATCAGCGGTCCCAACGTGGCCATCGTGACCCCCAATGCCCCGGCAGCAGGCTACCGCGCTCCGGAGCTGAAGAATGGCGTCGAGCACATCAAAGGCAGCTCGTTCTCGACTATATCTTTCAATTTGATTGACCGGCAGGCTATCTCCGACGGCCAGCGCTATTTGGTCACTTTCGAGGACGTCACCGTCGTCACCCCGGGCCGCGAGGATACGGTTCGCACGAAAAACTACAGCCTGTTTCGCGTGCCGCCGAGCCGCTATTCGCTGCTCGATCAATTGCGCGGCATAGCAACCGACGCTCCGGAATTCGTCGACTTTCTGGAAGACTCGATCCTGGTCAAAAGCGATACGCTGGTGCATCAAGGCAACCATAATACATCCGTGGATGACAAGATCGTCAACGATGGGTTCTATCTTTCGTTTGCCAACGTGCCGCAGGTGGCGCCGGATTATTCCCGCCTGCGATGGACGCAGAACCCGGAACAAATCCATCCCGGCGACATGTTCATCTTCCGCGCCGGCTTTGCGCAGGGCACGAAAGTGCCTTTCGACTATCAACTGATCGTCGGCGCGCCGGGCAGCGATTCATCGACGGCCATCACCTTGGGCGGAATTAGTTTTCAGGCGCTTCCCGTCAACTTCTCGATCTATAACGTCACCCAGAAGAAGTTCATTGATTTTGCCTTTGCCGATGGCGACCGCACCGGCAGCACGCCGGCGTCCGCCTTGTTTACCCGGACGCGCCAGAACCGCGACAACATCGTTTTGATCGAAGAGGTGCGCGGCAGAAAAGTGGGGACCTGGCAGGTGACCTTCGGCCAGACGTTTTTTGCAGACCGGCGCAATCCGCAGCCGGGCGATACCCTGGCGCTGTTTACCGAGAAGCCGTTCCTGGGTTATCGAGGCGGGCTTGGCGACCTGTATGAGTTTACGACGGTAGCCGAACGAACCGATAATGCTGCGGCCAAGAGCCGACTGGGGCGCATCAGAGTTGTGCCCAACCCTTATGTCGTTGCAGCAACCTGGGAACCGGCTAATCCCTTTAGCTCGGGCCGCGGTCCGCGCGCCATTCATTTCAACCATCTGCCGGCGAAATGCACGGTTCGCATCTTCAACGTTGCCGGCGAGCTGGTGCGAACGTTGGAGGTTGACAACCCGGTGGGCGATGGCAGCGTGACCTGGGACTTGCTGACGAAAGATAATCTGTCTGCTTCGTACGGCGTTTATGTTTATCACGTCGAGGCGCCGGGAATCGGCGAGCACATCGGCAAATTCGCGATCATCAAGTGAAAATGGATTGATGGATTCATGGAGTTGTGGATTGGTGGATTAGTGCTTTTCCCGAGAATCCAACAACCCATCAATCCTGCAAATTGAGAGAGTCATGTAGGGTTATTTCATCGTGGAGCCTGACATGAAAAGAAATATTGTGAAAACGAGTTTGTTGGTGGCCGCCGTATGGGTTGCGCAGGCCGGCCTTGCCCATGCCCAAGACACCGTCAACAAGACCGGCAGCACCTCGGCAAAATTTCTTTCGATTCCGATCGGCGCGCGCGCCTTGGGCATGGGCGGCGCCTACGTTGCCGTGGCCAATGATGCCACCGCCGCGTACTGGAATCCGGGTTTTCTTGGTCACCTCGAAAAAACTGAAATCTACTTCATGCATTCGGAGTATTTCGCCGACATCACGCTTGACTACGTCAGTTTTGTGCACCCGGTCAGCGGCTTGGGCACGGTGGGTTTGAGCTTGACGGCGCTCGGTTTGGGCGACATGATGATCACCACCGTGGACGATCCCGAAGGATTGAATACCGGAGAGTTTTCTGCGGCGAGTTTCGCGATAGGCCTCAGCTATGGCCGGCAGCTTACCGACGCTTTTTCCATCGGCGGCACCTTCAAGTATATTTCTGAAAGCATTTGGAATTCCACCGCCACCGGCATCGCCCTGGACGTTGGCACCGTTTTCACGACGCCCTTCCGCGGCATCCGGCTGGGCGTCAGCATTTCGAATTTTGGCCAGAAGATGCAAATCTCCGGCGACGATCTTTTGGTGCAGCAAGACATCGATCCGACCATCAACGGGAATAATACCAGCGTCAATGCCCGGCTGGCCACCGACCGCTTCGATATGCCGCTGAGCCTGCGCATCGGCGCGGCTTATGATGCGTTGAAAACGGATGACAGCCGCCTGACCGTCGAAGTGGATGGCTTGCATCCCAATGATAATTCCGAAAGCGTGAATGCCGGCGCCGAGCTGGCGCTGCTGAGGGAGCGCTTTTTCCTGCGCGGCGGTTACCGCAACCTGTTTCTTGATGATAATGAAAACTCTTACAGCGCCGGGTTCGGCCTCAGATATGCGGCGCAGTCCGTGACCTTTAAGTTTGACTATGCTTTTTCCGAG
>Ga0247727_10013595_pt1 | contig 13687 bp, 13 predicted proteins | sample WisWelCaveWW1625_FD_202498 | JGI IMG/M metagenome (GOLD analysis project Ga0247727, IMG submission 202498) | Biofilm microbial communities from Wishing Well Cave, Virginia, United States - WW16-25 | ecosystem: Environmental > Aquatic > Deep subsurface > Groundwater > Cave microbial mat | place... | reverse complement strand
CGTCTTCGCGCACCATGCCCTGCTCCCGCAAGCGCCGCTGGCGCTCCAGCTGCAGGCCGAGGAAGCGGATGCGCTCCTCGGCCTCGGTGGCGTCGGCCAGCGCCACGCGATGCTCGGCACGTAGCGTTGCCACATCGGTGCGGGCGCCCGCCAGCTGCGCATTGGCGCGTGCGACCGCCATCTCGAATGGCGCGGGATCGATGCGGAACAGCAGTTGCCCCTGAGCGACCTGATGGTTATCGCGTACCGCCACCTCCGCGACGCGCCCGGCGACCTCGGCGCTGATCGCAATGAAGTGGGCCTTGACATAGGCGTTGTCGGTTTCCATGTGGCGCCCGCCCTCGGCGTAATAATGCAGGGCGGCCGCCGCCGCGGCAAGCGGCACGCCGAGCAGCAGCAGCGCGCGCGCCAGCCTGCGGCGGATGCGAGGGCTCGTCACCGAAGATTTTCCTTGATCGCCAACAGCGTGTCGACGAAGCGCTCGCGCTCCGCTGCGCCGACGCCGGCGAGGGCGTCGCGCCGCAACTCCGCGGCGATCTTGCGCATGGTGCGCAGCGCGGGCTCCACTTCGGCGGTCAGATGCACCCGCCAGACGCGGCGGTCGCGCGCGTCGTGCTCGCGCCGCACCCAGCCTTTCGCCTCCAGCCGGTCGAGCAGCCGGCCGAGCGTCGGCGGCTCGATCTCCAGGGTCACTGCCAGCTCGGACTGGCTGACGCCGTCGCCGCGAAAGAGATGCGTGAGCACCCACCACTGCGCGCGCGTCAGGCCGAGCTCGCGGATGCGCCGGTCGTAAGTGGTGCGCAGCAGGCGCGCCACGTCGTTGAGCAGGAAGCCGAAATTGCGCGACAGGTCTTCGCGGAGCATGCCCGGATTATAGTTGCCTAGCTTACGATAAGCAAGGCAAATGAATCACGACCCGGTATCATCCGCCTTTCCAGCCCTTGACCAGGAAGGAACGGCATGCGCGGCGCAGTGTTCCTTGGCAATCGCAAGATCGAAATCCGCCGCTTCCCCGACCCGACTCCGGGCCCCGGCGAAGTCGTCATCCAGATGAAGGCCTCGGGCATGTGCGGCAGCGACCTCAAGTTCTACCGCCCGCCGCCGGGCGAGGCGCAGAAGGCGCTCGGCCTCGGCGGCAACGCCGAGCCCTTCATCGCCGGCCATGAGCCCTGCGGCATCGTCGCCGCGCGCGGCGCGGGCGTGTCCGAGCGCGAGGCGCCGATCGGCAGCCGCGTCATGGACCATCACTACGCCGGCTGCGGCGTCTGCGGGCATTGCCGGGTGGGCTGGTCGCAGCTGTGCCGCGAGGGAATCACGGTCTACGGCGTGACAGCCAACGGCGGGCATGCCGACTACCTGAAGGTGCCCGCGCGCACCCTGGTGCCGTTGCCCGATGAGCTTTCCTTCGCCGAGGGCGCCGCCGTCGCCTGCGGCACCGGCACCGCCTACGGAGCGCTGCGGCGCATGCAGCTCGCGGGCGGGTCGACGCTCGCCGTGTTCGGCCAGGGCCCGGTAGGAATCAGCGCCACGCTGCTTGGCGCGAAAATGGGCGCGCGCGTCATAGCGGTAGAGACTAATGATGACCGTCTGGCGCTGGCAAAGCAGTTCGGCGCGGATGTGGTTTTGAACTCTTCCAGGGTTTCGATTGAAAGTGAAATTCGAAACCTGACAAAAGGAATAGGCGTCGACCTTGCGCTGGATTGCACCGGGGTAGCGGCGGCGCGCCTCGCCGCGGTGCGCTCGGCGAAGACCTGGGGCACCGTGTGCTTCGTCGGCGAGGGCGGCGAGGTGACGCTGGACGTGTCGCGCGACCTGCTGCGCAAGCAGCTCACGCTGATCGGCTCCTGGACCTTCAGCGCGATGGGAATGTCGGAATGCGCCCGCTTTGTCGTTGATTCCGGAATTAAACTTGAAAAAATATTCACCCACCGCTGGAAACTTGATCAGGTGGACGAAGCCTACAAGGTGTTCGACGCCCAATCCTCGGGCAAAGGCGTGATCGAATTCTAAAAGTAAGGCACGCCCTGGGTGTTCACGTACAGGGCGTAGACCGAAGTGCTCGCCGCCATGAACAGGCGGTTGCGGTGCACGCCGCCGAAGCAGACGTTGGCGCAGCGCTCCGGCAGGTCGATACGGCCGATCAGCTTGCCGGCCGGATTGAAGACGTGCACGCCGTCGAGGCCTGCTTCGCCCATGCCCCAGCCGCACCAGAGATTGCCATCCACGTCCACGCGGAAGCCATCGGGCGTGCCTTTCGGCCCGGCATTGATCAGTACGCGTCGATTTGAAAGTTGTTTTTCATTTGTTACATCAAAAGCCAGTATTTCACGAGGCACCGAGCGCGACTGAACGACGTACAGGATCTTCTCGTCGGGCGAGAAGGCGAGGCCGTTGGGCTGGCTGATGCCTTCGGCGACGACGGCGAGCTTGCCCGAGGGATCCCAGCGGTAGACGTTCATCGGCAGCTCGGCCTCGGCCTTGCCGCCCTCGTACCAGCCGAGGATGCCGAAGGTTGGATCCGTGAACCAGATCGAGCCGTCCGATTTGCAGACGATGTCATTGGGGGAGTTCAAATTTTTATTTTCAAAAGAACTCACTAGCGTGACGACCCGCCCATCCGGCTCGGTGCGCGAAACGCGCCGGCCGCCGTGCTCGCAGGTGAGCAGGCGCCCCAGCCGGTCGCGCGTGTTGCCGTTGGCGTAACCCGAGGGATTGCGGAACTCGCTCACCGCGCCGCTCGCCTCGTCCCAGCGCAGCATGCGGTTGTTCGGGATGTCGCTCCAGACCAGCGAGCGCGCATCGCCCAGCCAGACCGGGCCTTCGGCCCAGCGGCAGCCGGTCGCCAGGCGCTCGACCTTCGTGAGCGGCAGTCGGTAGCGGGCGAAGGATTCGTCCACGACGACGACCGATGGATCGGGATAGCGCGGGCTGGGTTGCCAGTCGGATGAGCTCATGCGGCTATTATTTCATCAGTCGGGCGAACTATACTCGGCGACCCCGGTATGTCCAGAATCCTGCTCACCCACTCGCCCGAGACGCGCGCCAACTACTACGGCGCTCGCGCGCTCGCCGGCCTGCAGGCGCTTGGCGATGTGGTGTTGAATGACGATGACTTGCCCCTGGCAGGCGACGCCCTGATCCGCGCCGCCGCCGACTGCGAGCTGATCGTCTCCTACCGCCAGTCGCCCGGGCCGGCCGCGTTGTTCGAGCGCCTGCCGAAACTGGTGGCGTTCCTGCGCTGCGCGATCGACATCCGCAATGTGGACGTGGCGGCGGCGAGCAAGGCGGGGATCCTGGTTACGCAGGCGAGCGCCGGCTTCGTCACGTCGGTGGCCGAGCTTGTGTTCGGTTTCATGATCGATCTTTCCCGCCGCATCACTCCACACGCTGCTTCTTATCACGCAAAAAAAATTCCTCAAGCAGGGATGGGCCGGGAATTGCGCGGCAGCACGTTGGGCGTGATCGGCTACGGGGCGATTGGCAAGGAGGTTGTGCGGATCGCCGAGGCTTTTGGCATGCGGGTGTTGATTTGCGATCCTTACGTTGCCGATGCAAATACGGTTTCACTGGAAAAACTACTTTCAGAATCCGACTATGTGGTGCCGTTGGCGGTGGCCACCGCGGAGACGGAGAATCTCATGGCTGAGAAGGAGTTCCGGAAAATGAAACCGGGAGCATTCTTCATCAATGTTTCTCGCGGCAACCTGGTGGATGAGGCGGCGCTCTTGCGGGCGCTCGACTCGGGGCGCATCGGCGGCTGCGCGCTGGATGTCGGCCGTGCGCCGGACCAGATGCCGACGCCGGCGCTCGCCGCGCGCGCCGACGTCATCGGCACACCGCACACCGCGGGCCTCAGCTTGCCGGCGATCGAGCACCAGTCGATGGAAACGGTCGCGCAGGCGGCTGAGATCCTCAAGGGCCGCGCGCCGACGGGCGCGCTCAATGCCGGACACTGGACGAGAAAGGCTTTGCTCGATTCATGAATCGCAGCGGCTGGTCAAAGCGACCAGATTGCAGCATCTACTACGAGGTTTCGGGGGCGGGACCGGCGCTGGTCTTCGCCCACGGCCTGGGCGGCAACCACCTCTCGTGGTGGCAGCAGATCGCGCACTTCAGCGAGCGCTACAGCTGCGTCGTGTTCGCCCACCGGGGTTTCACGCCATCGAGCCCGGTACCCGGCGCCTTGGCGCCCGACGCCTACGCGGACGACCTGGCGGCGCTGGTCGACGACCTCGGTCTCAACGAGGTGTGCCTGGTTGCGCAATCCATGGGCGGCTGGACCTGCCTCGAGTACGCCCTGCGCCACCCGGCGAGGGTGCGCGCGCTGGTCATGGCGTCGACCTCGGGCGCCATCGACTACAGCCGGCTGGCAGGCGCCGGCGCGGCGGAGATCGGCGGCTGGCTGCAGCAGATGCCGAAGCTGCATGCGGATCTCGTGGCGCGCGACATCGGCCTGGCGTCCGGCGAGCGCATGGCGTTGGAGCAACCGGCCCTGGCGATGCTCTATCGGCAGATCCTGCAGCTCACGCCGGCCGATTTCCGCGCCGCGGTGCTGGCGAGGATCGTGCAACTGCGCGTTCAGACCCCCGGGGCGCTCGCGCGCCTGCCGATGCCGGTGCTGTTCCTGACCGGCAGCGAGGATTGCCTGTTCCCCGCGGCGGCGGGGCCGGGCCTCGCCGCGCTCGCGCCCAGGGGCCGCGCGGTGGATGTTCCGCAGGCGGGCCATTCCGTGTACTTCGAGCGCGCGGCGCAATTCAATCAGATCGTAGGCGAATTTCTTTCAACGACATGACCATGAAAACCATTCTTATCACCGGTGCCGCGGGCGACGTCGGCACGCATCTGCGGCGTGAGCTTGCAGGGAAGTATGTCTTGAGGGTTTCCGATCTTCGTCCGCTGAAAAAAATAAACCAGGAAGAGAAATTCCTTCGCGCCGACATTTCGAAGCTGTCCGATGCCCTGCGCATCACCAGGGGCGTGGCTGCCATTGTGCACCTGGGCGGTTACTCGGTGGAGGGGCCGTGGCAGGGCATCCTCAACGCCAACATCATCGGCTGCTACAACATCTTCGAGGCGGCGCGGCGCAACGGTGTCAAGCGCATCCTGTTTCCGACTTCGAACCACGCGACAGGTTTTTACCGGCGCGACCAGACCATCGACCACCGCGTCTACCCCAAGCCCGACAGCCGCTACGGCGTGTCCAAGGTGTTCGGCGAGGCGCTCGGCAGCCTGTATGCCGACAAGTACGGCATGCAGGTGTTCTGCATGCGCATCGGCAACGTCGGCCCGGTGCCGATCGACAAGCGCAGGCTTTCGATTTGGTTTTCGCCGCGCGACCTCGCGCAGCTGGTGGCCATCGGCATCGAGCATCCGGACATCCGCTTCGAGATCGTCTACGGCGTGTCGAAGAACAAGCGCAGCTGGTACGACAACGCCAACGCCTACCGCCTGGGCTACCAGCCGCAGGACGATTCCGAGGTCTACGCCAGGGAGGTCCTCGCGCGCGAGCCGCCGGGCGGGGATCCGGGGGCGGAGCTGCATCAGGGCGGCGTCTTCTGCGTCGCCGAGGAAGTTCCGAACCCTGCGCCACTGCCGAAAAAGGCGGCGAAGAAGAAGAAACGCAGGTGAGCGCCCGCAAGCCCGCGCTGGCGGTGCCGCCGGGGGCCACCGATACGCACATGCACGTGTACCACGCCGAGGTGCCGCCGGCGCCCGGCGGGCCGGCGCTGCCGGGCGATTTCCGCGAGGACAGCTACCGCGAGATGCAGCAGCGGTTGGGCCTTGCGCGCGTCATCGTGGTGCAGCCGAACGCCTACCAGTTCGACAATAGCGTCACGCTGGAGGCGATCCGGGCGCTCGGTCCGGGCGCGAAGGGCGTCGGCGTGGTGAAGCCGGGCGTGTCCGACGCCGAGATCGAGCGGCTGACCAAAGGGGGCATCGTCGCGCAGCGCATTTTCCAGCTGCCCTGGGGCGCGGTCGGCTTCGACCGCATACACGAGGTCATGTCGCAGGTGCATCCCTTCGGCTGGCACGCCAACGTGCAGCTCGACGGCCGCGAGCTGCCGCAGCGGGAAGACAGCATCAAGCGGCTGCCCGGCAGATTCGTGATCGACCACATCGGCAAGTACCTCGAGCCGGTGACGCCCGAGCAGGAGGCCTTCAAGTCGCTGCTGCGCCTGCTCGATACCGGCCGTTGCTGGGTGAAGCTCTCCGCGCCCTACGAAACCTCGAAAACCGGCGCGCCGAAATACGATGACGTGTCGCGCCTCGCGAAGGCGTTGGTCAAGCACGCCCCCGAGCGCATGCTCTGGGCGAGCAACTGGCCGCACCCGTCGGCGCCGAAGGACAACGTGCCGGACGACGCAGACCTGCTGGATTTACTGCTCGACTGGGCGCCGGATGAGGCAACCCGGCTGAAAATCCTGATCGACAATCCCGCGGAGCTTTACGGTTTCTAACGGGGCATGATCGTTTGTTCCGTACTTGTTCCGTACATGGTAGAATGCGGGGTCAAGGAGACCCAACCATGGCCGCGTCCACCCTGCAGCGCGATGAGCGCATCGACCTTCGTATTTCCGCCGACCAGAAGACCCTGCTCGCGCGCGCGGCGTCCTACGCCGGCGTGTCACTGTCGAGTTTTCTGGTGTCCGCTGCTGCCGACCGGGCAAAGGAACTGGTAGCAGAGCGCGAGACCCTGACCCTGACGCCCCGCGACTGGCGCAAGTTCATCGGCGCGCTCGACAAGGCAGAGCGTCCGCGCCCGAAGCTGGAAGCCGCAGCGCGCCGCTATAGCAAACGCCGGACCTAGCCCGTGGCGGCCGATTGGCGAATCGAGCCGCTTACGCAGGAGCATGACCGCGGACGGTTCGATTGCGGAGAGGCTGCGCTCGACGAATACCTCCGGCGCTACGCCCGCCAGAACCACGACTCCGGAATCGCCCGGGCCTTTGTCGCAGTCGGCGCCGCCGAGCCCCGGCGCGTGATCGGGTACTACTCGGTTGCCGCCGGTGCAATAGACCGGGCGAACCTGCCCGCAAAAGCGGCGAAACGATTCCCCGGATTTCCCATTCCCGTCGCGCGAATCGGCCGGCTCGCCGTGGATCGCGCGATGCAAGGTCAGGGCCTGGGAGAGGATCTCATGATGGATGCCTTGCGCAGGAGCTTGCGAGTTGCCGCCGAAGTTGGCATCGTGGCAGTGCTCATCGACGCGAAGCACGAACGCGCCAAGCGCTTCTATGCGCGTTACGAGTTCGAGGCGCTGCCGGACCAGCCGCTGACGCTCTGGCTGCCGATGGCGGCGGTGCGCAGGCTATTTGCCGGCGGGTAGCTGTGCACAAACCGGGCCGCTCGAAGTCGGAGTAGAGTCCTGCATCATGCGCGCGGGCTTGCCGATCCGGTGACCGAATGATTTCGCGCCGCCGATTCGTTGCGTCGTCCATTGCGCTTGCCGCATGGCCCCATTCCGCGTTTCCGCAAGCAACGCAAAAGATAGCGCGAATCGGCATGCTGGTCGGCACCAATGCAGATGTGACGCAGCGCGGCCGGGCGGCGTTCGCAGGACGGCTGGCGGAGCTGGGCTGGCGCGAGCGCGTGAATATTGATTTTGAGGTGCGCTACGCCGAAGGAATTGCCGCGAATTTCGAGCCGCTCGCAGCCGAAATGGTGGCTCGGAAACCGGATCTCATCTGGGCGGCCTTCGGTCCCTTTGCGGCGGTGGTCAAGAAGCACACCAGGAACATTCCGATCGTATTCGCGAATGCCGACGACCCGGTTGGCCTTGGCCTGGTCGCGAGCCTTGCAAGGCCCGGCGGCAATGCGACCGGCCCTTCCACCCGGAGCACAGAACTCATCGGCAAGAGACTGCAACTGTTGAAGGAGACCTTGCCGTCGTTGAGCAGGATCGGGGTCGTGCGCCGGGTCGGGATTCTAAAAATCGCGGACAGTGAGCTGCAACTCGAGGAGCTCAAGCGCGCGGCGGCAAAGCTCGGATTGCAGGTGATCGAAGTGCAGTACGAACACAGCCGTCCGGAGGACCTCGGGCCCGCATTCGCCGAGTTGGCCGGCAAGCGCGTTGAGGCTGTCGCGAGCGTTCTTCGCTGGAATTTTATCCAACAGCGCGAGTTCGCGCGGCACGCTGCGCAGGCGCGACTCGCGACGATCTGCGACACGCCGGAGTTTGTCGAAGCCGGTGCCTTGATGTCGTATTCGGTCAACCTGTTGGATCACGTTCGCAAGAGCGCGGAATATGTGAACCGGATCCTGCGCGGCACGAAACCCGCTGACTTGCCAGTCGAGGAACCGACTGTATTCGAACTCGTTGTAAATCAGAAAACCGCGCGCGCTCTCGGCATCAAGATTCCGCAGACGGTTCTCCTGCGTGCCGACCGGGTGATCGAGTAATCAGTCGTCCGCGTCCGCGGCGGGGCGGTGCGCGGCGACCAGGCGCTGTTGCAGCAGCGGCGGCGCGGGATCGTAGTGGCTGAATTCGAGGGTGTAGGAGCCGTGGCCCGCGGTCAGTGACTTCAGCCGCGCGGGGAAATTTTCCAGTTCCGAGAGCGGTGCTTGCGCCAGGATCTGCACGGTGCCGGGGCGCGGCGCGTCCGAGCCCTTGATGTGGCCGCGGTGCCCGGAGAGCTCGCCCGCGATGTCGCCCATTTTCTGCTCGGGCGCCAACACGTCCACGTTGACGATCGGCTCGAGCACGATCGGCCGCGCCTTGCCGAGCGCATCCAGGAACGCCTTGCGCCCGGCGGAGACAAAGGCCACTTCCTTGGAATCCACCGGGTGGTGCTTGCCGTCGTAGACGATGACGCGCAGGTCCTGGATCGGGTAGCCGGCAAGGAAGCCCGAGGCGAGCACGCCGCGGATGCCTTTCTCGACCGCAGGAATGAACTGGTTCGGAATGGTGCCGCCTTTCACCTTGTCGACGAATTCGAAACCCTGGCCGCGCGCGAGCGGCTCGATCTTGAGGTACACCTCGCCGAACTGCCCGGCGCCGCCGGTCTGCTTCTTGTGGCGGCTGTGCCCCTCGGCGCGCGCGGCGATGGTCTCGCGGTAGGGGATCGAGGGCGGCCGCGTCTCCAGCTCGACCTTGTACTGGCCCGCCATCTTCTCCAGCATCACCTTGAGGTGCATTTCGCCGATGCCGCGCATCACCATTTCGTTCGCCTGCGCGTTGTGCTCCAGCCGAAAGCAGGGATCCTCGGCCAGCAGCTTGTGCAGCACGTCGGACACTTTCTGCTCGTCGCCGCGCTTTTTCGGCTGCACCGCCAGGCCGAACACCGCGACCGGCAGATCCAGGGGCCTGGCGTGGATGCGCGCGTCGCCCGGGGAGTCGTGCAGGATATGGTCGAACTGGATGTCGTCGATCTTGGCGATGGCGCAGATGTCGCCGGGGACCGCTTCGGGCACTTCGACCTGCGTCTTGCCCCTGAGCAGGTACAGATGCCCGGCCTTGACGGGTTTCCTGCCTTCGCCGATATAGAGCTGCGTGCCCGGCGTGATGCGCCCCTGGTGGATGCGGAACACCGCGAGCCGGCCGATGTAGGGATCGATCTCGATCTTGAACACGTGCGCGAGCGCGTGCAGGCCCGGATCGGGCAGCGCAGAGATTTCGGCAGGCGCTTCGCCGCCGGCGGGCACGTTGAGATACACCGGCGGATTGCCCTCGGCCGGGTTGGGCAGCAGCTTGACGATCACATCCAGCAATTCGGCGATGCCGGCGCCGGTTTTCGCCGATGTGAACACCACCGGGATCAGGTGGCCTTCGCGCATCGCGCGCTCGAGCGGCTCGTGCAGGTCATCGGGCGCCACTTCGCCCTGGTCCAGGTAGGCGGCCATCAGCTTCTCGTCCACTTCGACCACCTGCTCGACCAGCTTCCGGTGCGCTTCCTCGACCGAGGAGAAATCCGCCTCGCCGGAAGGGGCGAAGAAGCAGTCCGAGACCTTGCTTGCCCCGGCCGCGGGAAGATTGAGCGGCAGGCACTCCTTGCCGAAGGCCTGCTGGATCTTCTCCAGCAGGCCGGGCAGGTCGACGTTCTCGGCATCGATCCGGTTGACGATCACCAGCCGGTCGAGGCCGCGTTTCGCGGCCCACTGCATGAAGCGGCCGGTCATCATCTCGATGCCGTTTTGCGCATTGATGACGATCGCCGCGGTCTCCACCGCGGCGAGGGCCGGCAGCGCGTGGCCGAGGAAGTCCGGGTAGCCGGGCGTGTCGAGCAGGTGAATGCGGTGATCCTGCGCTTCGAAGCTCGCCACCGCGAGCTTGAGCGAATGCTTGAAGGATTTCTCGAGCGGGGTGTAATCGCAGACGGTGCTGCCGCGCTCCACGCTGCCGGCCGCCGGGATCGCGCCCGCGCGAGCGAGCAGCGCTTCTGCGAGAGAAGTTTTGCCTGCCCCGGCCTGGCCGACCAGCGCCAGAGTGCGGATACGCTTGATGGGGTATTTGGACACGACCGGCCTCCTCCCGCAGTTTCCTTCCAAACGGCTATTTCTTCTTCACTTCCTTTTTCGCCAGCAGCTCGACCCTCTTCTTGAGGATGTCTTCGAGTTTCGATTTCGGGATCAGGACTGTGTAGCCGGCGAGCGACTTCTCGCGCGGCAGCCGCTCGTTGATTTTCGTCAACCGCTCCTCCGCGTCCTTGCCTGCGGGCTTTGGCTCGCCGGTCACGGCAATGTTTGCGTAGTAGTTCTCCCCTTCGAGCTTGCCGAGCTTGAGGGTGTAGGTCAGGCCGTCCAGCGTGGCGGCGATGACGACGGTCGGCTTGGCAAGGCCGGTATCATCGGCCCTGGTATCTTTCGGCGCGACGTCCGCAAGCTCGATCTGGGCGAAGGTGTAGGCGGCGGCATTCGCCTTGGTAATTTCGAGTTTCTCGTCGGCGCGCGCGCCGGCGAGCTTCCAGTCGGCGTTGTCGCCCGAGCGCTCGATTTTCCAGGCGGCGCCGGCCGCGCCATCGTGATACCGCACTTCCAGCGACTTGACCTTTTCCGCGGCGATGCCCGCCTTGCCGATCCAGTCGGCGCTGCGGGTCGAGGCCTGGGCGAGCGGATCGGCGACCACGATCACGCGCTTCGCGTCCTCGGGCAGCGCCACATAGCGCCCGTCGCCGGGCGACCGGTCGGGATTTTCCGGCTCGGCCTTGAAGTATTTCCTGCCCGCGGTGAGGCGCGCCAGCGGCTTGCCGCCGACGCCGAGCAGTTCCACGGCGGTGCCGCTCTCGTCGAGGTTCAGGCGCGCGCGGTCCTGGTCGCCGATCGGCTCGGCCTGGCCGACCTTGAGCGCGATCAACTTGAGCACGAACTCCCGCACCTTGTCGAAATCGGCCGGGAAGCCGTCGCGCTCGGCGATCACCCAGCGCTCGTCCTTGCGGGCGACCGTCAACGCGACCTTGGGCTGCCGGATGACGATGGCGGAGACCTCGGCCGCCTGCAGGCCCTTGAACAGCGGCTGTCCGAGGGCGGCGGCATCGGCCGGCTTCTGCGAGCCCGCCTGCTGCTGCACCAATAGCGCGCCGCCGCCCAGCGCGGCGAGCAACACCAACAAAACTGCGACGATACGTGCGTTCATGCTGGAGCTTGTTTTTTTCTTCTAACAAAAAAAACTGTCAGACCGGCAAGCACGACCAGCAGCGGCATCAGCGCGATGTTGAGCACCTTGGTCCAGAAGACGAGCGCCTCGGCGTCCTGGCGCAGGTTCTTGCGCAGTTCCTTCAGTTCGCGCCGCGTCTCGGTGACGTGCTTGCGGAAGTTCTCGACCTCGGCCTGCTGTGCGGGGGACATGATGAGCGCGCCCTTGGCGGCGGCGCCGCGCGCCTTCTGCAGTTCCTGCAGCTTCTCGGTGGTCTTCTGCAGTTCGTCTTCGAGCGACTTGAGACGGCCGAGGTACTGCTCCTGCGCCTTGGCCTGCATTTCCCGCACTACGGTCAGCGGCCTGAACGCGTCGGCGCGGCTGCGCAGCGAGGTGAGCGCATCGCCCGCGGCGAACTGCTCGACCATGCTCTGCGCGAAGGCGAGATTGCCGTTGGAGGGCACCACGATGCGCCGGCCGAACATTTCCTGGATATCCACCGCGGCGCCGTCATTCAGCATGTCGACGTCGGCCACCAGGATCAACGAGTTCTCGCCGGCGGATTCCCTGAGATTGGGCTCTGGCTTGGCATTTTTCCTGTCCGATTTTGGTTGCCCCTCCGGGAAAGCCGTCCTGAACTTTCCGCTCAGGCGCAGGGCGAGCAGCCGCGCCTTGTTGTCGGGCTGGAAGCCCTTGGTCGCCGCCTCGCCCGAAACCGTCGAGACGACATTGTCCACGAGCATCGAGTTTGGCGAACTCTTCACCAGGTCCGTGACCTGCAAACCCTCGGCGGGCTTGACCTCGAACGCGCCGCCGAACGCGTAGAGCAGCGTCTCGATCTGGCTGGTGACGACGTCGTCGCGGTTGAAGGCGGTGCGGTTCAGCGTCAGCACCGTCGGCGTGTAGCGCTGGCCCGCCCCGGAGGCGAATACCACGTCGGCGAGCACCTTGCCGGGGTTCATCTCCACGCCCCAGGCCTTGAACAGCCTGGTCAGCGTGGAACTGCTGGCGCCGCCGCTGACGCCCGGCATCGGGCCGGGCTGCTGGTCGAAATAGGCGTAGGGATCGACGAAGGCGATCAGCTTGCCGCCGCGCAGCACGAACTGGTCGAGCGCGTACTCCGTGCTTTCGGGCAGGTCGCGCGGATGGATCACCAGCAGGACCTTGATTTCCGCGTCGATGGCCTCGGCGAGCAGCGGCACCTGCTTCACATTGAAATCGCGCCTGAGTTCGTTCGCGAGCACCCAGGGCTCGGAGCTCTGGCGCGGCATCATGTTGAATTTCTCGCCCAGCACCGGCAGCGCGCTCATCAGGCCCAGCACCGGCCGCTCGGTGCTGCCGACGCGCGCGATGGCGCGCGCGAGGTCGTACTCGAGCAGGCGCTCGCGCTGCGCGGAAACCGCCGGGATCGCCTGCTTGCGCTCGAGCTGGCTCACCACCAGGCCGAGATAGAACTGCTCGCCAGTGAACAGTTGCTGCGTCTCGACGCCGTCCAGCTGCGCCGCGTCCTCGTCCTCGCTGTCGGGCTTCGGGTTGTACAGCTCGATCACCAGGTTCGAGCCTGCGACCGACTTGAACTCGCGCGCCAGGTCCTCGACGCGCTGCGCGAAGCTGCGCAACTGCACCGGCATCGCCTGCTCGCCGCGCGAGATGTAGAGCTTCACCTTCACGGGCGCTGCCAGCCCGCGCAGAATCTTTCTCGTGCCCTCGGACAGCGTGTAGAGCTTGCCTTCGGTCATGTCAATTCTTTGCGCGCTGAGGGAGGCAAGAAAATTGAAGGCGATCAGCAGCAAAAACAGGGCGCCCAACCCGATCGCCGAGTAGACGAGATTCTCGTTTTTCTTCAGGAGCGACTTCATCGGTTGCGCAGAATGACGCTGGTGGCGAACAGCGCGAAGCCGATCACCGACAGAAAATAGAGCAGGTCCTTGGTGTCGATCACGCCCTTCTGGAAACCGTCGAAGTGGCTGACCACTGAGAACGCCGCCACCGTGTCGATGAACGCCGGGCTCGCCCAGCGCACCATCAGGTCGGTGACCGGGTTGAAGCCGGCGAGGATCAGGAACAGGCAGGCGACCACCGACAGGATGAAGGCGACCACCTGGTTGCGCGTCATGG
>Ga0247727_10013594_pt1 | contig 13687 bp, 12 predicted proteins | sample WisWelCaveWW1625_FD_202498 | JGI IMG/M metagenome (GOLD analysis project Ga0247727, IMG submission 202498) | Biofilm microbial communities from Wishing Well Cave, Virginia, United States - WW16-25 | ecosystem: Environmental > Aquatic > Deep subsurface > Groundwater > Cave microbial mat | place... | reverse complement strand
GGCGAGCAGGGCGACAACTCCCGCGGCGATTCGCATCGAGGTTCCTTTCCGCCGGTCAGGGCCCCGGCGCCCAGAAATCGTAGAAATTGTACCATTGATAGGGACATCGCCTGACGAACGATTCGAGCTCGGCCACGTACCAGCGGGCCGCTTCCTCGATCGCCTGCTCGCGACGCTCGCGTGGGACCGCGCCCAGCGTGCGCGGCGGCACGGCATAGAAGTGCTGGCGCCGCGCCCCGTCCTTCATCCCGAAGGTGATCACCACCGGCGCACCCGAGAGCACGGCGACGAGGAACGGCCCGGCGGGAAAGTTCGCCGGCTCGCCCAGGAAGGGCAGAACGAGGGACCTTCCCACGCGCGTGCGGTCGGCGAGCATGGCCACGGCTTCGCCGCGCGAAAGCGCCCCGAGGATCTCGATGGAGGCCAAAAGGCCGTCGTTGGCGACGATGACACGGGGCGCGTCGCCGGCGCGGAGCCGGGCGTAGAAGCGCCGGATCCCCTCGGCCTCGTTGTCGTAGACGACCAGGTTGAGCTTGAGGCCGGAGAGGAACTCGCCGCCCAGCGCGCGCGTGCCCACGTGGGCCGAGAGCAGGATGAGCCCGCGTCCTTCGGCATAGCTCTGGTGGATGTACTCGACGTGCTCGTGCTGGAAGGCGAACTCGGCAGACCTTCCCTGCATGACGAGCACGGAGTCGACGATCGATCGGCCGAACGCCATGAAGTGCCTGCCCACGTCGATCTGGCGCCGCCACCAGCCGCGCGGCCCGAGCACGCGCGCCAGGTAGGCGTCCGACTGCCGGCGCGCCGCTCTGGCGAACAGCAGGTAGTAGGGGACCACGAACCACAACATCAGATAGCCGGCGCGGCGGCCGAGCAGGCGTAGGGCCTGGTGGAAGATCTCGTAGCCGAGCCTGGTGCCTAGGCTGCGTCCGGTCCAGCGCGGTTCGGCTGGGGCCGGCCGGCGGCGCCAGGCCAACGCCGCTGCGTAAGTGAGGGACCCCAGCAGCACGGCCAGCATCGCCCCGACCACGGCGCCTCCCAGCGCCCAGTCCGCCAGAAAGTCGCCGGCCGCCGCCACGTCCAGGGTTCCTGGCCGCGCCAGCCATTGCCCGGTGCGCAGCCTGCGACCGACCTGCACGCAGGCGGTCACCAACAGCGGCGCGATGACGGGAAAGGAAACCTGGGTGCCGAAAAGCACGGCCAGCGCGTTCAAGCGGAGCAGCCGAGCCAGGAACAACCCGATGAGGGAGTGAAGGCCGTACAGCGGCGAGCAGCCGATGAACACGCCGACGCCCACGCCGGTGGCCAGCGGTGCGGGCGCGGCGGGGCCCGAGAGGAACAAGCGGCAGTGGAGCCGCGAGATCCGCATGGAGTCGTAGTACGGCCGGTAGTGGCTCCTGCGCCCCGGCGGATAGCGCACGGCAACGGGCACCTCGATCACGGGCGCTCCCGCCCAGCAGGTCCGCACGATGACCTCCACCTCCCACTCGAACCGGGAGGGGCGCAAGTTGAGCGCCAGCGTCGGCTTCACGGGATAGACGCGCATTCCGCTCTGCGTGTCGGAGAGCCGGCGGCCGGTCTCCAGGGACACCCAGAGGTTGCTCCACCAACGCCCGAAGCGGCTCGCGCGCGGGACGTTCTCCCTGGGAAACCGGCGCGCGCCCACGACCAGTGCGGTCGGCTGCGAGCGCGCCGCGGCGATCAGCGCGGGGATCTCGGCGGGGTCGTGCTGGCCGTCGCCGTCCAGAGTCACCGCGTGCGAAAACCCTTTCGCTCTCGCCGCCGCCAGTCCGGTGAGCAGCGCCGCGCCCTTGCCGCGATTCTGCGCATGGCGCAGCACGACGGCGCCCGCCTCGCCCGCCACGTCCGCGGTGCCGTCCGTGCTCCCGTCGTCAATCACCCAGACGATCTCGACCAAGGTCCTGGCGTGCCGCACGATCGACGCGATCGTCGGCGCGCAGTCCAAGCACGGGATCAGCGCGCAGACGCGGAGGTCCGGGAAGTCTTCGGCCACGCGCGGAGATTCATGGACCCACCCGCGCCTGTCAACGCGCTCGCGGGCTCTCGGCCTGGTTGCCAGCGCCGGGCGATCTCTGCTAGCGAGCGGGAGCCGTGCTGCGCCCCGTTGCAGTCGCCGTCCATCGCCGCTTGGCGCGGCGTCCGCGCACGGCGCTGCTGCTTTCGCTGCTGCTGCTGGCCGCGGTGTCCGCCGGATCGGCGCGCCTGCACGTGCGCCGGGACGTGCTTTCACTGCTGGCCTCGCGAGCCGACGATCCATACGCGGAGGCGGCGCGGCTGCTCGACACGTTCGGGACCATCGACACCCTGCTCATCGACGTCTCGCGTCCGGGGGTGATCGGCGCCGAGCTGGCGCGCTCGGCCGACTCGTTGGTCGAGAAGCTCGACGCCACCGGCGAGTTCCGCCAGATCGCGTTCCGCGCGGATCGCGGGGCGAGCCGCCGGCTGTTCGAAACGCTGTTCGAGGCGCGCTTTCAGCTCTTCCCGCCGCCGACGGATCTGGCGCCGGGCCTGCACGCGGTACAGCGCGATCTGATGGGGGCGGGGAGCGCGGTGCTCGAGCCGATCGTGCTTCGCGACCCCCTCGATCATCGCGGGCGCATCCTCGATCGGATTGCGGCGGCGCTGCCGGCGATGCGCCTGGACACCAGCGACGGCACGCTGATGAGCGTGGACGGCGCGCACGCGCTGATCATCGCCGAACCCCGCGCGGCGGCGCTCGACCCTCCCGCGGCCGGCCGGCTCCTCGCTCGGGTTCGCCGGGCGGTCCCGCGCGGCCTGGTGGTCGAGACCTTCGGCGCGCACGTCTATGCCACGGCCGCGGCGCACGCGATGCGCGACGATGTCTGGCTCACCGCCGGATCGAGCGCCCTTTCCGTGCTCGCGCTCTACCTGCTCGTCTTCCGCCGGCTCGGCGAGGCGCTTGCGGTGCTCGTGCCGGTGGGCTTCGGCCTCGGCGTGGCCGCCGGCCTGTTCGGTTGGGCGGGACGGAGCGTCCACGGTCTCACGCTGGGCTTCTCGGCCGTGATCCTGGGGATCACCGTGGACTACGGCACCCATCTGGTCGTGCACTATCGCGCGCGGCGGCAGGAGCACGCCGGCGAGCCGCATGCGGAGGCCGTGGTCCACGTCCTCTCCCGGGTCTCCGGCAGTCTGTGGGCGGCGGCGGCGACGACGGTCGTGGGGTTTGCAGCGCTGGTCGTGTCGGGCGCGCCCGTGTTGCGCGAGCTGGCGCTGCTGGCCGTGATAGGCGTCGCCGTCTCCTACGGCGTCGCCGTGACGCTCCTGCCGCTGCTGCTGCCGCGCCTGGTGGCCGACTCCGCCCCGCGATCGGCATCGACGCCCAGGTGGGCCCGTCTCCGTGAGCGGCTCGGCTCACGCGCGGCCAGCCTGACGGTGGTCGTGGCCGTGCTGGCCTTCACGCTGGCGATCGCCGCGGGGATCGGCCGGGTCCGCTTCGACGGCGACCTGCGCGCCCTGGACTACCGCTACCCGGAGCTGCATGCCCGCGAGCGGCCCTTCGCGCAGCGCTACGCGATGGGACGCCAGCCCACCTTCGTGGTGGCGCAGGGAACGACGCTCGAGCTGGCGCTGCAGAAAAGCGACGCGGTGTTGGCGGTCCTGGAGCGGGCGAAGGCGAAAGGCCTGCTCGCGTCGTTCACCTCGCCCTCGGCGCTCTTGCCCTCGGAGCGGCTCCAGCTCGAGAACCTGCGTGGCTATCGGCGCGACGCGATCGAGCAGAGCCTCTTCGAGGCGGCCGGGCGGACCGACGTTCGCGCCGAGGTGTTCGGTCCGTTCTTCATCGACCTGGCGAAGGCCCGCGGCTTGCCGGTGCCGTTGCGCGCCTCGGACCTCTCGTCCACGCCGGTGGCGCCGCTGATGCAGCGCGCGCTGCACAGCGACGCGACGGGCGGCCGCGTCCTGCACCTGGTCTATCCGCCCGCGGGCACGGACGCGCCGGACGATCTCGCTCCGGCGCTGCGCACCGCCCTGTTGCGCATCGACGGAGTGCGGGTGGCCTCGCGCGCCGGGCTGGCGACCGAGGCGGTGGATCGGATCAAGGATTCGCTCGCGGTGCTCTCGTCGCTCGCCGCGGCGCTGATCGTCCTGGTGCTCGCCGTCCATTATCGGCGGGCCGGGCCGATCCTCTGGGCGCTGCTCCCGGTGGGGGCGGGCCTCGTCTGGGGAGGGGGTGCCATGGGTCTTCTGGGCATCCCACTCAACGTCGTGACCGTCGGGGCTTTTGCGATGGCCTCGGGCCTGGCCGTCGACTACGGGATCTTCGCGGTTGACGCCATCGATTGGGACACGCTCGATGCTTCGGGCGCGACCCCCTTGGCGCTCACCCTGGCCGCGGGCTCCACGCTGGCCGGTTTCGCCTCGCTGCTGCTGGCGAAAAGCCCGGTGCTGTGGAGTCTGGGGCTGGCGGTTTCGGTCTGTGTCGTTGCGGGGCTGCTGACCTCGGTTCTGTTCATGCCGGCGCTGGGCAGGCTCGGCTGGGGTCCCATGCGCGGCGTCGTGTGCGCGCGCTGCGGCGCGTCGATGCGGCGCCGCGGTGCGCGCTCGATCGGACTGCGCGTGGCGGTGGCGGGGCTGCTGGCGCTGGCCTTGGCGATCGCCTGGCTCTCCGGCGCGCGCGCGACCGGCGGCTGGTTCGTGGCCGCGGTGCTTTCGGCGGACCTGGTTTACGCGGCGTGGCTCGTCCGCCGGCTGGTCGGGCAGCCGTGGATCTGCGGCTGCTCCTGACGGCAATCGCGGTTCAGCTCGCGGGCCGGCGCGCCGCGACGATCAAGACGTTCCCCGGGTGCAACTCGCCCGCCAGCGGTCGGACCGAGACGGTCAGGCCAAGCTGCTCGAGATCCGCGGAAAGATCCGCGATCGGGCGAAAGTGCACGCCCAGGCCGCGGTTCCACCCGAGCCTGGTCACCAGGCGTTCGCCCAGGCGCGTGAGCGACGCCCCCCGCTGGGCGGCGGGATCCGCCTCGCGGATGAGAATGCGCCCGCGCGCAGACAGCGAGCCTGCCGCGCGCCGGAGGATGTCGCGCTGGGTGACGTCGTCGAAATAGTGCAGGACGTCGACGAGCGTGACCACATCGCAGTCCGGGATCGGCGCCGATCGCAGGTCGCCTTCGCAGAGCGCCGCCCCGGCCACGCCCTGGAGCGCGCGCACGCCGGCCGCGACCTTGGCCGCGTCCCATTCGATGCCGATCGCGCTGCGCCCCTCGCCGAAAAGGCCGATCGCCAGGGGGAGCATCCCGAGGCCAGAACCGAGATCGACGACGCGATCCTGGGGCTGGACGAGCGCGAGGATCTCCCGGTAGCAGGGATCCATCCCGTACTTCATGCGCGCGTACCACTTCAGGTGGCGCGGAGCGCGGTCGTAGCGACGACCCGCCGCGTCGAGGAGCTCGCCGATCGGGTCGCGGTTCTTCGTCTCCTGCCGCGCCGCGCGCGCCAACAGCCACCTGTGCGTGAGCAGCGCGGCGACCGAGCCGATGCCGGCGCCCAGAGCGAGGCCGCCGACGAGCCAATCGACGAAGAACCCCGCGGCCAGCGCCGCGACGTTGCCGGTGGTCACGTCGGCAAGCGCCAGGGTCACCAGGCGCCCTCGCAGGATCAGGCCGCCCAGCTGGACGCAGGCGAACCCCAACACCGGCGCGAGCGGCGGAATCGAGATGTTCGCGGCGGCGTAGACGGCCACTTGATTGAGGCGAAGGAGGAACGCCAGGGCGATGCAGATCGGAAGGTGCAGACCCCAGAAGGGCGAGCAGCCCACGACGCAGCCCACGAACACAGCGGCGGCCAGCCGCGATGGCGAGCTGTGCTGCTTGAGCAGTCGATCGAGAAGCGCGTGCACGCGCGCCCTGAGCACCCGGTGAAGCCTTGGCCGGACGGCGTCCGCGGTCGGCGGTCCTACCTCGGCTGCGCCGAGGCGGGCAGCAGCTTCTGGTACTCGTCGAACATCGCCCGCGTTTCCGATTCGAGGTAAAGCGGTCCGACCTTCATCCTGACGCGTGTAATCCCGTCTCCGCGATCATCTGTCCGGATGATGATGCTCTGAGGCTTTTGCGGCCGCGTACTAGGCCCGAAGTCGAGCTTGGACGCCTTCAGCCCGTGGATCATCGACTCCTTGGTGAGCTGCTCTTCGCGATTGATCGAGTATCCGTTGTCCAGCACGAACTTCTTTGCTGCTTGAACAGTGGTCTCCCGTGGCACGCGGTACACGCGCACCAGGTACTTGGTCAGGGCCCAGTGCCCGGGATCACCGGCGCGTGTCGGTTCCGATCCGGCACAGCTCGAGAGGCCCATGGCGAAAAGTCCAGTCAGAACGAGCGATCGCTGCGTCATGGAACACCTCATTTCTCTGAAGCCTTGGTCATCGCCCTACGAGCCGGACGAAGCGGTGCGCGAGGCGTAGTCGGCGATGGTATTCTGCACGAGGGCATAGACGTCGCCGACGGTGCGCACCTTCCTGGCCTCGCCCTCGGCCACGCGGCCACCGAACGTCTGCTCGAGGCTGACCACCAGGTCGACCGCGTCCAGGCTGTCCAGCCCCAGATCATCGCGCAGGCGTGCGTCGGGTCGGATGTCCGCGGCGGCCAGCTCGAACTCCTCGACCAGGACGCGATTCACCGCCGCCACGATCTCGTCGTGCGTCATCGGGCCGGCAATCTAGCAGGCGGCAATTCGGCTCGCAATACCGGCATCAACCCTCGAACGCGCGCAGCACGATCGAGGTATTGACGCCGCCGAACGCGAAATTGTTGTTCAGCGCCACCCGGATCGTCGCGGGCCTGGTGCGCTGCACGTGCTGGATGCCGCCGCAGGCGGGGTCGATGCGATCCAGGTTGCGCGTGGCCGCGATGAACCCCTGTTGCATCATCAGGACGGTGAAGATGGTCTCCAACGCGCCGCACGCCCCCAGCGTGTGACCGGTCTGTCCCTTGGCGCTCGAAACCGGGACGCGGTCGCCGAATACCGCGGCGGTGGCGGAGGCCTCGATCGAGTCGCCGATGGGCGTGGCCGTGGCATGGGCGTTGATGTAGTGCACGTCGGTAGCCGCGATCCCGGCGTCGCGCAGCGCCTGGCGCATGCAGGCCTCGCTGCCGCTCTGCTGCGGCTGGCTCATGTGGGCGCCGTCGCAGTTGGTGGCGTATCCCACGATTTCGGCGTGGATGCGCGCGCCGCGGGCGGCGGCGTGCTCCAGGCTCTCAAGCACCAACACGCCGCTGCCTTCCCCGACCACCAGACCGTCGCGGTCCGCGTCGAACGGGCGCGGAGTGGCGCTCGGATCCTCGCGTCGGCTGGCGCCGCCGACGATATCGAAGGTGCCGGCGGCGATGAAGTGCGCCTCGTCGGCGCCGCCGCAGATCATCGCGTCCTGCAATCCATGACGGACCGCCTCGAAGGCCGCGCCCACGCCCTGGCTGCCGCTGGTGCAGGCACTCACCGGCGCGATCAGCCGTCCGGTGATGCCGAACAGGATGGCGACGTTGGCCGCGCAGGTGTGGGCCATGGTTTGTAAAAAGGCCGTGCTCTTGATGCCGCGCAGGCTCGACGAGCCGATCAGGTGCCGGAAGAACGCGGTCAGGGCCTCCGGGCTGCCCATCGTCGATCCGATCGACACGCCGACGGTTCCGGAGCAGAGCCTGGCCTCGTCGAGGCCGGCATCGGCCACCGCATCGCGCGCGGCCAGCGCGGCGAACAGCGCCTGCGGTCCCATCGAGCGGCGGAAGGGGCGGGGAATGACCTGCGGGTCGAGCCCGGGTGCGGCCGGCGCCGCCAGGCAGGCGTAGAGCCCGTCGATCTTGCGCCACTCGGGCATGAGGCGGACGCCGCTGGTCCCTTCGCGCAGCGCCTGCGTGACCCTGCCCAGGTCGTTGCCGAGCGGGCTGACGATCCCCATCCCGGTCACGACGACGCGGTGCGCGCCGTCGGCCCGTCGGGTGCGCGCCGTCATGCCGCGGCCACCTTGCGGTGCAGCGACTCCAGCCCGACGACCTCGCCGCAGGCGTAGAAGGCGCTGATGGTCGCGCCGATCAGGCCCGGATAGAGCACCGAATGACCGCCCAGGAACAGTCCGCGGACGCGCGTGCGCCAGGACGCGCCGCGCGGCCCGCTCTGGGCGATGGAGTGGTGCGTGCCGTACATCGCGCCTCCGTCATTGAGCGTGTAGTCGCGGTGGGTGAGCGGCGTGGCGAACTCGGCGCTCTCGATGCGACCCTCGAGCTCCGGCCAGTAGCGGATCGCCTGGTCGACCAGCCGTTCTCCCAGGGACCGTTTGAACGATTCGTAGGCAGGGCCGCGCTCACCGGTCGCCGTGGAGCTCCAGTCCGCGAAGTGCTCGGCGCGGAGCGCGGAGAGCACGGTCATCGCGTGCGGGCCTTTCCAACGCGACTCGCGCGGGCTGTGGGCGGTGAGCCAGACGGGCGGGGCCGTGCCCTCGTGGAACCAGCGCTCGGTGAACGCCGCGGCGTTGCCCTCCTCGTTGAAATGGAAGTAGTTGCACCGCCCGTACGGCGTGAGGTCGGCCGAGGTGCGCAGATAGGCGGCCAGGCCGCCGATGCCCGGACGCAGGCGCTCGATGCGGTGGCGGAACACCGGGCGCACCGCCTCCGCGGGGAGCATCGAGACGGCCACCTTGGGATCGATGCAGGCGATCACCAACCGGGCCTCCTCGACCTCGCCGCGGTCCGTGCGGATCCCGCGTACCTGCCGGTCGACGACGTCGATCGAGGTGACTCGCCGCTTGCGCCGGGCCACGCCGCCGCGCTCGCGCAGCTTGCGCACCAGCGCCTGCGCCAGCGCGTGCCCTCCGCCGTCGATGGTGTAGGCGCCCTGCAGGTACGAGTCGGTGACGAATGCGTGCAGGGTGAAGGGCGCCTCCTCGGGCGGGACCAGGTAGAGCAGGTTGTAGGCGTAAAGGACTTCCTTGACGCGCCGGTCGTGCACCAGCGAATCGACCACCTCGGCCAGGGTGCGATCCGACGAGGCGGTGTCTTGCGGAGAGCCGTCGAGCGTGTACATCGGGAAACGCGCCACCTCGGCGCGGATCGCCGCCACGTAGCGCTGGATCCCGTCGCGTTCGGCGGGAAACCGCTCCGCCAGGCGCGCGGCGAAGCGATCCAGGCCGACTGGGATGGCAAACGAGAAGTCGGGGTAATGAAGCTGGTCGAAGCCCTCGGGGTCGAGCGGGTGGCTGACGATTTCATCGCGTACGCCCAGGTAGCGCAGGTAGCGGTCGTAGACCTGGCCCTCGCCCATCGCCCCCACGTAGTGGCACCCGGTGTCGAACGGCGTGCCCTCGATCCAGAAACGCTGCAGGTAGCCGCCGAACACGTAGTGCTGCTCGATCAGGAGCACCTTCATCCCCTCGCGCGCCAGGATGTTGGCCGCGCACAGCCCGCTGGCGCCCGATCCGATGACGATGGCGTCGTAGGGGCCGCCCAGATCAGGCATGGGGTTCGGCTTTCTCGGTGCCGGGCATATAGCCCTTGATCGTCGCGCTGGCCGCCAGCGCGCCGGCGACGGTGGCGGTGGCGCGAGCGGTGACCACGCCGAGCAACTGGCGCTGCATCACGGCTTCGAAGCGCACGGTCTCGCCGGGGCGGACCGGGCGGCGGAAACGGCAGCGGTCGACGCCGGTGAGCATCACCGCGGCTCCGGGCGAGTTGCGCAGCGCGAAGTAGGCCAGTGTCTGCGCCAGCCCTTCGAGCAGCAGCGCGCCGGGGACGACGGGGTTGCCGGGGAAGTGTCCTGCGAAGAACGGCTCGTCGGCGCGGAAGGTGCGCTCGCAGACCACGCGATCCTCGCCGATCTCCACGCAGCGGTCGATCCACAGGAAGGGCTCGCGGTGCGGCAGGACCTGGCTGGGGGAGGGGTGGCTCACGGCCGGAGCAACGCCTCGTCCAGCGCCTCGTCGACGCGGACGTCCGAGAAGGTAAGCGTGGTGCGGTCGCCGTCGGCCTCGACGATGCGCACCGTGTGGAGAACGCCCTTCTTCTCGTCGATGCCGGCCTCGATGCGATCGATGAAGGCGCGCGCGCGCTCGTCGCGCGGGCGCAGCACCACGGTCTGCGCGTCGAGCGAAACCTGGTAGCGGCGCCGGACGGCTTCCGCATCGGCTCCGGAGAAGAAGAGCAGCGCCTCGACGACCACGCGGGCGCTGGGGTCGTCCGCCAGATCCGCCTTCATCTTGCGCCCGAGATCGGGGTGGTCGATGCTGGCGCGCGAGCCGGCGGCGACAAAGACCATGCGGTAGGGTCCGGTGTACTCCCAGCGCAGCCGATCGGGACGGGCGAACAGGAGGCGCCCCCTGGCCTGCATCGGCGTCTTGAAGGCGCGCATCTCCTTGATTTGCACGAACGCGGCCCGCACCGTGCGCGGCCGCTGCAGCGCCCGCAACAGCGCCGCCCCGTCCGGAGCCTCGGCGTCCGCCGAGGCGTACACCAGCACGCCCAGCAGCATGGCGACCAAGCTTCGCCCGATCGACTCCACCGCCCGACTTCGTAGCACATGAAGGTCGGACGATCCTAGCGGCCGCGTGCGGTGCGCGCCTATTGCGCGTGCTTCATCATCTCGCCGAGCTTGACGAAGCTGGCGGTGATCTGGTTGATGACCGGTTCGGGCACCTTGGGCGCGGGCACTCCGTTGTGAATGGGCGGAACGGATCGCAGGAAGGCGAACACCGCCTTGAGATCGCCATCCGTGAGGCCCGCCAGGTTCATCCATGGCATGGGAGGAAGGATCGCGCGGCCCTGGCCCCCCAGGTGCTTTCCCGTCCGCATCGCGCGCACGAACATCTCCTCGGTCCATGAGCCCATCCCGGTCAGCTTGTCGGGCGTGAGGTTCGGCGAGTAGACCACGCCGAACGGGAGCTTGAAGCTGGTGAACGTCGGGCCGATCGCGCCGATGTCGGTGGGCGCGACGGTACCCCCGGGATCCGGCGCGCCCTCGGGATGCCCCGACAGCATGCGGCTCATGTCCGGCACCGGCATCCCCAGCTCCTTGTTGAACACCCATGGCGTATGGCAGTCGTTGCAGCCTCCCAACGTGACCAGGTAGCGTCCGCGCTCGACCTTTTGGCTCGACTTGGCCTTCTTGGGTTCCGCCCAACTCGCACGAGCGGTTACCAGGCATGCCAGGCCGGTCAGGATGGTCCGTGTCGTCGTTTGCATCGGGGCACTTTGCCGCCACCGCGCAGCCGTCGTCAATACGGTTCCAAGCGAGCAGGCTCCAGATCCAGATGGGCGTGTCGAGCAGCAACCTTACGAGCGGAGGACCTCCCCTACGGCGCAACCTCCGGGTGGAGCAGCTCGGATGCGGTGACGCAGACGAGGCCGCGTTTCTCGAGGCCGGCGAGGATGGCGGGGAGCGCTTCGGCGGTGGGGCGCCGGTCGGCGCCTTCGCGATCGCAGCCGTCGTGGAGCAGGATGATGTCGCCGGGGCGCGCGCGAGAGAGGACGCGGGCGGCGATCTGCGTGGCCGTGGCGCCTCCGGTGTCGCGGCCGTGCAGGGACCAGTTGACCACGGTCAGACGCCGGCGGGCGGCCACGACGGAAAGCGCGTAGTTCCTGAGGCCGAGCGGCGGGCGATAGAGTGGATCGCTCGGGCCGGTCGCGGCCTGGATGGCGCGGGCTCCGCGGGCGATCTCGGCGTCCATGTGGCGCGGGCCGCGGAAGTTGAGCAGGCGCGAGTGCGCGTACGAGTGGTTGCCCAGCTCGTGGCCCTCGGCGACAAGGCGGCGGACGAGATCCGGGTGGGCTTCGACGTGCCGTCCGATGCAGAAGAACGTAGCCTTGGCTGCGGCGGCGGCCAGCGCGTCGGCGATGCGCGGGGTGATCTCCGGATCCGGGCCGTCGTCGAAGGTGAGGGCGACGCGGCGGCCGGAGCGGGAGCCGTGCGACCGTGTCGGCACGAGGAGCCCGGAAGCGGGGCTGGCCACGCCGTCGGCGAGCAGCGCCACGAAGATGCCCGCCAGCGCAGAGAGCGTGACGGGGGTGGCGCCCAGCAGCGCGATCGCGGCGACCGAGGCGCCGGAGAAGGACAGCGCCAGGAGGTTGGCCCGCGTCACGGCTCCCAGTGGATGCCGGGCGGCGGCGCGCCGCCGTCGCGAAGCGCCAGCGCCGCCCGCACCAGCCCCACGCTGCCGTGCACGCCCAGGCCGTCGGCCACCGGCTGGCCCGCCGCGGCCAAGTCCACGCCGTGGAGGCGCGCCAGGATGCGCGCGCCGCGCGCCCGGGCGTGGGACTCGGATTCGACCACCAGCGCGGCCGCGCCCTCGCCGACCGCCGCGTCCGTGTGAAGCTCGCGTAACGCGACGCGCAACGCTTCGCACGCGGCGTCCGCCGCGACACAGAGGCAGGCCGGACAGCGCCCCGCAGAGACCGCGAGCGCCGCCAGGCGAAGCGCCGCCTCGCCGCTGCGCATGCCCTGGGTGACCGTCAGGCTCCAGCTGCGCAGCCCGTAGAGGATGGCCAGCTCGCCGCCGAGCGAGCTCAACAGTGATCGCGTGAAGCGCTGCGGGCTGCCCGGGCCGCCACCCTCGTGCACCTCGTCGAGGAACGTGGCCGCGTCGTCGAGGTTGCCCAGGCCCGAGCCCACCACGAGGCCGAGGTCGGTGCGGCCGGCGAGCGCCGCCTGCGCGAGGGCTGCCTCGATGGCCGGGAGCGCCATGCGGCACAGGCGGCTCGAGCGCCGCAGGTCGGCGGCCGAGAAGCGCGCGGGGGGTGCCGCCTCCGCCGGGGCGCTTGCGGCGCCGGTCACGACCACGGCGCACGTCACGACGCCACCCGCGAGAAGAGCAGCGCCGCGTTGTTGCCGCCGAAGCCGAACGATGTCGACAGCGCGTGGCCGACCTCGGTCCGGCGCGCCGCGCCCAGCACCAGATCGAAGGGCGCATCCGGCTCGCGCGTGCCCAGCGTGGGAGGCAACAGCCCCTCGCGGATCGCCAGCACGGTGATCAGCGCTTCGATCGCGCCCGCCGCGCCGAGCGTATGGCCCAGGAACGATTTCGACGCGGACACCGGCGGCACCCGAGCGCCGAAGACCTGGCGCAGCACGGAGGCCTCGACCGCGTCGTTGGCGCGAGTTCCGGTTCCGTGCGCGTTGACGTAGCCGATGTCGTCCGGGCGCAGGCCGGCCTGGGCGATCGCCAGCGTCACCGCCGCGGTCATGGCTTCGCCCCCCGGGGCCGGCGCCGTGGCATGGTGCGCGTCGCACGTGCAAGCGCTCCCCGAGAGCCAGGCGTGGGGTGTTTTACCGCGACGCCGCGCGTCGTCGGGCCGCTCCAGCGCCAGCATCGCTCCGGCCTCGCCCAGGCTGAGCCCCTCGCGGGCCACGTCGAACGGTGTGCACGGCCGGGCGGACAGGAGCTGCAGGCTGTGGAAGCCGAAGTAGGTCATCCGGCACAGGCCGTCGGCGCCGCCCGCCAACACCAGGTCGGCCTCGCCCGCGCGCAAGAGGTCCGCGCCTACCGCGATCGCGTTGGCGCCGGACGAGCAGGCCGTGCAGAGCGTCAAGATCGGCCCGCGCGCCTCGACCGCGGCGGCGACGGCGGTGCCCACCGTGCCCAGCGCGTGCCGCCGAAGCTCCGCGGCGTCGGTGTTCTGCCCCTCGCGACGGCGCAGGTACCAGTCTTCGCTGCGCTCGATGCCGCCCGAGGTCGTGC
>Ga0247727_10013593_pt1 | contig 13687 bp, 9 predicted proteins | sample WisWelCaveWW1625_FD_202498 | JGI IMG/M metagenome (GOLD analysis project Ga0247727, IMG submission 202498) | Biofilm microbial communities from Wishing Well Cave, Virginia, United States - WW16-25 | ecosystem: Environmental > Aquatic > Deep subsurface > Groundwater > Cave microbial mat | place... | reverse complement strand
GACTCCTGTCGCCATTCTGCGGACTTCGATCGGTCTCCTGTCGAGTCCTGATGCCATAACGCCGACGACGACCGGCATTCTAGCAACACCGACTGGCCTCCTGTCAAGATCGACTGGCATCTGGGTCCACAGATGGCGGAAGCGATTTCATTTCTTTGGCATTGATCAGGCTCATGGCGGCTGGCCAATCCTGCACGGTGTGGAAGAAGAAACGGCCGAAGCGAGTCGGCGACTCGCTTCGGCCGTTGGTTTGGCAACAGAAACGGGCTGAAGCCCGCACTACGAACTTAGATGTCCCCGTACATCACGAACTCGTACGGGTGCGGCCGGAGTCGGATCGCGTCCACTTCGTTGGTTCGCTTGTACCAGATCCACGTGTCGATCACGTCCGGCGTGAAGACGTCGCCCTTGAGCAGGAACTCGTGGTCCTTTTCGAGGGCCGTGAGCACGGCGTCGAGTGAACCGGGCGCCTGCGGGACCTTGGCCAGTTCTTCGGCTTCGAGGTCGTACATGTCTTTGTCGAATGGTTCGCCCGGGTTGGTCTTGTTCTGGATGCCATCGAGCGCGGCCATCATGATCGCCGAGAAGGCGAGGTACGGATTACACGACGGGTCCGGGCAGCGGAACTCGACGCGCTTCGCCTTCGGACTCGGCGAGTACATCGGGATGCGGCAGCACGCGGATCGGTTGCGTCGGCTGTAGGCGAGATTGACCGGGGCCTCGTAGCCGGGCACGAGCCGCTTGTAGCTGTTGGTCGTCGGGGCACAGAACGCGAGCAACGCCGGGGCGTGTTTGAGGACGCCGCCGATCGCGTACAGTGCCATGTCGGACAGGCCCGCATAGCCGGAGCCGGCGAACAGCGGCTTATCGCCTTTCCAGAACGAGAAGTGCGTGTGCATGCCGGAGCCGTTGTCTTGGAAGAGCGGCTTGGGCATGAAGCACGCGACCTTGCCGCGCTTGCGGGCCGTCATCTTCACGATGTACTTGTACATGAGCACCGAGTCGGCCATCTTTACGAGCGGCTGGAACTTCATGTCGATTTCGCACTGTCCGGCCGTCGCGACCTCGTGGTGCTGCGCCTCGATGTCCACGCCCGCTTCGAGCAGGTGCAGCATCATTTCGGTGCGGATGTCTTGCAGCGTGTCGGCCGGCGCGGTCGGGAAGTAGCCTTCCTTGTAGCGAATCTTATAGCCGAGGTTGCCGCCCGGCTCCTCGCGGCCCATGTTCCAGCGGCCTTCGATCGAGTCGATGTGGTAGTAGCCTTCGTTGTACGACTGATCGCAACGCAGGCTGTCGAAGACGAAGAACTCCAGTTCGGGGCCGATGAAGCAGGTGTCGGCGATGCCGGTGCTCTTGAGGTGGTTCACGGCCTTCCGCGCCACGTTGCGCGGGTCGCGGCTGTAGTCCTCTTTCGTGATCGGATCTTGAATGTTGCAGATCATCACGAGCGTGGTGTGCTCGGCGAACGGATCGATGAACGCGGTGGACGGGTCGGGCATGACCAGCATGTCCGACTCGTTGATCGCCTGCCAGCCGCGGATCGACGAGCCGTCGAAGCCGAGCCCCTCGACGAACACGTCCTCGTCGAGTTTGTTGACCGGGACCGTGAAGTGCTGCCACAGCCCGGGGAAATCCATGAAACGAAGGTCAACCGCCTTCACGTCCCGTTCGCGACACAGCGCCAGTACTTCCTTGGGTGTCATGCAACAACCCCCTTTCCTTGACAAACCTTGGTGATGAAGCCCAACCCATCAGGGCACTTGTTTGTTTACGATTTGATCCAAGAAACCAAATCTTCAACTCGCGGTGCCGGTCCTCCAACAACTGCTGCCGATGCCTGTTTCGGTGTGCCGGATGGCGAGAACTCGCGGGGCAAAGCTCGCGCGGAGTGCTCAGGTCCTGACAGATTTTGCAATCATTGTGCCGGCCATTCGTTCGCCGTAATGTAAGGTCGCGACGTTAACGATTAACGATTGCGTTTGCAATAAGTTGTGGAGAAGTTTCGCGGCCATCGGGCGAAGTGGACGCACAGCGAGTTTGCCCGCTTCGCTAGCATCGCTTGTGAAGATTTCAGGCAAACGGAGCCGACGCATGCCGCGATTTGTCGTGCTGGAACACCGCCAACAGGGCGTACACTGGGACTTCATGCTGGAGACGGCCGGGGCGCTGCGAACGTGGCGACTGGCGGCCGCGCCGGCGATCGATGCTACAATTCGAGCGACGCCGCTGGCCGATCATCGACTGATCTATCTGGAGTACGAAGGCGAAATCAGCGGCGGCCGCGGCTCGGTGACGCAGTGGGACGCGGGCGAGTTCGATTGGGAGCCGAGCGGACCGAGCGAAGTCGCTGTAAGACTCGCGGGAAGAATAATCAGCGGGCGGGCTTATCTTCGCGAAGTCGAATCGGGCGACTGGGAGTTCATGCTGACGTTGCCGGAGTCGGCGTCGTCGTGATCCTCGGCCGAGCGGCGTTTCGATTTGTCGCTCGCGGCCTGCAGCGATCGGCCGGCGACGTAAAGAACTCCCTTTTGCAGTTCGATTCGCTCGACGCCAAGCCCCGTTTGATTCTCCGGCCCCTTCAATCGTATGAGCGCGACCGGATGCCCGGCGTACTGTTGCCACTCGATGTCGATCTTCGCCGATTTCGCGGCGGCCGACAGCATCTGCACGATCGGCGCGGTCGGCAACGGGATCGCGCCGGCCTGAACCTCTTCCAATTCCAGGGCGATGAGATTCGGTTCCGGCAACCACACGCGGCCGCCGACGGACACGAGCGTCGTCAGCGCGCCCAACTTGCGCTTGAACGCGAGATACACGCGGCCCTGATCGAAAGCCACGCGCGGGTCGCTCACGCCCGCCGGCAGTTCAACCAGTTTCTTCTCGACGAAATCCTCGACGAGCCACGCGTTCACTTGACGCTCGCTAAACGTGCCGCTCCAGTTCGCGTCGTTCGCCATCTGATTCCAGATGCTCGCCGAGCGGCGGACGAACTGTTTCGACTCCGCGTCGCGGTCCTCCGCCGACAGCCGATCCACCTGCGAATAGAACTGCGGCGGCCGCGCGAGCAGATAAACGACCAGCGCCGCGGCGAACGCGACAAGCGCGAACGCCGACAATGCCGTCAGTAGGATTCGCTTTGATCGAAAAAGTTGCGGCATTCCGTTGCCTCGCAAAGAACCGGCGGGCACCAAGCGCGGAACCGCGCTGCCACCTGCCAGTTTGGTTGCCGATTGCGGCGGAATGGTATGGCGGCCTTTCAATTGTGTCAATCGAAGCCGCCGATCCGTTGATTGACGCCTCGCCACGGCACCCATAGAATGCCGCCCGGCTTCCGCATCCCGCTTTGGAGATCACCGATGGCCGACACGCCCGCGCAGAAAAACATCACCAGCGTCCTGCAAGAAAAGCGAACCTTCCCGCCGCCCGCCGAATTCAGCCGCAACGCACACATCAAGTCGCTCGCCGAGTACGAGAAGCTCTGGACCGAGGCCAAGGACAAGCCGGACGTGTTCTGGGCGCGATACGCGGACGAACTGCACTGGTTCAAGAAATGGGACAAGGTGCTCGACTGGAACGAGCCATACGCAAAATGGTTCGTCGGGGCGACGACGAACATCTCGTTCAACTGCCTCGACCGGCATCTTGCGACCCCGCGCAAGAACAAGGCGGCGATCGTGTGGGAGGGCGAGCCGGGCGAGCAGCGCGTGCTGCGCTACCAGGACCTGCACCGCGAGGTTTGCAAGTTCGCCAACGTGCTCAAGTCGCTCGGCATCAAGAAGGGCGACCGCGTCACGCTCTACATGGGCATGGTGCCGGAACTCGCGATCGCGATGCTCGCCTGTGCCCGAATCGGTGCGACGCACAGCGTCATCTTCGGCGGCTTCTCGGCCGAGGCCGTGGCCGATCGAAACAACGACGCGCACGCGAAGCTCGTGATCACCTGCGACGGCAGCTACCGACGCGGCAACATCGTGCCGCTCAAGCAGAACGTCGATGCCGCGCTCGTGAAATCGCCGACCGTCGAAAAGTGCATCGTGCTCCGCCGCGTCGGCGACGCCGCGAACATCACGATGCAGGCCGGCCGCGACTTCTGGTGGCACGAACTCATGGCCAACGCCTCGGACGTCTGCCCCGCCGAGCCGCTCGATAGCGAGCACCCGCTCTACTTCCTCTACACCTCCGGCACGACCGGCAAGCCGAAGGGCATCGTGCACACGACCGGCGGCTACATGGTCGGCACGTACCTCACGACGAAATGGGTCTTCGATCTCAAAGAGGACGACACGTTCTGGTGCACGGCCGACATCGGTTGGGTCACCGGGCACAGCTACATCGTCTACGGCCCGCTCGCCAACGGGGCCACGACGCTCATGTACGAAGGCGCTCCGAACTCGCCCGACGAAGGCCGCTTCTGGTCGATCGTCCAAAAATACCGCGTGAACATTTTCTACACCGCCCCGACCGCCATCCGCGCGTTCATGAAGTGGGGCGACAAGTGGCCGAAGCAGTACGACCTGTCGTCGCTACGACTGCTCGGCACGGTCGGCGAGCCGATCAACCCGGAAGCGTGGATGTGGTATCACCGCACGATCGGCGGCGAACGTTGCCCGATCGTCGATACCTGGTGGCAGACCGAGACCGGCGCGATCATGATCACACCGCTGCCCGGCGCGATTGCGACCAAGCCCGGCTCCGCCACGCGCCCGTTCCCCGGCATCGTCGCGGAGGTCGTGAACAAGCAAGGCGAGACACTCGGTGCCAACGAGGGCGGCTACCTCATCATCAAGCAGCCGTGGCCGGCGATGCTCCGCGGCATCCACGGCGACGCGGAGCGCTACAAGAAACAATACTGGACGGAAATCCCGCACGTCTATTTCACGTCCGACGGCGCCCGCCGCGACGAAGACGGCTACCTTTGGATCATGGGCCGCGTAGACGACGTGCTCAACGTCGCCGGCCACCGGCTCTCGACGATGGAAGTGGAATCCGCGCTCGTCTCGCACCCGAAGGTCGCCGAGTCCGCCTGCGTCGGCCGGCCGGACGAGATCAAAGGCGAAGCGATCGCTGCGTTCGTGACGCTCAAGACCGGCACCGCGCCGACAGACGAACTCAAACAAGAACTGAAGCTGCACGTGCGCAAGGAAATCGGCGCGCACGCCGTGCCCGACGACATCCGCTTCAGCGACATGCTGCCCAAAACCCGCTCCGGCAAAATCATGCGCCGGCTGCTCCGCGACCTCGCCGCCGGCCGGCAGTCCGGCGACACCACCACGCTCGAAGATTTCGGCGTGCTCGCGAAGTTGCGGGAGGAAGACGAGTAGCCGCCGCGACGGCGAGAACCCCGCAATCGCCGTCTGCACGTCACGCTACCGGCGCAAAGCGGCCGGCGGGCCTCCCGCCGGCTAGTATTCGGACGTCTCCACGACGCGAATCTCGTCCTCCGTCAGGCCGTAGAGTTCATAGACCATCGCATCAATCTGACGATCCAACGCGGCGCACTTGTTTTCGTAATAGTTCTTGTCTTTGTCCGACCGCGCAATCGCCAACTGCTTCTTTGCCTCCAGCATTTGGGCGACCAGTCGCGCCGCTTGTTCATGGAGCATCTTGTCAGTGGCACATGAGAAGTTGATGCGACGAATCGGGGCGCGAGAGAGAACGTTGCCGTTTATCTCTAATCCGACGCCTCTCCGTTTCGCGTAATGGGCAAACCAAGCCCAGAGGAGTCTTGAGTTGAGGAGACCAGCGATGTAGTTCGAGTCCTCTGAAAGATCTTGCAACGGAACAAAAACATTCACGCTGAATGGAACGTACGTGGCTGCGCGACTTGGAACAAAAGTCGGTCGTCTGGCCATTTGCAAGGCGATGATCTTGGCTGCTTTCCAAATCTGTTCGTCGCGAGGCCAGTGCAAGTGCCACCAGGAGTTCGTTCCTTTTCGTGTTTCCCGTCGCGCCTCCATAATCGGGCGAAAGCGGCTCAAGTGGGAACGGATTATCGGAAATGCGGAGATGTCGGGGCATGTGTCGGGCGTTGAGTAGATGAGATGTAGTGATGGGCATTCAGCCATCCAATACCTGTCGAGGTCGCAAAGGTCATGGTACTCGCGCAGCAGGACGTGTTCTGATTTTGGAAGCCGAAGCTTCTTCAGATCGGCGAGGTGCAACGCAAAAACGCCCTCCCCGATCTCCCAACGATCTCCGTACCGCTTGTTGGTCTTGCGATTGATTGAGGCTGGGTTCTCGGCAATGCCTTGGCGAATCTTGCCTAGTTCGCGAAGCGGTGTCCCGCGTTCGATCTTCGACAGCAACTCGTCCGACGATGGCTGCAGGTCAACTTTGCCACTGCGAAATAGCTGTTCAGCGGTCTTCTTTAGCACAGTGACTTTGCCCGATCCCGTAACAAACGGCTCAGCAGTCGTCTCATCTTTGGGTTGCGCGAGCTTGATGGTTGATGGTGCTGAACGGGGAGCGTTGGAGACACGAAAGATCATGTGCTGCCCCGAGACATTTTGAAACACCCGTAGTTTTCCGAAGGAGAAAATCTCTTCGATATGTGCTGTGTCGCGCAGCGCCGTGATGAGCTTTGCGGCACCCGTCCCCGCCGTCCAATACGCGTTAACGATGAACGAAAGTCGTCCGGCAGGCTTCAGCACCTCAAGCCCACGATGAACGAAGTAGTACCACAGATCCATGCGCGGGCTGCGATGTTTCTGACCGAATGAGCCCGTCGCAATTTCGTCCAGGAGACGCTTGTAGTCGAGCTCGCGACGGTAAGGCGGATTACCGACGATGGCGTCGAATCCGCCATTTTTCATGATTTCGGGGAAGGCGTCTTTGAAGTTCATCGGGTTTAGCGTTCGCTCTTGTTCGTCGCAGAAAAGTTGGCCGTTCAATATGTCCCTGCCGATCAATGAATTCCCGCAGACAATGTTCTTGTGGAGCGGCGGCAGAATGGCGGCGTGCATCTTGAGTTGGTATCCGCGCGCCGAGGCGATGGTCTCTTCTTCCAGCAGCTTTAGGTAGAGCGAAAGCTGGGTCACTTCGACCGCCTGCGCGTCGATATCCACGCCGTAGATGTTGTTGAGCAGGATTTCGCGCTTCTTTTCCAGGGAAAGGTGGAGCACGCCGTCGCTCGTGATGCAATCCACCTTGCGGGCCTTGCGTGGATGGTCGTTGTAATATTTGGCGTGGTATCGCAAGAGCACATCATAGATGCCCAAGAGAAACGAGCCGCTGCCGCAGGCGATGTCGCCGAAACGCATCTCGGTAATCTGGTCGGGCGTCTTCCCGTCGATCAGCTTCCCCGCGGTGTTCTCGACGATGTAACGCACGATGTAATTGGGCGTGTAATAGACGCCGCCGGCCTTTCGCAAGTCCGGTTTTTGCTCGACGCGCACCCGCTTGTCGGTGGCCACGATCACGTTGCCTAGGAATCGCTCATAGATCGAACCGAGGATGTGAATCGGGATGGCGTTAAAATCGTAAGGCGAACTCTTGTGCGACAGGTCTTCGCAAATATCGCTGAAGGATTCGTCGTCTACGCGGAAGGCTGGCGCGTCGAGGATATCGTGCTTCTTGAAGACGATTCCGTTGTAGATTCCATCCAGTCGGCGCGACGCGGCGACGAAGCCCTGCCATGCCGTGCCGCGGTCGCCGAACTTCGCCACGAACGGCGACGGCTCGATCACCTTGTCCTCGAGGAACCGCATGAAGACCAGCCGGTCCAGCGTTCGCTGCGTGGCCTCGGTGAGCGTCTCGCTATCGAGATCGGGGTTCCGATTCTTGAATGCCCGAGCGAGCGTGTCACGGTACTCGTCAAGCTTTTCGAGGAAAGACTCGTCAATGCGCTGATACGCGCCACCTGCGAAAACGCGCTGTGCGCCTTTGCCACGCGGTCGGGGCAGCGTCTCAGCGAATTTCTCCAAAGACCCGTTTGCCACCGCTTCTCGCGAGATCAGCCAGTAGAGCCGTGCGAACTTGTCGCGGTCAAAATAGTCCTGAAGGCTCCATTTTTCCTGGCAGCGATCGATGGCTGAATCGATGTTGGGCGTGTATCGGCAGTCGAGCAGATGAAATTGCTCGAAGTCGGTCAGGCCGGCGAGCGGGGTCTCCAGGTTCCAGGCATAGCGAATTGTCTGGAAGCAATTATCAGCGGTCGCGAGTTCGCCGAACGGCTTCTTGGCCTCGACGATGAATCTGGGTTCGTGGAATCGCGGTTCGACATGGAAGGCGTAGTCGGCGTGCCGCTGCGCCAGGCCAACTGAAACGCCGCGCTCGACTTTGACCTCCTGCTCAAATGGATTTGGATGATGCTCGTTGTTCACATCCCAACCGAGGGCGATGAAGAATTTGTCGATGAAGTCCTTGCGGGCCTGGGCCTCGGAGTAGGCAGAAGACAGGTAGAAGTTGGAACTCGCCTGGAAATCCGTGGCGAGTTTTTGGATCGCCTGAAATGCTTGGTCAAATCCTTTTGCCGTCATTGTCGCGAAGTCTAGCAGCGGAGCGAGAGCGGAGCAAGCAATGCTGATTTCGGCCCGACGGGCACCGCGTGCTCAGCGGTCACACTCGCGCGTGCGACGCGATCATTGCGGGGTGGTCGGATGTTTCTCAAGGCCGAGCCGATCGAGCAGCCGCAGCAATCGCTCGTTGAGCCAGAGGGCGTGCCGGACGGCGCTGGCGTCGGGAGTTCGGGTCGCGCGGCGAATGATCGCGCTGGATTCGGGGATGATGCCGCGGGCGGCAAGCAGCTTCTTTTCGACGAATAGCCAAAACTCCAGATTCTGAAGTGAAAACGCGAGCTGCGGGATCACGACTTGGAAGATGTCCATTGCGGCGTCACGCTCGCCGCGATAGGCAAGGTCCCAGACGCGGTGGAGGATGTCGGCGGGGCCGAGGCCCGGCATGAGTCCGACGACGCCGTCGGGAATCAGGTCCATCATGTACATGCCGCCCCAACCTTCGAGCACGCCGACCGCGGCCTGCGTCGCGCGAATGATGGCGCGGACCTTGGAACCCATCAGCGGTTCTTCGAGTTTGAGGTAGCGAAAGTTGCGGCACGCTTCGTGAAGGCGTGCGGCGAATTCGGCGCCGACAGTCGGGCCGCCCGGATTGAAATCCTGAATGAGCACGGGCAGTCGCGTCGCGTCGCAGATCTCGCGCGAGTAATCGATCAAGTCCTGCTCCGTGATCGCGAATTGGCGCGGCAACGCGAACGAGATGACGGACGCGCCGAGTTGTTCGTGCCGCCGGGCCAGCTCCGCCGCGTGCCGCGCGGACGGGTGATTCGATTGAGCCACGATGCCGATTCGCCCGTCGGCCGCGGCGATCGCGGTTTCGACAACTTGCAGGCGCTCCGCTTCGCTGAGTTTGTAAAACTCGCTCGCATAGGCCGGCAGGCACGCGGCGTTGAAGCCGCACTCCGCGGCGAATCGCACGCACGCCGCGAGCGCGTCCAAGTCGATTGACTCGTCCGCGCGAAACGGAGTCGGGACGATCGGGATCACGCCGTGAAGAATGGAGTTCTCCAGTCGCGTCATGCTACTTCAACTCCCGAAACTGCCGCACGATGTTGCGAGCACCCGCGTCGATCAGGTCCACTTCGCTCGCGGTCTCGAAGAATCGGAACCCGCGGGCGACCCACGGCTCGGCCACGCGGGCGTCGGGCACGTACATGCCGGCGACCTTGCCGTGTCGCTTCGCGGCGGCTAGCGCCGTTTCGACCGCGGCGGCCACGTCCGGGTGCCGAAACTCGCCCGGCTGCCCGTAACTGATCGACAGGTCGTACATGCCAAGGAACAAAATGTCCACGTGCGGATTGCCCAGGATTGCGTCGAGGTTCTCGATGCCGCTTCGGGTCTCGACGTGCGCGAGCACGACCGTCTCGCGATTGCCCGTCTCGATCAACTCGCGCCCGGTCGTCTGCAAGTTGTAATCGCAGTTGCCCATGCCCGGTGCGGCCGCGCGAATGCCGATCGGCGGAAATTTCACGTAGCTCACCAGCCGGTCAATCTGCTCGCGCGACTCGCTCCACGGAAGCTGAATGCCGATCACGCCGCACTCGAGCAGCTTGGCCACGTGTGTGCGCGAGCACTCCGGCACTTTGGCCACGACCGGCAATCCCTCGCTACGGCACGAGAGCACGAAGTTCGCCATGTCGGCCTCGTTCATGAATCCGTGCTCGTATTCGATGTAGACGAAATCCGCGCCGCTGCGTTTCCACAGCTTCGCGAGCCACGCGGTGTGTACGTTTTGCGTGGTCATGCCGACGAGCACGCGGCCGTCGCGAAGCATCGACTTCAGACTGTTCATGGTGTTGGTCCTTGATTGTGTCACGTTTTGCCGTAGCATGATGGGCCGACGGGAAAATCGCAAGCGACTTCGCGCCTTCCGCTGCAGCCGGCTGGAACGCCGCTAACCACATTTTGCAAACAACAGCAAACAACACTGGCTTGTCAACCGGCGAAATCACCGACCGCCCGACGTGCGTCCGCTACGGCGTGCTCGCGTTCATGTGTACGCTGGCGCTGGTGCTCTACCTCGATCGCATCTGTCTCGGCGTTGCGCGGATTCCGATCCAGCAGCAACTCGGTATCACGGACAATCAGTTCGGCTGGATCGACGTGGCGTTCATGATTCCGTACGGGCTGTTTGAGTTACCGGTCGGCCGGTGGGGCGATCGGCGCGGGGCACGCGGTGTCGTGACGCGAATCGTTTTGTGCTGGTCGTTCTTCACGGCGCTGACGGGCTGGATGTCGAGTTTCTGGGGATTCATGCTCGTTCGATTCTTATTCGGTGCCGGCGAGGCGGGGGCGTTTCCCAACGCGGCCCGCGTCGTGTCGCGGTGGTTTCCCGGCCGATCGCGCGGGCCGGCGCAGGGGATCGTGACTGCGTCGGCTAATTTGGGCGGAGCGCTATCGCCCGCGCTGACCGCGTACCTGATCACGTGGCTCGATTGGCGTTGGACGTTTGGCGTTTATGGCTTGCTCGGCGTCGCGTGGGCGACGGTGTTTTATTGTTGGTTTCGCGATGATCCGGCGGATCACTCGTGGGTGAACGACCGCGAGCGCGAGATGCTGGCCGAGAGTGCCCCGAAGGTTGACTCGCACGGGCACCCGCCGATCGATTGGCCGCTCGTGCTCGGCAGCCCGAACGTTTGGCTTTTGGGCGCGGCGATGAACGCCGGCGCGTTCGGGTTTTACATGTGCGTGAACTGGTTTCCGAAGTACCTCTCGTCGGCCCGCGACGTGGAACTGACGGGCACCGGCTGGCTATCGAGCACGATTCAGATCGGCGGCGCCTGCGGCTGCATGCTCGGCGGCGTGATCGGCAACGCGCTGATGGCTCGCCTCGACGACCGGCGACTCGTGCGCCGCATCGTTGGCGCGGGCGGGTTCATCGCGGCGGCCGTTTCGATTTTTTCGATCACACTCTGCGACTCGCCGCTCGCCGCCACGATCTGCGCCGCGCTGGCGATCATGTGCGGACAGATACAACTTACGGCCTGGTGGGCCACGACCGCCGACATCAGCGGCAAACATCAGGCCGCCATGTTTGGCCTCATGAATTCGATGGGTGTGTTCGGCGGCTCGTTGTCGAATCTTTTCTTCAGCGGCTTCGCCACATTTATGCACGACCTGGGCTATTCCGGCCGCGCGCAGTGGGACCCGGCGTTTTACGCCTACGCCGTCGTGTACGTCGCCGGAGCGATTTGCTGGACGTTCATCGACGCGACGCGGCCGATCGATCGCAGCGGCGACAGCACGACCGGCGACACTTCGACCGAATCAAATCTGGTAGACTCCGCTTCATGATCTTGCGCATCATCCTGGTCGCGCTGCGAAACCTGATCCGCCAGCCGTTTCGCACGTTTCTCATTCTGCAAGGCGTGGTCTGGGGCACCGCGCTTGGCGTGTTTCCGCCCGCGGTGATCAACGGCAGCATGAAGCTGGTCGAGACGGAGGCCGGACGGCTCGGCACGGATCGCCTCGTGGTCACGCAAGACGCGGAGGCGGATCGCGAGTTCGATTGGGAATTCGTCGATCGACTGCGGCGCGAGCACGCCGCGACGTTGCGGCACCTGACAGGCATGACCGTGACGAGCGACGAGGTATCGGCTGTGCAACGGTTCATTTCGGTGGAGGCGAACGCGCTGCCGGCGCGCGGATTGAGGCTTGCGCGCGGGCGTTTTTTCACTGAGGCGGAGGTGCGGGACGCGAAGCCGCTCTGCGTGCTCGAATCGGGCGCCGCCAGAATTGCGTTCGACGACGCGGACCCGATTGGCCGGCAGCTCGCGTGGAGCGGCGGCGCACTCGAAGTCATCGGCGTCACGGCGTCACGCGCGGCCGACGGCGAAGTGCTCGACGAGTTTGGCTATCACAAACAGCACCCAATGCGAAAACTGCTCGAAGAAATGAAACAGTACGTCGGTGTGTTCGATGATCCGGACCTCGCGGAACTGACGGGCGACAACTCCGCGATGATTCCGCACACGCTCATTGCCGATTCGCGCCCGCACTGGATCGAAGCGCGGGCCGACCCGCGCGACGTGCTGCGGCTCAAGAACGAACTGCAGCAAGAGCTGTCCGCGGCCGGCTACGAGCCGCAACTCTACGCGAACGCGATTCTGCCCGTGCTCTACGGCGAAACAATCAAGACGGCGATCGAGTTGAACCACGCGGTCTTCGTGCTCTGCATTATTGTCGGCACGGCCGTCGTGTGTTCGATCATGATTCTGTCGGTCGTGGAACGTCAGCGTGAGATCGCGATTCGCCGCGTCGAGGGTGCTCGCCGCTGGCACATCGCGCTGCAGTTCATCGTGGAAACGGGCACGCTCTGCGCGGTCGGCGCCGTGGCGGGCGTGCCGCTCGGACTCGTGCTCGCCGCGATTCGCTGTGCCCTCGAACCGCTCGGATCCGTGACGTGGACCGTCCCCGGCACGGAATCGTGCATCATCGTCGGCATCGTTACGGCGATCGGCCTCGTCGGCGGCCTTCTGCCCGCTTGGCGAGCGATGCGCGTGGACCCGGTGGAAATGCTGAGGTACGAGTAGCCATGCCCCGCGCCGTTTTCATCTTCGCCGCACGCGGGCTGATACGCCGGCCGCTTCAGACGTCGCTCTTGCTCTTCGCGCTCGCGATCGCGCTGGCCGCGACGATGACGATCATGGCCGTGCTGTCAGGCATCAAGGAGCAGATGCGGCGCGACTTGGAGCAGGTCGGGCTGGACGTGATCAACATCCACGTCAGTCCGAACTTGAAGAACATGATGGCCAGCCCGCTCAAGCTCGCCGATTGCGACTGGATGCGCGAGGTGACCGGCGGCGCGGTCGCGCCGTTTTTCGCGACGATGGGCGTCGCGGAGTCGGATCGCCGCGCCAGCGACGCGGACAAGGACGACGAGCGCGCGTCGGCCGGGTCCGAGCAGGTGCTGCTGCTGCAGACGACGGCCGAGTGGGGCCGGATCGTGCCGCTCGAAATGATCGAGGGGCGATTCTTCGAGCCAGGCGAAATGGACGTCGGCGTGCTCGACGAGTGGGTTGCCAAGCGGCTCTTTCCCGACGGCCCCGCGGTAGGCCGCAGCGTGCGAGTAAAACGATTCGGCCTGCCGCAGTCGCTCCGCGTCGTCGGCGTGATGCGCGATCCGTTTGAGATTCGCAAGAAGTTCGACGAGCTCGACGTGACCGGGTCAGCCC
>Ga0247727_10013592_pt1 | contig 13688 bp, 12 predicted proteins | sample WisWelCaveWW1625_FD_202498 | JGI IMG/M metagenome (GOLD analysis project Ga0247727, IMG submission 202498) | Biofilm microbial communities from Wishing Well Cave, Virginia, United States - WW16-25 | ecosystem: Environmental > Aquatic > Deep subsurface > Groundwater > Cave microbial mat | place... | reverse complement strand
CCCGGGCGCCGCAGGGGCCCGCCTACGAGAGACTCAAGGGACTGATGCGGGGGCTCGAGCTCCACACGGTGTGCGAGGAAGCGCACTGTCCGAACCTCGGCGAGTGCTGGAGCCGGGGCACGGCGACGTTCATGATCCTCGGCGAGGTCTGCACGCGCGCCTGTGGCTTCTGCGCCGTGAAGACCGGGCTGCCCGGAATGCCGCCCGACCCGGACGAGCCGCGCCGCGTCGGCGAGGCGGTGGTACGCATGGGCCTGCGCCACGCGGTCGTCACCTCGGTCAACCGCGACGACTGGCCTGACGGAGGCGCTTCGATCTTCGCGGCCACGATTGCGGAGATCCGCGCGCGGGTCGCGGGATGCGCCGTCGAGGTGCTGATCCCGGACTTCAAGGGCCGCTGGGACGCGCTGCAGGTGGTGCTCGACGCGCGCCCGGACGTCCTCAACCACAACGTCGAGACGGTGCCGCGCCTCTACCGGACGGTGCGGGCGGGCGCGAGCTTCCCGCGCTCATTGGAGCTGCTCCGGCGCTCGAAGCAGCAGGGGCTGCTCACCAAGAGCGGGATCATGCTGGGCCTGGGGGAGGAAGCGGCCGAGGTCGAGGAGACGATCCGGGCGATCCGCTCCTCGGGCACCGACATCCTTACCGTCGGGCAGTACCTGCGGCCCTCGCCGCAGCACCTGCCGGTGCGGCGCTATTACACACCGCAGGAGTTCGACGCGCTCGGCGCGTTCGCGCGCGGCCTCGGCTACGCGCACGTCGAGTCGGGACCGCTCGTGCGCTCGAGCTACCACGCGGAGTCACACCTGGGGGCTAGGGGGGCGGGATACGCTCCCGGGGGTTAGGGGGGGCGGGATGCCCCCCCTCTAGCCAGTCCAGCCCGTCGGGCTTGTTTCCGTTGTTTGTCGTCCGTTGTTCGTTCCCGTTGTCCGTTGTTCGTTGTTGCCGTCCGTTCTCCGTTGCCCTCCAAGTTCGAGGGCAATACCGTGAACGACGGCCTGTTTCGGCGGCCTACTTTCTCTGGCGGCCGACGACAGCGACAATGATGTCGTCCGCGCGTTCGACTTCTGCCTCCGTTGTGGTTCGCCCGAGCGAGAGCCGCAGCGAGGACTGCACGCGCTCGGGCGGGAAGCCCATCGCCTTGAGCACGTGCGAGGGCTCGATGCCGCCCGCGGCGCAGGCCGCGCCGGTCGAGGCGGCGACGCCCTCGAGGTCGAGCGCGATCACGAGCGCCTCGGCGTCGATGCCCTCGAACGACACGTTGGCCGTGTTGGCGACGCGTGGCCCAGAGCCGTTGCGGCGCGCGCCGGGGACCCTCAGCAGGCGCTCCTCGAGCCGGTCGCGCAGCGCCGCGATGCGCGCTTCGTCCTTGGCCAGCGATTCCGGCACGAGCGCGGCGGCGGCGCCGAAGCCGACGACGCCCGCCACGTTCTCGGTGCCGGCCCGGCGGTTGCGCTCCTGGGCGCCGCCCCGCACGAGCGGCCCGAGCGGCGTGCCTCGCCGCACGTAGAGACAGCCGACGCCCTTGGGACCGTAGAGCTTGTGCGCCGACAGCGTTAGCAGGTCGACGTCCAGCGCACGCACGTCGACCGAGGTCTTGCCCCCGGCCTGGACGGCGTCGCAGTGGACGAGGGCGCCCCGCTCGCGGGCGAGCCGCGCGGCCGCGGCCACCGGTTGCAGCGCACCCGTTTCGTTGTTGGCCAGCATCACCGAGACGACGAGCGTGGCGTCGCCCAGCTTATCCCGCAGGTCGTCGAGGTCGAGGCGGCCGTCCTGGTTCACGCGCGCGACCTCGACGGGATGGCCTTCCTCGCGCAGGGCCCGGGCGGTGTTGAGCACCGCGTGGTGCTCGACGGCCGTCGTGACGACCCTGCGGCGCGCGCCCGTCGCCTTGGCGACGGCGCCCCGCAGCGCCATGTTGTCCGACTCGCTGCCGCTCGCCGTGAACACGATCTCCGCCGCGTCCGCGCCGATCAGCGCCGCCACGCGGGCGCGGGCCTCCTCGACGGCCGCGCGCGCTCTCTGGCCGAACCAGTGGAGGCTCGAGGGATTGCCGAAGGTCTCGCGCAGGTAGGGGATCATCGCCTCGAGCGCACTCGGGTCGAGCGGCGTCGTCGCGTTGTGATCCAGGTAAACGCGGTTCATCACAAGCCCCTGGCTTCGAGCACCAGCCGCGTCTTGAGCTCGTGCAGCTCGAGGGCCAGCCCCACCGGGTACTGGTGCGGGTTCACGAAGCGGCGGATGCCCGGATGAAGCCGTGACACCTGCTCGCGTGCGCGCGCCTGCGACGCGGTGAGCGGTGGTCGGTCGTAGACGACGCGGCCGCCGCGCACGACCGGCAGCAGCAGGTCCTCGAAGGGAGTGCCGGCGGGGATGCGCTTGCGGCGGGTCGGGTCGAGCGGATCCACGACGACCGGCGCGTCAGAGAGCCCGGTCTCCTCGTCGTAGATCACGTCGGCCACGAAGCCGTCCGGCCCGGTGAAGCGCCGCACCTGCTGGACGCCCGGGTTCGAGGTCTTGGCGGCCTGCTCCGAGACCTTGACCTTGTGCCGCCACACCCCCCCCGGCTCGCGTACGGCGGCGAGCTTGTAGACCCCGCCAAGTGCCGCCTGGTCGCCACCGGTCAGGAGCCGCGTCCCGACGCCCCACACGTCGATGCGCGCGCCCTGCTCCTTGAGGCTCGCGATCAGGTGCTCGTCGAGGTCGTTGCTCGCCACGATCTTCACTTCCGGAAGCCCGGCGTGGTCGAGGATCCGGCGCGCCTCGATGCTCAGGTACGCGAGGTCGCCCGAGTCGAGGCGGATCCCGATCGCCTGGTGCCCGCGCTCGCGCAGGCGCACGGCCGCTTCCGCCGCGTGCCGCACGCCCTCGAGCGTGTCGTAGGTGTCGACCAGGAACACGCAGTTGTTGGGCTGCGCGAGCGCCCAGGCCTCGAAGGCCTCGCTCTCGCTGTCGAAGGCCATCACCCAGCTGTGGGCGTGCGTGCCCCGCACCGGCAGGCCCAGCAGCCGCCCGGCGAGGACGTTCGAGGTCGCGCTGCTGCCGCCCACGAAGGCGGCGCGCGTCGCCGACAGGCCGCCGTCGATGCCCTGGGCCCGCCGCAGCCCGAAGTCGATCACCTCGTCGCCGCGAGCGGCCTGCGCCACGCGCGCCGCCTTGGTGGCGATCAGGGTCTCGAAGTTGACGAAGTTGAGCAGCGCCGTCTCGACGAGCTGCGCCTGGAGCAGAGGCCCGCGCACGCGCACGAGCGGCTCGTACGGGAACACCACCGTCCCCTCGGGCACCGCGTCGACGTCGCATGCGAGGCGTATCCCGGAGAGCTCCCGGAGAAAGCCCGGGTCGAAGAGCGGCCGGCCGTCGTTGCCGGTGAGCGTGCCGAGGTAGCCCAGGTCCTGCTCCGAGAAACGGAAGCTCGCGAGGAAGTCGAGCACGCGTGCGAGACCGCACGCGACCGCGAAGCCGCCGCCGAACGGGTTGCGGCGGAAGAAGAGGTGGAAGACCGCCTCGGTCTCCGCTCGGCCCGACCTGCGATAGGCCTCCGCCATCGTGAGCTGGTAGAGATCGGTCAAGAGCGCCAGCGGGAGCCCGTAGACGTCGGCGAGGCGGCTCATGTCGCCATCATGCGACAGGACGGCCCCGGAGGCGAGAGCGGCGCCGCCTTCCTCCGCCGGCGCCTGTGACCGAAGCGTCGCCGTTCCGGCGGGCGCTTCTGGCCATGCTAAAATCCCGCCCTGTGATAAGCCTCGGCGCGCGCGAGGGTTGTCGCGGAGTGCGGGCCCGCACGCCCGGAGGGGAACGACGGATGGCCGAGGACTTCGACGACGATCCCCACGACCAGGACGTCTTCGCGCCGGTGAGCGCGCCGAGCTTCAAGAGCATCCTCGTCGACACGGCGCAAGGCATCACTCGCATCACGCTCAACCGGCCGCCCGCGAACGTGCTGTCGATCGAAATGATGCGGGAGCTCGCGACGGCGATCGAGTCGCTCGAGTACCAGCGCGAGGTCAAGCTCGTCACGTTCTTCGCGAGCGGCAAGTACTTCTCGGCTGGCTTCGAGCTGGGGGACCATCTCGGCGACCGCGGCTACCTGATGCTCGAAAGCTTTCGTCGCATCTTCGAAGCGCTCGCCAAGCTCGACAAGGCGACGCTCGCGGTGGTCTCCGGCCCGGCGCTCGGGGCCGGCTGCATGCTGGCGGCCGGCTGCGACATCGTGCTAGCGGCGCAGAGCACCAAGCTCGGCCACCCCGAGATCCGCGGCGGTGTCTTCAACACCGTGGCCGCGGCGCTTTTGCCGCGCATCGTGGGCCGCAAGCGCGCGTTCGAGATCGTCATGATGGGCATCAGCCTGACGGCGGTAGAGGCCGAGAAAGTAGGGCTCATCACCCGCGCCGTGCCGGACGAGAAGCTCGACGCCGAGGTGGCGGCCGTGGTGCAGCGTTTCCAGGAGTCGAGCGCCCCGATCGCCCAGGCCGCTCGCCGCGCGATCGCGGGCGGCTTCGACCTTCCCTACGAGGAGGCGATCCGGCACGCGGAGGACGTCTACCTCAACCAGCTGCTCGCCACACAGGACGTCGAGGAGGGGCTGCGGGCCGTGTCCGAGAAGCGCAAGCCGGTCTGGAAGGACCGGTGAGCGGGGACGAGACCGGCTCGCACGGCGACTGGGACGCGGTGCTCGTGACCAGCCAGCTCTACGAGGCGGAGCTCGCGGCGCTGCGGCTCCGCGAGGCCGGGCTCGACGCGCGCGTGCTCGACCAGAGCTACCGCCAGGAGCCGCTGCCGATGCTGCGCTCGTTCGCGGTGGTGCGCGTGCTGGTGAAGGCGGAGCAGGCCGAGGCCGCGCGGCGCCTGCTCCAGGAACCGCGGGACCTGCCGGAAGACGCCGAGAGCGACGCCGGGAGCGAGGAGTCATGATCGATCTGGAGCTGGGCGACGAGCATCAGGCACTCGTCGAGACCGTGCGCGAATGGGCCCGCAGGGAAGTGCAGCCGCAGATCCACGACCTCGACCGCGCGCACCGCTTCAACCGCGACTTCCTGCGCGGCATGTCGGGGCTTTCGCTGCTCGGGATCTGCATTCCCGAGGAGTGGGGCGGCGCGGGGATGGACTACCTGAGCCTCGGGCTCGCGTGCGAGGAGCTCGAGTACGTCGACACGCACCTGCGCGTGATCATGTCGGTGCACGTCGGGCTCAACACGATGACGCTCTGGTGCTGGGGCAGCGAGGCCCAGAAGAAGAAGTACCTGGTGCCGCAGGCGAAGGGCGAGAAGATCGCGACCTACGGCCTCACCGAGCCGAACGCGGGCTCCGACGCGGTCGGGATCCAGACGACGGCGCTGCGCAAGGGCGACCGCTACCTGCTGAACGGCGAGAAGATGTGGATCAGCCTCGCCGACGTGGCCGACCACTTCCTGGTGATCGCCTGGACCGACCAGGAGAAAAAGAAGCAACGCGACCACTCCGGCATGTCGGCCTTCATCGTGGAGCGAGCCTTCAAGGGCTTCTCGTCATTCTCGATCAAGGAGAAGTGGGGCATCCTCGCCGGCAACACCGGCGGCTTCTCGATGCAGGACGTCGAGGTGCCGGTCGAGAACCGCCTGGGCGAGGAAGGCGAGGGCTTCAAGGTCGCGATGTTTGCGCTCGAGAACGGGCGCTACACCGTGGCCTCGGGGGCGACGGGCCTGATCCGCGCCTGTCTCGACGCCTCGGTCCGCTACGCCCAGGGCCGCAAGGCCTTCGGCGTGCCGATCGGCGAGCACCAGCTGGTCAAGGAGATGATCGCGCAGATGGTCTCCGACTACGACGCCGCGCGGCTGCTCTGGCTGCGCGCCGGCTGGATGAAGAACCAGGGCCTGCGCAACACGCGCGAGACATCCGTTGCAAAGTGGTTCGCGACGGTGGCGAGCGAACGCGCGGCTTCCGACGCGGTGCAGATCCACGGCGCCAACGGCTACTCGGACGAGTACCCGGTCGGCCGCTTCTACAGGAACTGCAAGGCCGCCGTGATCTACGAGGGCAGCCGCGAGGTGCACAAGCTGATGCAGGCCGACTACGCCCTGGGGTACCGCCAGGACAAGCCGCGCCGCGTCGACTTGCCGCCCTACCAAGCCTAGGCGTGGCCGGGCGAGGAAGCGCAGTATGATGCCGGCCGTCCTCCCGGAGGTACGCCATGATCCCGGCCGACCTGCCTCTCGAGTTCGTCAGGGTCGTCGAGCGTGCAGCCATCGAAGCGGCCCGCACCATGGGCCAGGGCGAGCGCAAGGGCTCCGACCACGTGGCGGTCGAGGCGATGCGCCACGAGATGGAGACCGTCGACATCGACGGGACGATCGTGATCGGCGAGGGAGAGCGCGACGAGGCGCCGATGCTGTACATCGGCGAGAAGGTCGGCAGCGGCGCCGGCCCCGCGGTCGACATCGCGGTCGACCCGCTCGAGGGGACGAACCTGTGTGCCACGGGGGCGCCGGGCGCGATCGCCGTGCTGGCGGCGGCCGAAGAGGGGGGGCTGCTCCACGCCCCCGACATCTACATGGACAAGCTCGTGGTGCCCGGGCCGGCGCGGGGCCAGCTCGACCTCAACGCCCCGGTCGAGGACAACCTCAAGGCGCTCGCGCGGTCGCTCAACCGCGACGTCGACGACCTCGTGATCATCGTGCTCGACCGGCCGCGCCACGAGAAGTTGATCGCCGACATCCGCAACGCCGGAGCCCGGATCCGGCTGATCAGCGACGGCGACCTGTCGGCCGGCATCTCGGCTGCGGTCCTGGGCACCGGCGTCCACGCGGTGATGGGCACGGGTGGGGCTCCCGAGGGCGTGTTGACCGCCGCCGCGATGCGCTGCCTGAACGGTGAGATCCAGGGGCGTCTCGTCATGACGCGCCCCGCCGACGCGGACCGGATGCGGAAGATGGGCATCAGCGACCTCGACCGTGTGTATCGGACCGAGGACCTCGCGCCGGGCAAGGGTGTCATCTTCGCCGCGGCCGGCGTCACCGAAGGGCCGCTGCTGAAGGCGGTCCGTTTCTTCCGCGACGGGATCCGCACCGAGTGCCTAGTCATGACCACCGAGCCCCACCAGGTCCGCTTCATCGACACGATCCACGCCGAGGACGGCCCGGACGTGGTCATTCGCTTTTAGCCCCGGTGGTCAGGGGGGCGGGATACGCCCCAGGGGGCGAGGGGGGGCGGGATGCCCCCCCTTTATTTCCGCCTTTCCTTGTTCTTGGGGGGACTTCGTCCCCCCAAACCCCCCGTGAAAGGCTTATGTTGTGAGCGACGACACTGCCCCAGACCCCGCTTCGGGTGGTTAATGGTCGGCTCGGAGGGGGGTCCCCTGGACCTGGGCGTCGAATCGCAGTTGGTCCCGCCGTCTCGGCTAGTCCTGTCGGGGGTTTACGTGCCGATCCCTCAATTTGCGCTTGACAGGCTGGTGACTGTCTGTTAGCTTCACCCGGGACTTTAACTGTTCTTGGTAAGTGTGGATCGAAATTGAGTTCTGATCCGAAAAGCACGGCAGGAGATGTCGGCCGCGGACGAAGAGGCGTAGTCGGGAGTGGGAACGGTCAGTAGAGGAGACGCCCGTGGGCCTATTCGGTAAGAGGAAGGGGATGGTCGGCGTCGACATTGGCTCCTCCGCCGTCAAGGCGGTGGAGATCAAGGTCGGCGGCAAGGGCGGAGACGAGTACCAGCTCGTGAACATCGGCATCGAGTCCCTGCCGCCCGAGGCGATCGTCGACGGCGCGATCATGGACGCGGGAGCCGTGATCGACTCGCTCCAGCGGCTGTTCCAGGAGAGCCGGATCAAGACCGGCGAGGTGGCGACCGGCGTGTCCGGCAACGCCGTCATCGTCAAGAAGATCAGCCTGCCCCAGATGAGCGCCGAGGAACTGTCGGAGTCGATCCACTGGGAGGCCGAGCAGTACATCCCCTTCGACATCCAGGACGTGGCGCTCGACTACGAAGTGATCGAGGGCGGCGGCTCGGGTGGCAACATGGACGTGCTGCTGGTCGCCGTCAAGAAGGACAAGATCAGCGAGTACACCTCGGCGCTGACCCAGGCCGGCCGCACGCCCTCGATCGTGGACGTCGACGTCTTCGCGCTCCAGAACTGCTACGAGATGAACTACGGGATCGACCCGGGACGCGTCGTGGCGCTCTTGAACATCGGCGCCTCGATCATGAACGTCAACGTGGTGAAGGGCGGCGTCTCGGTCTTCAACCGCGACATCGCGGCGGGCGGCAACCAGTACACCGACGCGATCCAGAAGGACTTGAACCTCTCCTTCGAGCAGGCCGAGGCCCTGAAGAAGGGCGAGCAGGTCGACGGGGCATCGTCCGACAGCCTGCACCCGATCCTGCAGGCGGTGTCGGAGAACATCGCGATGGAGATCCAGAAGACCTTCGACTTCTTCCGCGCGACGAGCCACGAAGACCGGATCGACCAGATCTTCCTCTCCGGCGGCACGGCCAAGATCCACGGCTTGCGCGACCTGCTCGGTGACCGCTTCTCGACCTCGGTCGAGCTGCTGAACCCCTTCCTCAACGTGCGCTACAACGAGAAGGAGTTCAACCCGGACTATCTCGAGGACATCGGGCCCTCGGCCGCGATCGCCGTGGGCCTCGCCGTGCGCAGGGTGGGTGACCGATGATCCGCATCAACCTTGCCGGAGCCGAGCGGGCCGCCAAGGCCAAGACCAGGGTCGCGGGGCCCGCGATGCCGCCGGGCGCGATCCAGAGCTACCTGATGCTGGCGCTCCTGGTGGGCGGCGCGCTGGTGCTCTGCGCCGGCGCCTGGTGGCTGCAGTCGAACAAGCTGCGCGATCTCGACACGCGCATCGCCGCCGACGAGAAAAGGCAGCGCGACCTGCAGGCGATCGCGCAGCAGGTGGCCCAGTTCCAGCAGAAGAAAGCGATCCTCGAGAACAAGGTGCTGGTGATCGAGCAGCTGCGGCTCGCGCAGAAGAGCCCCGTGCACCTGCTCGACGAGATCTCGAAAGCCCTGCCCGACTACGTGTGGCTCAACACCCTCGACCAGACGCAGGGCGACCTGCGCTTCGCGGGTCAGAGCAACAGCCTCGCGGCGGTGGCCGATTTCATCAGCGCGCTGCAGCGCAGTGGCTGGTTCCCGGCCGTCGACCTCGGGACCAGCCAGGAGCAGCAGAACCTAGTGAACTTCACGCTCGTCGGCAGCTTCAAGGACCCGGAGGTCGCCGCGAAAGAGAAGGCGATCGCCGAAGCCAAGGCCAACGCCGCAGCCGCCGCGGGCCCAGCAGGCCGGCCCGGGCCGGTCGCCCGGTAGCGAGGGAGGACGGAGATGGCCGAAAACCCACTCACCAAGCTCCCCCTCGCAGGCCAATTGGGGGTGTCCGCCGTGATCGCCGCGCTGATCTGCGGCGGCTTCTACTACTTCTGGTACTCGGAGGCGCTCGAGAAGCAGAAGCAGAAGGAGGCGCGGCTCGCCACGCTGCAGAAGGAGATCCGGGCGCTCGAGGCAACAGCCAACCGGCTGCCGGAGTTCCAGCGTGAGGTCCAGGCGCTCGAGGCCCGTCTCGAGACGCTCAAGCGGATCCTGCCGCCCGAGAAGGAAATGCCCGATCTGATGCGGCGGATCCAGTACCTCGCGGCGCAATCGAGCCTGCAGATCCGCAAGTTCAACCCGACCGCCGTCGTCCAGAAGGACTTCTACCAGGAGGTTCCGGTCAGCATCGACCTGGACGGGACCTACCACAACATGGGGGCCTTCCTCGACCGCGTGAGCCGCATGTCCCGCCTGGTGAACATGGGCGATCTCAAGATCAAGGCGCAGACGAACCAAACGTTGAACAGCACGATCGGGGTCACGGCGACCGCCACGACCTACGTCTACCTCGACATACCGCCCCCGACGGCGGCAGGAGCCGGCCCGAAGCGGCCGGGGCCCGGAGGCGCGCGATGAAGGCCCGCCTCGGCTTCGTCCTGCTGGCCGCCGGCCTGGCGTTCCTTCTCGCCGGGCCCAGCTTCGCGCAGCAGCCGGCTGCGCCCGCGCCGGCCGGGTTCACTCCAACTCCCGCCGAAGCCGCGCCCGGAGCGCCTCCGGCGGATCCCTCGCGCCCGCCGCTCGACGTCGAGCTCGAGGCAGGCGGCTTCGCCTACAACTCGGGGAGCCGTCGCGACCCCTTCGTGAGCCTGCAGCGGCCGGTCGCGGCCGACCGCGGGCCCAAGACACGCAAGCCCGGCATGGAGGGCTTCCTGATCCAGGAGATCGCGCTCAAGGGAATCGTGCGAACGACGGGCAGCGGCCTCGGAATCGCAACCCGGCCGGGCCACATCGCGATGTTCCTGGGAGCGGACGGCAAGTCGTATTTCGTGAGCACGGGGCAGAGGCTCTACGACGGTGTGATCACCGGCGTCGACGCCACCTCCGTGACGTTCCGGCAAGAGGTGACGGATCCCCTCTCGCCGGTCAAGACGCGCGAGGTCCGTAAGAGCCTGTATGCGTCGGAGGAGGCGAGGTAATGAGAGCGAAGCTCGCTGGGGTCTGCCTGTTTGCGGTTGCCCTCGCGCTGGCGCCCCGTGTGCCAGCACAGCAGGTGGCCCAGACGGCGATCACGGACATCCGCCAGGAGAGCAGCGACCGGTCGACCCGTCTCGTGGTCGAGTGCACCGGTCCACTCGCCTACACCTACTACAGCCCCGATCCGCTCACCCTCGTGGTGGACATCCCCGAGGTGGATGCCTCGCAGGTGCCCGCGCGGGTCAACGTCGGCACGCGCGAGGTCGAGTCGGTGCGCGTGACCAGCCTCGCGAGGGCCGACGGGCGCAACCTGGCCCGCGTCGAGGTGCGGCTCGCCAGCCTGGTGCCCTACCAGATCTTCTCGAAGGACAAATCGCTCAACTTGATCTTCGAGCGTCCGGCGAGCCTGGCCGGCAGCGAGGCAGCGCCGAGCGCTCCCGTGGCGGCCGCGGCCGCACCGGCGCCGGCAGCGAGCAGCATGGCCCCTCCGCCGCCCGCCGCTGCCATGACCGAACCGCCGAGCGAAGCGCCGAGCGAGCTGCCGAGCGGGCCGAAGGCCACGCGGATCACCGCGGTCACGCGGGACGAGATCGGCTCGCTGCTGGCTTTCACGGTGAAGGCGGACGGGCGTCTCAAGTACCGCGATTTCCTGCTGCCAAACCCCGAGCGGCTCGTGGTGGACTTCGCCGACGTCACGGCCCGCGCCGCGATGCGCTCGCTCGAGGTCGGCCTTACCCCGGTGCGCAAGGTGCGGCTCGGCCAGTTCAGCGCCGAGTCGCCCAAGGTCGCGCGCCTCGTGGTCGACCTGACCGCGAAGTCCCCCTATCGCATCATCGACGGCGCCGACGGCGTGCGGATCGTGTTCGGCGAGAGCGGTGAGCCCCAGGCTCCCGCGCACGCGCCGCTCGCCGCGCTGCGGACGCCCGAGCCCGTCGCCGTGGCCGCGAGCCCCGTCGACGCCAGCCCCTCGCGCCCAGTGTCGATCGAGCCGCTGGTGATGCCCGCGCTTCCGGAACCGCAGGCCGCGCCTGCCGCGCCGTACGCCACGGGCGCCCCGGAGCAGGGCAACATCGGACAGGCCTGCGGCCAGACGGGCGACCTCGGCACGCCGATCAGCCTCGACTTCAAGGACGGCGACCTGCAGGACATCTTCCGCCTGTTCTCCGACATCTCCGGCCTGAACGTGGTCGTCAACCCCGGTGTGGCCGGTAAGGTGACGCTCAAGCTCAACGAGGTGCCGTGGGGACGGGCGCTCGAGCTGATCCTGAAGACCAACGGGCTCGGCTGCGTGCTCGAGGACAACGTGATCCGGATCGCGAAGCTGAGCGACCTCCAGAAGGAGGAAGGCGATCGACGCAAGCTCGACGAGGAGAAAGCGCTCGCCGGCGAGCTGATCGACTATACGCGCCGCGTCTCGTACGCCAAGGCGGACACGCTGTCGGGCGTTCTGAAGAGCGCGGGCGCTCTCTCGGCGCGCGGGCAGATCAACGTCGACGCTCGGACCAACACGATCATCATCCGCGACCTGCCGGCCTTCGTGGAGAAATCGAAGGGTCTGATGTCCGAGCTCGACACGGCGACACCGCAGGTGGAGATCGAGGCACGGATCGTGGTCACCAATCGCAACTTCACGCGCGACTTCGGCATCCAGTGGGGCTTCGGCGGCGAGAACTCGAACCGCTTCGGGAACATGACGAACCGCGTGTTTCCCAACCAGATCGTGGTGAACGGCGGTGGCGTGCCGAGTACGGGCGGCATCGCGGCCGACAACACGGGGCCCGGCGGGCCGTCTTCCGGAACAGGGATAGCCACTGCGGGCCGCGGCTATGCGGTGAACCTGCCCGCGTCCAACTTCAACAGCGGGATCGGCATCTCGATGGGCAACGTGCTCGGCAGCTTCAACCTCGACGTGGCGCTCACGGCGCTCGAGCAGCAGGGCCGCGGCCGGCTGCTCTCCACGCCCAAGGTCACGACCCAGAACAACCAGGCCGCCGAGATAAAGCAGGGCGTGCAGATCCCGATCCAGACGGTCGCGAACAACACCGTGACGACACAGTTCAAGGACGCCGTGCTGACGCTCAAGGTGACCCCGCAGATCACCGACGCCGGTACCGTGATCCTCACGCTGGAGGTGGAGAACAGCACGCCGGACTTCGGCAACCCGGTGAACGGCATTCCGCCGATCAATACCCAGGCCGCCAAGACGATCGTGCTCGTGAAAGATGGCCAGACAGCCGTGGTGGGCGGCATCTACCAGAGCCAGGAGTTCGTCAACGAGGACAAGACCCCGGTGCTCGGGAACATCCCGCTGCTCGGATACCTGTTCAGGCGCAAGGGCACGCAGAACCAGAACAACGAGCTGCTGCTCTTCATCACGCCGCGCATCGTCAAGTCCTAAAGGTGACAAGAGCCATGTTGTCAAAGCTCAATCGTGACGGAGACGGAGCGCGATCGCCGGTGAGGCTGCTAGCCGCAGCGGTGGTGTCGGGCGCGCTCGGGCTGGCCGGCTGCAGCGCCGCTTACGTGGAGGGCGATGCGGCTTCGGTGCTGTTGGTGATCCAGAACATAGCGGCCGGAGCGCCGGTGCTCTCGGACGTGCGCGGCACGGGTGGCTTGATCGTGAACTGTCAAGTCACCATGACGCTCTCGGCGCAGGCGAAGAACCCCAACAGCCCGGCCTCGTTGTCGGAAGACGTGCGCGTGTCGCGGTACGACGTCGCGTACCGCCGCTCGGACGGGCGCGGGGTGCAGGGATTGGACGTGCCGTACAGCATCAGCGGGAACATGACCGCGTTCGTCGAGTCGGGCGGCGGCTCGACCACGGACGTCGCGATCGACCTGGTGCGTCACCAGGCGAAGCTCGAGCCGCCGCTCAGCAACATCGTCGGGCTGCAGGTCGTGACGATGTTCGCCGACGTGACGCTGTTCGGTCAGACGCTGTCGGGCAAGGCGATGACGGCCCGGGGCAGCGCGCAGGTCACGTTCGCCGATTTCGCCGACGGCACGCCGACGTGCGAGGGGAGCTAGGGAGGAGCCATGCGAGTCCGCATTCCGAACGGGGTAAGGCACCCTTTGCTGATCGTCGCCGCGGCCGCGGGACTGCTGGGCGGAGCCTGCGAGCTGGAGAAGGTCCAGGAGCCTCAGCTCGCGGGCCCGTCCGAGACCGGCGTCTCGGTCCAGCTCACGGCGCTCGCCGACA
>Ga0247727_10013591_pt1 | contig 13690 bp, 12 predicted proteins | sample WisWelCaveWW1625_FD_202498 | JGI IMG/M metagenome (GOLD analysis project Ga0247727, IMG submission 202498) | Biofilm microbial communities from Wishing Well Cave, Virginia, United States - WW16-25 | ecosystem: Environmental > Aquatic > Deep subsurface > Groundwater > Cave microbial mat | place... | reverse complement strand
ATCTTTCCGCTCCAAATCACGTCGGCAGGTCTAAGGACTACTGTGAAGCGTAACTCTTTGAACCAGACAACGCCAGCCCGAAAATGTAAGTGCAAATCGGACAGTTAATTAATTCTCATTCCTTAGGTTATGGATACCCAAAAACTGCGCGTGCGCCTTCGCCGGCTGGATGAAGTTCTAAACGATCTGCGCCACCAGCCGTCGGTAACTCTGGCCGAGTTTCTCGGCGACCGAATGCGGCAGGCCGCTACGGAGCGGCAATTGCAAGTAGCCGCGCAAATTTGCCTCGACATTGGCGCATCGCTTGTGGCCGAGTTTGGTCTGCCCGCACCGGGCGATTTGCCCGGCATCTTCACGACTTTGAGCAAAGCTGGCTTTATCCCGGCTGAACTGGGGGAGCGCATGGTCAGGCTGGCCCGCTTTCGGAACGTTCTCATCTATCTTTACGTGGAGGCCGATCCCAAGATTGTTTACGAGCGCTGGACAAACGGCCTCAGCGATTTCGATGATTTTGCTAGAGCCGTTGTGGCTTTTATCGAAAAGCACGAGGCCGACAACAAGGAGTCGCCACAATGACTGTTCGCACCCTCCGCGCCCCCCATGGTGCAATACTCACCTGCAAAGGCTGGCAACAGGAAGCCGCCCTGCGCATGTTGCTCAACAACCTCGACCCCGACGTGGCCGAGCGCCCCGCCGATCTGGTCGTCTATGGCGGGCGCGGGCAGGCCGCCCGCAGTTGGGAAGCCTTCGACGCCATCGTCTCCAGTCTCCGGTCTCTCGAAAACGACGAGACACTTCTTGTTCAATCCGGCAAACCCGTCGCCATCTTCCGCACCCACCCCGACGCCCCGCGCGTCCTCATCGCCAACTCCAACCTCGTGCCACACTGGGCGACGCAACAGCACTTCGACGACCTCGCCGCCAAAGGCCTGATCATGTACGGCCAAATGACGGCCGGCAGTTGGATCTACATCGGCACCCAGGGCATCCTGCAAGGCACGTATGAAACGTTCGGCGCGCTGGCGAGGCAAAAGGGCTGGGGCGACCTGAGCGGCAAGTTCGTCCTCACCGCCGGGCTGGGCGGCATGGGCGGCGCGCAACCGCTATCGGTGACCATGAACAACGGCGTCGCCCTCGTGGTCGAGATCGATCCCTGGCGGGCCAAGCGACGGCTCGAAACCGGCTACGTGGATGTGGTGGTGGACTCGCTCGAAGAGGCGATGACGTTGGTGGAAGAGGCCAAAGACAAAAGGGAACCGAAATCCATCGGCCTCATCGGGAACGCCGCCGATGTCTTCCCCGAACTGGTCGTGCGCGGGGTCACGCCCGATGTCGTCACCGACCAGACCTCCGCCCACGACTACCTCTATTACATCCCGCACGGCCTCTCGCTCGACGAAGCGAACAAATTGCGCGCCAGCGATCCGGCTGAGTTCACTCGTCGCAGTGGCGCTTCGATGGCCCGCCACGTCAAAGCCATGCTCGAATTTCAATCGCGCGGCGCCGAGGTCTTCGACTACGGCAACAACCTGCGCCAGCGCGCCTTCGACGCCGGAGTCAAAGACGCCTTTAACTATCCCGGCTTTGTCCCGGCCTACATCCGCCCCCTGTTCTGCGAGGGCAAAGGCCCCTTCCGTTGGGTCGCCCTCTCTGGCGACCCCGAAGACATCTATCGCACCGACGAGGCCGTGGCCGGACTTTTCCCCGAAGATGCCCATTTGCAGCGCTGGCTGAAGATGGCGCGCGAGAAGATTCACTTTCAAGGCTTGCCCGCCCGAATCTGCTGGCTGGGTTACGGCGAACGGGCGAAGGCTGGATTGAAGTTCAACGAACTGGCAGCGAAAGGGATCGTCAAAGCGCCAATTGTGATTGGCCGCGACCACCTCGACTCCGGGTCGGTCGCCAGCCCCAACCGCGAGACGGAGGCCATGAAGGACGGCACCGACGCCGTGAGCGACTGGCCGATCCTCAACGCGCTGATCAACGCCGTAGGCGGCGCAACCTGGGTGAGCTTCCATCACGGCGGCGGCGTCGGCATCGGCTACTCACAACACGCCGGGCAGGTCATCGTCGCCGACGGCACCCCCGAAGCGGCGAAGCGGCTCGAACGCGTCCTCACCACCGACCCCGGCATGGGCGTCGTCCGCCACGCCGACGCCGGATACCCCGAAGCCATCGCCGCAGCGAAGCAGTACGGGATCAAAATACCGATGATGAAGTAAGATATAGGCAAGGAGACAAGAAAATGAACGAGCCGGAAAGCAACTCTCCAACTATGACTGAAGCGCCACTGGTAATGGCTTATGAAGCTGTTGTTGAACAGGGGCTAGTCCGCGTGCCGTCAAATATACCGGACGGAGCAAAGGTCTACATTGTCGTCCCTAAAATACAGCAACCCCCTGAGCCAGGTACTGCCGAATGGCGCAAGCCGTTCGAGGCGTTTGAGGCTTTCATTCGCAAGCATCCTGCCCCGAAGAATATTGATGAATTGAGCGACGCAGAACTCAACGCGATTGTTCACGAAGCACGCCGACTGCGCCATGCCGCCTAAAGCCGTCATTGACACAAACGAGAGCATTCGCGCCTCTGCTCGTGATACAAAGCCCGTCCGGCAAGCATGGATGGGCAACGCATTTGAATGGGTTACTTCTGAGGCCTTGATCAATGAACTGCTTGACGTAGCCTCCCGGCCCAAAGTACAACAATATCTCTCGCCGGAAAATGCCACTTTGTTTGTTGAGCTTTTGCGCGCGCGGGCTACTTTTGTCACTCCGATAACCGACACACCGCCTTGCCGCGACCCTGATGATTTGCCCCTTATCGGCACGGCAATCGCCGGTAAAACCGATTATCTCGTAATAGCCGACAACGATCTGCTTGACGACCCCGAATTGCAGAGTACGCTGGCAAAACTCGGCATACAGGTGACGATGGCTGGGCCATTCATAACTGCGTTGAAGAATTTGACACAAAATGCCGACGCAGATTGACCTTCTCATTCACTCCGCCTCCCAACTCCTCACCCTTTCTGGCGGCCCACAACGCGGAGAGGCTCTCGGCAACCTCGGCCTTATCGAAGATGGCGCAGTGGCGGTACACGAGGGCAGGATCGTCGCCGTTGGCAAGACCGCTGACCTGCGGACTCAGTTCGCTCCACACTTCACCCTCGACGCCTCCGGCTCCATCGTCCTTCCCGGTTTCGTTGACCCCCACACCCACGCCGTCTGGGCCGGTGATCGCGCCGATGAATTTGAGATGCGGCTGGCGGGCAAGTCATACATGGAGATCATGAACGCCGGCGGCGGCATCATGTGCACCGTGCGTAAGACGCGGGCGGCGAGCGTTGAGCAGTTGATGACGGAGACGCGGGCGCGGCTACAGAGAATGTTGGCGTATGGCTCGACGACGATTGAGGTGAAGACTGGCTACGGGCTGGAGGCTGAAACTGAGCTGAAGCTCTGGGACGTGATTGGCCGCCTCCACGAAGAGGGGCCGTGGGACCTCGTCCCAACCTTCCTCGGCGCGCACGCCATCCCCGCCGAATACAAAGGCCGCGAGGATGCCTACGTTGATCTCGTCGTCAACGACATGCTTCCCGCTATCAGCGATACGCAATACGCAATACGCGATAGGCCGCGATTTGCGGATGTGTTTTGTGAAGAGGGGGCGTTCACTGTCGAACAGTCGCGGCGGATTCTGGAGAAAGCAAAGGCGCTGGGTTTTCAATTGAAGATTCACGCCGATGAGTTTGTGAGCTTGGGCGGCACAGCGATGGGAGTCGAGTTGGGCGCGGTCTCTGCCGACCACCTCGTCTTCACCCCCCAAGCCGACATTGCGGCATTGGGCAAAAGCAACACCGTCGCCGTCGGCTTGCCCTGCACGCCGTTCGGCCTGGGACAGAAAGAATACACCCCGGCCAAAGACTTTCTCGCGGCGGGCGGCCTCCTCGCCATCGCCAGCGACTGCAACCCCGGCACCGGCTGGTGCGAGTCCATGCAGTTCGTCATCGCCCTCGCCTGTCGCTACATGAAATTGACCCCGGCGCAAGCCATTGCCGCGGCGACGATCAACGCCGCCTCTGCGGTTGGGATGAGTGAGCGAGTCGGGAGTTTAGAGCCGGGCAAACAAGCCGACGTCCTGATCCTGGATGCGCCAGCCTATCAACATCTCGGCTATCGGTTCGGAGTCAATTTAGTGAAGACGGTGGTGAAGAAGGGGAAGGTTGTAACGAGTTCTCCTCAAGCCATCAGTTCTCTCACCGCCCGCCACGTCTCCCCGCCCCGATAATCGTAATACTTCGTCCGCTGTAACACGGGCGCATTGCCCGACATCAGCCCGCCGGGCAGACAGCCGTTGTGGAGCCGGACACATTCGTAATGCTGGGGTGAAAGCTCTTGCGCGGCGTAAACGTGCCTTGTGCTGGTGCGCCAATGCTCTTTCGCTTCCGGCGGGTTGAGCAAAACCAGATTGCCGTGATCGCCGTTTGACAATTCCAGTGAACTGTAGCTAAGCACGCCTGGGTGCTGGACGAACTCGGTGACCAGAGCGCGATCCAGATCGTCCAGCACTGCATGATTCATATCCTTCACCTTGTGCCCAAAAAACCCGACGGCGGTCAGGTCTTGCGCTTTGAGTAATTCCTCCACCTGTGAAATCACCGCCCGATGCCAGCGACCATCCTCCTCTCCCAGATTCAGAATCAGCGGGCGTGGTTCGGTAGGCAGTAATCCGGGTTGGCGCAACAGTTGTCGCAGGCAGTCGGCCATCACATCCATGGCGGCAAGGTCGTCGGCATTGCGTTCGGGGTCGGCAAACGAGCGTTTGGGGAGCGTTTGAGTCGGTTCGAGAAGGGTGTAGTCGTTCATAAGTCAGTGCGCTTGAGTCAAAAGTTGGTCACACTTCATGGACTGCCAGGGGAGCCGCCACCGGCGTCCCCGCCCTGAGAGACGTCCCCGGACCGTAACTTCCGCGCCCGCTCCTGCAGGCCCTTGAAGTAATCGGTCTCGGTAATCTCGGCCACCTGCTTGGCCTTGCGGCCCGTATCAATTTCGATCTTCAATTGCTCGATCTGCTTTCGCAGGCCCTGCTCGCGGATGTAGACTTCGAGCGCCACCGTCGCCAGCGCCGAGAGCGACTCGATCATCTGTTGCAGTTCCAGCTCAAAGGGGATGACGGCCCCGGTCTCCGGGTCTTTGGCGTTGATCAGTTGCAGGACGCCGATCACCCGGCTGTAGTTATTTTTGAGCGGGATAGTGAGGAATGATTTTGACAGGTAGCCGGTGTTGCGGTCAAACAACTTGGTGCCGGAGAAGTCGAAGCCCTCAGCCTGATAAGCGTCAGCGATGTTAACCGACTCGCCGCTCAGGGCTGAATGAGTAGCGACATTGTGGTGATTGGCTTCCCTCGCCTCGTTATACATCTGCAAGGACTTGAACTGGATGGGGTTGCCGGTGGTACCGCCTTGCGCCATTTTGAGCGTGTCGTTATGCACCATCACAAACTTCAGTTCATCCTCATCCGTCCGTAAATACAGCGACCCGGCGTCGGCGTTGCACAGGCCCTTGCCCTCCAGCAGAATCATTTCCAGCAGTTTGTCAAAATCCTTTTCCGACGACAGCGCCACCCCCACTGGGATGACGACGTTGAGCAGTTTCTCGGCCCGCTCTTTTTCTTTATGGACGTGGGTCAGGTAGTAGGTTTCAAGATTTTGGAGACGTTTCTTCTCCAGAGCCGCATCCACTCTGGAATGAAGCATGGGTTTGTTGAACGGCCAAATCAAGAAATCGTCGGCCCCGGCTTCGAGGCACTGGGCGGCCCCGTCGAGCTTATCCCCTGTCGCCATCACCACCACTGGCGTCATCTTTAGCGTCGCATCCGCCTTCAGGTTTTTCAACACCTGATAACCGTCCATACCGGGCAAGTCCAGATCGAGCAAAACCAGATCAAACTTCTCGCGGGCGATCTTCGCCAGCGCCTGCAGTCCGTTGTCAGCAGACGACACCCGGCAGTGATCCTCATCGTTCAGATAACGAATGAGGGTGTTGCGGGAGTCGGCATTCCCTTCGACGACCAACAACGACACTTCCTCCGAGCCGTTCGAGTCGGGTGTGTGGTATCGTTGCGAATAGGGAACTAACGGTTTAGGCATACTGGATTTACAGAACACGGACTAGGCAATACACCCTACGCTCTCCTATTGCGTATTGCGTAGTCTGCAGATTCATTGCGCTAAAACTCAACCTTCAACAGCTTAATCGGCGTGCTCAAAAAGGCGCGCACATGGCGCTGTGTCACATCGGGTGTTTCAAACTGCGGCCAGTGCCCGGCGTTGGGAATGATGCGCAGGTCGGCCTGCGGCCACTCGCGGGCCACCACACTGGCATCGCGCAGTGGCACCGTGTTGTCCTCCATCCCCCAGATCACCAGCGACGGAATTTCGATGCCGCTAAGTTTGCCGCGCAAATCATTTTCGCGCATGGCGCGGAAACTCTCGGCGCGGATGCGGCCCTGATCGCGGCGGCGGGTATCGGCCTTGATGCGCTCGAAGGCGTCTTTAGAGATCATCGTGCGGTCGGCGAAGAGGGGGCCGCGCAGGAGGCGGTCGGTGATGCCCAACAGCGGCTCAAAGATGGTGATAATCGCCCGGGTCAACGAAAATCGTTCCAACACCACAAACGGGAACAAAGTCAGGTTAATCATCAACGACAGGTTGCCGCTGATGGTCGGGCAGATCAACACCATGCGCTCCACTAAATCGGGACGCTTCATGGCAATCATCAGACTCGTCATCCCGCCCATCGAATGACCGACTAGCACGACGGGTTGCTTCGTTGTGCTCTGGATCAAATCAATCAACAAGTCGGCGTATTTAGCGATGGTCATGCCTGAGGCCATTCGTGGCGACTCGCCATAGCCCGGCAGGTCAACGGCCAGACAGCGGTGGCGCTGGCTCAACAAGGGCAGCAGCGGCGAGATGGCATACCACGAACTCGACCAGCCGTGAATCAGCAGAGCCACCTTGCCGTTGGGCAGCCCTTCTTCATGGACGTTGATCGCTTGCCCATTGATGTTGTAAATTGTTGTCTGGTTAACGCTCATCGTTTCGTCTCACTGGGCGAGCACACCGGTTCGCCTCTACGCCACCAATCTGGCCGCAATCTGTTTATACATCCCCGCCACCGGATGATTGGGGTAGTGCAGTGAAAATATCCCGGCGCTGGCTAAAGTCATCATCTCGTCTGAATGCGGCATGACGGCGGCCACTTCGCAGTTATAGGTTTGTTCCACCCGCGCTTTGACTTCGGACACATCAAATACGGCTGGGACTTTGTTCACTACCAGCAACAGGCGCGGCACGTCCAGTTTGCGGGCCACTTCTACTGTCACCCCGGTGCCCTGATAATCCTGTTGATCAGGCCGCATGATAATGGCCAAGGCATCGGAAATGGCGATGGATAAAAGGGTCTCTTCGTTCAAACCGGGGTGGGTGTCAATCATCAACACATCCAGTTGCAGATCGTCAATCAATTTATGAAAGCCATCGTTGAGCAGGCCCACGTCGTAGCCTTCGCGTAGCACCCGCGCAATCTCACCGGCTTTAATACTGGAGGGGATCAGAAATATCTGGCCCTTGATTGGCGCTTTCAAATTCGCCTTCACGTCCTGTGCTGCCTGTTTGATGTCGCACTTGCCCCACAGGTAGTCATTGAGGGAATAGACCATCGCCTCTTCTTCGACGCCGAACAAGACGTGGATGCCGGGGGATTGGATGTCGGTGTCCACCACCCCCACTCGCATCCCCTCCGCCGCCAGGAGTGTCGTCACGTTAGCCGTCGTGTTCGACTTGCCGGTGCCGCCGCGAAATGAGTGAACGGAAATTATTTTGGGCATCGTTGTCCTTACGTCTCCCTGCTCTGCCAATATCTCAATAAAACTATTCCGCCTTGCCGCGCAATTCCTGCGCCCGCTTTCGCAGTTCCTGAAAATACTCGGTTTCAGTGATCTCCGCCACTTCACCGGCCTTACGAACTTCGTTGATCTCGATGCGGAGTTGATGCACTTCCTGTTTTAACCGTTGCTCACGTTCATAAACTTCGCGGGCCATGCGCTGAAAGACTCGAGCCAACTGTCCCAGCGCGTCGTTGCGTTGCGCCACCCCATCCAATTCTTCTGAGTGAAAGTTGTTTTCCTCCACCGAGGCCGCCGCCGCCGTGACCCGATCCACCTCTTGCAGATACTCCATTTCCTGATCGCGTAATCGTTTCTTTTCCAGCGAGGCGCCGATCCTGGCCCGGAGCAAAACCGGGTCGAAGGGCTTGGGCAGATAATCCTCTGCGCCCATTTCGATGCACCGTACCACGCTTTCAATTTCGTCCAGCGCCGAAATCATAATCACCGGAATATCACGAGTTCGGGCATTCCCTTTCAGGCGCTCCAGCACCTGATAGCCGTCGAGATCGGGCATCATGATGTCCAATAGCACCAGATCAAATTTGCGGGCGGCAACCATATCCAGCGCCTGCCGCCCGTTTGCGGCGACTTCCACAGTATACCCTTGCCGCCGCAGACGGCGCGAGAGCATGTCACGGTTGATGTCATTGTCGTCCACTACCAACAGGGCGCCTGTTTCGGCAAGGGGAATTTTGGTTGGCCGCTCCGGGGGAGGAGAGACGGCGGCCCCGGAGGCTTTGTCGGCGGTCTCGGCCTGTATTTCGATCACGCCTTTGGCAATTTTCTCAGGGTCGAGGACTTCGGCGATCAGCGCCAGCAAACGTTTGGCCGCCGCGCGAATGTATTCAAGGTCGGGAACAAAGTCGGGGTAGCCGGCCTCGGCGGCCTCCTCTTGCAACATCTCGCTGTAGCCGATGATCTGGTTAAGGGGCGTCCGCAATTCATGGCGCACTTTGACCCATAACGAGTCAGGGGCGGCTTTGATGGCTTCTTCATCCGCCGCCAACAGTTCCAGCAGTTCGTTGAGTTGAGCCAACAGGTTTGTGCCTGCAGTATGAATGAGGCCCAGGTCGTTGCCCAGCAACTGCGCCCCAGGCTCCTCGGTCTGATCCAGCAACATCTCACAATAGCCGAGGATGTGATTCATCGGCGTCCGCAGTTCGTGGCGGATACGGGCGAGTGAGTCGCCCATCGGCGATTCGCCTTTGCTTTCAGCGGACGGTTCGGTCACGATACGGCGGCCTTGTTTCCCAAGAGAGCCTCAATTTTGCCCAACAGGCGGGCAAACTCAATGGGCTTGGTGTCGTAGTCGTCGCAGCCAGCTTCCAGCGCCTTTTCCCGGTCGCCTGACATGGCATGGGCGGTGAGGGCGATGATGGGGATGGAACGAGTCTCGGCCTCCCCTTTGAGTTGGCGCGTGGCCTCCCAGCCATCCATCACCGGCAGGCTCATGTCCATCAGGATCAGGTCAGGCTTGTTGGCGCGGGCCATGGCCACCCCTCCCCCGCCATCCACCGCCATCAACACCTCGTAACCCTTGCGTTGCAGTCGGCGGGAGAGCATGTCCCGGTTCATTTCATTGTCTTCGACCAGTAATATCGTTGCCATGGTTCAACCTTTCAGCAATGATTATAGTCAGATTTTGCCGGCTTCCGTTGGCAGGGTGATGGTGAAGACCGAGCCTTTGCCGGGGATGCCGTCACTTTCGACAGTGATGTCGCCCCCCATCATGCGGCAAAATACTTTGGTGATTGCCAAGCCCAGCCCGGAGCCGCCATACTTGCGTGTAGCGGATTCATCGGCCTGAGTGAAGGGTTGAAAGAGGCGTGACATCTGCTCCCGCCGAAGGCCGATGCCGGTGTCGCCGACTCGAAAGGCCACGCTTTGTTCTTCACGAGTCACCTCCAGCGTCACCGCCCCGCCTTCGGTGAACTTACAGGCGTTGCTCAAGACATTAAACAACACCTGCCGAACTTTGTGGCGATCGGCGATCATGGTTCCGAGCGGATCGGAGCGGTGAACGGTCAGGGTATCCCCGTTCTTCTCCGCCAAAGGCGTGGTGGCGGCGACCACTTCATCCACTACAACGCCTAGATCGAATTCGTCCAGCGTCAGTTCCATCCGGCCCGCCTCAATATTGGAAATGTCGAGAATGTCACTGATCAATCGCAATAAGTTTTTGCCAGCGTCGCGTATCTTTTGCAGATCGGGCAGAAACTGAGGTTGTTCGGCAAACTCAGCCTCTTCCTGCAACATTTCGGCATAGCCGATGACGGCATTGAGGGGTGTCCGTAATTCATGACTCATGTTGGCGAGGAAGATGCTCTTGGCTTTATTCGCCGTTTCCGCCGCCTCTTTGGCCCGATACAATTCTTCTTCATTGCGCCGTTGTTCGGTGATGTCGCGAAAACTCCAGACGCGGCCCACGGCTTGCCCGCCAGCCTGTCGAGGTTGCGAGTAACGTTCAAAGACCCGGCCATCCTTGAATTCCAAGATGTCATGGCTCTCGGCTTCCGGCTCGGCCTGCAAACGCTCCACGGCCTCAACGTAAAGCCGGGGGGACACAAGTTGATCAAGGATGAAGGCTTTGGTCAAACTATCATCGCCGGACTCCAGCACCGAGGCCGGGATGCGCCACATCTGCAAAAACTTTTGATTGAAGGTAACGATCTTGCCCTTGTCATCCACGGCCAGAATGCCATCGGCAGTCGAGTCGAAGGTGGCGTTCAGTAGTGAAAGCGACTCGGCCAAATTCTGCTCGGCGCGTTTGCGTTCGGCCAGTTCCTGGCGGGCAGAAGTGTAGAGCAACGTGTTATCAATGGCAGTGGCGGCCTGAGGGAGGAAGAGGTTTAGCAAATGCAAATCGCCGGGGCTAAAGCCTCGCCGCCGATCTTTATTCAGCAAAGCAACCGCGCCTACCAACCGCCCGCCGGCGATCAGTGGCACACCCAGCGCCGCATGCCATTCGTATTCGGGCCGATACTCCGGTGAGCGGCCTTCCCAATGCTCGTAATCATGAATCACCAATCGCTCGCGCCGCTCAGCCAGAGGGGCCATGACACTGTCGCCGAGCGAGAGGGCGTATCCGGCTGAGTCGGTTCCCAGATTTTGGGCGGCGACGACAACGAGAGCCTGTTGGGTCTGGTCGTAAATAGCCAGTTCGCCTGCCGAGGCCGAGGACAGCGACACGGCCCGTTCGAGGACGGCCTTGAGCAGTTGCGGCAAATCAAGCTGGGATGAAAGTTCGACCATGGTGGCCCGCAGGGCATCCAGCTGATCGGCGCGCCGCCGTTCGGAGGCCAACAGTCGCACCCGAGCCAGAGCGAGGCTGGCTTGACTCGCCGCCGCCGTCAACACATCAAAGTCGCTCTGCCCGAAGGCATCTGGTTTGCTACTCTCCACGACCAACACGCCAATCGTTGCCTCGCCGATCCGCAGTGGCACGTCCACCTCGGCGCCACTGGTTTGGATCGGCATAGGGCGCAGGTCGCGCTGAACATTGGGCGAGGAGTGTAGTTGCCCTTCGGACAGCACCCGATCGCGCAGGCCATGGCCGGGCAACATCCGCCACTCCAACATCGAGTCGTGCCAGCCGGCGCTGGCCCGCATCGGCCCTTCGCCGCTGGCGTCGTCAATGAGGAAGATCGCCAGCAGGTTATAGCCGAGCGCGTCGTCGCGCAGGCCGTCTACGGTTTGTTGGCAGACTTCGGTTTCATGGGTGGCGGCGGCGGCGCCGGCGCTGAGGCGGAACAGGGCCGCCTGCCGCCGCGATTGGGCGCGTTCCATTTGAAAGAGGCGCGCGTTTTGAATGGCGACGGCGGCTTGATCCCCCAACAATCGCAACGCCCGTAGTTCGGCGTCGCCGATGTGGCGGGGCTCGGTGTAGGCCACATTCATCACCCCCACCACGCGCTGGCCGATCATCAACGGCAGGCCCGCCATCGCCCCGGTCAGTTTGAGGGAGGACTGTTGAAAAGCGGGCTGGGTTCGAAGGTCGTGGACAATCAAGGGTGCGCGGCTGTGGGCGACGTTAAGGTTGAAGTTGTTGAAGGCCGGGTCTTCCAGCGGGGCGCTCTGATGCCGACCGAATATCATCGCCGCCCCAAAGCTCAGGGGTTCACTTTTGGTGTTACTTGCCTCCTCGGCGTCGTACAGCAAGATATGGGCGACTTGAGCTTTATTCGCCAGCTGGAAGACGCTTTTCAAAATGGACTCCAGCAGCGGTTGTAATTCGAGGTTGCCGGTTAGACTCAGGCTGGCGTGAAGCACGGCATTCAGTTCGGCGGCGCGTTGAGTCTCGGACTCGAATAGCCGCGCGTTTTGCAGGGCCAACGCAGCCTGACTCATAAAGGCCTGCAAGCGTTCGCTGTGCTTGGGCTGATAATAGCCGGGGGTGACTTTTCCCAACATGAAGAAGGCAATGACGCCCTCCTGCCCCAGCACCGGCGCGCCCAGCCGCGAGCGGATGTGGGCGGCGGCCCGCAGTTGAGTCCAGGCCGGATCCTTTTCCACGTCGGGGATGATGAGGGGAATTTTGTTTTCGACCATCCAGTGAAGATTAGCTGTTGAGTCGATGGTATACGAGGCCGCCGCCATTTCCTGGGCCACTTCGGGGCTGAACCGTTCGTAGCCATGCGTGCGCACAGTGCGGGCCCAACCCGACTCCACCAGCAACACTTCCGCCGAGTCGCACGGCACAACCTGTCCGACTTGATCCAGCAAACGATCCAGCACTTTATCAAAGTCAAGCGTCGTGCCCAACACCAGCCCGGCCTGGCGCAGGGCTTCGGCCAACTGCCGTTGTTCACGCTCGGCCTGAAACAACCGTGCGTTGTCGAGCAGGGCATTCTCCAGACTCTGCGCCCGCTCGGCCATGTTGCTTTCGAGGCTGTCAATGCGAATTTTGAGTTGCGCCGCCGCGCCGTCGAGGGTCTCACCTAATGCGGTAAATTCGTCGTCGCCCTTGATTGTGGCCGACTCGCTGAACTGGCCCCGTCCCAGGGCTTCAGCGGCGCGATGAAGCCGGGGCAGGGATTGATGAAGGCGTCGGGTGAGGGCGACGGCGACCCAGACGATCAAGCCAAAGGCGAGGGCAAGGGCGATCAGGGACAGGGTCGGTTCAACCGGCCTCCAATAGATCAGCGCCGCCGCAACCAATAATAGAAGCAGAATAGCGCCAAAAGCGACGATCAGGCGTGTTTGAAAAAACGGCCTCTTGGACGGCATGATGCCGCAATTGTATTGCCAACGGCTGATTTTTGCCTGCCGGAGCGGGCTTGCAGTTGCGTTGCAATTTCGGCTAGAACTTCTCATGAGTTTTGGGTTTAGAGTTTGCCTGACGACAAAGAGCTTCTCCTCAACTTTCAAAAATTTCATAACTTCTACCGCGGAGGGTTTCAGATGATGACCAACTCTATTCACCCTCGTCGTTCCACGCGCCAGATATTTGTGCATCGGCCTCACCCAAGTGTTGAGTGACGGCACAAATACATATCTTTACGGCCTAGGTCGCATCGGCGAAAAACAAAGTGCGAACTTCCTCTATCACCTGCCCGATGCGCTGGGCAGTGTGCGGCAACTGTGGGATGGCGGCAATGCGAAGGTGACGCTGGCTCGAAGCTATGAGCCGTTTGGCAATACGCTGACGAGTGCGGGGAATGGGGGCAGTGTGTTTGGCTTCACAGGTGAGCAACGGGACTTGAGCAATTTGATATTCTTGAGGGCGCGATATCTGACCACT